>Ga0307376_10000137_pt1 | contig 105915 bp, 110 predicted proteins | sample TR2MG_FD_202536 | JGI IMG/M metagenome (GOLD analysis project Ga0307376, IMG submission 202536) | Soil microbial communities from Risofladan, Vaasa, Finland - TR-2 | ecosystem: Environmental > Terrestrial > Soil > Coastal area > Acid sulfate soil | place: Finland: Risofladan, Vaasa...
GCCAGCCAGCAGTTGGTCGATTAAATCCGGCGATGGTGCTTTCTTTGTTGCGGTCATGGTCACTCCTTTTTGAAGTTAGGCAGTTTCCTGCCAAATGACCGTTTACACAAAAATTTTTACACCCTCAAAATAACGACTTAAGTGTATATTATTCTTCTTCAAGCAACAGCGGTACGACAGCTACTTCTGTAAATGTAGGCTACACATACCACTTCTAATCCGAATATCTAAAAGCAGGGATGATGCTCTGCTCGTTTCATGCAAAGGCCTATGGAGTATGCACCTAGCTTTTTGGCGTTCTGCGAAAGAATGTGTCAAAAGAATGTGTCAGGTCTTGCAATCACGCATCCAGCCTAACCCGTCGTTCGAGCGGGACGCCGCAAAAGCGCGGCGCCCCTCAACTTTACGTTGGGCATCACAGGCCAAGTTTGCAATAATATTGAACTATTAATGTTAATGAAAAAGGAGAAACCTCACTATGCCAATGATTGATGCGTTCATTCCAGAAAATGCCTTGACGCCACAAGCTGAGCAAGAATTATTTAGCAATGTGACCGATCTGGTGGTCAAACACGAAATTGGAGATTCATCAAACGAACGGGGGAGAAACGCCGCATGGATATTCGTTCATCGGCCACAAGTTTTTGTCGCTGGTGCGCCAGCCACTGCGCCTCGCTACCGCTTCATCGTCTCGGTGCCGGAAGGCCAGTTCGACAGTGATCGTCGTCAAGCCATCACCGCAGAAATAACCGAGGCGGTTGCCAAAGCCGAGAATGGACAGCTAGAGGATGTTAAGGGGCGTGTGTGGGTGATTACAGCCGAAGTCCCCGATGGCACTTGGGGAGCACGGGGACGGGTTGTGCGTTTGCCAGACATTCTTTCATCTTTCCTCGGTGAGCACGGTCGTGAAGTTGCCTTGGAAAGGCTCGGTAAGCGAGCAGGTTGGTAAGATGCCCAACCTTACGGTCAAGAGGGTCGGGCGAGAAGCCGCCCGCCCCTTACCTCAACGTTGGGCCCTGCGGTAATTGCTCGGTGATTTTGTCTTTAGTTTTAAAGTAGCCTGAACGTTTGAATTGTCGTTTTGAGTTTTTGGTTTGCCGTAGCCTGAATGCTTGATTGAAGTTTGTTATTGCGGTAATTTGGTGCAGTGGTAACTTATCATTCACTGCTTTTTTTGTGTGCTGGGTTCGGCGCTTCGTTGACAGTGCGCAGGGCCCAACCCGGCGCTCAAGCGGGACTCGCCCAGAAGCGGGCGAGCCCCTTAGCTTCAACGTTGGGCGTCTTGGTGGGCGTCCGCACCACAAAAGGAGCAGGAATGAAAAAAGCCATTGCGGTAGTTATGGTTCTCGCGGCGTCACTTCTTGCCGGCTGCGCCACGACTGAATACAAAGCCTATGAAGGAAAAGGCAATGTGATCGATGGCAAGGGGGGCACTAAGGTCGTCGTTGACAGCATGGAGATATGGGATAACGGAGAGCCCCCTCGCAAATTCAAAATACTCGGCATCATTGACGATCAACGACCGGGTGGGCTTATCCCGATGGCACAGCTTCGCGGTGATATGGTTAAGAAGGCCCGCGAGGCGGGCGGCGACGCAATCATTCAACTGAATAGCGACTCTCAAATCGCGGGCTATTACACAAGTGGTTCTGCGTCGGCCTATGCCTATGGTAATTCAGCTACCGCCTATGGCTCATCTACCACGATGCCGGTTCGTCGCAACTTTGCCAGGTTTGCAGTCATCAAATATGCCGAATAGCCGCCCAACCCTACGCTCCAGCGGACCGTCAAAAGCTGCGCTTTTGTCGTCCGCTGGGCTTTGACGTTAGGCGCTATACATGTCCTCGCGTGCCCAATGGCGTAAGCAGTTCCTGGCAGAGCATCCCCACTGCTGTTTTTGTGGCGGGCAGACGAAGTCTGCTGAACCTGACCACATACCTTCTCGCGTTCTATTTGAGAATCGTCAATGGCCAGAAGGTTACGTGTTCCCTGCATGCGAACTATGCAATCGAGTTAGTCGCCACGACGAACAAGTCGTAGCTCTTATTGCAAGGATGTACCCGGACGCCAATTCCGAGACAAGAGAAAGTGAGTTTCAAGAGAGGGTTCGTGCCGTTGCGCATAACTATCCTGAGGTATTTCAGGAAATGAAACTCTCCGTTCGGCAAGCACGGAATGCTGTCAAGAAATACCAATGGGAACTTCCGCCTGGCACTTCTTCTGCCGATATTCCGGCTGTGTTTGTGGGTGGCCCGTTGGTCAATGCTGCCGTCACCACGTTCGCAAGGAAGCTCTTCTGCGCACTCTATTACAAGCACACGCAGGCCATTCTTCCCTTGGCGGGCGGCATTGCAATTAGGTGGTTCACGAACATTCAGGTGGAAACCGGCGCTATCCCTAAGTCCTTAGCCGAACTACTTGGTGGTTTTTCCGAGTTGGTTCGCTGCAATACCAGCTTGCACGACCAATTCTTCTATAGGTATGTCACGTCTGACTGCCGCCGTTTAGCCGCCTTTCTTGTATTTTTCAGGCAGTCGTTTGCCATATTGGGCTACGTCAATGTTGATGCCGAGGACTTCAAGATTGCTGATCGCGCATCAGTCTACAAACCATTTTTTCATGGCTAATCGGCCGTCGCGCCCAACCCGGCGTTCAAGCGGGACGCCGCAAAAGCGCGGCGCCCCTTAACTTTACGTTAGAGGTCGTTCCCATCATGCGCTTAATCGCTTTTTGGGTTTCTTCCTCCGCCCGCTCAAAGTTCCAGCGTTGCGCCAACACCACGCCTTCCGCGTTTTGCTTTTGTTGATGCGCCGCTTGCGATGGCGTTCCCGCATACCCGACCTGCATCCCGCCTTGATGTATCCCACGAGCTACGATCATAGCCAACCTCTAACCCGGCGTTCGAGCGCACGGGTAACGGCGGGGTCGTTTTTAGCTTCGATCATGGTTTCTCCTCGCGCCGTTCCCCGGCGCTCAACTTTACGTTAGCCGTCACGGTTGATCGTCCCGATGATGCGCAGCCCACACGCGAGCGGTTCACATTTAAGCGGTTGCACGCTGCAAAAGCGTGTCTCCCCATCCAACAGTTTGATTACTTTATTTTGCCCAAAATCTCGGGTAACGCCCTCGCTGAAAAACCAGTTGTCGTCGCTTCCATACACGACGGCTAACCCTGCATTCAAGCTGGACTGCCCCTCTGCGCCTTTTGTAACATCTTGATTATGTTCAATATTATTCATTTCTCTGTTATCCTTTCACTAATGGGGCAGCCCCTTAATTTAACGTTATGCAACTCGTCACCATCCCACGGCGCTCCGGACTCCCGCAGCGCAACTTTGAGCGCAAGCAGCGTGCAAACATCGCCGTCTGCCAGGTGCCCATTTGCGTCGAGCGTCTGGCAAATTGCGGCGCGCAGCCTTTCGATTTCGGCCGAAAGAATCTCGGCAATATCAACGCTGCCGTAGTCGCTGCCGGTGATGTCATCCTCTTCATCAGTCGGCCCTGCTATCTCGTAGCAAAGGCTCCTGGCTAAAGCTATGCTGCCTCGTTTCATTTCTCAACCTCCGTTGCATAACCCGTCAGTCCACACGGACTCGCCGATAAGGCCGGCGAGCCGGTGACTTTTGCGTTGGGCATATGGAAAGGCTGGAATGTGATTTTGGATATTCTGAGTTTTGTGCTTTTACTAACTGCGCTGTTTAGTGCGTGGGTAACTTACAGAATTGTTCATGATCATTTATCAACTCCAAGCCAACGAGTAGCACAAACAATTCTTGTTTGGCTGGTGCCAGCTTTAGGTGCAATGATAGTGCTCCATATGCAAAGACAAAACCCAGAGGTTTCAACCGGAAAATACAGAGAGCCACCTGATCCTGGGGATGACTTTGGAATGTCAGGTCGCTCTGTTCACAATTTTAAAGAAGTTGCAGAAAGTGACTCCCCGAATACTGGTGGTGCTGACAGTGATTAAGCCTTTTTATACTGCTGCCCAACCCGTCGTTCAAGCGGGACTCGCCCAGAAGCGGGCGAGCCCCTTAACTTTACGTTGGGCAAGCTTAAATTAAAGGTATCAGATGAAATTACTATTTACTTTATTTGTCGCGATAGTTTTAACAGGATGCGCAACACCATCCGATAGACGTAGCAATCCTCCTGATATTGTTACATCTAGCAAAAAATCAGCCAAAGAGGTGGCGCTTTGCATATCTGAAAAATGGGAGAATTCAAAACCATTCATGGCCTTCTCCAGTCCGCCAGTGAATACAAGTATCAGGGCAAATGGCTATTCGATAACCGCAACGGACATTAATGCCATGGGCTCTACTTGGACAATAACGCTTGCAGACGTAACAGAAGTTAATACCGAATCTACAACCAAATATTACAAAATGGCTGGTGGTGGTTTTGGTGACTATGATCAAGCGGTGAAGGGATGTCAGTAACTCGATCCTGCCATGCCCAACCCGGCGTTCAAGCGGGACTCGCCCAGAAGCGGGCGAGCCCCTTAACTTTACGTTGGGCGTATATAGAACCATGTTTGTTCAAATTGTAAAATTTAAACTTAAACCTGATACTTCACGTGAATCATTTCTTGATCTCACTGAGCAGATGGTTGCTTGGCTCAAAAATAGAGATGGTTTTATTGCCTATGAGTTGTATGAAGGCTCAGAATTTTGGTCTGATCGTATCGCTTGGAATGACCAAAGTTTCGCTCAAGATGGCTTGAAAGATTTTTTGAGTACGGCTATTGCCAAAAATTTGGTTCACTTAGTGGACGACGGTCACAGTAGTTTTTTCGGGCAATCAGTTGTGTCATCGCAACGTGAGGCCCAACCCGTCGTTCGAGCGGGACTCGCCCAGAAGCGGGCGAGCCCCTCAACTTAACGTTATGCATCACACCAGTACCGCCGCACTTTGGACAAATGTGATCCATGTCTGTTTTACCCTGAAAGCAATTTCCGCATTCCGTTGCTATCTCAGCGACAATATTCCACAACTCATCTTCGTCGCCAGCCTGCTTCTCATCACGCAGTTTTATGGCGGCTTCAAGGCTGTCTGGCGGCTCTGGGATTCCCACTTCCTCACCAGTGCTGCACACCAAAAACCGCTCAACGTTTAATGTCATTTCTTTAGCCATGTTCAGTTCTCCTTTAAAATTAAAATCGCATAACTTTCCGTTCGAGAGCGACGCCTATCGGCGCGCCTCAACTACACGTTGGGCCCTGCGGTAATTGGTGTGTGTTCTGCTTGAAGTTTTAAAATAGCCTGTACGTTTTAATTCTCGTTGTCAGTTTTTTGTTTGCCGTAGCCTGAAAGCTTTATTGAAGTTTGTTATTTCGGCAATTTGGTGCAGTGGTAATTTTTCATTCACTGCTTTTTTGTGGGCTGGGTTCGGCGCGCTGTTGATAGTTCAGCATGGCCCAACCCGGCGCTCAAGCGGGACTCACCCAGAAGCGGGCGAGCCCCTTAGCTTCAACGTTAGACGTCTAGGAAAATTATGCCGACGGATGAAGATAAATTGTGGGCAAAACACGTTGTTGCACTCACGCCGGGGAAACCCAAGGTTACTAAATATTGGGATGATGGAGAAAAATATTCTATTGATGTTTTAGCTATTGCTACAGACAGTGGGAAAATTTGTGCCACTTTAGGTTTGTCTAAAGTTGTACAGTGGACTGAATCAAATCCTCCAATACGCTCAGAGATATTGGCAGACTCAAAAAATAGTGACATTAAAATCGAAAATGTTATTTCAACAGCCGCCTTCTATATTCTTAAAGATAACTGGCGCATCAAGCCTGGAGTAGTATTTGAAGATATAGTGTCTTGGTATATTTCTGGCCAAGAATTAAAACATTTGCTCTTTATTGAGCAATATCAATGGGGCAAGGAAATGTCCCGTTTTGAAGGCGGCACAGTGCCAATATTTCCGTTACTTGCGGTTCCCATTTCTGAAAGTGAACGTGTATTTATAAAAGAATTCGGTATCGATGCGTTACAAGAAATTTGGCAGCAAAAACATGTTGATGTCTGTGATTGGGCGCGTAGTTCAGCCGTCTAACCCGGCATTCAAGAGGGACGCCGAAAAGCGCGGCGCCCCTTAATTTAACGTTAGCCCTTATACATATGAAAGATTTGATCGTTCCTCTTGTTCCGTTATTAAGCGCCGCACTCGGTGCATTTTTAGCATTTATATTTACATCACGCGCAAAGCGCGATGAATCAATCATTCGTTTTAAGGAAGAAAAATATGCAAAGCTATTAGTAAAGTTGCAGGGGTTTGTTGGTACAACCACCTCGGCCAAGTTGAAGCGAGAGTTCTTTGAAGAGCAGTACCAATCTTGGTTATATGCTTCTGATGAGGTTGTTGAGGCAATCAACAATTTGGTTGCTCTTGTAATAGCGAGCAAAGGGGCCGCACCTGATCCAGTTGCCGGTCGAAAGGCAGTCGGTGAAATTGTTGTTGCCATGCGTCGTGATCTATTGAAAAAGACTGAGCTTTCTCATAGCTCGTTCAGGTATACAGATGTTCACGAATAGCAGGGCTAACCTTGCGTTCGAGCGGGACGCTAAACTTCCCCTAAATTAGTTGACACCTCCATCTAACAAAACGGAGGTGTTAAATGGCCAAATCAGGGCTACCGAAGGTGCATCGCTACAGCATGCACTTCAAGGCAACTGCAGTTCGATTAAGTGAATTACCAGATGTATTAATTAAGGATGTAGCCGAAGCACTGGACATCCACCCCTTCATGCTGTCACGCTGGCGAAAACAAGCAAGGGAGGGATTAATTGTGACTAAAGGCGTCAAGCTGGATGACGAGACCGTGGCCGAACTTAAGCGGCTGCGTGATCTGGAAAAAAAGTACAAAATACTGCAACAGGAGCATGAACTCTTAAAAAAAGCCATCCGGTTTACTTCCGATCAAAAGCGGAAATCTTCGGATTCATCGAAGTAAACCGGCAACATATGTCCATCGCTTTAATGTGTCGTGTGTATGGTGTAACGCGAGCCGGTTACTATGCCTGGCGCAGTCGTTCGCCCAGTCAGCGAGATCAGGAAAATGAAAGTTTATCCAGCCAAATCAGACAAGTTCATCAGGCCAGTCGTGGCACCTATGGCAGCCCCAGGGTGTATCGCATATTGCAACAGCAGGGCGTATCAGTGAGCGAGAATCGGGTGGCCAAGTTAATGAGCCTGCTTGGCATCAAAGGACGCTGGGCCACCCTGCGCTATACATCACCCAATCTGAAGAAATTCTACGGCAGTCTGCCCAATAAGCAGATCACACACCCGGCACACGTTCCAAACCAAGTCTGGGTCGCAGATATCACCTATCTCAAGGTTGGTGCCATCTACCGCTATCTGGCTGTTGTGATGGATCGCTGTTCAAGGCGGATAATTGGCTGGGCCTTTGGTCAGCAGAAGAATGTTGCCCTGACCTTGCGTGCACTCAACAATGCGGTAGCTAAACGCAGGCCGCCTTCCGGCTTAATCTTCCATACGGATCGCGGAATCGAGTATTACGCCAATGCTTTTCGGGCACGGCTTGCGCAATTAAACATCACCCAGAGCATGAACCGCCCCGGCATGGTAACGGACAATGCTTTTATGGAATCCTTCTTCCACTCGATGAAGGCCGATGTGATACATGGCAACAAACTTAACGAGGACAGCCAGATGCTTTCTGTACTGAGAAGCTATATTCCTTTCTACAATCACAGTAGAATCCATTCATCATTAAATTACGTGTCGCCCGCAACGTATGAAAATAGGCTGGCTTAAACAGGTGTCAATTTTTTTTGGGGAAGATTCCGCCGCAAAAGCGCGGCGCCCCTCAACTTTACGTTGGGCATAGGAAAATTATGAGCGCACCAAAAAATGTGAAGCTTGGTTTAATGTTATTTCTTGCCAATTTTCTAATTGGTATACCTAGCATATTTCTGCAAATCAATTACGCTCCACCTGAGTTAAATCGAACAGTTATGAGTATTGGTTCCGTTATACTTTTTCTTATGCTTGGCTTTATTGGTTACAAATTGTTTAGAGGAAGTAATTTATTTCGAAAGATAAATGCTTTACTTGTTATTGGTGGCGTCGTGTTGACTATAACCGGTGTAACTGCTGTAAAACACTATCATCCAGCGGGCGTTTATTTGTATTGGCTAGGGCAAGTAATTTCAATTTCTATAGTTATTTTATTTTTTACACCCTCTGCAAATATCTGGTTTGAAGTTGATCATAATGTTTAAGCCCAACCTGTCGTTCAAGAGGGACGCCGCAAAAGCGCGGCGCCCCTTAACTTTACGTTGGGCACACATAAAATGATCCGTTCAATGAATTTTGCTTTAACTGCTGTTATGCTGCTTGTCAGCTCACAAAATTTAATTGCAAAACCTCAAATACCTCAATCTGAATCAGAGTGTGTTGCAAGTGGCGGCAGTTGGACAGAACTCGGCTTGTCTTACCCAGGAAAACCGAAAGTGTGTGATGTAAAATCAACTGACTTTGGTAAATCGTGCACAAGCTCCATTCAGTGCGAAGGAGTTTGTGTAGCCCCTGATGATGCAATTATTGGTACTACTTTAAGCGGTGCTTGTTCCAGATACCTCATTGAGTATGGTTGTTTCAAGCAGGTTGAAAATAGTAAGGTTGAGAGCTTATGTGTAGATTAGCGCCCAACCCGGCGTTCAAGCGGGACGCCGCGAAGCGGCGCCCCTTAACTCGACGTTAGGCCTCAATTCGTTATGTCAATTGAACGACTTGTCGAAATTCATGAGCCGGATACTGGCTGGCGACACCTTTGGACTGGAAGCTGTGTGGCTCGGGGTAAAAAATTCGATTTACACGTTTGTCGTGCTGTTGAAGGAGGTCAACTTCGTATTTATGTGTTTACGAATGGAGAGTTTGTCGCTTACCTATTTGATCCCAAACACGTTGCTACCTGCGCCCATGACAGCGAAATTGAAAAACAAAACGTCGATGATCTAATCTCAACTGCTACAGAGGACATAAATGAAAATGCACTCGGCATGTACTGAACGGCCTAACCTGGCATTCGAGAGGGACGCCTATCGGCGCCCCTCAATTTTACGTTAGGGTCATCAATGACGCGTAGATTTATATTAATTTGCCTGCTCAGCATTCTTATTGTGCTGGGGCAAATTGTAATCGCCAGATTGGTGCCAATTGTTGGTAGTATTTTTTACATACCATCAATTATTTTTTTGTCCATTTTAGAAGAGTCTGCTGGTTTAAAAACGCTCTCTGGCTCACCTGATGGCTGGCCAATCCCAACTATGCTTGGGTGGCAATTTGTCGCAATATTTTGGTGGTTGTTTTGGGTTATGCTTCTTTCTCTTACTTATAGCATCAAACGTTATCGTGCAAAAAGTTATGTTCAAATTCAACCCTAACTTTACGTTCAAGAGGGACGCTAAACTTCCCCTAAATTAGTTGACACCTCCATCTAACAAAACGGAGGTGTTAAATGGCAAGATCAGGACTACCCAAAGTGCATCGTTACAGCATGCACTTCAAGGCAACAGCAGTTCGATTAAGTGAGTTACCAGATGTATTGATACAGGATGTTGCTGAAGCACTGGACATCCACCCCTTCATGCTGTCACGCTGGCGAAAACAAGCAAGAGAGGGACTAATTGTGACAAAAGGCGTCAAGCTGGATGACGAGACAGTGGCCGAACTTAAGCGGCTGCGTGATCTGGAAAAGAAATACAAGGTGCTGCAACAGGAGCATGAACTCTTAAAAAAATCCATCCGGTTTACTTCCGATCGAAAGCGGAAATCTTCGGATTCATCGAAGTAAACCGGCTACAGATGTCCATCGCTTTAATGTGCCGCGTATATGGTGTAACGCGAGCCGGTTATTATGCCTGGCGCAGTCGTCCGCCCAGCCAGCGAGACCAGGAGAATGAAAATTTATCCAGCCAAATTAGACAAGTTCATCAGGCCAGTCGTGGCACCTATGGCAGCCCCAGAGTGTATCGCATATTACAACAGCAGGGCGTGTCAGTGAGCGAGAATCGGGTGGCCAAGCTCATGAATCTGCTGGGCATCAAGGGCCGCTGGGCCACCTTGCGCTATACCTCACCCAACCTGAAAAAATTCTATGGCAGCCTGCCCAACCAGCAGATTGGACACCCGGCACGTTCCAAACCAAGTCTGGGTCGCAGATATCACCTATCTCAAGGTGGGTGCCATCTACCGCTATCTGGCTGTGGTTATGGATCGCTGCTCAAGGCGAATAATTGGCTGGGCTTTTGGCCAACAGAAGAATGTTGCACTGACCCTGCGCGCACTCAATAACGCAGTGAGCAAACGCAGCCCACCTCCTGGGCTGATCTTCCATACGGATCGCGGTATCGAGTATTACGCCAATGCCTTCCGTGCAAGGCTGGCACAATTACATATCACTCAGAGCATGAACCGTCCGGGCAAAGTGACCGATAATGCGTTTATGGAATCCTTCTTCCATTCGATGAAGGCTGATGTGATACACGGCAATAAATTTAACGAGGACAGCCAAATGCTTTCTGTACTGAAAAGCTATATTCCTTTCTATAATCACAGTAGAATCCATTCGTCATTAAATTACGTGTCGCCAGCAACGTATGAAAATAGGCTGGCTTAAACAGGTGTCAATTTTTTTAGGGGAAGATTCCTGCGCAAAAGCGCGGCAGCCCCTCAACTTTACGTTAGAAACTAGAGGCGCTATGTCACCAAAAGTGTTTGTTAGCCACGCCAGCGAAGACAAAGATCGATTTGTACTTCGGTTTGCAGAACGCCTTCGTCAGAAAGGTATTGATGCTTGGTTGGACAAATGGGAAATGCTCCCCGGGGATAGCCTTGTTGACAAAATTTTCGAGGAAGGCATAAAGGAAGCAAAAGCTGTAATTGTCGTTTTGTCAAAATTCAGTGTGGAAAAGCCATGGGTGAAAGAAGAGCTAAACGCTGCATTTGTTAAAAGGATCAATAACGGCAGTAAGCTTATTCCGGTCGTTATTGATGATTGTAAAGTTCCAGAGGCGCTGAAAAGTACCCTGTGGGAGTCCATCGCCGATCTATCGGCTTATGACTCAAGTTTTGATCGAATTGTCGCCTCGATCTTTGGTGCCAATGATAAGCCCCCTATAGGGTCACCGCCCGAATATGTGCAGTCATTTATTCAAGCCATTGGTGGCTTGAATAACATCGATAGCCTTGTACTTCGTCTTTCATGCGAGGAAGTATTAAAGAGTGGCGATGTATTCGTTAATCCGGGTCACATCTTCTTAAAGGATGGCAAGCCGCTTGTCCCGGAGGAGGAGCTGAAGGACTCCTTAGAAATCCTTGACAGTAATGGCTATATCAAGCTCATGCGTACTATTGGCGGTGGTTTCTTCCCGTACCAGATAACTACTTATGGTTTTGATGTCTATGCAAACGCGGTGATTCCCGCCTATCAAGAAAAGATTGCAGCGGTAGTCTCTGCCATAGTGAATGAAAAGTTGACGAGCAATGCCGAAATTCAGGAGCGACTGAAAGAGAACAAGGTTGTTGTTGATCACATTCTCGGCGTACTTGAAAACAATGGCCACATAAAACAAGCAAAAATGATTGGGGGGATGTCTCAAATCTTCAATGTCTCTCCATCTCTAAAGCGGGCATTGCATGGAAGTTAGGCCGTTTCTAACCTTGCATTCGAGAGGGACTGGCTACGCCAGCCCCTCAATTTAACGTTGGGCCTAATGAAAAACAAAATGCGTTTCTGGTTGGCATGTCCGCTTGGTATTGCGGCAGGTGTCTTTGTTTGGAGTCAGGTATCCGTACTCCATCCGATTTTTTTTCAGCTAACGCTTGCTGGAATGATTCCGCCAATTGTTGCAGGCATTAGCGGTGGTTTCGTAACTGGCTTGATTTCACCGCGCAGAAAGATATACGTTGCATCTTTTGCTGGTTGCATTGTTGCTACCGTATTACTGGGTTTTTTACTGAGGCATGGCTTTTCGCATTATGGGCATAATCCGTTTATGTGGTATTGGCCAGCATATTTGCCAGTCTTGTTTGCAATTGGTGGGTTCTTTACTCGCAGGTTGTGGGCCCAACCAGTCGTACGAGCGGGACTCGCCCAGAAGCGGGCGAGCCCCTCAACTTAACGTTAGAGGGACTATGAAGATTCCCCAAGCAGTTATTTATGCGCTAGCAATTGTCGGTTTTGGCTATTTGCTTTTAACAGCATTTGTTTCGTTTGTGTCAGTACCAACTTGCGAAGTGGAAGATTTTCGAATGACTATCTCGCCAAGTAAGCAATACGAAGCGAAACTTGTGATCGAAAAGTGCAAGGATAAAACTGGTCCAGTGATTACATTGAACATCTCAAATATATCCAAGCCTAAAGAATTTCACAGTGTTGTTTTAGGTATCGCAACGACCACCGATATTGATTTAACTTGGTTGTCGGGTATTAAGTTGCAGGTTACATATCCTGCTACGTTTCAGCTAACACAAGAACCATCGCGGCTAAACGATATCGAAATTAAGTTTGTCACGAAACCAAGCTCTAACACTTCGTTCGAGCGGGACGCCGCAGAAGCGCGGCGCCCCTCAACTTAACGTTGGGCATAATGAAAAACACTATCCGATTTTGGTTGGCTGGCCCACTTGGCATTGGGGTAGGAGTATTTGTTTGGAGCCAAATGTCTATGCTCCATCCAATTTTTGCTCAGCTATCGCTAGCCGGTATGATTCCACCTATCGTTGCAGGCCTTAGCGGCGGTTTAGTATCCGGTTTGGTTTCGCCATATCGAAAAATATCAATTGCTTGTTTTGCCGGTTGCTTAGCGGCGGCTGTCTTGCTTGGCTTCCAGCTGAGGCATGGATTTTCGCATTACGGGCGTAACCCGTTACTGTGGTACTGGCCAGCATATTTGCCAGCATTGTTTTCATTGGGTGGGTTCCTTGCTCGTAGGTTATTGGCCCAACCCGGCATTCAAGAGGGACGCGCTGAAGCGCGCCCCTTAATTTAACGTTGGGCGCAAATGCGGGCGGTTACCAATTATTGAATTGCGGGGATATTTACCGCCTTTTCTCTGAATTAAGTTTTGAATGTGCCGATAGCATTACAAGCGATACCTGTTACTGGAAGTATTGACGCTATTTGCTCTTAAACAAGGAGTCATGCCATGATTGTTCAGTTCACTTCTGCCCTTCCCTTCGCTACCGCAGTTACACGCTTGCCATCGCCCCGGCAAAACCCGATTACATCGCCGACAAATACTGCCGATACCGTCCGCATTTCCCAGACGGCGCGAGAGGCGCTCGCCGCCTCGTCTTCTTCCTCCGCTACGAACAGCGATAAGTCGGTCGTAGCAAGGCTTGCCGAAATCAGAGCCAAGGGGCCGGTGAACAGAAGTCAGGAAGACCACGATTTTCTGTTCGCCAACGACAAGAGGCTTGCCGAAATCACCGCCCAAGGCAAGTCTTCCGATAAGCTCACCGCCGAAGAACTCGATTACATGCAGAAGGCAACGGGAATGGTCAATACCATGGCCAATCTCAGCCCTGCGGAAAAAGCGCTGTATGACAAAGCGGTGGCAAGCGGCAATAAAGATGCCGCTGCCGGCATCAGCCAGATTGCATTCATCAGGACGATGGGGCACACGGCAGGCGGAGCAAACGGAACGACTTACGATCCGCTCAACACGGAGATCACGACTGCCAACATAGCGAAGTACTTCAGTCACAGCATCGTCGATCCAACCGGCGAGGCCCAGTCAAAATTCCAGGCACTGATCCAGTTCTTACAGAATAATCCAGTGGCTTGACGCAAGACCGCTGTGATAGTGATGCCCAACCCGGCAGTCGAGAGGGACTGCGCAAAAGCGCGCAGCCCCTCACTTTTACGTTAGAGCGCAAATCATGAGCCTCCCGAAATTTTTGGCAGTCCTACTTTTGGCATTCATTACACTGAACGTGTGTGCCGCCGAAACAGAACCCGAAGAAGTCAGGCAACTTCGATGGGTGCAGCAAGCAAATCCGATTGTTGATGCGAAGGCCGCAGTTGCAAGAAACGATTTTGTCTTGCTCGGTGTCCTTGGGTACACTTGGTCAATTCCTGGTATACAGGAAGAAAAGAAATTTGTGTTTCGCGAAAAGTACGGTGTAAAACTTCTCGAAGGCACCAGCGATGTAATTCTCGGGACAGAGCATGGTCGCCTTATTAAGTTGGCAACGGAATATGCAGAGAAATACAACCAATATGTGCTCAGCCATGCCAATCAAAAGTAGCTGCGCTCTAACCCTGCGCTCAAGTTCGCTCCCTTTGGTCGCTGGGACGCGCCTTAGCTCCACGTTGGGCATTACAGACAAGGATTTTGCAGTAGGCTTGACATTTTAAAGTAGTAATACTACTATGCGTAGCATTACTACGTCAGGAGGTTCTATGCATACCATCAAAATTTCTGAGCCAGTTTGGCAAGCCATAGCCAATCGTGGAAAATTCGGCGAAACCGAAGACGATGTTCTTCGTCGCGTGTTTAGACTGCCCGCGAGTTCCAACCCGACCGAAAGTCAAGATGCTAAACAATTGGCAACTGCAACCACGCGGCAGAGCATCTCTGGTCCTCGTCGTTCCCGTGCCACTGACCGTATGAGTGCCTACCTCTCTGGCACACAGCTTCACGTTTCTTTCGCTAGTGGGCCGTCAAGCTCTTGGCCATTGCCTTTAAACACCGATAAGGCAGCGCTTCGTACAATGCGTGACAAAGCTATTGCCTTTGCCACAAAAAACGCGGCAACCGTTGGACAGTTAAACGCCGTTAAAAAGGCACTTACCGACGCTGGATATCACCTCACCAAGTAGCTCGCCGTGAGGCCCAACACAGCATTCAAGAGGGACTCGCCCAGAAGCGGGCGAGCCCCTTAATTTAACGTTAGAGCCCATTGGCAGAATGTGAGTCGAGAAATGAAAGACGCAGACTTCAAGGCGTTAAGTCATCCGATTGGTGCAAATGTTATCGCCTCTTCCGGTTCCGCTGTTTCCACAGGATATAAGCCAGACATCACCGTAAAAGACACAGGAGGCGCTCTCAAATTTATCCTTGAGTCAGAACAAAAAACTGATCGCAAAGCATTTCTTGGTGATCTCCTGAAAGCAGAAATGCACTCCGAGCAACATCATGCAAGTCCAGAGCTGATAATTGTCATGCAGATTTTCGGGAACACAACTACAAAACAAATAGCCGACCACCTTCGACCATATAAGCAGTGGCTCGCGCTAAAGAAGGGCGGAGCACTTAACCTGTCAGCAGTTCATGTGCTGTCTGACGTTGAGTATCTTGCAGCAATTGCGGCTGGTGAGCTACTTGGCTCCCCGGCCTTCAAGAGTCGTGGTCATGCTGTGTAGGCCGGGCTTTAACCCTGCGCTCAAGCGGGGCTGCGCAAAAGCGCGCAGCCCCTTAGCTCTACGTTAGAGCCTTATGTCCCCACGGTTTAGACAATCAATCTCTATCAGTGAACGGTTAGCAACGGCGTTTGTTTCCGCGATTGCAACAGCAATTACGCTTTTTGTAGCTCCGTTGTTACTTACCATGGTCGGTTATTCATACGAGCCACTGGCGCTGTATACATTGGTTTTCTCAAAGACTGGTATTGTTATTATTTCTGTTGCTTCAGTCATCGGCTTCAGTGTCGGCTCTGAGAGAATGGCAAACATCCTTAGTCTTTGTTGGGTTACGCATCCGGCATGGAAAGAGGAATGGTTCCAACGTATTGCTCTTGGTTTTTTAATTATTTTTACTGCAGGTGTAGTCGGCTATTATGTATTTACTGGCTAACACCAGCTCTAAGCCTACGCGCAGGTGCGGCGCCCCTTGGCTACGTTGGACTTCACAAAAAATTGGGTCGATTTAATAATGAAACATGAGCTGGCAATTTCTGGCCACACGGTCGCTAGTTGACGTGAGCAACCTTAATATGAGATTATAAAAACATGATGTTCTGCGCACAAAGATTGGAAATTATTCGCACCATTCAAAAAATGGTGGGATAGCATTTGTTTTGCAGTAGCTAAAAACCCGCCCCAAGAGGCGGTTTTTTTTTGGCTGCTTCTTGGATAACTACAAAGAATAAGGAAGTATCCATGAAAAATAATGTACAAGAGTTGCGGCAGTTGATCGCATCTGCCGATAACGCAATCAATCGGGAAGATTTCGACGAACTGATGAAGTTCTATTCTGATGATGCTACGCTGGTCGTCATGCCTGGAAAGGATGTTAGCGGAAAAGACTCTATCCGAAAGGCGTTCGTTGCTATAGCGGAGCACTTTAAGCACAGCTTAGTAGTGACACAAGGTGAAATGGTTGTCATTGGGGCTGGTGACACGGCACTTGTCATTGCAAATACTCTGCTCAAGGCAAACGAAAAAACAGACTCTCCATTCTCAATGGATCGACATGCAACCTACGTATTTAAAAAGTTGAACAACGAGTGGCGCTGCGTAATCGACAATTCTTACGGTACTGAGCTACTCGTCGAAGCCACGGTTCCAACTCTCCACTTGGTTTGTGGGAAAATCGCCTCTGGAAAATCAACGCTGTCACGCAGGCTTGCCGCAGAGCCAAAGACCGTTCTAATTAGTGAAGATGAATGGCTGAGTCGGCTTTACCCTGATGCGATAACTACGCTGGCAGACTATGTGAAATATACTGCCAGGCTTCGCGATGCAATGGGCATTCACGTTGTGCAATTGCTTCGCGCTGGGACTTCTGTCGTACTTGACTTTCCGGCAAATACCCTTGATAGCCGCCAATGGATGCGTGGCATCTTTATGACAGCGGGTGTGGCCCATTGCCTGCACTATCTTGACGTTTCCGATGAGGAATGTAAGGCACGGCTGCGGTGCCGAAATGAAGACGGCTCACATCGATTCAATACAAGCGAAGTAGAGTTTGATACCATCACCAGCTATTTTGTGGCTCCGTCTTCCGGTGAGGGCTTTAACATTATTAAGGAATAATAATTTCCGTAAGTTTGATATCCGAAGATTCCGCCGCAGGAGTGCGGCGCCCGTTAATTTTATACAAGGAGTTCTCCCTTTGACCGCCAATGTCGTGCTCGAATCCGTTATTACCTGCCCGCACTGCGGGTACGCGAAGGAAGAAACGATGCCAACGGATGCGTGCCAATGGTTTTATGAGTGCACAAACTGCGGCGCGCTGCTGCGTCCAAAGGCGGGCGATTGTTGCGTGTTCTGTTCATATGGGTCAGTTCCGTGCCCCCCCATACAGCTTCAGGGTAAAGCAGCCGGCCCTTGATGTACCCACTCCTAAGCCCGCCGTTGGCTATCACGACCTTTCTGCGAAGGACGTGCACGAGGCTATGGCAATTGCCACGGGTAACCCTGAGTTTGACTACGGTACAACTGCAAGAATTCAAATCCGCCCTGTGACACCATCAGCTGGGTTTCCGGCTTTCGCTGGCGATGACGCCAATTGTATAAAATATTGTTTATATTTAATTAATTGTCTGCGCGCCTTAATTTTTTTGCTACATCATTTACTTATGTTTATTGGCCACTTTGGTGTCGGCTTCGGCGCAAAAACAGTTGCGCCGACAGTATCACTCGGTACCCTTTTTCTCGCCGCGCAGTTTCTCGATCTGCTGTGGCCCAGCCTTTTGTTGCTCGGCGTCGAGACGGTTCGCATCGAACCCGGCGCAACCGTTGTGACCCCTTTGGTTTTCGAGCATTACCCCGTTTCTCACAGTCTGATTGCGGTGCTAGGATGGGCGGTTCTGGTGGGCGCTATGCATTTCGTGTTGCTACGGCAGCGCATTGCCGCGCTTGTTCTTGCAGGGCTTGTCGTTAGCCATTGGGTGCTCGACGCCATTGTTCATCAACCAGACTTACCGTTGTTTCCCGGTAGCGCTGCAGTCGTCGGTCTGAATCTCTGGTCTTCGCTGGCCAGCACCTTGCTTGTTGAAAGCGCGTTGTTCGCATTGGGTGTATGGCTGTATGCATGCGCGACAACGCCCAGCAATGCGGTTGGCCGTTGGGGATTGGTGGCGCTGGTGATTTTCCTGGCAGGTGTTTATGCCGGCAACCTGTTCGGCGCGCCGCCGCCAAGTCCCGAGGCCATTGCGTGGATTGGGCAACTGCAATGGCTGTTGGTGCTTTGGGGTTACTGGATAGACAAGCATCGCCATGTTGCAGTGCGCGCCTGACGCCGCGCAATATCGTCGCTGCGGTGGCGATGAATTCAAAGCTGGGCGTGGAAGTTAATCGGGGTCTGTAAGACCCTGTTACCCCGGCTGATCCGCAACGTTGCGCGTAGCGCAGGCGGCGCGTTATTCACGATTGCGGAGCAGACTCCTATCTGCGAAGATGACAGTGCATTCAGGTGGCTTGCCGCATGTATATTCGCTACAGAAATGGAGAAACCATATGTCTCAATTGAAATCTTATGCTGTGTGGGATGCCGGCACCCGCTGGTTTCACTGGATCAATGCGCTCTGCGTTATCGCCCTGGCGGTTGTCGGATTTCTGATTCTCAATGCCGGCGCGATTGAGGTGCCGACTGCAGGCAAGGTGACGCTCAAAACAATCCACGTCTGGATCGGCGATGTATTTGCTCTTAATCTGCTGTGGCGCTTTGTATGGGCCTTTCTCGGCAACAGTTATGCCAGGTGGCGTTCGATCCTCCCCGGGGGCCGTGGATATTTTCAGGCGCTACGCAGCTATGTCGCAGCCTTTATCGCCGGCCATCCCGAGCAATACGCGGGCCACAATCCGGCGGGGCGACTGGGGGTAGCCGTGTTATTTCTTCTCATCACGCTGATGGCGATCACCGGCCTGGTACTGGCGGGCACTGACCTGTTCTATCCGCCGCTCGGGCACTGGATCGCGCAGTGGGTCGCTGCACCCGGTGTCGATACGGCGACGCTGAAACCCTATGCGCCCGCGATGTACGATGCGGCAGCCTATGACAGCATGCGCGCCTTCCGCAAACCTTTTGCCGTGGTGCATCTGTACAGCTTTTACGCACTGCTTGTGGTCGTGGTGTTGCACGTGACCGCGGTGATTATCACCGAGCTGAAAGAGGGCGGCAGCATCATTTCTGCGATGTTCACGGGACGGAAGATTCTTGGCGGGCGTCCCAAGGATGAAGGGCATGGGGATGAAGGACATGGCCGGCAGGACTGAAAGCCGCAGTTTATAAGCCAGGCGAAGAGCCGCGACGGCGGCCAGCATAGGCTATGTTTAGTGCTTGCTTAAGCGCAGGCACTACTTTGGCACTTCGATGCCGTATCAGGAAGCGGGCGTCCATTCCATTACGTTGGGCGTCATTCTCCAACCGCTGTTGTCTTACAGAGGAGTATCAACCATGTCAGCACAAATCACAGAAGTCACACGGGTCGTCGAGTCTTTCGCCGAATGCTGGAACAGGCACGACATGAACGCATTTGCGGAGTTGTTCTCAGCGGACGCCGAGTTCGTGAATGTTGTCGGCCTATGGTGGAAGGGGCGAGCAGAAATCAAGGCAGCCCACGAATTTACGCACCAAACCCTGTTTAAGAACAGCCGGTTGGCCATCGCTGAAGTCTTTGCCAGATTTCCCGCGCCACAAATCGCGATCACGCGATGCCGCTGGCAGCTTGAGGGCCACGTCACGCCTGATGGAGCGCCACTGCCACAGCGCAATGGTCTCCTGCTGAATGTACTGCGTCAGGAAGGCGGCAGGTGGCTCATCATTGATTCGCAGAACACCGACATCATTGAAGGGGTCGCATCCAGGCCGCAGTAGCGGCAGTCGTGGTGTAGCCGAATCGGCCAATGACGTCCAACCCTTCGCTCAAGCGGATGTCCCGCAAGGGGGCCGCCGCTTAGCGCAAAATATTAGAGAACGCATGAACATTTCTTATTTAGCTGATCACACAGAAGTCATTCCAATGCTTGCTCAGTGGTTTTATAAGGAGTGGGCGTATCTGCATCCAGGAAAAACACTTGCCGATGTTGAACGGCTTATTGGAGAAAGAATAAACACAAACAAAATTCCTCTTGCATTGGTTGCTTTCGAAAATCAGGAGTTGATAGGGACAGTGTCTCTCAAAGTCAATGATATGGACACACATCTTGATTTATCGCCTTGGCTTGCTGGGCTTTATGTTTCTGCACCATTGCGACGAAAAGGCATAGGTGCAACACTCGTCTCGGCTATCGAGAAAAAAGCCTGTGAGCTGGGAATAGAACGGTTATATTTGCACACGCCAGAGTCGGAGACTTTTTATTCAAAGCTTGGGTGGCAAGTAAAAGAGAGGGTCAAGTACCATGGTTATCCTGTTTGCGTCATGCAGAAGATCGTTCTCCAACCCTGCGCTCAAGCGGGACGCCAAAGCGCGCAGCCAAGAGGCTAGCTCTAAACAAAAATCTGAATCTAAATTTTCATTGGGCGCTCTACTTGAGAATGGAATTAATACCGTTATACTTCAGCAGCTTAAAAGTGGAGCGCAAGTTGTTGGCCAAGGGCTTTAACATTGCGCTCAAGAGGGTCGCCGCGCAGTCGCGTCGCCCCGTAAATTTACCTTGGGCATTTTGATCGTCATGAATCCACGCCTTGTTTCTCTGAACGCTGCACTTGGTATTTCAAGTGAATTGATAGCGGCTCGTGGCCTGCGTGTTTGTGAAGAAGCCAGCAGCCTTGAAGTTGCAGAAGTTGGAGCAGACGGAAGAGATCATCTGCTTGTTGTCGCCGCTGCCAAAGCTTGGCGCGTTCTCAAGACAGCAGCCCACGATGATGGAGTCTCGCTGTTCATTGTTTCGGCTTTCCGTAGCGTCGACCGCCAAACCGAGATCATTCGCCGAAAGATCGAAGCCGGAACGGCTGTTGAAGAAATTCTTACTGCATGCGCTCCACCTGGCTTCAGCGAACACCATACCGGGCGCGCCATCGACCTGACAACTCCCGGCTGCCGTGTGCTTGAAGTCGAATTCGACCAAACGGCTGCGTTTGCCTGGCTTAGTGCGCGCGCTGCCGAATTTGATTACTATCTCTCTTATCCTGTTGGAAATTCCTTTGGCTACCAATATGAACCTTGGCACTGGTGTTTTAACGATGCCCAACCCATCGTTCAAGCTGGTCTGCCCCAAAAGCGCGGCAGTCCCTTAACTTAACATCGGCCTTCATGAAAATACTCGCGATCTCAGGTAGTCTTCGTGTTGCTTCACTCAATTCTGCACTACTTCGTGCTGTCGCTCGTTTGGCGCCAGCTGGCATCAATGTAGTTCTCTACCATGGCCTTGGCGATCTACCTCTGTTCAACCCCGACATTGAGGCCAATGATCCTCCGCCAGTCGCAGATCTTCGTACACAAATACTGACCTCAGATGCGCTGCTCATCGCAAGCCCAGAGTACGCGCACGGCGTTACGGGGGTCATGAAAAACGCCCTCGACTGGATGGTTAGTTGTGAGGCTTTCGTACACAAACCTGTCGCCCTATTAAACGCATCGCCGAGAGCTGTGCACGCACAGGCCGCCTTAAAAGAAACTATTACTGTCATGTCAGCGTTCCTCGTCGAAGACGCATCCATCACAGTACCAATTCTCGGCTCAGATCTCAGTGAAGATGATATCGTTCTTCATCCTGTCATCTCTGCCTCATTGCTTGAAGCACTTGTCGCATTGCGTGCCGCTGTTGATGCCGCATATACAGATGATGTAAAGTATGAAGCCCAAGCCCCAACCCGGCGTTCAAGTGGGACGCCGCAGAAGCGCGACGCCCCTTAATTTACGTTAGACATTGATATGCATAGCAGCACGAACTTACCTGAGCAAGCCATTGGCTTTGCGGTTCCAGATTGGAAACCAGCAGCACATCCCACTCGTGATGTTTTAACTGGGCACTTCTGTAATCTTGAGCCGCTCAATTCAGCTCGGCACGCCGCAGATCTGTTTTCAGCAAACGCATTAGATGCAGAGAGCAAAAATTGGACATATCTCCCTTACGGCCCATTCGATTCACTCTCATCCTACAGAAGCTGGATGGACCAGTTCTGCTCTAATTCAGACCCGTTATTTTTTGCCATTGTTAGCCGTACAACCGGCAAGGCAGTTGGGGTTGCGAGCTATTTGCGAATTGATCCGACGAACGGCTCAATAGAAGTTGGGCATCTCAACTTTTCGCCACTAATGCAGCGAACACCCGCAGCAACCGAGGCTATGTGGCTCATGATGAGGGAAGCTTTTGCTCTTGGTTTTCGCCGCTACGAATGGAAATGCAACGCGCTGAATATGCCGTCGCGTTCTGCTGCGAAACGCCTTGGTCTGTCGTTTGAAGGTGTTTTTCGCCAAGCGGCGGTGGTCAAAGGGTGCAACCGTGATACAGCTTGGTACGCAACCGTAGACAAAGAATGGCCTGCCTTGAATGAGGCATTTCAGCAGTGGCTTTCTCCAGCGAACTTCGATGACAACGGAAAGCAACGTGTTTCGCTTTCAAAACTTACCGAACCAATTCTCGTGCGGGGTGGGTAATGCTAATCGTTGCCCAACCCGGCGTTTCAAGCGGGACTGTAAACTCCCCCCCCAAATTAGTTGACACCTCCCCCTTACGTTAGAACATAAACCAGCCGAGATCATTGCGGGTAAAGGTGATCTATACTTTGCCGGTCCTAATGTTATTATTTGGGGAAGTGCTTATGGCTGTCTTGGCTGGGTTACGGACTGTTCCCGTTCTCGGAGATGTAAAGCGGGTAAGTTGAATGAGCACAGTTAACAGTGCATTCGAGCGGGGCTGTAACGATGCACTTTGGGCAGACCTGATTTTGCCATTTTAGCCCCCCGTATTTTAGGCGGAGGTGCCAACTAAGTTAAGGGAGGTTTACGCTGCGCCCCTTAGCTTGAAGTTTAGCCATATGACCACAGGAGATTGATATGCCAATTTTGAATGCAAAGCTCTGTGCAGCGCCTTCGCAGGAGACATCGGCGAAAGTAGCTGCGGTACTGACTGATTTGACAGTCGACATTCTGAAAAAAAAGCGTGAGCTTACCGCTGTCGTAATCGAATATACTTCGCCTGCGGATTGGTTTATTGCAGGTGCACCACTTGCGTCACAGACGCATCGCACTTTCTACCTGGATCAAGGTGACAGACGGAACCAATACAAAAGACGAAAAGGCTGTTTACGTCAGTCGAGCTTTCTCTGCTATCGAAGCCATAATTGGACCACTTGCTCTTGCTAGTTACATCGTCATTCACGATGTTCGGGGAGATGCCTGGGGCTATCAAGGCCAGACCCAAGAGTTTCGCTATGTCAAAGGCAAGGCGCTGTGGGGCTAACCCTGGATTCGAGAGGGGCGCCTATCGGCGCCCACTTAATTTTATGTCAGGCTACAAGTGAAAAAACTGCTCCCGGAGTTTGAGCATCGCGCTCAGCCCGTAATTTCTCCGCGCCATTTCATTATCCGGTTGGTTCACAGCGCGAGCATTGCACTCGCACTCATCGTCGTTTCGCTGTGCATCGGTATGGTCGGCTACCACCTCCTTGAGGGCCTGAATTGGATTGATGCATTTTTGAACGCGTCAATGCTTCTGGGTGGAATGGGCCCCGTGAACACACCGGTCACCTTTGGCGGCAAGCTCTTTGCGGGCTTGTATGCACTTTACTGCGGGCTGGCTGTTATCCTTGTGGCAGGTGTCATTCTCGCGCCGATCGCACATCGAATTCTGCACAGGTTTCACATGGAGAGCCGCGGTTGATGAGCATGGCATGGGCGCAAGTACTTAAGTAAGCTGTGGCTTGCGCCGCATCAAGCGGATTCAAAGTGAGTTGTCAAAATGCAGGATATGGTCCTATTATTCTGTTTGTCTAATCGTGCATTCAAACGGGCAGGTCCTGAACTCGCCCATCATTTAACATTGAGCTAATAGGGTATTCTGTCATGCAGGATTGCTGTTCACTCCGCACCGCCGCTAATCTACCAATTCTGAACTAAAAAAATAATATTTAACACTCTTTAGATACGCGCTATGCATAAACGATATGTAGTCCTGTTTGTTATATTTTTTCTGACAGGTGCCAGCCTGTGCCGGGCTGATGCAAAGACGCCGGAGGAACTATGCCGCCAGCGCAACGCTGCAAGCTGCGAGGTGAGCGGTCTGAAATTTTTATCGAGGATGATTGCCCCAAGGGGGCGAAAATTCTGCGCCCTAAAGGCACGGAGCGCTGCGCTCAGCTTGCGGTGAAAGTCGAGGCTGCAGCCAAGTCGCCCTCTGCTGCTGATTCGGTGAAGCCGGTGCAGGTGCAGGAATCTGCGCCAGCTTCTGTTGGTGATGTAGCGTCGGGTGGCCACATGAAAAATGTATTGTTCGTGCTGGCCGCCATAGGCCTGCTGCAGGGGCTGATTACCCAGGCGGGGGTATGGCCGTTTGTATTTGTGGCAGCAATAATGCCGCTGATTGTCACTTGGGGCATGTTGTCCGGAGCGGATATTGCAAGCGGAGAATATTTTGTTTCCTTTGGCGTGGAATTCTTGTGGAACTTCCTGTTCTGCGTTGCGGGGTGGCTTGCTGGTATCGCCTTGCGCTATGGATTTTTCAGGTTTTTATAAAGGCACGTTTTTAGTGAAACGGAAGTGCAATGAAGGTTGAAGATAGCGGGATGCCGGATGAGGCTTACTGGAACAGTCTGTTCGACATAGAAGGCATTGTCGATTGGCTGGATCTCGAAAATAGAAAAGCCGCGATAGCCGAGATAGGCTGCGGTTATGGCTCCTTCACCGTGCCCGTCGCAAAAAAAACATCGGGCAATGTTTTTGCCTTTGACATTGACGCCTCGATGCTAAAGGTTGCTCAGGAGCATGTGCGCAATGCAGGCTTGGCAAATGTAAGGTTCTGTCTGCGCGATGTGCTGGAGCAGGGTACGGGTCTTGAAGCAGAAAGTGCAGAGATGGTGTTACTGTTCAATATTCTGCACTCCGCAGAAAGAGGCGTGTTCCTTGCAGAAGCGTCACGCGTGCTGAAGCCGGGCGGCGTCGTGGCGATTATCCACTGGCGCAAGGATATCCCCACGCCGCGCGGCCCCGCTGTGGCCTTGCGGCCGGATCAGGAGCAAATCATCAGTGCGGCAGAAGGGCTGAAGTTGAAATTTGCAGGCAACAGCAGAAATCTTGGGCCGTATCACTGGGGGATGCAGTTAGTCAAAACGCGCCCGTAAATCTTTTTCCTTATTCCGCTTCTATATCCAGACAGTTGCGGCTGGCATACATGAGCAGATTGCTTAATATCGCTGCAACTTTCTCAAGACTCAATGAGTCAGAGTGTTGATTATTTTGCCGGTTATAAAAATTAGCCATATGTCACACATACACAGCTTCGCTCCGCTTGAGCATGAAAATGCGAGGGTATTAATTCTGGGCAGCATGCCTGGCGTGGCATCGCTGCGTGCAGCCGAGTACTATGCCCATCCGCGCAACCATTTCTGGCGCATGATGGGGGCGCTTATTTCGCTTGATCCTGCAGCCGATTACGAACACAGAATCAATGCACTGAAAGCATCCCGCATCGCCTTGTGGGATGTGCTTCATTCGTGCAAGCGGGAGGGCAGTCTGGATTCCAGTATCGACAAGGCCACGCAAACAGCGAATGATTTTCAGGGGTTCTTTTCGCGCCATCAACACATTACGCACGTGTTTTTCAATGGCGCTGCCGCGGAACAGATCTATCGCAGAGCGGTGCTGCCCGCTTTAAAGGTACAGCATCTTGAGTATTTGCGCCTGCCATCCACCAGCCCCGCAAACGCATCGTTTTCTTTCGCACGCAAGCTTGAGGCATGGAGCGCTATACAGCTGTGTGAGCAAGCCGGGAGTTCACGCGTGGGCGCCTGAGCGGCTATCTTGCTGCTATTGAGCAGGCCGAACGGCGTGGAATGTTGATAGTGCCGAATCAATAATGATGGCTGTCCAGGCAATAAATTATTTGCCTGCTGGCAGCCACTTGAGTATCACTCGGTAAAGTACTTCTGGCTCTACCGGTTTTGGGGCAAAATCGTTCATGCCTGCTTCGAGGCAAGCGCGTTTGTCTTCGTCGAAGACATTGGCGGTCATCGCCAGTATGGGAGTGGTCGAGCGCCCGGGCAGGGCGCGAATGAGGCGGGTCGCTTCGAGGCCATCCATTTCCGGCATCTGCACATCCATGAGTATCAGCTGGTAGTCTGTCTGGCGGGCTTTTTCCACAGCCTGCATTCCGTTTTCTGCCGTGTCCACCGTCAGGCCAACCTGCTGCAGAATCTCCTGCGCTACTTCCAGATTGATATCGCTGTCATCAACCAGCAGGATATGCGTGCCGGCAGAGATACGGCGCAGTTCCGTTTCAACGCTATCTTCGGTGCCGGTGATATCTGCCGGCATGGCGCCATGACCACGATTGAGGTTGACGGTAAACCAGAAAGTGCTGCCCCTGCCGGGTTCGCTCTCAACATCTGCTTCGCCTCCCATCAGCTCTGCCAGACGCCGGGTGATGGTGAGACCGAGGCCGGTGCCGCCGTATTTGCGCGTGGTTGAGGAATCGGCCTGCTCGAAGGGTTTGAACAGGCCTGAAATTTTTTCACGGGGGATGCCGATGCCGGTGTCCTGCACTTCGAAACGCACCAGCAACTCATCGCCTGTTGTGATCAGCAAACGGGCGCGGATGACGATGGAACCGTACTCGGTGAATTTGACGGCGTTGCTGGCATAGTTGAGCAGCGCCTGGCGCAGCCGGGTGGGGTCACCTCTCAGCCACAGCGGGACTCTATCCGTTTCCACCTTGATTGTTATGCCTTTGGCTTCTGCCTGATCAGCGACCAGGAAGCGCACGTGTTCCAGGATGGCGGCCAGAGAGAAATCTGATTTTTCGAGTATTACGCGCCCGGCCTCGATCTTGGAGATGTCGAGGATGTCATTGATGACGGCGAGCAGATGGGCCGCTGCGGTGTCAATTTTTCCGAGTCGTTCGGCCTGTTCAGAGCTTGGCGCCGATCTGAGCAGCAGATGGGTAAGTCCGACGATGGCGTTCAGCGGCGTGCGGATCTCGTGGCTCATATTGGCGAGGAAGGCGCTTTTGGCCTGGTTTGCTGCTTCGGCAGCTTTTTGTGCCGAGAGCAGTTGCGCGGTGCGGCTCTCCACCAGTTCTTCCAGGTGGTGCCGGTGGCGCGTCAGCTCTTCGGTCATGCGCGTTTTCTCGGTGATGTCCTCGTTGACTGCCACGTAATGCGTGATGCTGCCATCCGGTTGATGGATGGGGGTGATGATGGAAAATTCGATATATTCGCTTCCGTCCTTGCGGCGGTTATAAAACTCGCCCCGCCATGGCAGTCCCTCGCTTAGCGCTTTTGTCAGGGACAAATAGGTTTGCTGCGGGGTCTTGGACGAATACAGAATGCGCGGATTCTGGCCGATGGCTTCCTCCTTGCTATAGCCCGTAGTCTGGACGAAGGCTTCGTTAACATATTCGATATTGCCATCGAGATTGGTGATGACGATGCTTTCCGAGCTTTGTTCCACTGCCAGCGAGAGTTTGCGCAACTGGCTTTCAGTGGCTTTGCGTTCGCTAATGTCTGTCTGGATTGCGATGTACTGGACAGGCTTGCCCATGCTGTCCATAAACGGGATGATGGTGGTGAGCACCCAGTAAAGCATGCCGTTCTTGGCCCGGTTGCACATCTCGCCGCGCCATATTTCACCTTTGGCCAGCTTGCGATAGATATCAGTGAAAAACTCGTCCGGATGGACGCCCGATGTCAGCAAACGATAATTTTGCCCGAGCAACTGTTGCTGTGAATAACCGCTGATTTCACAGAATTTTCCATTCACATAGGTGATGCTGCCGTACTCGTCGGTGGTGGAAACGATGCTGTGCTGATCAAGCGCGAATTTCTGATACTTCAATTCGCTCAGCGCGAGTTGTGCGCGTTCCTCGCTGTCCCGCAGATTTTTTTCGGCCTGGGCGCGCTGGCTGATGGCGTTGCGGAAATCCAGCAATGCGCCAGCCATATTCTTGAGTTCGCCGGTGCCCAGTGCATGCATCTCTTCTATTTTTGGCAATTGCGGCGGTAAGCCATCAGATCTGGACAGCGCGCTTAAACCATTGGCAATATCAATGATTCTTCTGCTGATCTGCCGCCCAAAGAATAGCGATAACAGGAAGATAACCAGCATCCCGATCGAGCCGATGAGTGTTACCTCTTCGAAAATGGATTCAAGCAAGCGCTTGTCTTGACTGTTGCGATTCTGCGTCCGGTCTGCCAGCTGTGCCGAGATGCGGTAGGCATGTTCGGAAAAATTGATGAACTGGGTCTGCGCTTGATCTACAAAACGCCTGGCGGCAGCGACATCAATGGAGGAAATGTCGGTCGACATGATCACAAAGTTGCGGTACTTTTCAAAATTTTCAAGCAGGTCCTGCGCATCCTGGGGACTTGCTTCCTGTACCTGGCGCGACTGGGATAGCGCTTTAACGCGCTCGGACATCTCGGCCAGGGCGTTGACAGCATTGGAGTGCACACGGTACAAATGCGCTTCCTGCATTTGTCCAGTCGCCGCGCCCGCCAACGCATTCGCCACCCCGATGTGGATCTTTGTCATTTGCTCGCTCAGACGCGCAGCCTCGCTCAGCACCAGAATATCCTGCGTCTGCAGATCACTGCTCGATTCATGCTGCTGCATCAGGCTATGCATGGAGAAGTAGTTGATCAATACGGCCAGCAGCGCCACCAGTGTGATTGGCAGCAATAACATCAGCAGCAGGGTGCGGTTAGACTTCAATTTTCATCCATGCTTCAAGGAGCTATTGTTTTCCATTGCCTGGGTGCAACGCTGGCAATGTACTTGAAGCGTTTGTCTCCCAATGGTTTGAGTATCACAACGATTCCCTCCGGCTTGGGCAGGTAGCCCATGATCTCCATCAGATTCTGCGTGTGCGCAACCACCACCCGGTTTACCTTGCCCTGCACCGGCCTTGAGATCAGCTCACGCGTTGCTTCGAGCACTGGCGCTTTGTCTGCGTCCGTCATATTTGAGGTGAACATCAGCAGGTTGACGATGGTGAAGTTGGTGCCGAAAGCGGCCAATGCGCTTTCCTTGGCACGGCACATGGGGCTGGAATAAATCTCGCCTATGGGAATTTTTGCCTTGCGTATCGCTGCCCCTACGCTTGCCGCTACACGCCGTCCTTCCTCGGTCAGCGGGCGCTGGGTTGAACAATCATTAAGATCTATGTGCGGTAGCCGATCCGGGCGCGTGATATCGGTGTTGCCGTGGCGCATGTAGAGGACGTAACCGCCTTCTCGCAGCTGTTTTACGATGGCTTGTGTAAGGGGTTTTGTAACGAAAACAGGCGTATCTGAAATTAACACAGGTTCGAAAGCCGGCGCGGCCTGCGACAGGCATGCCAATGCAAAGAACAAAACAAGGTGCTGCTTCATTACGTCCCCTTTAAAGAAGAGAGTCAGGCGTATTTCTTGAAAGCGATATTAGCTTAAATGCTGCTGAAAGTGAGTCGTATTCGGAGATGGTTGCCAATTAAAACGCAGCCCAGCCATGGATGCGCCAGCTTAAGAATGCAGCACCCAGGGCGAATGCCAGCGTCGCGGCAGACAGCAGCGTAATCTGCACCCATACCGGCGATCTATCGGAAACGGGCAGTTTGGCGGCGAGGGGAATCAGCGCCAGCACGAGCAGGGTATACCAGGGCAAATAAGCGGTCAGCACGGCGAGGCAGCCGGTTAATCCGGCGACCAGTGCGAGCGGCAGTGTAAAGCTGCGGCCACAGGGCAGGTGGCTATCGCTGACAAACATGATAAACAAATAGGCAAAAGCAGCAGAGCCCATGGCCAAGTCGTATTTGCCCAGCAGGGAAGAGCCGGCAATCAGCAGGGCAGCGCCGGTGCCCAGACCTAACGCCATGCCTGCGCTGCCTGCGCGTATCGGTGAGTCTTGCAGATCATCCATCCAGAACGTCAGCCAGCCGACAAACAGTGCGCAGCCGGCCCCCCATTGGAGGGTGATGGCGATGGGGTATTGCAGCAGCAGGCGTTGCGTCACCCACAGTGCGGACGCCACTGCCAGCACGGTGAGAACAGGACGCCACAGCGCCCAATTGATCAGACTCAGCGGAACGGCGAGCAGGCCTGAAGCGATACACAGCCAGATGATTTTGCGTATGTTGGTGAGCGGAGCATAGGCAAAGCCGCTCACCAGATAAACGGTGATGGCGAAGCCGGCGATAATGGCGAGGCCGCTCAGGCGCATGCGCTGCAGCAGTTCTGCGGTCAGCAATGCAACCAGAAACGGGGCCAGAACGGCTTGTACGGCGGGGTGGGTGAGTAGCGCGTGCAACTTTTATCTCCTGTGAATATAGCTCAAACAGATGCTAGTGTATCATCGCTGGTTTTTCAATTTGTAGTCGACGCTTATGAACAATATCATTCTGCTTATTCTTTGTTTTGTCGCGGGCATTCTGTTGCGCCGCGCCAGGCTGATGCCTGACAACGCGCCCGCCACGCTTAACAGTTTTATCATTCACGTTTCTGTGCCGGCGCTGACGCTGCTGTACATCCATGAGCTAAAATTAAGCGGCGATATTGTGCTGGTGATGGCGATGGCGTGGTTATGTTTCGGTCTGGCGGCAGGGTTTTTCTGGCTGGTGGGGCGTTACCTCAGCTTCTCGCGTGGTACCGTAGGTGCACTGATTTTGACCGGAGGGCTGGGGAATACTGCATTTTTCGGCCTGCCAATGATTGAGGCTTATTACGGGCATCAAGGAATGGCCACCGGCATTCTGATTGATCAGACGGGTTCGTTCATGGTGTTATCCACGCTGGCCATTATTGTGGCCGGGATATATTCGTCCGGACGCCCAACTGCGGCCTCAATCGCGCGCAGCATCCTGCGCTTCCCACCGTTTATTGCGCTGGTGATTGCGCTGTTGCTGCTGCCGATGGATTATCCGGAATGGCTTAGTGCCGTGTTGAAGCGCCTCGGGGACACGCTGGCGCCGCTGGCGCTGTTGTCAGTGGGCTTGCAGTTGCGGCTGGGGCATCTGTGGGGTAATTGCTGTTCCCTGATTTTTGGCCTGAGCTTCAAGCTGATACTGGCACCCTTGGTGTTTTACGTGCTGTATGTGCTGGTGCTCGGCGCGCATGGGCAGACGATACAAATAACCTTGTTTGAAGCGGCGATGCCACCGATGATTACAGCATCAATACTGGCGCAGGAGCGCGATCTTGACCCTGAGCTCGCGACGCTTATGGTGGCGGTGGGCTTGCCACTTTCCTTCTTTACGTTAACAGGGTGGTGGTGGCTGTTGCAGGGCGTTTGAGCCGTAAATAACACCGATGTGCGCGAATCGTTACGGTGAATGAGCGCAATGTAACGCCTTGCCCAGTTTAGAGATGGCAGGATTATAGAGGTGCCATAATCAACAAAACACGATAAGGACCATGCGCCCCCAGCGTGACTGTCTGCTCGATATCGGCGGTGCGAGAAGGACCCGAGATAAAATTGACCGCGCGCGGCGGCTGGTTTTGTTCCCGGCGCAAAAGATCCCACGCATCTTCCATGGTGGCTACGATGCGGCGCGGGGCGAGCACTGCGACATGAGTTTCGGGCAGCAGGCTGGTGGTGGCCGGCGTTTCTGCACCTGACAGCAGCATCAGGGTGCCGGTTTCGGCAATAGCGCAAAATGCGCCGGTTACGCCAACCAGATCCTGATTTCTGGCCGGGCGAGACTGCATCTCCAGACCCGCGGCACTCCATTGCATATCTGCGAAGGCAGGCCAGCAGACACCGCGGACGGGCAATTCCCGTTCGTTCAGATAGCGGGCCAGCAGAGATGGAATTTCGCCGACATCGTCTGCTTCCAGCACATCGCTGGAAAGTTTGAGTGCCTGTTTCTTGAAGCAGGCAAGCAAATTATCCGGCTGCGGTGGCAGCGGGCCGCGCGGGTGCTGCGCGAGGTGGCTGGCTAATGTCTGTGCCGTCGCAGATTGTTGCGCGCTGCGTATCCTGCCGAGTATGTTATCGCGTGCGTTCATTTGTGTTTCCCCTGCTGGTATAACTCACGGAACGTTTTGCCGGAAGGCGCGGGGAAATCCCGTCCATCTGTCCAGCCGCCTGCGCCCGGCAGGGTGTGGATTAACTTTTCCCTGCCGCCCAGCAAATGCATGATCCTCACGCCGATTCTGCTTGCCAGCGCATATATTTTTGGATGCAGTGCAAGCCACGCCCATGCCTTCAGCATGAAGGTTTCCCGGCGCGACTTCATGCCGCGCTGCATCTGTTTTTCGCGCAGCTTGCGCAGCAGGTCGGGCAGCGGAATCTTGACCGGGCATACAACAGCGCACGCGCCGCAAAAGGTCGAGGCATTGGGCAGGTCGGGTGATTTTTCGATGCCACCCAGCATTGGGGTCAGGATCGAGCCCATCGGGCCGGGATACACCCAACCATAGGCATGGCCGCCGATATTCTGGTACACCGGGCAATGGTTCATGCATGCGCCGCAGCGGATGCAGCGCAGCATTTCTTGCATCTCGCCACCCACCAGGCTGCTGCGGCCGTTGTCGAGCAGGATGATATGGAAGTGTTCGGGGCCGTCGTGATCTTCCTGATTTTTAGTGCCGGTCAGCACCGACACATAGTTGGTGATCGACTGCCCGGTAGCGGAGCGCGGCAGCAGGCGCAGCAGGGTGGTGACGTCTTCCAGCGTGGGCACGACTTTTTCGATGCCGGTGATGGCAACGTGCACGCGAGGCAGCGTGGTCACCAGGCGCCCGTTGCCTTCGTTGGTGACGATCAGCACCGAGCCGGTCTCGGCCACCAGGAAATTGCCGCCGGAAATGCCCATATCCGCATTGAGGAAGGCGGGGCGCAGCACTTCGCGCGCCTCGCGGCACAGCTCGGCGATATCGGTCTTGCGCGGCTTGTGGTGTTTCTCGGCGAAGAGGTCTGCGATTTCTTCCTTGTTTTTGTGCACCACCGGCGCGACGATATGCGACGGTGCTTCGTGTGCAAGCTGCAGAATATATTCGCCGAGGTCGGTTTCCATCACGGCTACGCCGGCCTGTTCCAGCGCATCGTTGAGCCCGCATTCTTCGCTGACCATGGACTTGGATTTTGCCGCGGTTTTTACACCATACTGTGCAGCAATCTCGGCGACGATGCGGTTGGCGTCGTCGCCGTTTTCCGCCCAGTGCACGATGGCTCCGCGCGCGGTGGCCTGCTGTTCGAAATGCAGCAGCCATTGCTCAAGATTGTTCAGCACGCGGTCGCGTATTGCGGCCGCGGCATTACGAGTTTCCTGCAGGTCATGAATCTCGCTGATCACCGCCGCGCGCCCGCCAACAAAGCGTGTCTGCAAGCGCGACAGTGCGTCCTGCAGCCTGACATCGGCCAGTTTGACGGTGACCTGTTTTTTGAATTGCAGGGAGGTGTTTTGCATTATTTCACCTCATCCGTGTCAATGCCGGAAAGCACCTCAGCCACATGCAATACGCGGGTGTTGTGATCGCCTGTGCGGCGCAAGCGGCCTTCGATATTCAGCAGGCAGCCGAGGTCGCCGCCGACGATGGCGGCGGCATGGGTATCCGTTATATGCCGGCATTTATTGTCGGACATGCGCGTTGATAGCTCGCCGTATTTCACGGAAAAGGTGCCGCCAAAACCGCAGCAGGTGGTGGATTCCACCATCTCCTGCAGATTGGCCCCGGGCATCTTTGCCAGCAAGGCGCGCGGCTGCTTGTAGACATCAAGCTCGCGCAGGCCGGAACATGAGTCGTGATAGGTCAGCGTGCCACTGAAAGTGCCGGGGACTTCTTTCAGCCTGGCGATACTGACCAGAAAATCGGTGAGCTCAAAGGTGCGCCGGCCTATCGCGGTGATTCTTGCGAGCAGGGCGGAATCATTGCGAAAGAGATCGGGATAGTGGACGCGGATCATCCCGGCGCAGGAGCCGGAAGGCAGCACCACGTAGTCGAAAGCTTCAAATTCATTCAGGAATTTAAGCGCCAGTGCTTCGGCCGATTTGCGGTCGCCCGAGTTATAGCCGGGCTGGCCGCAGCAGGTTTGGGAATCTGGCACGACCACCTCGCAACCGGCCGCCTCCAGTAATTTGATGGTTGCAAAGGCGATGCGCGGGCGCATTGCGTCAACCAGACAAGTGACGAATAATCCAACGCGCATAGCTGTTCTCCCGGAAAATCCCGGCCAACGGTCCGACAGTCGGCTTAAGACTTATTTGTTTAAACTTGCAAGAAAGTGGTTTATGCCGGCACGCGCAACCTGTGCGTCCTCCGGCGATTTTACGCCGGATATGCCAACTGCACCCACGGTTTCGCCCTCCACGATGATCGCTTCACCGCCTTCAACCATGGTAAGTGCACCGGGGATCGACAGAAATGCATTGCGCCCGCCGGCAATTACTTCTTCATAGACCTTGGAGGCTCTGCGGCCCATGGCCGACGTATGCGCCTTGCCGCTGGCGATTTGTATGCTGGTTAACGGTGCATCATCCAGCCGTTGCAGCCACAATAAATGCCCGCCGTCATCGACGATGGCTATTGTGACCGCCCAGTTCTGGCGCAGCGCTTCGCTTTCACAGCCCGATGCAATGATCTTCGCATCAGCCAGTGTTAAACATTTTTTATTTTTCATTTGATCTCCCCTGAATGTAACTGATTTGGAAAAATTGGACGCGCGTTGGATTTTAAGCCGGGCGGTAACCGAGTTGCTTTGAAATCTGCATGCCGGTTGCGATTACCTGGCTGATCCATTCATCTTTGCGTCGCTCTATGGGAGCAGACACAGAAAGACCGGCGATCACATGGCCGCTGGCATCGCGAATCAATGTGCCGATGCAGCCCACACCCAGTTCGGCTTCTTCATTGTCATACGAATAACCTCGTTGTGCAGCAGCAAGACTGTCTTGCAGTAATGTCGCAATCCTGGTGTGTGTGTTGGCGGTGTAGGCGGGCAGCTTGCTGCGTTTGGCATAGCTGCGGCATGCGGCTTCACCCTGCTCGCCCAGCATCAGCTTGCCTACTGCGGTAACGTGCAATGGCGCTCGGCTGCCGATCACCTGTTCCACCTTGATCATGCGTTTGGCGACAGAACGCTCGATATAGACCACCTCATCGCCCTCGCGCACAGTCAGGTTGACCGTCTCGCCCAGTTGGTCGCGCAATTTTTCCATCAGCGGCAATGCAATTTTCCTGACGTCAACGCTTGCGCTGACCCGGCTGCCGAGTTGCATCAGCTTGACCCCCAGTTTGTAGTTTCCCCTGCTGGTGCGCTCGACGAAGCCTTGTTCAGCCAGCGAAGAGAGGATGCGGAAGGAGGTGGAGGGGTGTAATCCCGTTTCTGCTGACAGAATTTTCAGGCTCACGGGATCTTCGTGCGCCGCAATGACGTCAAGCAGTCTTGCCAGCCGTTCGATCACTTGTATCGAGTTCGATTCATTTTCAATTTTTCGCATTGTGAAAACGATTGTGTATTGCGAAATTATATAGCAAGACGTATTCTGCTTCCAAATCTTTTCGGCAGCTATTTGTTGCCGATACTAATCGCAGTATAAATTTCGCAAAATAAAATTTAGGAGCAGGAAACTATGACGACGAGCGCAGCGGCTGCACCCCAGTTTTGTGCGGGCATTCAACACTTTGGTGTGGCCTGGGAAGGATTTTCCAAGCATGCCCAGGCGGCCGTCATTAAAGAGGGCAAGTCTGCCATCAGCGATCCCCATGCACCTGATGCGGTGTACCAGACTCTGCTAATGGCCGATGCGCTGCGCTACTTGACGCTACAGACATGTGGTTCGAAAGGTTCGGGCCACCCGGGCGGCTTCGCCAGTAGCGCCGAGGCCTACGCTTCGCTGGTGATGCTGGGCCACACCAATATCGTGACCGAGGTTGGGCACCATGCTCCGGGTTTCTACAGTGCGATGTTCCTCGACACTTCGCTTGAAGAGATGGGCATCAAGACCGTAACAGATTTAATGGCGCGCTTCCGCGAGAAGCATGGTTTGCTCGGGCACTTGTCTGGTGCCATTCCCGGATTGCTGGCTCCGGCCGGTCCACTTGGCCAGGGCCAGCATTTCGCGATGGCCGGTGCGATGCTGCATCCGGGCAAGCTGTTCCCGGTCACCATCGGTGACGGTGGCATGGGGGAACCGTACGTGCTCAATTCGATGATGCACTTCAACACAGCTTATCCCAAAGTCACCAACTTGCTGCCGACTTTAATCTGGAACGGTTACAGCCAGGAACACCACTCAATGGTGTCGCGTTTCAGCAATGCGGAGATGATTGCCTACTGGAAGGGCCATGGCTTCAAAGAGGTGATCCTGGTCGACGCCAAGGAATTTGACGACACTAAACAGGCCAGCGCTTACGCGGACAGCTCCTATTTCTCGCACAAGCAGCGCTTGGCTTTTGCCGCCGCGGTGCTGGCAGGCATGGACAAAGCCGCCAAGTCTGCACTGGGCGGCACCCTGACCGCGTTCATTATCAAGCAGATGAAAGGCGCCGGTGTACATACGGTGGGTGCCAAGTCACACAACCTGTATCCGGCCGACAGTCTGGACAAGCCGCATATGATTGAAGGCTTGAAGCGCCGCGCGCTGAATCCTGAAGCGTGGGCGATCGTGCGCGAGAATTTCGTGCGCGCAGGTGGCGGCCCGGCTGCCAAAACGGCGGTGACCGAGCATGTGCTGGACCTGGCGCCACTCGGAAAAATGCCGTTGCATGATTTTCCCAAGAGCGAGAAAGCCGTTCCTGCAACCGCGCTGGGTGCGCTGGCCGCCTATGTGGGCACCAAGGACAAGCGTTTCGTGGTGACCAATGCCGACGGCAATGAAGCATCGGCGATGAAGAACATCAACGATGCGTTAAAGATTCGCCATCCGACCATCGATCCGCTGTACAACCAGGAGCCTGAGGGTCAGGTATATGAGCCGCTTAACGAGGATGCCTGTGCCGGCCTGGCATCTGCCTTGTCTCTTTTCGGTTCGCGCGCATTGTGGCTGTCGTACGAGAGCTTTGCCATCAACGGCTGGCCCATCGTGCAGACAGTCGCACAGGCGATGGCCGAGCTGCGGCGCAAGACACCTTCCATCGTCACTATGTTTACGGCTGGTGCGCTGGAGCAGGGCCGTAACGGCTGGACTCACCAGCGCCCCGAGATCGAGAATTATTTCGCCGCGCAGATGCGCAACGGCAATACCTATCCTCTATTTCCCTGCGATGCAAACGCAATTCAGGTGGCTTACGATTACGCCACAAACAGCTTCAACAAGTGCATGGTCATCATCGCTTCGAAGAGTCCTCTGCCTGTTTACATGAGTTTGGATGAAGCCAGACATGCGGTTGAAGTGGGTGCTGCCAGCATCTATGAAAGCGCTGGTGACAAAAATACGGGCGGCAGCAAGGGCACGGTGGTGTTCGCGGTAACCGGAGACATGATTTTCCTGCCGGTATTTGAAGCCAGGGACAAGCTGGAAGCGGATGGTTTCAAAGTGCGTATTGTTGCGATGGTGAATCCGCGCCGCCTGTATCGTCCTACAGATATATCCTGGGATACCGTATCGGAACCGGACAATAAATTTATGGATGACGCGCATTTTAATGCACTGTTTGATGGCGATGTGTTGCTCGCCGTGAGCGGTGGTCCCAGTGCAGTGCTGGAGCCTGTGCTGCTGCGTACCCGTGCTTTAAGGCGCGACACATTTGCGTGGAAGCGCGGTGAAACGACTGCAAGCCCGAACGAGATCATGGAGTTCAACGGACTTACCGCCGATGCGATGGTCAAACGAGTCAAGGTGCTGAAAGGCTGATGCCACTTCCCCTCAACCAAGGTAAATTTCCTTGGTTTTTTTTTGAAAGTTATTGATGCCTGAAACCAAAATCATCGTTCTGGATGATGACCCTACCGGCTCGCAAACGGTGCATAGCTGTTTGCTGCTGACACGTTGGGACAAGGATACTTTGCACGATGCGATCCTGGACGCATCGCCGCTTTTTTTTGTGTTGACCAATACCCGGGGTATGGCGGCCAAGCCTGCGGCGGAGGTTACGCGCGAGGTCTGCAAGAACCTGAAGCTGGCTTTGGCTGAACTAAAGCAAAGCGGACATGACATCAACCCGATTTTAGTCAGTCGCTCGGACTCGACGCTGCGCGGTCACTACCCGGTAGAGACCGATGTGATCGCGGAAGAGCTGGGGCCGTTCGACGCACACTTTCTGGTGCCGGCATTTTTTGAAGGCGGCCGTATTACACGGGACAGCGTGCACTATCTGCTGGTGCACGGAAAGGAAATGCCCGTGCATGAAACCGAGTTTGCGCGTGATTCGGTATTCGGCTATCGGTATAGTTATTTGCCTGATTATGTTGAAGAAAAAACTGGCGGGCGCATCAGGGCGGCTGAGGTTGAACGCTTCCTGTTGCGTGATGTGCGCGGTGACAGCATGTCACGGCTGATGAATTTGCATGGCAATGTGTGCGGAGTGGTGGATGCTGAAACACAGCAAGATCTGAATCATTTTGCGGAGCAGCTGCGGGTAGCGGCCAGCAAGGGCAAGCGCTTTCTGTTCCGCAGTGCGGCGAGCCTGCTCACCGCGCTGGCACGCTTGCCGTCACAGCCTGTGGCTGCACAGGATATGGCTAAATATGTACGCGGTGGAAAGCCGGGCGCGGTGATTGTAGGTTCACACGTCAAAAAAACCACTATGCAGCTCGAGCAGTTGCTCAAGATGCCGGGTGTTGAAGCGATCGAGATAAATGTGGAAAAATTGCCCGAACATCGCGCGGCTCTGCTGGCGGAGACCATCCGCAAGTGTGAGCAGAGTCATGCTGAGGGTTTGACCCCTGTGGTTTTTACCAGCCGTCTGGAAAAGGCTTTTTCAGATCAGGCAACAAGGCTGGCATTTGGCAATATGGTTTCTGCGTTCCTGATGGATGTGGTGCGCAATTTGCCCAAGACCCTGGGTTTTCTAATCAGCAAAGGCGGCATTACATCGAATGATGTATTGAGCTCCGGTCTGGCATTGCGCACGTCGCGTGTCGTCGGACAGATTTTGCCTGGATGTTCGGTGGTATGCTGTCCCCCTGATCATCCGCGCTATCCGAATTTGCCGGTGGTAATTTTCCCCGGCAATGTAGGCGATGATCACGCAGTAGCAACGGCTTATGGCAGACTGGCTGGCCATAAAGTGGAGCCGGGAGTAGTGTAAGTGCAGGCTTTTGCCGGAGGGGCGGATAGCGTTTGTTGATGATGGCCAGTTCTCTATAAACGTGGCAAGACTATATATCAGTTAGCTGATTTTGTTATATCCGGGAGTGTGTGGTTAGTAGGTGTTGTTTGGTTCTGAGTGTTTTTTGATGTACCTAATCAAGGAGAAGAAAATGAACAATAAGATAAAAACTATCGTCACTGCTTTAGCATTTGCCGCATCTGGTACCGCATTTGCCGCCGACTCGATCAAGGTCGGCCTCTCCGGTCCGTATACAGGCGGTTCCAGTCCGATGGGTATTTCCATGCGGGACGGGGTCAGACTTGCAGCATCCGAGATCAACGCCAAAGGCGGTATTCTCGGCCGCAAGATCGAACTGATCGAACGTGATGATCAAGCCGATAATCCGCGCGGTGTGCAGGTCGCCCAGGAGTTGATCAACAAGGAGAGAGTTGTTGCTACCCTGGGTTACATCAATACCGGCGTGTCACTGGCCTCACAGCGTTTTTATCAGGAAGCCAAGATTCCGGTGTTGAATAACGTGGCGACAGGTTCTATTGTGACCAAGCAATTTCTGCCTCCAGAGTTTGCCGACAACTACGTATTCCGCACCTCTGCCAACGACAGTATTCAGTCTGCTCTGATCGTCAAGGAAGCTATCGATACTCACAAATTCACCAAGGTTGCGATCCTGGCTGACTCTACCAACTACGGCCAGTTGGGACGCGAGGATCTCGAAAAGGCGCTGGCAGTGAAAAACATCAAGCCAGTCGCGGTTGAAAAGTTCAACATTAAAGATGTGGACATGACTGCACAGTTGTTGAAAGCCAAGGAAGCCGGGGCACAGGCCATCCTGACCTATGCGATCGGACCAGAACTGGCGCAGATCGCCAACGGTATGGAGAAGCTGGGCTGGAAAGTGCCGATGATGGGAAGCTGGACACTGTCCATGGGTAACTTCATCGACAACGCCGGCAAAAACGGCGAAGGCGCGCGCATGCCGCAAACCTTCATCCAGGAACCCAATACGCCCAAGCGCAAGGCCTTTATTACAGCTTATCAAAAAGCCTACAATCCAGCGAATGGCCGCATTCCTTCACCCGTGTCCGCAGCACAGGGTTACGACTCCATGTACATCCTTGCGGCCGCGATCAAGCAAGCTGGCACAACAGATGGCGTGAAGGTTCGCGAAGCACTGGAAAACCTGAATGAGAAAATCGAAGGCGTGGTTACCACTTACAATCGCCCGTACACACATGACGACCACGAAGCTATCACCATCAATATGGTGGTGATGGGTAAGGTCCAGGATGGACATGTGGTATACGCGAACGAAGCCGACAAGGGTATCGCAGTGCGTGAAAAAGCAATAGTCAAAGCCAAGAAGTAATTGGCCGTTTAAGTAATCACTGTGTAATTCGTTTTTGGGCCGGGGCTTCCCCGGATCCAAAGCATATAGATGGGGTACTCAGCATGGAAATCTTCGTGCAACTAATTGTAAGCGGCATAGCGCTGGGCATGATCTACGCTGTGATCGCATTTGGCTATCAACTTACTTTCGCCACCTCAAGCACCCTGAATTTCGGCCAGGGTGAAGCGCTGATGCTGGGCGCGCTGGTCGGCCTCTCACTGGTGAGCCATATGAGCTACTGGCTGATGATTCCGCTGGTGCTTTTGTTCGGTGCGCTGCAAGGCGTGTTTGTAGAACGTGTAGGCGTGCTGCCCGCGTTAAAGACAAAGTCCGAATTCGGCTGGATCATGACCACCATTTCCCTGGCCATTATTTTCAAAAACGTCGCGGAAAATATCTGGGGACACGATGATCTTACATTCCCTTCTCCGCTGCCAACTTCACCGATGCAATTTTTTGGCATCAGAGTGCTGCCGATGGAAATACTGGTGGTGCTGGGCGCGCTGGCGATCATGCTGGCAGTAGAAATTTTCAACCGCAAATCCATATACGGCAAGGCCGTGGTGGCTACTTCCAATGACCGCGATGCCGCGGGACTGATGGGCATCAACACCGGCATGGTGATTACCTTTTCTTATGCGCTGAGCTCGATGACCGCAGCCTTTGCGGGGGTGCTGGTGGCGCCGCTGACGCTGACCGGAGCCACCATGGGCGTGGTGCTGGGTCTGAAGGCATTTGCGGTCGCCATCATCGGCGGCCTCAACAGCGGCATGGGCGTGATTGTCGGCGGGCTGATCCTGGGCATCGCGGAGACCACCACCGGCTATTACATCTCCACCGGCTACAAGGATGTACCGGGATTGCTGTTGCTGTTACTGGTGCTGGCGATCAAACCTGCCGGCATGTTTGGCAAGTCTGTCATTAAAAAGGTATAGCATGAGCGTCATCAAGAAAATTTCCATCGTTCTGGCCATTGCTGTTGCGGCGCTGTTGCCTACTCTGTGGCCTAACCCTTATTACATCCATCTGATGGTGATCATCGGTATCTATGCAATCCTTCTGCTCGGTCTCGATATCGTGGTTGGATATATAGGTGAGGTTTCGCTCGGTCACGCTGCACTGTTCGGTATCGGTTCCTATACCGCCGGTGTGCTCAGCTTCCAGTTGGGTGTGCCGTTTTTGCTGGCGATACCGGCAAGCATTGTCGTCACCGCTTTTTTTGGTGCACTGCTCGCACTGCCAGCATTGCGAGTGAATGGCCCTTATCTGGCGATGGTGACATTGGCATTCGGCACGATTATCCAGATTCTGATCAACGAGATGACTTTCCTTACCAACGGACCGCTCGGACTCTCGATACGCAAGCCGGTATTTTTCGGACACCATATTACCGGCACCGATTATTACTACATTGTATTGGCAGCATTGGTGCTGACGCTGGTGGTGATTCAACGTATCCTGAAATCCCATCTCGGGCGCGCCTTTGAAGCCTTGCGCGACAGTCCTATCGCATCGGACTGCATGGGTGTCAGCGTGTATGGATACAAGGTTTACGCCTTTGTCCTCAGTGCGGGCATAGCAGGCTTGGCAGGCAGCCTGTTTACCTATTCCGAGGAATACATTTCTCCCAATACCTACAACTTCGAGTTGACCATCCTGTTCCTGCTGGCGGTCATCATGGGTGGTCGCAAAACACGCAGCGGGCCGATTCTGGGCGCGATCATCATCGTGATGTTGCCGAATGTACTTTCCGATATCGAACTTTTCCGCCAGATTTCAACGGGCATCGCGATCGTTACCGTGGCGTATGCTGTGTATGCGATGGCGGCTGCTCAGGCTAGCATCAGGCAACTGGCTGTGCCGCTCATTGTCACCATCACTCTGGCAGTATCCGGTTACTTCATGGAAAACATCACTGAACATCGCTTGACGATATTTGGCGTGATGATCCTGTTCGTGGTGTATTACCTGCCTAATGGAATCATGGGCTTCCTGCGCAGTATTGTGCATAAAGTGCGGCCGCAGTGGATACGTCGCCATGAGGTGATCACAGAGCATGGTGATAAGCAGCATGTATGGTCTGTGCCTGACCATCAGGTTACCGCCAAGGGGCATTTGCTGGAGGCGCGCAACATTGTGATGCAGTTCGGCGGCCTGAAGGCCCTGAACGATATTAACCTGAGTATCGCAAAAGGTTCCGTACATGGGCTGATCGGGCCGAACGGTTCCGGCAAAAGCACGATGATGAACGTGCTTACTGGCATCTATAAGCCGACTGCCGGCGCGATCGAATTTAACAACAGGATCATCACCGGCGCAACACCGTCGTCCATTGCCGGGGAAGGTATCGCACGCACCTTCCAGAACGTGCAGCTGTTTGGTGAAATGACCGCGATTGAAAACGTACTGGTCGGGTTGCATCATACTTTCCGCCATAACCTGATCGATGTCGTATGCCAGTCACCGCGCTGCAACAAGCAAAGGAATGCCGCCGTTATCCGTGCTGCCAGCCTGCTAAAGTTTGTCGGCCTGGAGGATCTTGCCAACGAGGAAGCGCGCAATCTGCCATACGGCAAACAGCGCCTGCTGGAAATTGCCCGTGCGCTGGCGTTGAATCCCAGCCTGCTGTTGCTGGACGAGCCTGCCGCCGGCCTGACGGCACCTGATATCAAGGAACTGATCGCGATGATCCGAAAGATCCGCAGTCACGGCATTACCGTGATACTCATCGAGCATCATATGGACGTAGTCATGAGTATTTGCGACACCGTTACAGTGCTGGACTTCGGCCAAAAGATCGCAGAAGGCACACCAGCCAATGTTCAGTCCGACAAAAAAGTGATCGAGGCTTATCTTGGCGGCAGCGTCGAGGCAGCCTGAGAGGAGATAGCAATGTTACTGATACAGAATTTGCATGCCGCATACGGCAAGGTGGAAGTACTGCATGGCATTTCGGTAGAAGTGCCCAAAGGCAGGGTTGTCACGCTGATAGGCTCAAACGGCGCAGGCAAGACCACGACCATGCGCGCGATTTCCGGCATGATCAAGCCGGTGAGCGGGGCCGTCACTCTTAACGGTAAAGATATTACCGGCATTGCCTCGAGCAAGATTGCCCGTTCAGGTCTGGCACATTCGCCCGAGGGGCGGCGTGTGTTCGCCACCCTTTCGGTGACCGACAATTTGTTGCTTGGCGCTTTTCCACGCCTGACATTCGGGCGTGAACGCGGTGATGTGCAGGGCGATCTGGCGCGGGTGTTTGAACTGTTTCCGCGTCTCAAGGAACGTGAAAACCAGCTGGCGGGAACGCTGTCCGGCGGAGAGCAGCAAATGCTGGCGATGGGGCGTGCGCTGATGCTCAATCCCGACGTGCTGTTGCTGGATGAACCGTCGATGGGGCTGGCTCCGCTGCTGGTGAAAGAAGTATTTCGCATCATCCGCGAGCTGAAAGGGCGCGGCATCACCATGCTGCTGGTCGAGCAGTTTGCCGCTGCTGCGCTGGATGTCGCCGACTACGGTTATGTGCTGGAAAATGGCCGCATCTCGGTACACGGCCCGGCTGAGCGCTTGAAGAATGATCCTGCGGTCAGGGCGGCCTATCTGGGCGCAGCGCATTAACTAACCATCATAGAGGTTAATATGGCCGATCTGAATGTGTTGCCGGTAGATCTGCCCGTTCCCGTTGCCGATGGCGCCTGTACTCATCTCCTGGGGATGTGTCTTCCCAAAATCGCTCTGGCCGCCACATCGGGGCAGCTCGTGGAAATATTCGCGTTGCCCCGCACTACCATCATCTACTGTTATCCGATGACTGGACGGCCGGGCATCAGCCTGCCTGCAGGATGGGATGAGATCCCCGGCGCGCGGGGCTGCACCCCGCAATCGTGTGCGTTTCGCGACCATTACCAGGAGCTTCAAAGTATGGGTGTTGACGTCTATGGAGTCAGCACCCAGACCAGCGAGCATCAGCATGAGGCGCTTGATCGGCTGCACCTCCCTTTCCCGCTGCTGAGCGATGTGGATCTCAATTTGGCGCGCGCCCTGGAATTGCCGACTTTTGAAATTGACTCGATGACCCTGATCAAAAGGCTGACGATGATCGTTGCTGGCGGGGTGATCAAGAAAGTTTTCTATCCGGTTTTTCCACCGGACAAAAATGCAGAGGAAGTCATCGAATGGCTAAAACATCAATAGCGCAGTGCTATTCGCGGGTGTTCTGCATTTGTAACATCTGTGCTGCGGACCTGCCATGACCACACACATCCACCGTCGCATGCGCCGTCTGCGCTGGAGCAGCTACACACTGGTGGTGCTGGGATACATGCTGGCATTTTTCCATCGCATGGCGCCGGCAGCGATTGCCACTGACCTGCAACAATCTTTCGAGGCCAGTGGTGCAGCACTGGGTGCATTGGCTGCAGCATATTTTTACACCTATACCGTCATGCAAATTCCGGTCGGCGTGATGGCCGACACCCTGGGGATACGCAAAATCGTTGCCCTCGGTGCGGCCCTTGCCGGTGCGGGATCGCTGCTGTTCGGCATGGCCGATACACTGGCGATGGCAACAGTCGGGCGGATACTGATAGGTCTGGGTGTTTCCTCAATGTTTATTTCCCTGATGAAGCTGAACTCGGTATGGTTTCATGACCGGCACTATGGCACAGTCGGCGGCTTTTCTATCCTGCTCGGCAACATGGGGGCAGTTCTCGCCGCCACTCCGCTGGTATGGGCAGTGACGCTTACCTCCTGGCGCAATGTGTTTGTCGCGGTGGGTCTCTTCTCGATTGTTCTGGCGGTGCTGGTGTGGTTCCTCGTGCGCAGCCATCCCGGTGAGGCGGGCCTGCCGACGATGCGCGAACTGGAGGGAAAGGAGTCGCATCCGAGTCATCAGGGGCACTGGTTCGACGGCCTGCTCAAGGTAATGAAAAACGGTGCCACCTGGCCAGGTTTGCTGCCAAACCTCGGCATTGGCGGCAGCCTGTTTGCCTTTGCCGGCCTGTGGGCCATCCCCTATTTGCGTGACGTGCACGGCATGGCGCTGACTGAAGCAGCCAGGCACACCACGTTGTTGCTGTTCTCATTCGCGGTCGGCGCGATGCTCTCCGGCATGCTTTCCGACCGGCTCGGCAAGCGGCTGCCGGTGATCATCGGCGGTCTTGCACTGTATGTGCTGTGCTGGACGCCTGTCGTATTCGCCGGGCATTTGTCTGCCAGTATTAGCTACCCGCTGTTTGCGTTGATGGGGATAGGCGCTTCGGGATTTACCCTGACGTGGGCCAGCGTCAAGGAAGTAAACCCGCCGGCGCTGTCCGGCATGGCAACCAGTGTCGTCAACACCGGCTCATTCCTTGGTGCGGCGGTGCTGCAGCCTCTGGTGGGCTGGGCTATGGACCAGGGTTGGGATGGCAAGCTGCTCGACGGGGCGCGGGTTTACTCGGAACAAAACTATCGGATCGGCCTCGGCATCATGCTGGGTTTTGCCATTGCCGGCCTGCTGGGTGCGTTGTTTATACGCGAGACGAATTGTCGCTATATCACCCTTGCTGCACATAAATAACCCAATAATTCAGGAGAATATATGTCAAAACCAACCATACAGTTATGGATCAACGGACAGCGCACTAGCAGCCGCAGCAGCCGTCTGGCAGACGTGACCAATCCGGCCACGGGTTTGGCGATCCGTCAGGTGCCGCTGGCCAGCCGCGAGGATGTGGATATCGCCGTAGCCGCCGCCAAGGCTGCATTTCCTGCATGGCGCGATACGACTCCGCTGCGTCGCAGCCGCATCCTGAACAAGTTCCGCGAGTTGCTCGAAACGCACCGCGCCGAACTGGCGCAGCTGGCCAGCGAAGAACACGGCAAGACACTGGAAGATGCTGCCGGCTCGGTGCAGCGCGGCATTGAAGTGGTGGAGTTTGCAGTCGGCGCACCGCATTTGCTCAAGGGTGAGCATGCGGAGAACGTGGGCCGCGGCGTGGACTGCCACTCCATGCTGCAGCCGATAGGGGTATGCGCCGGCATCACGCCTTTCAATTTCCCGGCGATGGTGCCGATGTGGATGTTCCCGATCTCCATTGCCTGCGGCAATACCTTCATTCTCAAGCCTTCCGAGAAAGTGCCTTCATGCAGTCTGCGCATGGCCGAACTGTTAAAGGAAGCAGGTCTGCCTGACGGTGTGTTTAACGTCGTTCCAGGCGACAAGGAAGCGGTAGATGCCCTGTTGAATCACCCGGATGTGCGTTCCATTTCCTTTGTGGGTTCCACACCGATTGCGAAATATATTTACGAGACGGCGGCCCATAACGGCAAACGCGTGCAGGCGCTGGGCGGAGCGAAGAACCATGCCATCGTGTTGCCGGATGCCGAGCTGGATTTTACCGCAGATGCCATCATGGGTGCAGCCTACGGCTCTGCCGGCGAGCGCTGCATGGCGATCTCGACGGTGGTTGCCGTGGGCAATGTGGCCGATGCGCTGGTGGCCAAGCTGAAGGAAAAAGCCGAGAAGCTGGTGGTGGGTCCCGGCGACAAAAAAGGCGTGGACATGGGCCCGGTGATTTCGGCCCAGCATCGCGACAAGATCGTCGGTTATATTGACAGCGGCGTGAAGCAAGGGGCAAAACTGGTAACGGACGGACGTGGCATCAAGGTGCCGGGTCATGAAAAAGGTTTCTTTGTTGGCCCGACGCTTTTCGATAACGTCGGCACGGAAATGACCATCTATCGTGAGGAAATTTTCGGCCCGGTGCTGATCGTGCTGCGCGTCGCCAGCTTCGACGAGGCGATCAAAATGGTCAACAGCAACCAGTATGCCAACGGCACCGCGATTTTCACCTCATCCGGTGCTGCAGCGCGGCGATTCCAGAACGAGATCGAAGTCGGCATGGTCGGCATCAACGTGCCGATCCCGGTACCGATGGCGTTTTTCTCCTTCGGCGGCTGGAAATCCTCGCTGTTCGGCGATCTGCATATGCACGGCATGGAAGGCGTGTACTTCTACACCCGCACCAAGGCCATCACCACTCGCTGGCCCGAGGTGTCGGAGCGCAGCGCTTCCACGCTGACGATGCCGACGCTGGGCTGAGATGCCAAGCTGCCGTTCTCAATGGGCGGCAGGCTGATGCATCAATGGTTTCAAACATAACTCTCAGGAGCTCCTTATGACTATCAACGTTGGATTCATCGGCCCCGGCATCATGGGCCGCCCCATGGCACTCAATCTGATGAAGGGCGGTTACAAGCTGTGGGCCTATGCGCGGCGTGCCGAGGCCTTGCAGCCGCTGACAGCTGCGGGTGCGACAGCCTGTGCCACACCCGCAGAAGTGGCGGCGCATGCCGATGTGATCTTCACCATCGTGGCGGATACGCCGGATGTGCACAGCGTGATCTTCGGCGAGCAGGGGCTTATACACAAAGCAAAGCACGGCAGCGTGATCGTGGACATGAGCACCATTTCGCCTACCGCCACCAAGGACTTCGCCGAGCGCCTGGCAGAGAAGGGCATCGAGATGCTGGACGCGCCGGTGTCCGGCGGCGAAACCGGCGCGATCAATGCCACGCTGTCGATCATGGTGGGCGGCAAAAAAAATGTGTTCGAGCGCGTCAAGCCGCTGTTCGAATGCATGGGAAAAAATATCGTGCATATCGGCGACAACGGTGCTGGTCAGGTGGCCAAGGCGTGCAACCAGATCGTGGTGGCGGTGACCATCGAAGCGGTGGCGGAAGCGCTTACCTTTGCGCGCAAGAACGGCGCCGATCCGGCCAAGGTGCGCGAGGCGCTGATGGGCGGTTTTGCCGGCAGCAAGATCATGGAAGTGCATGGCAAGCGCATGCTGGACAACGATTTCAAGCCCGGCTTCAAGGTCGGCCTGCACCAGAAGGACATGCGCATCGTGATGGAAACCGCGCACCAACTGGGCGTAGCTTTGCCTGCAGCAGCAATGGTCACGCAGCATCTCAATGCGCTGATGGCTACCGGCGACGCCGATCTGGATTCGGCAGCGGTAGTGAAGGTGATTGAGCGTATGTCGGGTATGGGTGGTAAATAAGCAGGCAGGGTAAGCAAATGAAAAAAATCGTCTTTCTCGACAGCGACAGCATCATTGCCGACATCCGCCGTCCGGCCTTCCCACATCAGTGGCAGGAGTATCCGGCAACCTCCGCGGCAGAGACCGTGGAGAGGCTTAAGGACGCCACCATCGCCATCACCAACAAGGTGCAATTGAAGCTTGAAATACTGCAGCATTTGCCCAAACTGAAAATGGTGGCGGTTGCCGCGACCGGCACCGACAACGTCGATATAGCATATTGCAGAGAACACGGGATTGTCGTGTCCAATATCCGCAACTACTCGGTGCACACCGTGCCGGAGCATGTGTTCATGCTGATGTTGGCGCTGCGCCGCAACCTGCTGGCATTCCGCGAGGATTTACAGAACGGTGCCTGGCAAAAATCTGCACAATTTTGCCTGTTCACCCATCCGGTGCGCGATCTGCATGGAAGTACGCTGGGGATAATCGGCAGCGGCGCAATCGGCAAAGCGGTGGCGCAGATTGCGCAGGCCTTCGACATGAAAGTGCTGCTCGCCGAACATAAGGGTGCGACTGTGGTGAGAACCGGTTACACCGCATTTGATACGGTATTGCGCGAGAGCGACGTGATCACCCTGCACCTGCCGCTCAAGGAGCAGACCCGACACCTGATCAGCACGGCAGAATTTGAATGCATGCGGCCCGGTGCACTGCTGATCAACACCGCACGCGGCGGGCTGGTGGATGAGGCAGCGCTGCTGCAGGCGCTGCAAAGCGGACGCATTGGCGGTGCCGGTTTTGACGTCTTGGCCAAGGAACCGCCGACGGAAGGCCATCCGCTGCTGGAAATCAATTTGCCAAACTTTATTCTGACCCCGCATATCGCCTGGTCGGGCAGGGAGGCGATGCAGACACTGGCCGACCAGTTGATCGGCAATATTGAAGCATACATGGCGGGCACCCCGAGAAATCTTGTTACCTGACGTGTCATTCAGCGAGGAGATGACCATGACTTATGCAGCAGGCATCAACATCACTACATCGGTAACGACAGAACAATCCGTCATCCTGCCCCCGGAGGCGATGGCCTTCATTGCAGGTCTTGCGCGCAAGTTTGAGCCGGTGCGGCAGACGCTGCTGCAGCGGCGTGCCAAGCGGCAGAGCGAGCTGGACGCCGGCAAGCTGCCCGACTTTCTGGCCGAGACTGCAGCGGTGCGCAACAGCGAGTGGACCATCGCCACGCTGCCTGCCGAGCTGCGGGACCGGCGCGTGGAAATCACCGGTCCGGCCGAGCGCAAGATGCTGATCAACGGACTCAATGCCGGGGCCAAAGTCTATCTGGCCGATCTGGAAGACTCGATGACTCCCACTTGGCACAACGTGATCGAGGCGCAGATCAACCTGCGCGATGCAGTCAGGCGCAGCATCACCTATGTCAATCCGGACGGCAAGACCTACCAGTTAAACGAAAAAACCTCGGTGCTGTTTGTGCGTCCGCGCGGCTGGCACATGGCGGAGAAACACGTGACAGTGGACGGCAAACCGGTGTCCGCCAGCCTGTTCGATTTCGGCCTGTATTTTTACCACAATGCAAAAGCCCTGCTGGCGCGCGGCACCGCACCTTACTTTTATCTGCCCAAGATGGAATGCCATCTTGAAGCCAGGTTGTGGAACGACGTGTTTGTTTATGCGCAGGAGCAGCTAGTCATCCCGCGCGGCACGATCAAGGCGACTGTGCTGATCGAGACAATACTCGCCGCCTTCGAGATGGACGAATTCCTCTACGAGCTGCGCGAGCATTCGGCCGGCCTCAACTGCGGGCGCTGGGACTACATCTTCAGTGCCATCAAGAAATTCGGCCGCCATCCCGATTTCATCCTGGCCGACCGCGGGCAGGTGGGCATGACCTCGCCCTTTATGCGCGCCTATTCGCTGCTGCTGATCAAGACCTGCCACCGCCGCAATGCACATGCGATGGGCGGCATGGCGGCGCAGATTCCGATCAAGTCAGATACTGCCGCCAACGAGGCGGCGCTGGCCAAGGTGCGCGCCGACAAGGAGCGCGAAGCGAGCGACGGCCACGACGGCACCTGGGTCGCCCATCCCGGCCTGGTGCCGCTGGCACTGGAGGTGTTCAACCGGCTGATGCCGGCAGAGAACCAGATCAGCCGGCAACGCGCAGACGTGCACACCACGGCTGCCGAGCTGCTGAAATTCGAGCCACGCGGCCCGATCACCGCAGCAGGGCTGCATGCCAATATCGAGGTAGCGCTTTCCTATATCGGCGCCTGGCTTGCCGGCACAGGCTGCGTGCCGATACACCATCTGATGGAGGATGCGGCGACCGCCGAGATTTCCCGTTCGCAAGTGTGGCAGTGGATACACAGCCCGCATGGCGTGCTGAATGACGGGCGCAAGGTGACGCTGGAAATGGTGCGAGCGATGATCCCTGAAGTGCTGGCCGATATTAGCGGCGGCGTGAAGGAGAAGCGCCTGGTAGCGGGAAATTATGAGCAGGCGGCGCAAGTGTTTGAGGAGTTGATTTCACGCGAACCTATTGTCGATTTTATGACAAATTATTGTTATGTATCAATGGAATAAATTATTCTGATAAATGCTTAAGCCATGAATAAACAGGAACTGATCAGGCAACTGCAAAATATGCTCCCGGCGGATGCCGTCCTGTACGAGCAGGAAGACCTCAAGCCTTTCGAGTGCGACGGCCTCTCGGCCTATCGCGAGGTGCCGCTGGCGGTGGTGCTGCCGGAAACCGAAGAACAGGTGCGCGATATTTTGCGCCTGTGCCTGCGCGAAAATGTGCCGGTAGTGGCGCGCGGCGCAGGCACGGGTTTGTCGGGCGGTGCACTGCCGCTGCGTGATGGCGTGCTGCTCAGCCTGTCAAAATTCAAGCGCATCCTGTCGCTCGACCCGCTTGCACGTATCGCCCGTGTACAGCCCGGCGTACGCAATCTGGCAATCTCCGAAGCTGCCGCCGTGCACGGCCTGTATTACGCGCCCGACCCGTCCAGCCAGATCGCCTGCTCCATCGGCGGCAACGTCGCGGAGAACGCCGGCGGGGTGCATTGCCTGAAATACGGCCTCACCGTGCACAACCTGCACAAGGTGCGCGCCTACACCATGGAAGGCGAACTGCTGGAGATCGGCTGTGAAGCGCTGGACTCGGCCGGCTATGATCTGCTCGCGCTGTTCACCGGCAGTGAGGGCATGCTGGGCGTGATCACCGAAGTGACGGTCAAGCTGCTGCCCAAACCGGAACTCGCGCAGGTGGTGATGGCAGCGTTTGCCACGGTGGCAGAGGCGGGCAGTGCGGTGGGCGAGATTATCGCCGCCGGCATTATTCCCGCCGGTCTGGAAATGATGGATAAACTTTCCATCAAGGCGGCGGAAGATTTTGTGCACGCCGGTTATCCGCTGGATGCCGAAGCTATTCTGCTGTGCGAGTCGGACGGCACGCCGGAAGAGGTGGCTGAAGAAATCGCCAGGATGCAGGCGATACTCTCGCGCTGCGGCGCCACCTCGCTGCGCACCTCTGCGAATGAAACAGATCGTCTGCGTTTGTGGGCAGGGCGCAAGGCTGCGTTCCCCGCCGTGGGCAGGTTGTCGCCGGATTACTACTGCATGGACGGCACCATTCCGCGCCGTGAGCTGACCCATGTGCTGCAGCGCATCGCAGAGCTGTCCGAGGAATACGGCCTGCGTGTGGCCAATGTGTTCCATGCCGGCGACGGCAACCTGCATCCGCTGATTCTGTACGATGCCAACCAGCAGGGCGAGTTTCATCGCGCCGAAGAGCTGGGCGGCAAGATACTGGAGTTGTGCGTGGAAGTGGGCGGAACAATTACAGGGGAGCACGGCGTTGGCATCGAGAAGATCAACCAGATGTGCGCACAGTTCAAGGAAACTGAGCTGCAGCGCTTTCGCGAGGTGAAGCTGGCATTCGATCCGTCCGGTCTGCTCAACCCCGGCAAGGTGATTCCCTCCTTGCATCGCTGCGCAGAGCATGGCCGCATGCATGTGCATCACGGGCAGGCGGCGTTCCCCGAGATTCCTCGTTTTTAACATTTTTTGCGTAACTAATTTTTAAAAGAAAAATAATGCAGCACATCATTGAGCAATTCAGCAGGAGCGTGCGCGCAGCCGGCGCTACTCATAGCCCGCTGCGCATCCAGGGGGCGGGCAGCAAAGCATTTTATGGCCGCACAGTGCAGGGCACCCTGCTCGACGTGACCCCGTACCGCGGTATCGTTTCCTACGAGCCTACCGAACTGGTGCTCACCGCCCGCGCCGGCACGCCGCTGGCCGAGATTGAAGCGGCGCTGGCGGCAAAGCGGCAAATGCTGCCGTTCGAGCCGCCGCATTTCGGTGTGGGCGCGACGCTGGGCGGTTGTATCGCCGCCGGCTTGTCCGGCCCGCGCCGCGCCTATGCCGGCTCTGCGCGTGACTATGTGCTGGGTGTGCGCATGCTGGACGGCAATGGCGAAGACCTGAAATTCGGCGGGCAGGTGATGAAAAATGTCGCCGGCTACGACGTGTCGCGCCTGATGGCAGGCTCCATGGGTACGCTGGGCCTGCTGCTGGAAGTCTCGCTTAAAGTGCTGCCAGTACCTGCAGAAGAGCTGACCCTGCGCTTTGACATGAGCGAAGCTGAGGCGCTGGACAGGATGAACCGCTGGGCGGCGCAGCCGCTGTCCTTGTCAGCCACCTGCTACCATGATGGCGCGCTGACCGTGCGCCTGTCCGGCGCCTCAGCTGCGGTGAATTCGGTAAGGAAAAAGCTGGGCGGTGCAGAGGTGAAAGACGCACACATTTTCTGGCACAGCGTGCGCGAACAGCAGCACGCATTCTTTGCCGCTGCTAGAACGCTGTGGCGCTTGTCGCTGCCTTCCACGGCGGCCTCTGTGGGTGAGACCGGGGCGCAATTGATTGAGTGGGGCGGCGCACTGCGCTGGCTTGCCACCGATGCATCGCCGGAGGCAATTCGTCAGGCAGCAACTGTTCTGGGTGGTCACGCCACGCTGTTCCGCAGCGCTGCGCCTGTAGTCGAACCATTCCAGCCTTTGTCTGCGCCGCTGCTGGAAATACATAAACGGCTGAAACAGCGCTTCGATCCGCATCACATCTTTAACCCCGGCCGCATGTTTCCCGAACTGTAATTGTTATGCAAACCAATCTTGTCGATTCATACAAACACACGATAGAGGGCCAGGAAGCGGAATCCATACTGCGCGCCTGCGTGCATTGCGGCTTTTGCACCGCCACCTGTCCCACCTATCAACTGCTGGGCAACGAGCTGGACAGCCCACGCGGGCGCATCTACCTGATCAAGGAAATGCTCGAAGGCGAGCCCGTAACAGCAAAAACGCAGTTGCATCTGGATCGCTGCCTGACCTGCCGCTCCTGCGAAACCACCTGCCCGTCCGGTGTGCAGTACGGACGCCTGGTGGATATTGGGCGGGTATTAGCCGAAAAGCAAACCGGCCGCAGCCTGTGGCAATCTTCGCAGCGCTGGCTGCTGCGCGCCGTGTTGCCACGCACCAGGCTGTTCAATTTTCTGCTCGGCCTTGGCCGCTTGTTGCGTCCTGTGCTGCCGGGCTTTATCGCAAAATCCGTACCGGTTGCACGCGCAGCCAAACCACGCCCAACAGCACGCCGTGCCCGCACCATGCTCGTGCTGGAAGGCTGCGTGCAGCCCGGTCTGGCGCCCGCCACCAATGCCGCGGCAGCGCGCGTGCTGGACAGACTGGGTATTTCACTGTTGAGCGCGGAGCAGGCGGGGTGTTGCGGTGCGGTGAGCTACCACCTCAACGCCCATGCCGACGGGCTGGACTATATGCGCCGAAATATCGATGCCTGGTGGCCCTATGTAACGCAAGGCGCCGAAGCGGTAGTGATGACGGCCAGCGGCTGCGGCGCGATGGTGAAGGAGTATGGCCATCTGCTGAGGAATGACCCAGCCTATGCAGAGAAAGCCGCCAAAATTTCCGCGCTCACGCGCGACTTGAGCGAAATACTCGCCGCCGAAAAGGAGGGATTGCTGCGCCTGCTTATGCCCTCCGCCCGCGGCAGGGTGGCATTCCATTCGCCCTGCACCCTGCAGCACGGACAGAAGATTGTCGGCGTGATCGAGGAGCTGCTGAGCGAGGCGGGCTACGAGCTGACGCCAGTCGCGGGCAAGCACCTGTGCTGCGGCTCGGCGGGAACCTACTCGATCCTGCAAAAGGACTTGTCGCAGCAGTTGCTGCGCAACAAGCTGGAAGCATTGCAGAGCGGCAAGCCTGCACAGATAGCAAGCGCCAACATCGGTTGCCAGTCGCATCTGCAAAGCGGCACGGAGATTCCGGTAAGGCACTGGATTGAGTTGATAGAGGAAGCGTTGGCCCAGGGAGGCACTTAGTTAATCGTCATCCCCGCGAAGGCGAGGATCCAGTGCTTTGAATAACTGGATTCCCGCCTTCGCGGGAACGACAAACCCTTATAAATCAGTGCTTATCTGGTGTTTTCTAAATAACGGAGTCTTCGCCCACCATCATGAACATGACTAAATCGATCGGCACTTACGACTACATCATCATCGGCGGCGGCACAGCCGGCTGCGTGCTGGCCAACCGGCTGTCCGCAGACCCCGACATCAAGGTGCTGATGCTGGAGGCGGGCGGCAAGGATAACTACATGTGGATCCATATTCCGGTCGGGTATCTGTATTGCATCGGCAATCCGCGCACCGACTGGTGCTTTAAAACCGAACCTGTGCCCGGCCTGAACGGCCGCGCCATCGGCTACCCGCGTGGCCGTGTGCTGGGCGGTAGCTCGTCGATCAACGGCATGATCTACATGCGGGGTCAGGTGCGTGACTTCGAGCAATGGAAAGCACAGGGTAATCCGGGATGGGGCTGGGACGATGTGCTGCCCTATTACAAGCGCCACGAGGATTACCAGCGCGGCGCCGACGAGATGCACAACGCCGGCGGCGAATGGCGCATTGAGAAGCAGCGCCTGTCATGGGAAATCCTCGACGCTTTTCGCGATGCGGCCGCCGAGGTCGGCATACCCAAGGTCATCGACTTCAATCGCGGCAACAACGAGGGTTGCGGATATTTTGAGGTGAACCAGAAACGCGGCGTGCGCTGGAATGCGACCAAAGGATTCCTGCGCCCGGTGCTGAAGCGACCCAACTTGAAAGTCCTTACCCATGCGGTGGTGAAACGCCTGCGCTTTGATGGCAAGCGCGTCATCGGCGTCGAATTCTGGCAGGGCAATCAACTGTTCCAGGCGGATGCCACTGTGGAAACCCTGCTCGCCGCAGGCGCGGTCAGTTCGCCGCAGCTGCTGCAATGCTCCGGCATCGGCCCCGCTGCCTTGCTGCAACAGCATGGCATTCCGCTGGTGCATGAGCTGCCCGGTGTTGGCGAAAACCTGCAGGATCACCTGCAGCTGCGCATGGCGTTCAAGGTAAGCAATACGCGCACGCTGAATGAAACCGCAGGTACCCTGCTGGGGAAGCTCGGCATGGGGCTGCAATACATGCTGTTGCAGAGTGGCCCGCTGTCCATGTCACCCAGCCAGCTTGGCGCGTTTGCCCGCTCGGATGCCTGCCGCGCCATGCCAAATCTGGAATATCACGTGCAACCCCTGTCGCTCGACAAATTCGGCGAGCCGCTGCACAGCTTTCCGGCCTTTACTGCATCAGTATGCAATCTCAATCCCGAAAGCCGCGGGTATATCCGCATCAACAGCGCCGATAGCCGTGTAGCGCCGCTGATTCAGCCCAACTACCTGGCCACCGAGGGTGACCGCAAAGTGGCGGCAGACTCGCTGCGCCTGACGCGGCGTATCGTCGCTGCGTCGGCCTTAAAGCGCTATGAACCGGCAGAATTCAAGCCAGGCCCTGCCGTGCAAAGCGATGAAGAACTGGCACAGGCAGCTGGCAACATCGGCACGACCATTTTCCATCCGGCGGGCACCTGCAAAATGGGCAACAACCACAAAGCCGATCCGATGGCCGTGGTCGATGCGCGTTTGCGGGTGCATGGCATTGCGGGCCTGCGTGTGGTGGATGCATCGATCATGCCGACCATCACCTCGGGTAATACCTGTTCACCGGTGGTGATGTTTGCGGAGAAGGCCAGCGTTATGATTCGGGAAGACAGGAAGCGGGGTTGAAGTCCATTTAATGCCGATTGGCCATCTATCCGTTATGTAGCCAAGCCGCACCCCATTGGATCCGTCGTGAAATTCTTCGCTGCAGTATGCATCGATAGTCAAAATGGAACATCAAGCGCTGCACAGAGCAACTTCATGAACGGTACCGTTGCGGAAAAGCGCTTGCCGGCCAGTTTTACCAGTCCGGATCCGGTGACCTCTGCAGCAGATAACGCTGACAGCGCAATAAAATCTTTGCGTTTTATATCCGCGATTAGTGGGTGATTTACATCATATCCGCGCGGGGGGCGGGTCAGGCTGTCGCCGGTAATATCCCATAGCGCTGTGAATTTTTTATCATCACGCGTAGCTATCCATTGTTCAGGTTTTTCAGTAATCAGATGGCGTATACCGCCTAAAACATCCGGCTCCGGGTGCCAGCAACCCACGGCGAAGAAGCATTCGTCTGATGCGATATGCACATAAAAACCCGGCGCATGGATGTCCTTGCCGAGCTGGTGGCGGAACTGGATGCCGATATTGGTTTTATACGGTGTTTTGTTCCGCGAGAAACGGGTGTCGCGATACACCCGCATGAGTGATCCGCCTAGCTTGCGTGGCTCGGCCCGGAAAGCGGGGGCGAAAGAAGCAAGAACGGGTGCCATCTCCTCGATAAAGTCCAACGCGGGCTCGCGCACCAGTAACTCATAGTTTTTCTTGTTGGCTTCAAACCAGGCTTTATTGTTGTTCGCTGCCAGCTCGTCGAGAAAGCGGAAGGTGTTTTGAGTAAACATTTTGAATCCTCCTGCTGAGGTGTGAAAATATTCTAACAGATACTGTACGGGCAGATGGGGGATAGGCGCGCTTGCCGCTGATTGATATTTTCCACTATGCAGGGCGACAGGCATGCCCGTAAACATATGCGCATTAGGTATAATGCGCGCCCTTCTTTGTTATTTGGCAGGCTACTGTGTCCGATCGTCTCGCTGTATTGCTGCAATACCTTTTGCCCAAACAGGCACTCACTATTTTTGCCGGCAAAGTGGCGAATGCAAAGGGCGGTGCATCGACTGCACGCCTGATCAAGTGGTTTATCGGGCGCTATAAGGTCAACATGGCCGAGGCGGCCAATCCTGATATTCGCAGTTATGCCACCTTTAACGATTTCTTTACCCGCGCCTTGCGCAGCGATGCACGGCCTTTGGCGCAGGCCGATTTTATCTGCCCGGTGGATGGGGCGATCAGCCAGTTCGGGCGCATTGAAAACGAGCAGCTGTTTCAGGCCAAGGGCCATAGTTACTCGGCGACTGCGCTGGTTGGCGGTGACCACACGCTGGCGCAACAATTCAAGGATGGCAGCTTCGCCACGCTGTATCTTAGCCCGAAGGATTACCACCGCATTCATATGCCATGCGACGGGCGCTTGACGCGCATGATCTACGTGCCCGGCGATCTGTTCTCGGTGAACCCGGTGACGGCGCGCGGCGTGCCTGGTCTGTTTGCGCGCAATGAACGGGTGGTGTGCGTGTTTGAGTCCGAACACGGCCCGTTTGTGCTGACGCTGGTCGGCGCCACCATCGTCGGCAGCATGGCCACGGTGTGGCATGGCGTGGTTAATCCGCCGCGCAGCCGCGAGGTAAGGGTATGGCAGTATGACAAGCAGCAGCTGTCGCTGAAAAAGGGCGACGAGATGGGGCGCTTCCTGCTCGGCTCCACGGTGGTGATGCTGTTCCCGAAAAATGTCCTGCAGTTCAATCCGCAGTGGGCACCCGCGCAGACTGTGCGCATGGGCGAGGCGATGGGAACTAAAGGCTAGCAGACAGTCGTGCGGAGGCTGGCGGCGTTTTGTAATATATTGATTTTATTAAATATTATATAGATGTCCGACTTGCTTCACACGGCTGGCAACCGCTTGCGAGCGACGTTCGACAGGCGGCCGCGAGCGCGAAGCATCGCTCCCTGCGGAGGGTCATTGTTTTAAAATAATCAGGAGAAAAAATTATGGCTACGAATATGTGGGACGAGCGCTACGCGGGCGGCGAATATTTTTTCGGCACCCGGCCGAATGCCTTTTTGGTGAGCCAGCAGCACCTGCTCAAGCCCGGCATGAGCTGCCTGGCCGTGGCAGACGGCGAGGGGCGCAACGGCGTGTGGCTGGTCGAGCATGGCTTGAAAGTATTGTCGGTGGACAGCTCGGCGGTGGCGGCAAGCAAGGCCGATACACTGGCGCGGCAGCGCGGCGTGAAGCTTGATTTTGAAGTGGCCGATTTGCTGAACTGGACGTGGGGCGAAAACGGTTACGACGCGGTGGTGGCGATTTTTATTCAATTCGCCACGCCCGAGCAGCGCACCCAGCTGTTTGCCAATATGAAAAAATGTCTCAAGCCTGGTGGCCTGCTGCTGTTGCAGGGTTACACCCCGCGCCAGCTGGAATACGGCACCGGCGGCCCGCCAGTGGCTGAGAACATGTATACCGAGCCGCTGCTGCGCAAGGCCTTTGCCGATATGGACATTCTGCATCTGCTTGAGCATGACGGCGAGATCAGCGAGGGCGAGGGACATCACGGCATGTCGGCCCTGATCGATCTGGTGGCACGCAAGAAGTAGGAAGCTGCAGGGTGCTTATGACCCACCCTGCATAGGGCAGTCATGCAAATTCTGAAGGAAGGCTATGTCATACATCGTCAGTTACGGCATCGGCAGCATCATCGGTTTCATCGTTGTATTGACCCTGCTGTTCTGGCTGGTGCGCGACATCGTGCAGAAGCAGCACTCGGTACTGCGCAATTATCCCCTGATAGGCCGGCTGCGCTATTTCCTCGAAAGCCAGGGCGAATATATCCGGCAGTATTTCATTGCGGGTGAGCGCGATGAAATGCCGTTCAACCGCGCGGCGCGCAACTGGGTGTACCGCACTGCAAAAGGTGTGGGCGGGGTCATCGGTTTTGGCTCCACCAACGACCTGCGCGAGCCGGGTTCGATTATTTTCGTCAATGCGCCTTTCCCGCTACTGGACAGCGAGCAGATACCATCGCCCGCCGTGGTGCTGGGCGCAGGCTATTGCCGCGAGCCCTACAGCGCGCGTTCCCTCGTCAATATCAGCGGCATGAGTTTCGGTGCCCTGTCTGCGCCGGCGATCCAGGCGCTTTCCAGGGGGGCTGCAACAGCGGGCTGCTGGCTCGACACGGGCGAGGGCGGGCTGTCGCCGCATCATCTGCTGGGCAACGCCGAGATCATCATGCAGATCGGCACGGCGCGCTATGGCATCCGCGATGAACAGGGCGCGTTCTCAAAACAGCGCGCGCTGGAACTGGCCAGCCGTGTCAGCGCCTTTGAAATCAAACTGTCGCAGGGCGCCAAGCCCGGCAAGGGCGGCGTGCTCCCCGGCAGCAAGGTGACGCCAGAGATTGCCAAGATACGCTGCATTCCGGCGGGAGAAGATTCGCTCAGCCCCAACCGCCATTCCGACATTGCCAATATCGACGAACTGCTGGAGCGCATCGCGATGATACGCGAGCTCACCGGCAAGCCGGTGGGGGTGAAGACCGCGATTGGCGGTTGGGAATTCAGCCACTCCCTGTGCGAAGCGGTGCTGCGACGGGGTCAGGACTATGCGCCAGACTTTCTGGTGATCGACGGCGGCGACGGCGGCAGCGGTGCCGCGCCGCAAGTGCTGGCCGACCATATGGGGCTCCCGATCATGGAGGCCCTGCCGCGCGTGGTGGACGACCTGATCGCGGCAGGCCTCAGGCAGCGCATCAAAGTGGTGGCGTCAGGCAAGCTGGTCACCCCCGCCAAGGCGGCGTGGGCGCTGTGCACCGGCGCGGATTTCGTCAACAGCGCGCGCGGCTTCATGTTTTCGCTCGGCTGCATCCAGGCCATGCGCTGCCACAGCAACACCTGCCCCACAGGCATCACCACCCACAACAAGCGCCTGCAGCGCGGCCTGGTGGTGGAAGAAAAATTCCAGCGCGTCGCCAATTACGCGCAGGGCATGAACAGGGAAATCGAGATGATCGCGCATTCTTGTGGTTTGAGACACGCGCGCGAGTTGCGGCGTGAACACGTGCGTCTGGTGCAGGCAGCGGGGCAAAGCATGGCGATGAGCATGCTCTATCCTTACCCTGCGGCTAGGGTGGCATGATTTGATTCGATAATCATTTGAAGAGGTTGATGTAATTATTTACTACAGAAAACGTCAACTTCAGACGTCTACAATTTTTCCGCTAACAGCCATTTGCCAAAAGCATGCAGGCCGAAGGGTGCCTTGTTCTTTTCTATCCGGTCAGTTATCCGACTATCGAAATATTACCCCTGAAGGAATTTGTTTTCGGATATTTTGTATCGCACTATAAGTTGTGCAATAATTCAGCATGGTTTTCAAATGCGATCAGGCAGCTATGAAAAAATTATTGCAGCGAGTTCTTGATTTCGCATTGGCTGGTTTGATATTTGTTTTTATGATAAACCAGAGCCATGAATCATTCCCGCTGCCAATAATCAACTCAGCCTTTGGCGCAGAAAATCCTCCCGTCGTAATTGCACATGTTGCCCCCACCTCCGGGCGCTTTGCTTTGCATGCTGAAGCCGATCGCCGCGGCGCAGAGATGGCGATCGAGGAATTCAACGCACGCGGTGGCGTTCTGGGCCGCGAAATCGTCCTCGTGTCGCGCGATCCCACCCTGGATGCCAATCGCGCCGCGCAGGTTGCGGAAGAACTCATCACACAGACCAAAGTTGGATTCATGGTGGGCGCTATCAGTTCCGATGTCGCCGCGAGCATGTCCGCCGTCTGCCAGAAGTACGGCGTCATCTTCATCAATACCAACTCCTCGTCGCCATCCGAGTCCGTAGAAAACGCTCACCGCACGAAATTTGTGTTTGATGCCAATGGCGCCAATTTTAACCGCGCCCTCATCAAGTACGCGTTGGCGAATCGAAAATTAAAACGGGTCCTGCTGCTGACCGAGGACAACGGATGGGGCCACAGCAATGCAGCCGCCTCGCGTCCGTATATCATTGAGTATGGCGGCAGGATCGTCGGCGAGGTCATAGCGTCCGAGGCGTTACCCGACCCCGCTGCTGTTCTCAGACAGGTCGCAGCCGTTCCTGCTGACGTGGTCGTCACAAGCATCAGCGGTGACAATCAGATTAAAATTTTTTCCCAGATCAAGCCGGGGATTCTCGAAATGCAATCCTGGGTCGTGGGTGAAGTGGACTGGGAAGAGCTTTATCCCGCGCCGGGAACACCGCGTCCGCTCTTCGGCACTACTTGGGCCTGGCATCTCGACACCCCCGGAACCGCAGAATTTGTTGCGCGTTACCGGAAACGCTACGGCCATACCAAGCTGGCTTACCCCGGTGACGTGACACACGCCGCCTACCTTGCCACCAAAGCACTGCTCGCCGCCATAGAGCGTGTTGGCACCACCGATAATCATGCAGTCATTCAGCAGCTCGAAAAGTATAATTCGACTGCCACAGAGCGCATGCAGAACGCCGCAGCCTACATGGATCCGGTCAGTCACCACCTTCAGCAAAGCATCTACATCGCGCGCTGGAATCCGCGGGCAGATCGCCCTGAACATGGCCTCGAAATTCTGGCGCACATCTCTCCCAAGCAGGTTCAATACGAACAGGAACGGACAACCCGACTGGAGTCCCTGGCAGATACTCCGCACTACGCACCATGAGAATGGTCCGGTTAGGCCTGATTTCACGAATTGCCTTGTTGGTCGTTTGCGTAGAGATCGCAGCCTTCGGCGCCCTCGGATCGTTCTACATCGACCGTTTTAACAGTGCCGCTGACGAGCACTCCCGCTCGCGCCTGCAACTTGTAGGCCGAATGATTGCCAGTGACGAGTTGGCGGTCAGTGCCATCTCGCGCGGTTCGTTCATAAGTGAACTGGTGGCGGCCCCGTACCTTAACGGCATGGTCATCGGCGGCAATGGGCGTGTCATCGTCTCCACCAATCCCGCCTACCTGGGTCGCCTCGCCAGCAGCGTTGCTGGCCTCGATGCACGATGGCTTGCCGATACGGCTCCCGAGGAAGAATTCATCGGGGGCGAGAACACCCTCACTGCCGTAATGCATTTTCGTGGCGCCCAGGGTAGTCCATCTATTTATTCCACGGTGATCACGATCAGTACAGCCGAGCTCAACGCCAAAAAGCGTTCCATCGCTCTATTGGGTCAACTTGGTTCGCTATTATTTATCCTGCTTAGCACTGCCGGCATCGTTCTCATCGCCCAGCGTCTTATTACCCGGCGTGTAAATACCTCGCTGGCTGTGTTGAAGGCGGTAGAGGAGGGCGATATCGATGCACGCATTTTTGTATCGTCCAATGATGAGTTGGGGCGGCTTCAGCACGGCATCAACTCGATGACTGAAAAGGTCGGCGCACTACTGAAACAGCATCGCCGCAACGAAGAGGATATCCGCGACGCTAACCGGTTGCTTGACTCCATCGTAGAAAATATCCCCAACATGATCTATCTGAAGCGCGCTTCAGATCTGCGTTTCGTTCTTTTCAACAAGGCGGGGGAACAGTTGCTGGGCATCGACCGCCAGGATATGCTTGGCAAGAATGACTACGACTTGTTTCCCAAGGAACAGGCGGATATTTTCACTGCTAATGATCGCGAGGTGTTGCGCTCGCCGTCTGTGCTTGACATCCTTGAAGAAGAAATCGTCACCCACGATGGTGTCCAGCGCATCATGCACACCCAAAAGCTGGCACTGCACTACAGCGGTGGCGAAGCTGAATATATTCTCGGCATCTCCGAAGACATTACCGAACGCAAGAAATCAGAAGAAAGGATCAGTGAGCTCGCCTTCTTTGACCAGCTTACAGGGCTGCCCAATCGCACACTCCTGATGGACCGATTAAAACAGGCCATGACTTCCGCTAACCGCAATGGGGCTTTTGGTGCGGTGTTGATGATCGACCTCGATAATTTCAAGACGCTCAATGACACGCAGGGCCATGACGTGGGCGACATGCTGCTGAAACAGGTCGCACAACGCCTGACGCAGGTTGTGCGCGAGGGCGATACCGTGGCCAGATTGGGCGGTGACGAATTTGTGGTGGTACTGGCAGAATTAGGTACGGGCGAAAGGGATGCTGCCAAGGCTGTTGAAACTGTCACCGAAAAGATTCTTGCCACGTTGAACCAGCCTTACCAACTCGGCAATATGCATCATCACACCACTGCAAGCATCGGTGTTACCTTGTTCAAGGGAGATCTTTCGACCATCGATGATCTGATAAAGCAGGCTGATCTCGCCATGTACAAGTCCAAGGCAGCCGGCCGTAATACGGCCCGTTTCTTTGACCCCTCTCTGGAGGCTGCTGTGAAAGAACGTGCGGCGTTGGAGGATGATCTGCGGCGGGCTATCGTGGAAATGCAGTTCTTGCTCCACTACCAGGCACAGATGTCGGGTGAGCAATTGACTGGAACTGAAGTCCTGGTGCGTTGGCAGCACCCCGAAAACGGTCTGGTGTCGCCGGATCAATTCATACCGCTGGCCGAGGAAACAGGACTCATTTTGCCGCTGGGTCACTGGGTACTGGAAACAGCGTGTACCCAATTGGCATTGTGGGCTGTACGACCAGAGCTGGCACATCTCACGGTGGCGGTAAATGTGAGTGCCCATCAGTTCCTCCAATCCGGCTTCGTTAATCAGGTATTGGAGATATTAAAAAATACCGGCGCCAATCCACATAAACTTAAGCTGGAACTGACTGAAAGCCTGCTGGTATCGAATGTGGATGAGGTTATCGAGAAGATGTTTGCGTTGAAAGCCAAGGGCGTGTGCTTCTCGCTGGATGACTTCGGCACGGGCTACTCTTCTTTATCCTATTTGAAGCGACTGCCTCTGGATCAGTTGAAAATTGACCAGTCTTTTGTGCGCGATATATTGGTTAATCCCAACGATGCATCCATTGCCAAAACCATTATTGTGCTGGCCCAGAACCTGGGGATGGGGGTGATTGCAGAGGGCGTTGAGACAAAAATGCAACAGGAGTTTCTGGCCAATTCAGGTTGTCATGTGTATCAGGGCTATTTCTTCAGCCGACCGTTGCCGCTGGATGATTTTGAAAAATATGCGCGGGAAATTGTTAAATGCACAGCTTAATGAGGATGAATTTGATAATCATTCAGTGACAGCTTGCGGAATGATGGTCGTTTCAATCCGGCACAATGCGCTGATGTGTCCACACCGATTACACATGCTTCAACTCCAATCAGCAATTCAACCTGGAACTTCGAAGTATGCTTATTTCAGATTAAAATCCGGGGATACATTTTTTTCTGAAGCACGATCAGTCTGCTGCAGACGCTCTCGTTCTTTTTGATAGGTATCGTATCGGCGTTGGCGTCATAGCGCGCTCACTGGGGGTTTTATTGACCTCATTTTGACTCTTGATGCCTTCATAAAATGCACGATTCACATTGCTGGAACAGCCTGCCAGCAGCAGAACCGGCAGTAGCAAAACCGGCATCAATATTGTGTTGCCCGACAATTTCATCGGCAGCTCCGTTTCAAGCTTGTGACTTTGCCCATGACACGATGCCATTCACATCCATCGCGCCGGCCTGCCTTGCTACTTCGCGGCCGTTTTTGAACAGTGCCAGGGTGGGAATGCTGCGGATATTGTAGCGTGCGCCCAGCTGCTGCGCTTCTTCGGTATTCAGCTTCGCCAGGCGCATGCCCGGTTCCAGCTTCGCCGCGGCCTGCACAAAGGCCGGCGCCATCATGCGGCAGGGCCCGCACCACGGCGCCCAGAAATCCACCAGCACCGGGATCTCGTTGCGCGTAATGTGCTTCTCGAAGTTGCCGCTGTTCAGCTCTACCGGGTGCGCGTCAAACAGCGCTTTCTTGCAGTTGCCGCAGCTGGGCTGGGCGCTCATTTTGTCCGCCGGAATGCGGTTTATCGTATCGCAATGGGGGCAGACGAGGTGCAGGGAGTCAGTCATCGGAGTTCCTTCTGAATGCATAAAATTTTTTAAAATGAGGGTGAGAATAAAATAATCAATCCGAAGAATCTGCTGAAACCTGGATGAATGCCTTTTCATTCGCTCGCTATTAAGTGACTGCAGAAGTAGGGTGCGTCACACGCACCATGCTAAAGCAAATCCCCCGAGCCCCTTTGTCAAAGCGGAGAACAGTGAAATATTACCAGGCGGCTGACATCTTAAAGCGCATCGACAGGTCTACCGCCTGTATGTCCTTGGTCAGCGCGCCGATGGAAATGCGATCCACACCGGTTTCGGCGATGGCGCGCACGCTGTCGGGATTGATGCCGCCGGAAGCTTCCAGTTCGGCGCGGCCGGCGGTGAGTTTGACCGCGGCCCGCATCGCGTGCAGATCGAAGTTGTCGAGCAGGATGAGTTTGGCTCCCGCCTCCAGCGCCTCGCTTAACTGCGCAATGGTTTCCACTTCGATCTGGATGCTCATGCCCTGCGGGGCGATGCGCTGCGCCTCGGCCAGCACAGGGCCTATGCCGCCCGCCGCCATGATGTGGTTTTCCTTGATCAGGATGCCGTCAAACAGCCCGGCCCGCTGATTATGCCCGCCGCCGGTTTTGACCGCATATTTTTGTGCGACGCGCATGCCCGGCAGCGTCTTGCGCGTATCCAATATTTTGGCCTGCGTTCCTGCCACAAGTTCAACATATTTTTGCGTTGCGGTGGCCGTGGCAGACAGGGTCTGCAAAAAATTGAGCGCGGCGCGTTCGGCGCTGAGCATGGCGCGCGCCTTGCCGCTGACTTCGCACAGTACTTGATTGGCGCTTACCGCGTCGCCTTCCTTCGCATGCCAGGTAATGATGCAAGCGGGATCGAGTGTTTTAAAGCAGGCATCAAACCATGGCTGGCCGCACAGCACCGCATTCTGGCGGGTGATGATGGTGGCGCTTCCCTGTTGATCGCGCGGAATCAATTGCGCGGTGTAGTCCAGCGCCTGAAATTGTGCTGCCTGGCCGCCATGCCGCTTGCGCGACAGCAGGCGCAGATCTTCGAGTAGCGCCGCGCTAACGTTGGCCTGGATATTGGGGGCGAGCTCTGCTTGGTAGTCCATGATTCTGTTTTTTTATATGTATTTGATTATATTTTATATTTTTACTTATGGTTGCAGCCAGCGCACCAGATAATAAAGCTTGAAACCCTCGGATGAACGCGAGGGGCCGAATACCAGGGCGGGGACAATATTGTGGGCGGGGTCGGCGCCGGCCAGGGCTGCAGCTTCGCTTTCCACCACGGTGACGTTGTTTTCAGGAAAGCGCTTGCGCTTGAGGCTGGGCGCATCTATCAGCGCATAGCATTCGTGCGTGATATCTGAACTGGGATCGAGCAGGTGGGGTTTCATAATAATCGGCTTTATTTTTTAGCCAATTTTAGCAGGATAAGCAATAGGGGGTTGAATGAAAAACGTATTACAAAAGCGCATAATCAGACTACTTGAAATTATGTAGTTTTGCCCCATTTTACGTCCAAACAAATAAATCAATTTTAAGGGGACATCATGCGTTTCGACAAATTCACCACCAAATTACAACAGGCGCTGTCCGATGCGCAAAGTCTGGCCATCGGCGCAGACAATCAGTTCATCGAGCCTGCCCACCTTTTACTGGCCCTGTTAAACGATGCCGACAGCGGTGCGGGGTCACTCCTCTCGCGTGCCGGCGGCAATGTCGCGGCGCTGAAGGCAGAGCTTGCCGATGCCGTGTCGCGCCTGCCCAAGGTGGAAGGGCACGGCGGCGAGGTCCAGGTCGGGCGCGACCTGACCAATATCCTGAATCTGACCGACAAGGAAGCGCAGAAGCGCGGCGACCAGTTCATTGCGTCGGAAATGTTCCTGCTGGCGCTCACCGGCGACAAGGGCGAGGCCGGGCGCTTGCTGAAGACCCACGGTGTGCAGCGTGCGCCGCTGGAGCAGGCCATCAGCGCGGTGCGCGGCGGGGCTTCGGTGGAAAACGCGGAATCCGAAGGCCAGCGCGAGGCGCTGAAAAAATACACCATCGACCTTACCGAGCGCGCGCGCATGGGCAAGCTGGATCCGGTGATCGGCCGCGACGACGAAATCCGCCGCGCCATCCAGGTGCTGCAGCGCCGCACCAAGAATAATCCGGTGCTGATCGGCGAGCCCGGCGTGGGCAAGACCGCCATCGTCGAAGGCCTGGCGCAGCGCATCGTGAACGACGAAGTGCCGGAAAGCCTGAAGGGCAAGCGCGTGCTGTCGCTGGACATGGCGATGCTGATTGCCGGCGCCAAGTATCGCGGCGAATTCGAAGAGCGCCTCAAAGCCGTACTTAAAGAGCTGTCGCAGGACGAGGGCAAGAACATCGTGTTTATCGACGAGCTGCACACCATGGTGGGCGCGGGCAAGGCCGAAGGCGCGATGGACGCCGGCAACATGCTGAAGCCAGCACTGGCCCGCGGCGAGCTGCACTGCATCGGCGCGACCACGCTGGACGAATACCGCAAGTATGTGGAGAAGGATGCCGCGCTGGAGCGGCGTTTCCAGAAGGTGCTGGTGGGCGAACCCAGCGTGGAGTCCACCATCGCGATCTTGCGCGGCTTGAAGGAAAAATACGAGCTGCATCACGGTGTGGAAATTACCGACCCGGCCATTATCGCGGCAGCCGAGCTGTCCGATCGTTACGTAACCGACCGCTTCCTGCCGGACAAGGCGATCGACCTGATCGACGAAGCGGCGGCGCGCATCAAGATGGAAATCGACTCCAAACCCGAGGTGATGGACAAACTCGAGCGGCGCATGATTCAGCTCAAGATTGAGCGCGAGGCGGTGAAGAAGGAAAAGGACGAGGCGTCGAAAAAACGCATGCAACTGATCGAGGACGAGATCAAGAAACTGCAGCGCGAATACGCCGATCTGGAAGAAATCTGGAAGTCCGAAAAGGGCGCTGCCCACGGCACCGCACAGGTGAAGGAAGAGATCGACCATATCCGCGCCGAGATCGTCAAATTGCAGCGCGAGGGCAAGCTGGACAAGGTGGCCGAGCTGCAATACGGCAAGCTGCCGCAGCTCGAGGCCAAGCTGAAAGAGGCAACGGTGCTGGCCGAATCGCCCGACAGGCCGAAAAACCGCCTGCTGCGCACGCAGGTGGGTGCGGAGGAAATCGCCGAGGTGGTGAGCCGAGCCACCGGCATTCCGGTATCCAAGATGATGCAGGGCGAGCGCGACAAACTGCTGCACATGGAAGAAAAAATTCACGAGCGCGTGGTGGGGCAGGACGAGGCCGTGCGCCTCGTGTCGGACGCCATCCGCCGCTCGCGTTCCGGCCTGGGTGATCCCAACCGCCCCTATGGCTCCTTCCTCTTCCTCGGCCCCACCGGCGTGGGCAAGACCGAGTTGTGCAAGGCGCTGGCCGGCTTCCTGTTTGATTCGGAAGAGCATTTGATCCGCATCGACATGAGCGAATACATGGAGAAGCATTCCGTGTCGCGCCTGATCGGCGCGCCGCCCGGCTACGTGGGTTATGAAGAGGGCGGCGGCCTGACCGAAGCCGTGCGCCGCAAGCCCTATAGCGTGATCCTGCTGGACGAGGTAGAGAAGGCGCACCCGGACGTGTTCAATGTGCTGCTGCAGGTGCTGGACGACGGCCGCATGACCGACGGCCAGGGCCGCACCGTGGACTTCAAGAACACCGTGATCGTGATGACCTCAAACCTGGGCAGCCAGATGATCCAGCAGATGAACGGCGACGATTATCAGGTGGTGAAACTGGCGGTGATGGGCGAGGTGAAGACCTACTTCCGCCCGGAATTCATCAACCGTATCGACGAAGTGGTGGTGTTCCACTCGCTGGACGAGAAGCACATCAAGTCCATCGCGCGCATCCAGCTGGAGTATCTGGAAAAACGCCTGGGTGCGATGGAGATGAAGTTCGAAATCACCGATGCAGCGCTGTCGGAGATTGCGAACGCCGGCTTCGATCCGATCTACGGCGCACGGCCACTGAAGCGCGCGATCCAGGCGCAACTGGAAAATCCGCTGGCCAAGCTGATACTGGAAGGCAAGTACGCGCCCAAGGATACGGTGAAGGTCGACTGTGTCAGCGGCGTGATGAAGTTCGAGAAGTAATTATGCAAGCCGTCATTCCCGCGAAGGCGGGAATCCAGTCAAATTAGAAACTGGGTTCCCGCCTTCGCGGGAACGACAAAATAAACAAAGCCCGGCAATGCCGGGCTTTGTTTTTAAGCGCGCCGTGCGACAATGTCAGCAGATGAATACAAAACACAATACACACGCGGCGGGCGCAAGCCCCGTCATCTCATGCAGCTCATGCAAGGCCTGCTGCTGCCGGCTGGAGGTGATGTTGATGGCTGAGGATGATATTCCCGTTGCACTGACGGAACAGGATCGCTGGGGCGGATGGGTGATGGTGCGCCTGGCCGATGGCTGGTGCGCAGCCCTCGACAGGCACACCATGCTGTGCACGATATACGAGCGCCGACCGACGATCTGCCGTGACTATCAGGCAGGTGACAGCGACTGTCTCGGGGAACGACGGCTGGGAAACATGCCGGATTGATGTCTATCGTTCCACTGCGACGCTGCTCCGTCTTCGCATGTCTCTTTCACCTGAATGATCGTTCGATCCCAGGCAAACCAGGGAAACACTGAGCGAGTCCATTTTGTCGTTCCCGCGAAGGCGGGAACCCAGTCAAAGCAAAGAGCTGGATCCCCGCCGTCGCGGGGATGACAACAGAATCAGGTATCCCCTGCGCTTAATGAGTGGTAACAGGCGTAATAAAAGGGTGAACATCGTGATTGTGCTTCTTCACCTGTTTGGCCATCTTCTTTTCCTTCGGCGTTAACAGAGGCTTCTTCTTGATGTCTTTACTGGTGTGATGAGCTTTGGACATAATTCAACTCCTTATGGTGATTAAGGGAAAATTACAATTTCATGCTACTCCAATAAATTCGTGTTGTCTGAAATTGTTTTGACTGGCGATGTGATGCTGCCCGCTCAATTACTGAAAAGAAAAAGCCCGGCATCGCCGGGCTTTTTTTATTGGAAGCAAGTCCACGTTGACCCTACTTAATCGATTTTGTCGTTCCCGCGAAGGCGGGAACCCAGTCAAAGCAAGAGCTGGATCGCAACGTCGCGACTAATGCGCCTTGGGGATTGCGCTTGTCAGGCGAGGGCTGGCGCTGCTTGTTTTGGATTCCTGCCGAAGCGGTTGTCACCGGATTGGCTATCCTGTAATGCGAATACGATCAGCACAATTGCACCTATCAGCGGAATGAGCGAAATAAGCAGCCACCATCCGCTACGGTTAATGTCATGCAACCTCCTGACGCCAACGGATAACGATGGAATCAGCATTGCAATAATGAACAGAACGGCAAGGATGGCGCCCAAACTGCCTATTACCTGGCTAGCGACGATCAGGCCAAAATAGATCAGGAGGTAGAACAGGAAAAAGTACCAATATTCACTTCTTCGCGCGCGCCCGGAAAAGTCCGCATATTTTTTTAGTGCCGCCAGAAACCAGCTCATTATTATCTCCTCGAATAGCCTCATTTCTATTGGGTGGCAGCCGAGGCAATCACTGTCACACAGCCGTGAACTATGCGGCGTTTCCGCCGCATATTGTAAGTAGCCGCGCGGTAGGGTAACGCCAGCCACTGTAAAAGGCAAATGACCCTGCGGTGCAGAGGCCGTGGACAGGTCTGCAAAGGGGCTGCGCTTTTACCCGGGATGGCCTTTGTAGCAAACAGGCATTGAAGCCGACGCAATTAACACCCATATCTCACACCAAAGGGACACCTTAATATCAAAGAAACTTGGCACCGCTGATGATGGCAGACATTATTCTCCGCAAGCACATGCTTCGAACATGCATGCTGCTGCCTGCATTCCTGATATGTCCGGCCAGCGCTTCCGGTGAGGAACGCGACTGGAGTATGGGTGTCTATGCCGGCCAATATTACGACACCGAGCCGGCCGGATTTTCGCAGGGTAAGGCAGACTATCTGAATCAGTATCTTGTTGCGCTTACCGCCAGCAAAACACTGTGGCGTGCCCAGACGCTGCCGTTGTCTTTGGAAATGGATGGCGTGCTAGGCTTTCAATTTGGCCTCGCATCCTTGCAGGAAATAGCCGTTGCGCCAGCTGTACGCTGGAGCGGTTTTCCCTGGAATGAGACATTGCAGACCGCTGTCCGTGTTGGCCCCTTGGGCCTTTCCTACACAACATCGGTCAGCCCATTGGAACGAGGGCAAAATGGCAACGGCAGCCAAACGCTGAATTTCTTTTTTGTCGAACTGGGCTTTTCACTGCCCGAGATGAAATCGCAACAAATTTTTCTGCGCCTGCACCATCGCTGTTCCTTTTACGATTTAATCAACACCTATGGGGCCAACGGTGAAGACTTTTTTGCGTTGGGGTATAGGCAGTATTATTGAAAAAATGCGCTTAATATGAATGTTTGGAATGCGCGCCAAATCTGTGCGTTGTTGTAAAAAAATAAGCCCGGCATTGCCGGGCTTATTTTTTTACGGATCAATCAGTTGTTTTTATATATTATTAAACATAATCAATATGTTGCAATACTCAAAGCTTCGTCCAATCGATGTCACAGTCTTTCGATCAGCATGGATCCGCTTGCTTGCAATAATCATCAAACAACTTCTCGCATTCCTGCATCATGGTCTGCCCCAGCTCGGAGTAGTAGCGCGGATCAAGTGCTTCCTGCAATTCATGGCTGATATACAAGCCCGCCTCGCGTGAGGTGCTGTCGGTAATCTGTTTGGCCAATTGTTCGCTCATATCGGCAAGATGTTTGCGTGTTTGCAGCGGCATATTGCGTTTACTGCGCGCCAGCCAGTCTGCCGCCAAAGCAGCACATTGCGCCTGGTTCAACCATTTGTCGTGTTCATAATGAAAGCGCAAACGCTCGGCCAGCAGGGCGAAAATCAGCGCAATGCTGGCACCGCGTTCGCTTGTGTCGGAAGAGTTGGGCGGGAGCATGAAGTGTGTGCTGGAATAAACTGATGGTGATGGAATGACATTTCGGATCAATATACCTGTGACACACTGTGCGACAAGGCGGGGAACGCGGGGAAATCGGGTCTTAACCCATCGTATTATCACTAGAAAATCGCTGAATAAAGTTCATTTTATAACGAATCAATAGAGCCTGTAAGCGAATATTTCTAAATACAATCAACATGTTAAAAATCAATCGAGTCTGACCCCATCGATTCGTGCATATGCACATAGAGGGATAATAATATCTTGTCATCAAAGCCAGTCCAGCGGGTTTGATGCTTGGTGATGATCTGCGGCTCAAAGCTGCCCTGGCGGTCACGGGGGATTTCGATAGGCAGTTCGCCAAACTCACCCTTGAGTGTCTTGTGACTTACGCCGTTTCGGGTGTTGCCGGAAGGATTGGCAACGGCTTCATGTTTGCCATGCCCAAGGTGGGATTCCATCTCGGCTTGCAGTGCGCGCTCAACGACAGCTTTCGTAAGCTGCTTGAGCAGGCCATGTTCGCCAATCAGGTCGTCAGGTTTCTGATAACCAGCAATTAGCTGGTCGATTTAGCAAAGAAAGTACCAACATCTGACTTTTGAAGTTAGGCAGTTTCCTGATTTACACAAAAATTCTTACACCGCCCTTGGCGGCCTGGACAAAGACCAGCAGGCCTGCGGCAATGTCTGACACTATAACGCTCTGCCCTGCGGACACTATTACACTGTTTAGGATATCGGAGTCCGGTCTGCTAGCTTGACGGTGTCAGCAACGCCTTGCGCAAGGAATACTTCACGCCGTACTTTTTCTTGAACTCCGCATTGGCACGTTCGTAATCATCAACGATGAACATTTTTGTAATCTCGAGGTATTCATTGCGATGATATTGGAGCGTGCCTATATAAACTGCCTTGTCCCCGGGTTTGATGGACACCTTATAACCACCGGGGAAAATCAATTTATTCTCATACTTGGCAGATATCTCCTGATACAACATCCCACCGATGATAAAAAATGACTTATTCGCATTGCTGACGTAGAAGTTCTTATTCAACTCCGCCCTGATTTGGTTCTTTTGGTCACTTTCTTTAAGCTTACCTCTTATCTCCCTGTTTTCTTCGGAGGTCAGGATAAACATTGTCTTTTTCCAGTAGTCCGTATTACCAAGTAATTTTATAGTTTGCTCGCTATCGAGTAAGTCAGGCACGATCTCAACACGACCAACCACCAGGGTCTCTTCACTCCCCAGTTCTGACAGGCTACCCAGTGTATCGCGGGGAAATCCAACACAGCCGGACAATAGTATCAAACCGATCAAAGCACAGACATACAATTTGAAAATTTTCATATTTCCTCTCCCTGTGATATATAAAACCTAAACAACCGATAAGGTTGTAAGTTTTGGCGACTACGATTACCTTTTATCAGCAACCGCCATGTTCGTTGCCTCTACCAATTGCCGCGAAATTTCGTTGGCACCCTCCCTAAATGCAGGGTTTTTCTCATCCCCAATACGATCATCGCTATCGATTGCAATCACCGCATCCGTACGTGCAACTTCTTTCGCTGCTGGCTGCTCGAATAACTGCGCAACAACTGGAACCGATGGCAGTATACTATGTCTATCGCTCCTGTTGCTCATGGCAATAGGTGTCCAGATCACATATAAATAATCCACCCCGAGAGCACGCTGGATTTCGGCAATCTTCTCCTTGTCACCCATATCCCAGGACTTGTCTATATCAAAATAGGCAGATTTATAAGGACCCTTGATCTTTCGCGGATAAGGCTCGACAGCCTTGCTTATTTGGGCCGTTGTGCTTACCTGAAAACGGCTATTCTTCCGCAAGGAGTCGGCCACAAGACTGGCCAGCACCAAGTTCTCCGGCACTTTCGTGCCGGAGATAATCGCAATGCTTTTTCCTTTTGACTTGAAATCGCCATTCGTCAACTTGAAATCGACTTTGGTGTGGTTGGCACAGCCACTACTTGCGAATAAAACGAGTACGCCTATTAACATTAAAATCTGGCGCATATTGAGTATTGGTTTTTTCATGTTATCTCCTGGCGTTTTCATTTTTTCGAATTGGTGACATCCAGAAATTCATTCACGATGTCTTCTGCACCGTTTTCCAATGCATCCACCAAGTAATAATCCGCGTCTCGGAACCACTTCAGCAAACCAACTCTACTGTGAGAATATAGCATGCTTGAAGCAACCACCTTGGCACCGGGATACTCAATCAGGTTCCCTGCCGGAACTACATAATCGTATGTTGAAAATGCTGTGTATCCCTGAAAAAAATCGCGATTCCACACAACAAATAAGTAGTCCACTTTTAACCTGTCTTGAATCGCATTGACCTTCTCGAACTCGGACAGGCCAAACCAGACCGGTTTCTGCTCATCCGCCAACTTGTACACAAGCCTGATCGTGGCAGGATATTCATGGATTTTCTTTGCTATTTCACTCTGAGGCATAACGGTGAAAGTCGATCTCCTGGACAAATCATTGCTGATTAACTCGGCTAGCTTTATGTCCAGATCGTCGTCACCACCGCTGATTACAGCGATTGTAGAAGGCTTGATTTTTTTATTTGCATCGAATTTTTTAAATGGTGCATTTGAGCTGCATGCAGTCAAAGCAAACAATAGCGACAAGGACATCAAAATTCTTGCAGTGTGCCGCAGTGCATTGAAATTCATCTGTTACTCTCCCTTTATATTATTTTCTCATTCTTTTAGTGACAACTGTCTTTACATCGCATCAAACAGCGCGAAGCTTTGTACAAGTCAAATACATAACGAAACCAAGCCAGACTCTAAAACACTCATTAACAGTTTGTTGAATTTATCCCCTAAACGCGTCCACAAAAATAAGTGTTAAGCGTTAATGGTGGAAGAAAATTGAAACGAAAGCTGGAAACAATATGCGTGGTGAAGATATAATACAGGAAAAATTGATTGTAGTTAAAAAACTGCGGATTACATCCCTGCCATTCATCCGCTGATAGACATCCGCGAGATACTCAATCAGGCCTTCCGCGAGCTGGATAGAGAAGTCACGGGGTCAGTTCTAACATTCCAACATTTATCCATCGCATGAATCACGAGGGCCTTGCATTTGACATCATTAATCAGCAGGCTACCACAAACCCCGGCAATTTAGCTGCCTTGGCATCACATGTTGCAGTCGCCCGGCAGCCCATCCGCCGGTTTATAGCAGCGATCAGGCAATCAGCAAAATCCGCATTGCTGTCTTTCCACATATACAGCGTTTCTTCGATGACAGCTTCATCTTCAAGCTGCACATCGACCGCTTCGAGCAAGCCGGAAATGGCGGCGATGATTTTATTTTTCGGCGCGGCGTAACGGCTGCGCAATACCCATTCGGTTTCCATCAGCACCAGTTGGTTGATCAGAACGCGGCGGCCGGCGGTGACTTCGCGTTTGATCAGTTTGCGTGCTTTTTCAAACTGCTCAAGGTCGTCCTGCACCAGAAACCGCACCAGTACGTTGGTATCGATGCCGAGCATCAGCGTGAGAGCTGTTCAACGGGTACGGGTTTGCGTCCTTTTTTGTGCAGGCACCCTGCCAGGTCGCTGAGTTTTTTGCTTTTGACGCGCATGATGACGGTGGAGTCTGGCATCAGGGTGAAGGTCATTCTGTCGCCGGGTTTCATGCCCAGCTCATCCCGGATTTCTTTGGGGATGGTGGTTTGGCCCTTGCTGGTGAGGGTGGCATCGGCTGTCATGGTGTTCTCCTTTATTCCTTACTGATGCGATTGTAGTAAGGATTTAAGTAAAAGGCAATTGTGCTGTACTGGTCGTTCGCCCGCGCTATGACGGCTACTGCCGCAGGCTGATCCTGCGCAGCGTCTCCACCAGCACATCCACCTCGCCCCGCGTGTTGTAGAACGCGAACGATGGCCGCACCGTGGACTTCAGGCCAAAGTGTGCCAGTATCGGTTGCGCGCAGTGGTGGCCGGTGCGCGCCGCGATGCCTTGTGCATCAAGCAGCTTGCCGACTTCCAGATCGGGGATGCCCTGCATGACAAAGGAAATGACGCCGCCCCTGTCGCGGGGCATGCCGATCACACGCAGGCCGTTAACGCTGCGGATTTTTTCCAGCGCGTAGTCGATAAGTTGGGTTTCGTATTGTTCGATCGCGGCCAAGCCCATGCCGTTGAGGTAGTCGATGGCGGCACCCAGGCCGATGGCGGCTGCGGTGGAGGGGGTGCCGGCCTCGAATCTTTTGGGCGGGTGGGCGAAGGTGGTGTGTTCGAAGGTGACCTGCTGGATCATGCCGCCGCCACCCTGCCACGGCGGCATCTGTTCCCACAACTCCTTGCGGCCGTAGACTGCGCCGATGCCGGTGGGGGCGAAGAGTTTGTGGCCGGAGAAGACATAGAAGTCGCAACCGATGGCCTGCACATCCACGCGGCGATGCGGGGCGCCCTGCGCGCCGTCGATCACCACGGTAGCGCCCACGCGCTTGGCCATTTGCGTCATCTCGTGGATGGGCATGACTGTCCCAATCGAATTCGCAATGTGGGTGAGGGAGACAATGCGGGTGCGCGGGCCGAGCAGGCGGGCGTAGTCTGCAAGCATGAGGTCGCCGTTGTCGTCCACCGGGGCGACGCGGATGATGGCGCCGGATTTCTTGGCGGCGAATTGCCACGGCACGATGTTGGCGTGATGCTCGGCCTGGGTGAGAACAATCTCGTCGCCGGCCTTTAATATGGTTTCGCTGAAGATGGCGGCAAGCAGGTTGAGGCCTTCGGTGGTACCGCGCACAAAGACGATTTCCTGCGGCGAGGCTGCGCCCAGAAAACCCGCCACCTTGGCGCGCGCGCCTTCATAGGCGGTTGCTGCTTCCGTCGCCAGGGTATGGGTGCCGCGATGGACGTTGGAGTTTTCGTGCTGGTAGTAGTGCAGCACGCGGTCGATCACGGCTTGCGGCTTTTGTGTGGTGGCGGCATTGTCGAGCCAGATCAGCGGCTTGTCATGCACCGTGCGCTGCAGCAGGGGAAAGTCGCGGCGGAGGGTGTCGACATCGAACATGTTCGCGCTGTTTCTCTGGGTTGAAGATCAGGGACAGGTGTTTCGCAAGCGAACACTAGCATAATTATTGGCCAATGGCGTGTTTTGCTTGAATGATTGCGTACAGCGCGTTGCGCAGGGCGAGCTCGCGCGGGTCACCGGTGAGCGCGGTGCCCATCTGGTTGGTGACATAGGCGTAGCCAATGCCGGCCTTGGAATCGGCGAAGCCAAGCGACCCGCCCGAGCCGGGGAAACCGTACGAGCCCTCGCTGCCAAACGCCCACACCGGGCAGTGCTTCATGAAGCCCAGCGAGAAGCGCACGCCGTCGGTCATCATGCACTCGTCGTAGAAGCCCCCGACTGGCGGGACCGCCGGCGCCGAGAGCAGACGCAGCGTTTCCGGGCGCAGTTGCAGCGCCTGTCCGTCAGTCGCGAACACGCTGTAGGCACGGGCGAGCGCGCGTGCCGTGCCGACGCCCCCGCCCGACGGTATTTCGAAATCGCGCGCGTAGATACGCTGTTCGTCATGGGGGAACATCGACCCTTCAAGCGCCCGTGCGATGTTCGAGCGACGATTGAATGCCGTAAGAAAAAAGCGAATGCCGAAGCCGCGCAGCATCGCGAACAGGCCGGGTCTCGCCAGCACCGCCAGCCGGGAATTCGGAATGGACTCGGGCAAACGGATGTAGAAGTCGAGTCCCAGCGGCGTGGCGATCTCGTCCTGAAAGAACTGCCCCAGACTGCGCTGCTGCGGATCAATGCGGCGCAGCAGTTCGCTCTCGTAGTAGCCGAGGGTGATGGCGTGATAGGCCTGGCGCGTGCCCGGCTCCCATGCCGGCTTCTGGCGCGCGAGAACAACCGCGAGGCGATCGAGGTCGGCCACGAGGCTCCTGTCTCCCTGCTCTTCGAAGGCGAACAGGCCCGCCTGGTGTGCCAGGAGTTGGCGCACGGTGACACGCTCCTTTCCGTTCTGGGCGAATTCCGGCCAGTAGCTGCAGACGCGTTCGTCGTAGTCGAGCCAGCCGCGGGAATGGGCCACGGCGAGGGTCATCGCGGCCAGGCCCTTGGTCGTCGAGTAGACCAAGACCATGGTGTCCTCCTGCCACGGCTCGCCGGTCGCCTGGTTGCGCACACCGCCCCACAGGTCAACCACCTTCTCGCCCCGGTAGTACACGCAGCAGGCGCCGCCCAGTTCGTCGCGCTGCGAGAAATTTCCGGCAAACGCATCGCGCACGGCCTCAAAGCCCGCGCTGACATGCCCCTCAATGCGGATGTGTTGTGATGTTGTCATGATTGTTTCTCCTTGCGCTCAGGCTCGCGCAGCAGGGCGATGGCCAGCACCGCTACCCACAGCAGGAAGCCGGCGATGTTGATGCGCTCCCACAAGCCTATCCATGGCGTTGGCAGGTTTGCCGAAATATTGGGGCTGTCCAACCCTGTCAGCACGCCAAACAAAAGCAGTATCAGGAAAGTAGCGATCGAATAAAGGCGGAAGCGCTTGCCGAATGCAGTTGACGCGACCCAGATGGCTGCCAGCATGAAGAGCACTGTCACCGCGCCGAGTATGATGTGCAGCGTGTCGGAAAAGGTTGCCCCGCCCGCTGCCAGCGCCTCGCGCCGGTGCATCGAGGCAAAGGGCCACAACAGGCCGAGCATCGCGAAGGCGAGCAGCAGGCCGCCGGCGACTCGCAAAGCGCGCTTTCCGCCGGCCGATAGCCAGACGCCCAGGCCGAAGGCGACCGCAAGCGCTTCATACACAAACCCGAGCGCCATCCACAGTGCCCGCGTGGGGGCGCCGATCGCGGAGAGCTCGCTGACGGTTTGGGAGAGGAGGCTGTAGCCATCGTAGCGGATCGCGACAATCATCGCGCCATAGAGCAGCGCAGACAAGATGCCGCAGACGAGCAAGATATTTCTTGGCATCGTTCACCTCCATTGACTTTGAATGTGCGTTATTTCGCTGCGCGAGCGAGACACTATCTGTCTTGACCATCCAGTTGTTGGCATGGCGGCCTTGCGGTTAAGACTTTGGTATTGTCTGGCGAATAGCGTTTATGCGCAGCCCATGCAAAATGGATTTCAGATATTCAACGTAGCAGCCTGATTTTGCCGCGTCAATACGGACAATTTCTTATTTATTTTGCTGCAGAGCGGCTTTGAGAATGCTACTTGAATGACCAGCTTGCACTTCACGCCATGGGTGAGTTTTCCTTGATCCCCATTTATGCGATAGGACGATGACGCTATTATCCGGCTCTGAGAGAGGCGTGGGGCAAGTGTGTTCTGGTCGTCTGCAATGCCATCTGCAATTCTTTTTTTCGGTCACCCGGAAACAGCACGGCCATTAACGCAGATGCCTGGCCGGAATGAACAAAGCCGGATCGACCATCGCACCGTTCAGTATCACACTCCAGTGCAGGTGCGGGCCGGTGGCGCGGCCGGACATACCGGAAAGCCCGAGTTGCTGGCCTTTGCTCACCGAGTCACCGCTTCGGACTTCGCTCTGGTCCAGATGGCAGTACATGGTGATGAGGCCGTTGCCATGGTCGACAAAAATCGTCTTGCCGTTGAAGAAATAATCGTCCACCGCCAGCACGGTGCCCTGTGCGCTGGCCTTGATCGGTGTGCCGCGCGCGACCGCCACATCCAGCCCTGCATGCGGCGAGCGCGGCTCGCCGTTGAAGAAGCGGCGCAGGCCGAAATTGCCGGACAGCCTGCCTTTGGCGGGAATCATAAAAGCCAGGTCGGTTTTTTCCTCGTTGCGCCAGTGGAGTTTGAGTTCCTTGATGGTGGCGATTTCGCGCACAGCGCGTGCTTCATCCTCGGGCGAGAGCTCTACCTTGCCTTTATCTTGAAGAGTGATGTGCTGCTCGGGATAGGCCTTGGACTTGACCTCGAAGGTCTGTGCTCTCGTTTCGTCGCCAAACTTAATGTTCAGCTCATGCGAACCCGGCTTGATATCCAGCGGCAGACCGACCACGGCATACCATTTCTTTTTGTCGGCGGTAACGAGCACCGCCTGTTCGCCCAGCCATGCTTGCGGCTTGTTCGCTTGATGCAGCACCTTGCCGAGCGCAACAATCGCCACGCCGCCGGGCACACTGGAAGCCTGCGGCAGGCTGGCATGCGCAAGCAGCGGTGCGGACAATAGTAATATATTGATTATATTTAATATTTTAGGGATGATCGCGTTGGTTTTGGACATGTCGTTCTGTAAAAGTATTGTCTGCTTAATATTGGCTATCAAGCTGTTTGGGATGAGATTTATTCTTTGGCAATATACCGCACATTGATCCTTTCGCACCGCATTACTTAGTGGGTAAAGAGCTTGCATGGTTCGCTGGCGACCATGCTTTATTCGGCGATAATATGCAACATAGTTTTTTCAGAATAAACGGGGCGGGTTAGACCATGTGGCTGCAAAAAGAAATAATCCTGAAACCCAGGGCGCGCGGGTTTCATTTGATCACCGCGGAACTGCTGCGCGAGCTGCCGGAGCTGCGCGATTTTAAAGTCGGCATGATGAATGTGTTTATCCTGCACACCTCGGCCTCGCTCACCATCAACGAAAACGCAGATCCCACGGTGCGCCAGGATTTTGAAAGCTATTTCAATCGCGTTGTGCCGGAGAATGCGCCGTATTTTGCGAGCATCCGCTACGCGGCTTGCCTGCTAAAACCTCTGCGCATCAGGACGAAGGCCCGGATGATATGCCCGCACACCTTAAGACGAGCTTGCTGGGATGCAGTCTGAATATTCCCATTACGAATGGACAGCCGCGCCTGGGCACATGGCAAGGGATATATCTGTGCGAGCACCGCGATCACGGCGGCAGCCGCCGGGTGGTGGTGACGCTGCAGGGAGAGTAGAAATAACAGGGATAGTCTCAATATATAACGTGTCCTCTGTTATTCTGTTGTTGCCGTTCTTTCGGCCAAACTGGAGAAGTTGCTACGTTCATGAACGCCCCATTCTTTTGTTTACTCACCCTTTCCCTGTCATTGCTCTCTGCATGCAATAAAGCTGATGAGACTTTCTATCAGGGCTATGTGGAAGGCGAATGGCTGTATCTGTCTGCGCCGCAGGGTGGCTATCTGGAGACCTTGAATGTGGCGCGAGGCGATCATGCCGTCAAGGGGGGCAATGCGTTCACCCTTTCCGGCGAGCAGCGTGCCGCGCAAAATTCCAGCCGCACTGCCGCGCTGGAGGCGCAGCTGTATGCCGCCGAGTCGGCGCTTAATCTGGCCACCTCACAGTTGAAGCGGCAGGAGGAGCTGGCCAGACAGAATTACGTTTCGCCATCGCATATCGACGAGATGCTTACTGCACAGAAACAGGCACTCGCACAGGTGCGGGTGCTGCGCGAGCAGCTCACCAACAAGAGTGTGCAGCTGCCGGCGAATGGTGAGGTAACGGAAATCTATTATCGGCAGGGGGAGTGGGTTCCGGCCGGGCAGCCGGTGCTCAGCCTGTTGCCCGACGACAAGCGCCGCATCCGCTTTTTTGTAGCCGAAACGCAATTGGCCAAACTATCCCCGGGGCAGTTGATCAAGGCGCAGTGCGATGGTTGCGCTGCACCTATTCCCGCCAGGATCAATTTCATCTCGGCGCAGGCCGAGTACACGCCGCCGGTGATTTACAGCCAGGGTTCGCGCGAGAAGCTGGTGTTTCGCGTGGAGGCGCAACCCGAGCCGCAGGATGCGCTGCGCCTGCGCCCCGGTTTGCCGGTTGAGGTGAGGCTGCAGTGAGCTACGCCATCGACGTGCGCGGTATCAACAAGCACTTCGGCGACAAGCACGTGGTGCGCGACCTTGCGCTGCAGGTGAAGCAGGGCGAGATATTCGGCTTCCTCGGCCCCAATGGCAGCGGCAAGACCACTTCGATCCGCATGCTTTGCGGTCTGCTCACGCCGGACAGCGGCGCAGGCACTTGTCTGGGTTACGACGTGCTGAACGAAAGCGTGGAGATCAAGAAGCAGGTGGGCTACATGACGCAGCGGTTTTCGCTGTGGGACGACCTGACCATCGCCGAAAATCTCGATTTTGTGGCACGCATGTTCGGCATGAAGGAGCGCAAGAAGGCGGTGGCGCAGGCGCTGGCCGGGCTGGAATTAAGCGGGCGTCAGCACCAGCTGGCCGGCACGCTGTCGGGCGGGTGGAAGCAGCGCTTGGCGCTGGCCTCCTGCCTGCTGCACCGTCCCAAACTGCTGTTGCTGGATGAGCCAACGGCCGGTGTCGACCCCAAGGCGCGGCGCGATTTCTGGGAAGAAATCCATCGCCTTTCGGCAGAGGGGATTACCATTCTTGTTTCCACGCATTACATGGATGAGGCGGAACGCTGCCATCGTCTGGCTTATATTGCCTACGGCAATCTGCTTGCTGTTGGCACTTCGCAGGAAATTATCGCATCACAGAATCTGGCGACCTGGGTGGTAAGCGGCAAGGGGGCGCATGACCATGCCGACGCTCTGCGCCTTCTTCCCGGCGCGGATCAGGTCACAACATTTGGCACCCGGCTGCATGTCAGCGGCAAAGACGCGAGTGCGCTGGGGGCGGCTATTTCAGGCTATGGCAAATCCCATGATCTGCTGGTCGAGCCCGGCTCTTCCACGCTGGAAGATACCTTCATCCATCTGATGCGCAATGCGCAGGATCAGTTCGGAGATAAATGATGTTCAGGCAAATACGCAGAATGTCGTGGCAGCGCTGGCTGGGTATCGTTACCAAGGAATTTATCCAGCTCAAGCGTGACCGCCTGACCTTTGGCATGATTCTCGGCATTCCCATTATCCAGTTGCTGATTTTTGGCTTTGCCATCAATTCAGACCCCAAGCATCTGCCCACGGTGGTGTTGGTGAACGAGTCGAGCGCCTTCACGCGCAGCTATATCTCGGCCATGAAAAACAGCGCCTATTTTGATCTGGTTGCTACCGTTTATTCCGAACGCGAGGCTGAGCGTTTGCTTGATCGCGGGGATGTGCAGTTTGTGGTCACCTTTCCGCAGAATTTCCAGCGCGCGCTGATACGGGGCGAGCGGCCTGCCATTCTGGTGCAGGCGGATGCAACGGATCCCGTTGCCGCTGCCGGTGCGCTGTCTGTGCTCAACCACATCGGCAATGAAGTGTTCGTCGCCGATATGCCCGGCTTTCATCCGCCGCTTAGCGGTGATCTGATCGAATTGCGCGTGCAAAAACGCTATAACCCGGAAGGGATCACTGCCTACAATATCGTGCCGGGGCTGATCGGGGTGATTTTGACCATGACCATGGTGTTGATGACCGGGCTTGCAATGACGCGCGAAAGGGAGCGCGGTACCTTCGAAAATCTGCTTGCCACACCCGCCACGCCGTTCGAGGTGATGACCGGCAAGATCGTGCCCTACATACTCATCGGCCTGATTCAGGTCAGCGTGATATTGCTGGCCGCGCACTGGATTTTCCATGTGCCGATGCTGGGCAGCCTTGTGCTGTTGTATGCGGTGGTGCTGCTGTTTATCTGCGCGAACCTGACCCTTGGTATCACCTTCAGTTCCATCGCGCAAAACCAGTTGCAGGCGATGCAAATGACATTCTTTTTCTTTCTGCCTTCCATATTGCTGTCCGGCTTTATGTTTCCGTTTCGCGGCATGCCGCTGTGGGCGCAGGTGATCGGCGATTGCCTGCCGTTAACGCATTTTTTGCAGCTGGTGCGCGGGATTATGCTGAAGGGTAACGGCCTGGATTTGATGCTGCATCATATCTGGCCGTTGCTGCTATTTATCGTGGTGGTGCTGGGGGTAGGGCTTAAGACTTTCCGGCGTACGCTGGACTAAGGGCGTCTCTAAAAATCCAAACCTCGTCGCGATACTGCGTTACCCAGGAAATTTAAATGCTTACATATCATAAATATGCTGCGCTCTTAAATTTCCTTCGCGCCCGAGAGTCCTTCGACCTTCACCGGCATGATCGCGCACGGCTCTTTCCAGCCCGATTTGCCGTTCGCGAGAAAACCGCCTTCATTGGAGCCCCACACCATCACCGAGCCGTCACGCAGCACGGCCGCCGAGAACAAGGGAGCTGCCGCCACGTAGACCGCATCATGCACGCCCGGCACGGGAAAAGGCGTGAGCCGTTTTCTGTCGTCGGTGACGGTGAGCTCGCAGCTCCGGTTGCGTCCCCAGGTGAGGACGGTGCCATCGCGCGTGAGGAGCAGGGCGTGGCCCGGTGCGACCGCCGCGTCGACAATGTCGCGCACACCGGGCAGGGGTCCGGGAGACTTGCGCGAGCCGTCGGTGCCGTCACCGAGATAGGTGCCATCCCCTTGCGGAAAGCCCCACGATTTCACCATGCCGTCGACTTCGACCAGCACGTTCACCCCCATCTCGCCGGCGATAAGCGGTACTCGCCGCAACGGCAGCAGCTCGGCCGCCTGCGCCTGCAGCGCAAGGCAGGCAAGCGAGGCGAGCAGCAGAAAAATAATACGGGTCATAGAGCCTCCGTCAGTTATTGTTAAAAGCGCAAAACATTTTAAACATAGGGCCGCATGACAGCAACCGCCATCGCAAAAACAGTGCAAGGGGTCAGTTTCGGTATAATTTAATGGCCGCCGCCGTGTGCTGGTGGCGCTGCGGGGAGAATAGGCCTTGCTACGTTTTGCGGCTGACTGCATTGAGGTACAGCGCAACCGAACCCGCCACCAGCCACAGGCTGCCAATCGCGGCGATCCAGAAACCGGGCGCGCCGCGCGCGGGGCCGACTGTGTCGGTGAGCCCAAGCAGGTAGCCGCCACCCAGCCCTGCCCCCCACAGCAAGACCACATAGATCAGCATCGGCACCACCGATTTTTTGTAGCCGCGCAGCGCATTCACCGCCACGGCCTGCAGCGCGTCGCCCAGATGGTAGAGCGCAACCAGCGAGATCAGCGGGATTGCCGCTGCCTGCACTTGCAGGTCGGTGGTGTAGAGAGAGGCAATCAGCGGCGCGCCCAGCCAGAAGATGAGGCTGATGACAGCACCGATCGTCATGCCAAGGCGGATGCCTTCCCAGCAGGTGTGGCGGGCGCGCTCGTGCCGGCCGGCACCGATGGCCTGGCCGGCCAGCACCGCGGTGGCATTGCCAATCGCAAGCGGAATCATGAAGGCGAAGGCGGCGAGGTTGGCAGCGATCTGGTGGGCGCCGGAAACGACAGGGCCGAGGCGCGCGATGAACAGCGCCATGAAGGTGAAGGCGGTGACATCCGCGATGAAGGTGAGGCCGATGGGAACGCCCAGCTTGAGAAATTCCAGAATCGCTTTTAAATCAGGTGCGGCAAAACGTTTGCGCAATTCGAATTGCGCGTAATTCGGGTTTCTCAAACACCAGCCCCAGGCGAGCGCTGCCATCAGCCAGGCATCCACTGCGGTTGCGACCGCGCAGCCCGGCCCGCCCAGCTCGGGCGCCCCTAGCAGGCCGTACATGAACACTGCATTGAGGGGAACCTTGATCGCGAGCGACAGCAGGTTGAAAAACATCACCGGCCACGGGCGGCCTATGCCTGTTGAGAGTCCAAAGAAGATGCGCAGGGCGAAGAGGCCGGGCACGCTCCAGGCTGAGGCGTCGAGGTAGGCGCGTACCTTTGTCTCTACCGCGGGCTGCAGTTGCGCGAGGGCAATGAAAGGTTCGGGGTTGCGCAGCACCAGGATCGCCGCCAGCGCCAGCAGCAGCGAGATCCAGGCGCTCTGATGGATCTCGCGCCCGATCTCGGCACGCAGGCCTGCGCCATAGAGGTGGGCAATGATGGGTGGCAGCGCGAGCAGGACGCTGATCAGCGACATCAGCACGGTGCCCATGATCGAAGCGGCAATGCCGACCGCGGCAAGATCGATGGCAGAAAGCCGGCCGGCCATCGCCGTGTCGATGACGGCGTTGGCCATCACCGCAAGCTGCGCGACCAGAACCGGCCAGGCCAGGTGCAAGAGTTCGCGGGTCGATGAGGCTGTTGGTTGCATAGCAGTGTTCAAGTCATGTGTCAGGCGCAGTCAGGGCGCCTTGTGTTTGTCGAAGCGGAGCAGTGGGGGAGCAATATACCCGAAGCGCAATCGCTGAGCACGATCCCCCGAGCACAATCGAAAGAAGCGAGGCTCAGGTGAGGGGGCGGCTTGAACTCGCGCTTTTGATACCCATGTCAGAAGAATCCCGTCATCAGGGAATCTGTGCATTAGGCCGAGGAAGCTGCACGCGCAGGACAAGGCTGATTTGACTTGATTCGCCATAACAGACGTCAGCGGCGCGGCTTTACGCGTTGAACATTGGCGTATTGCCTGGAGCAGTGGCCCCCAACAAGGAGAACGACATGGAATACAGCGAAGAACTCATTCAGCAGGTATGGGCAAAAGGCCGCGGCAGCGGCGAAATCGATACCGATGTGTGGCGCGAGGACGAGTGCGGCGCCTGGATCAGCCGTATGGACTATGGCAGAACGGATACCGACTTTGGCTGGCAGATTGTCAACGTTACGCCCGGTGCACCGGACACGCTGGAAAACCTGCGTCCCTTCCATCATCACAACGGCTACGATGTGGCCAACAAAAAGGCCAGGCGCCACGTCACGGCCGACCGCACCGGACTTGCCACCTTCGAGCATACGTCTCAGCCGCGCAACCGCAAGGTCTGAACGGCGGGGTTCTGTTCAAACCTGGAGCAAGCCCTGCGTTTTTTTTGCATCAACGCCCCGGTTCGGGGCCCGGCACGCTCACGGGTGAAGTGATGCGGTCTGACATGAGCCAATTCAGGTCTGTCACCGCAAAGCAAGAAGGGCTGCCACTGGCAGCCCTTCTTGCTTTGCGGTGACAGGATATCTATTGGGGCATATTTAATATTTATGCTTGCTGTGGCTGGTCGCCATAAACCTGCTGCAGCAACATGTCCGCGGTTTGTTCCAGCAGCGCCACATCCAGTGTGCCGATGCACTGCTCAGCCATGTTGATTCCGCTGAGTACCGAGGGGCGTTCGCTCTCGGTTATTTCCCAGATGTCGGTTGTATCGCCTCTTGCTCTTACGGCAAGCAAGGTCTCGACGGCTGCATTCAGGGTGGAGATGGCATCCTGGATCTTTGTTTGGTGTTGTTCCAGCGCAGATAGAACAACAGACATCGCTGCCGCGAGGCGGCTGAAGGCAATCACGTTAAATTTCCCGAGGCATGCCGCCTGGTAAGCTGCATGCATGTCCATTGCATAGATATCCTTCAGGCCGTGCGTGACGGGGATGCGAAGGGAGCTTTTTTTTGTCTTCATTTGTCCTTAAGCGGCTGTATTTTTCAATTTTTACTGGGTGCGCAGAGATGGAAAGTGTCGGGCAAACCTGGGGAAGGCTTTTATTCAGTTTGTTTTTCTACGTTTTTCTGCATGTCCTGCGCTTGTTGCTGGATGGTGCTGTCAACAGCTTTGGCTTTATCCAGCGCGCTGCGCTGCTCCTCAAATAACTTGGTCTTTGAGCTGTTGTCCGGGCTGCATCCCAGTAAGCTCAGGCTTGCCAGTAAAATAATCAGATAGTTTGGCATCTTCATTTTATATTCCTTTTACGTGCAGGTTGAGGCTGGAAAGTCGGCAATTGTTAACTGTAAATGTAATGCATGGGCCTGATATAAGCTATGAGTTTTTTTCCGGAGCTGATACAGCAGCGTGAACTCGAGGATGATCACGGCGATCGGGCCCGAGATGCTGGTCTTGACCGTGGGTTTTGAACAGGATGCTCATGATGCCTGCCAGCAACAAGCCGAACACAGTGATGATGGTGTAGATGCCGAAGCCTTGCCATTCCAGCAGGGTGTATAAACCCAGCATGGCGAAGATGCTCAGGTTTTCGTTGAAGTTCTGCACCGCGATGGAGCTGCCAGCGCCCATCAGCAGGTGGCCACGATGTTGCAGCAGTGCGTTCATGGGCACGACGAAGAAGCCGCCCATTAAACCGATGAAGATAAGCAATGCAATGGCAAGCGCGGGGTTGGAAACCGGGATCATGACCAGCACGACCAGCCCCATCGCAATGCCCACTGGCAACACTTTTACCGCCTGATTTATTTTGACAAATTTGGCGGCCAGCAATGCGCCTATGGCAATGCCCACCGCAACATAGACGGTAAGCAAAATGGCTTTGCTGGCGCTGTAATTGAGCGCAACTGCGGCCCAGGCGAGCACGATCAGGCGTAGGGTGGCACCTGTGCCCCAGAACAAGGTGGTGACGGCTAGCGATACTTGGCCTAGGGGATCTTTCCACAGCAGCCAGAAGCAGTGCGAAAAGTCCTTGAGCAAAAATACCGGATTGCGGCTAAAGGGTTTGTGGTCGATCGGAACGCGTGGAATGTAGAGATTGAACGCCGCTGCAACGAGATAGATCAGGCTGATGGCGGTTATTGCCATCTCGGGCGCGGTGTCTATGCCGGTCTCGATCAGCGGCACATCCCACAGCTGCAGCAGGTAGGCGGCAATGCCCGGGTTGATCAGCGCTGCGCTGACGCCACCGCCCAGTACAATCGCCGCCACGGTAAGCCCTTCAATCCAGCCGTTGGCCATGACCAATTTTTCATGCGGCAGGTATTCGGTCAGGATGCCGTATTTGGCGGGTGAGTAAGCGGCAGCGCCAAAACCCACCAGGCCATAGGCGACTAAGGGATTGGCGCCGATGAGCATGGCGAGACAGCCGCTGAATTTGATGGTATTGCTGATAAACATCACCCGGCCTTTGGGCAGGGAGTCGGCGAAGGCGCCGACGAAAGGGGCGAGCACAATGTAGGAAAAAACAAAGAATTCCTGCAGTACAGGAGTATGCCAGCTTGGTGCGTGAACTTCCTTGAGCAGGGCAATGGCAGCAAAAAGCAGGGCATTATCGGCAAGCGCAGAAAAAAATTGCGCAGCCATTATGGTGTAAAAACCTCTGTTCATCGGGAAGCGTTTAAAGTCAGATGTGGTTTTATATCACGAAAAGGTTGCGCCTGCTATCATTCGCTCACTTATGTCTCTTTAAGTTCTCAGTTATGTCACGTCCGATTTTAGCCCGCATCGATCTATCTGCATTGGAGCGCAATCTCCATGCTGCACGCCGTTTGACCAGCGCCCGCATCATGGCAGTGATAAAGGCAAATGCCTATGGCCATGGTTTGCTGCGCAGCGCGGAAGCACTGGCGGGCGCGGATGGCTTTGCGCTGCTGGATGCGGGCGATGCGGTGCGCTTGCGCGAGGCGGGATTCCGCCAGACGATACTGTTGCTGGAAGGTGTTTTTTCAACTGACGAAATGGCGTTGCTGGCGGAATACGATATTGCAGCGGTGCTGCATAGCCCGCACCAGCTTGCCATGCTGGATGCCTATCCGCGCCGTGGCAGCCTGTCGCTGTGGCTCAAAGTAAACACCGGCATGAACCGCCTGGGCTTTTTGCCGCAGGATGTGCCGGCAGTGATGGCGCAACTCAGGGAGCACCCTGCGGTGCGAGATGTCACCCTGATGACGCATTTTGCCAATGCCGACGAAGCCGCAGGCGTGGCGGTGCAACTGGAGCGCTTCAACACGCTTGCCGCCACGCTTAACATGCCGCGTTCGCTGGCCAACTCAGCAGCGTTGCTGCGTTACCCTGCCACCCACGGCGACTGGGTGCGTCCCGGCATCATGCTTTATGGCACCTCGCCGTTTGCCGAAACCAGCGCCCAGGAGTTGGGCTTGCGACCCGTGATGACGCTGAGCAGTGAACTTATTTCCGTGCGCGAAATTCAATCCGGCGAGCAGGTGAGCTACGGCGGAATGTTCCGTGCTGAGCGGCGCATGCGCATCGGGGTGGTCGCCTGCGGCTATGCGGACGGCTATCCGCGCCATGCGCCAACGGGCACCCCGGTGCTGGTGAACGGGCAGCGCACGCGCACCCTGGGGCGCGTTTCGATGGATATGCTATGCGTGGATTTGTCTGCGCTGCCGGATGCCGTGATTGGCAGCCGGGTCACCCTGTGGGGAGAAGGGATGCCGGTGGATGAGGTTGCGAAAGCAGCGGGAACGATCAGCTATGAATTGCTGTGTGCGCTGACCGCACGAGTGCCGGTAGTGTTTTGATTTGCGTTCTGTTATTTTTCAAAATTCCGTTAGTTGACTAAACACACCGTGCTATGTCAAGGTGTGGCCATGAAAACAAATATCAGTGAGCTGGTACAGGGTGTGGGTGATTTGGTCACCCTGCCGGATGTTTTCATTCGCATTAATCAGCTGGTCGAAAGCCCGAATAGCTCGAACGCAGCTATTGCACAGGCCGTGAGCCAGGATCCCGGCTTCACCGTGCGCCTGTTGCGCGTGGCCAACAGCTCTTTTTACGGCTTTTCCTCCACCATCGACACTGTTTCCAAGGCGGTGTCCATCATCGGCACCGGCCAGATTCGCAACCTTGCATTGTCCACTGCTGTCGCAAGCAGCTTTGCGGGTTTATCCAACAAGCTGGTGTCGATGGACAATTTCTGGCGCCACAGTCTCTACTGCGGACTGGCTGCGCGCAAGCTGGCCAAACTGGCGGGCAAGTGTGATGCCGAAGCGGTATTTACCGCAGGTTTGTTGCATGACATCGGCGAGCTGGTGATTTTCAACCGTTTGCCGGAACAGGCAAAAGAGGTCGTGCTGCTGGTGCTGGACAGTGCGGATGAATTGGCCTTGTTTCAGGCCGAGCAGCAAACGATGGGTTTCGATCATGCGCAGGTGGGGGGCGAATTGGCGCGGCAATGGAAGCTGCCGCCGATGCTGCAGGACTGTATCGCCCATCATCACGATATCCGCGCGGCGCAGCGCTATCCACGGGAAACCGCCCTGGTCCATATCGCCAATATTCTTGCGCTGATGGCTGAGGTGCAAACTCTGGACCTGGCAGATGTTGCGCCCATTGATCCGGCTGCCTGGGGAATGACAGGTTTGTCAGAAGCGGATGTGGTTGATGCCATTGTGGGCGAAACACAGGCAGAAATTGCCGAGGCCGAAATATTGTTTTTTGGTAAGGCTTTTTCCCGGTAACCTCAGACTATGGCACTTACCCCACCTTCACGTCTGCCCTTGGTGCTGCCCGGCTTTGAAAGCATCAAAAGAGGCTGGCATGCCACCTATGAGACGGTTGCTTCGCGTTTATTGCCCGGCGAATACTTTGTCACGATGCACGATGAGGCGATTTATACCGTTTTGGGCTCATGTATTTCGGCGTGTATCCGTGACCGTGTCAGCGGTATCGGCGGCATGAACCATTTCATGCTGCCAGCCTCGACAAGCTCCGACAGCTGGAAGGCTGCGGACAACAGCGCCTCCACACGCTATGGCAACTATGCGATGGAGCATTTGATCAACGATATTCTGAAAAACGGCGGCAAGCGCCAAAATCTTGAGGCCAAGATTTTTGGCGGCGGGCGCATCATCGCCAACATGACGGATGTGGGAAAGCGCAACATCGCCTTCGCACGTGATTATCTCGAAACTGAAGGCTTGAAGGTTACGTCTGAAGATGTAGGTGATACTTTCCCGCGGATGGTGGTGTATTTCCCCGCCACGGGAAAAGTGCGGGTAAAGCGGCTGCGTTCCCTGCACAACAATACGATTGTCGAACTGGAAACCAGATACCTCAATACTATCGAGGAAAAGCCGGTCAGCGGCGATATCGAGTTGTTCTGAATTTGGTGCCCCGAAGACGAATCGAACGTCCGACCTACCCCTTAGGAGGGGGTCGCTCTATCCACTGAGCTATCGAGGCGGACGCGCATTCTAGCGTAGTTCGGGGCATTTCAGGTAGCACCCCGATTAGAACTATATAAAATCCTGGCGTTGAGCTTGGTCGTTCAGGGCTACGCTAATGCGTGGGTGTCACGCACAAAAATGACGGCATTTCAGTCATGTTGAAACTCCACCACAAGCCCAGCAAGCCTATGCCTGTCAGCAAGAATGCGCCGGCGTTTCGCAGCAGCGCGGGCACGCGGCTGTGGTGCATCCACTGTGCCAGCCCCTGCGCAAATAACAGGTAGGGCAGGGCACCCAAGCCGAAAACAAGCATTAACACGGCACCCGACAGGGCATCGCCTGAGAGTAAGGCAAACGGTAATACGCCATAGACCAGGCCGCAAGGCAGGCAGCCCCACGCCATCCCCACCAGAAAGGGGTAGCGCCGGGTTTGCGCCATCAGTGAAAAGCGCGGCGATAAATGGATGTGTGTGGTGATGCGTGCAATTAAATGATCCAGCGGCGCAAAATGCGGACTGTAGCCAAACAGGCGCAAACCCAGCCAGATAAGCGCCAGGTTGCCGATGACATACAGCAGCGTGTGTAAAGGCATGAAGGGGTGGATGCGCATGCCCAGCCCACCGATAGCGCCAATAAAGCCACCCATCAGGGCATAGGTGAATATCCTGCCTGCATGCAGCAGTACCGGCGTACGCCAGGGCGATATTTCAGGTGTGAAGCGGGCGGGCGGTGAGCTCGGTTGGGACGGGATAATCGGGATGCTCTTGCGCCCCTTTTTCCCAGCCGAGGTGAGCATGTTGGCGATGCCACCGCACATGCCTATGCAGTGTGCTCCGCCCAATAAACCTGCGGATAATGCTGCGAGTACAAGAGGGGCGGTAAGCATTGCTGGCGTTGGCGACGCTTAAATCAGCTTGGAGTATTGTGCGGATGTCGCTTGCTGCAGGTACTTGTCGAACACCATTCCCACCGCACGCACAAACATTCTACCCTTGGGGGTGACCGTAATGGAGTTCGTATCAATCGTAATGAATCCGGCGTCCTTATACTGCTGCAACCTGGATAGTTCCTTGGCAAAGTAGCTGGAAAAGTCAATGCCGTAAGCGCTATTGATGGCTTTGAAGCTGATCGGTTCGCTGCACATGAAGTTCATGATGATCTGGCGGCGCAATACGTCGTCCATGCTGAGCTCAAAGCCTCTTTTGACGGGCAACTGGCCGGCATCAAGGCGCTCATAGTATTCGTCGAGTGTGCTGATAGACTGGCTATATGAGTTCCCTACTTTGCCTATTGAAGAGAGACCAAGGCCGATCAGGTCACACTCGGCCCGCGTGGTGTAACCCTGAAAGTTTCTGTGCAGGGTTTTACTTGCCTGCGCCCTGGTGAGATCATCATCAGGCTTGGCAAAATGATCCAGCCCGATATAGACATAACCTGCAGCCAGCAATCTGCGCAATGACATCAGAAAGATCTGCAAGCGCTCTTCTGCGGAAGGCAGGTCGCTTTCTGCTATGCGGCGCTGAGGTTTGAAGCGAGAAGGCAGGTGCGCATAGTTATACAAGGCAATACGGTCGGGCGACAGGCGTATCACTTCATCCAGTGTATTGCTGAAGCTTGCCAGGTTCTGCTTGGGCAGGCCATATATCAGGTCAAAATTGACGGATATAAAACCGGCGGCCCTGCTGGCAGTAGTGGCTTGCTCTACCATCGCTACCGGCTGTATACGATTGACCGCTTGTTGTACTGCGGGATCAAAGTCCTGGACACCCAGGCTGGTACGGTTAAAGCCGAGGCCGGCCAGCATGGCCATCATGTTGTCATCGACTGTGCGCGGATCAATTTCTATCGCGAGTTCAGCATCTGCGGCGAAATCAAAATGCTGACGCAGCATGTCCATCAGTTGATGCAGTTCAGCGGCGCTCAAGAATGTGGGTGTGCCACCCCCCAGATGCAGTTGTACAACCTTTCCTTGAGCGTGCAGATGAGAGGCGACGAGCGCCATTTCCTTTTCCAGATAGCGCAGGTATTTGGCTGATCTGCCATGATCTTTGGTGATGATTTTGTTGCAGCCGCAGTAATAACAAATCGATGCGCAGAATGGCAGGTGCACGTAGAGCGACAATGGCGCTTTAACGGGCGCAGAGGCGTGACCTTCCAGGTGTTTGATATAGCTTTGCTCATCAAATGTCGTGTCAAAGCGATCTGCTGTAGGGTATGAGGTGTAACGCGGACCCAGAGAATCGAAGCGGCGTATGAGCTCTTCAGATATTTCTATGTCTGGTAATGTGGTTGTCATGGAAGGATATTGGGACATAAACGCTGCCGTATAAGACAGCGTTCACTTCGGTAAGTTGCAGTAGGCTATCTTGATTTGCACATCAACAGGGCTGTCAGGCCGCTGGAAAGTGCACTCAGAAACCAGAAAATAAAGAAAGCTATGCTATAGACTACAACATCATTCAGTTCAACGTTGCTGCCACGCATTAGCAGCGTTTGCGGGTCAACCATGCTGAAGAGTATGCCGACCGAGATACCCGCCACGAGAAACGATGGCCATAATATGGTCATGAGCAGTCTGCGCATGCTAAAAATTGTTTCATCCAACTTGATGTTGCTCATTGCTAACTCCCTGGTTTTAGAATTCTTAATTTTGTGATTTTAATTGTAGCGAGCTATGTAATGGATCGTGCCAGTCGGCGGTTAAACGCCAGTCGGTTGCTTCGATTTTCACATGCCATAATTTACCGCCTGAGGTGTCTGAGGCGGGCGGAATTGTAAGCGCTCCCTTATACAAGCCGGGTTGTTCTTGAGTCAGTGTGGTTTTCCGGCTTCTCTCAAACTCTGAGGAGCTATCAGAAGCGCTGGAATAGCTGAACAAAACGGTGGAAGGGAGTTGGGTCTTGCCTGCAAGTTGCAGCAGCAATTGACCTGTGGCAGGATCGAGTCTGACCATTGCCTGAATCCGGTATTCGCTTGCCTTGCTGTCCTCGTGAATGTCCTTGTCTATGTTCAGGCCTTGTTTGTAATAATCTTTTGCAACAACTTTGTCTGAACCGTGCCAGGCAAGATAAAACGTAAAACTGGCGGCAATCACCACGATAAACGGGCCACCGAACACTAGCAGCATCCACGGTTCTTTATACCAATGGTCGTTTTTGGTTTTTTTGGGGGCAAAAAAATCAGTCATAGTTTTCCTAACGCGGAATTAAAAAAGCTGCTTTTTCAGTGACTGAAACCGCTGCATTGTCGCGATCACGTACTACAAAGATGATTTTATTGGAGCCTTTTCTGGCAGCGCCGTCCGGCACCCTGATTCTGGCAGGAATCACCTTGGTCGTAGCGGCAGGCATTTCAAAGTCGGTATCGGAAATGAGAGCAACGCCCGGAATGCCGCTCACCTCGATGGAATAGCGGTGGGGGAACTCTTCCGTGTTCATGATCTGCAGGCGATACACGTTGTCTATTGAGCCATTTTCAGTGATGCGAGGCAAGCCACGGTCCCGGATGACGTCGACTTTAAGCGGTGAACGCAATGTCAAAGACAATACCAATACTGCAACAATAAGCGTCAGAATGCCTGTATAAATAAGTATACGGGGGCGTAACATGCGCTGCACAATGCCGCTTCGATCAAGTTTTTCCGTCAGCGCATGCTCTGTCGTGTAACGGATCAGTCCTCTCGGATATCCCATCTTGTCCATCACCAAGTCGCAGGCATCGGCACAAAGTGCGCAACCGATGCATTCATATTGCAGGCCCTCGCGAATATCTATGCCGGTTGGGCAAACTTGCACGCAGAAATGGCAATCGATACAGGTACCGAGTCCAAGTGCTTTGTAATCCGCCTGTTTGCTTCGAGATCCACGCGGTTCTCCACGCTCTGTGTCATAGGTAACCGTCAGGGTGTCCTTGTCGAACATGGCACTCTGAAAACGGGCGTACGGGCACATGTATTTGCATACCTGTTCACGCATCCAGCCCGCATTGCCATAGGTGGCCAGACCGTAAAAGAGAATCCAGAATAACTGCCATGGGCCAAGGGAGAAGTTCAGGACTTCCAGAGTCAAAGTATGGATGGGCGTGAAGTAGCCGACAAAGGTAAAGCCGGTCCACAGTGCCAGTGCGATCCAGGCAGCATGCTTGGCAGTCTTAAGCGAAATTTTGCGTACAGAAAGCGGCACTGAGTCCAGCTTGATGCGCGCATTGCGGTCGCCTTCTATTTTGCGCTCTATCCACATGAACATTTCGGTGTAAACCGACTGTGGGCAGGCATAACCACAAAACACCCGCCCGGCGACTGCAGTAACCAGGAACAACAGCAGTGCAGAAATGATCAGAAGTACCGCAAGATAAATAAAATCCTGCGGCCAGAAGACAAGACCGAAAATATAAAATTTGCGTGCGGCCAGATCAAACAGAACCGCTTGCCGGTCATTCCATGTCAGCCAGGCGGTTCCATAAAACAGCACTTGCGTAAACCACACTACAAACCAGCGCACATTGGCGTAGTAACCAGAGATAGCGCGGGGATATATTTTCTTTTGGGTTTCAAAAAGTGAAAGTTCAACCTCTTGAATTACCCCTGATGTTTCGGAATCTTTCGTCATCTAATTACAGCTTGTTTGAAGTCTGCGCATTTTTTGCCGGGGTGTTAGAGAGACTCCATACATAAGCAGCCAGAATGTGTAGCTTGTCTTCGTCGATCACACCTTTATACGCCGGCATCTGGTTTTTACGTCCTTTATTAATCCCTTCGGTTATGGCAGCAACGGTGCCGCCATAAAGCCATGTTTTATCAGTCAAATTGGGCGCGCCCATGGCCTGGATACCTTTGCCATCTTCACCGTGGCATGAGCTGCAGACGGCAAATTTGGCCTTGCCCAACTGGGCTTTTGCTTCATCGTGGGGAGAGCCTGACAGGCTTAACACATAGTTGGCTACATTCAGTACATCGTCGGCATTGCCAACTGCATCTGCCATTGGCGGCATAAAGCCGTTGCGGCCATCATGCAGCGTGGCCATGATGGTTTCTGGGGCGCCACCGTATAGCCAGTCACTGTCAGTCAGGTTAGGGAAACCCCTGACACCTTGTGCATCTGAACCGTGACATTGTGCACAGGTATTCAAGAACAGACGTTCACCAATTTCAAGAGCCTGCGGGTCTTTGGCCACGGTTGGGATATCCATCGCCATGTACTTTTGAAACAGCGGACCATATTGTGCTTCGCCAGCCTTTAATTCGGCTGCGTATTCGTCGGTTTCCGACCATCCCAAGTAGCCTTTGTAGCTACCGAAACCGCCGTAAAGTAACAAATAGGCCACGGCAAAAATGATGGTTCCATAAAAAAGTTTCATCCACCAGCCTGGCAAGGGGTTGTTGTTTTCACGCAGATCACCATCCCATACGTGGCCTGTGGTTTCAACTGGCAGGGGCTTGCCATCAGCTCCCACTTTTATTTTCATTTTTGATTGTGACAACAATAGAACAGCGCAGCCCAAAATGCTGATCGCCACAATAAATGCAAGGAGAGTGCCCAACCAATTATTAATAAAATCTGCCATGATTATTTCTCCGCCGTTTCGGTATCGATTTCTAGTAACGATTGCCCAATTGCTTCAAATTTTTCTTTGTTTTGTTTGGAGTAAGCCCAATACATAATCCCCAGAAAAATTACCAGGCTAATCACTGTGATCATGCTATTCAACATAGTGAAGTCCATCTTAGCCTCCGCTTTTAGTTCTTGCTCTTGATTGCAGTGCCAAGCACCTGCAGGTACGCAATCATTGCATCCTGTTCGGTCTTGTCTGTAACTTCGTTTTGCGCGCCAGCGATTTCTTCATCAGAGTATGGAGCACCCAATGTGCGCAAAACACGCATCTTGGGTTCGATATCTTTTGGATTCAACATGGTACGAGATAGCCAGGGGTATGCTGGCATATTGGACTCAGGCACAAGATCGCGAGGATTTTCCAAATGTGCGCGATGCCATTCGTCACTGTACCGGCCGCCTACACGCGCCAAATCCGGACCCGTGCGCTTGCTGCCGAACTGGAACGGCCTGTCGTAGACAGCTTCGCCCGCCACCGAGTAATGGCCATATCGTTCAGTTTCAGCACGGAATGGGCGAATCATCTGTGAATGGCAACCGTAACAGCCTTCGCGAATGTAGATGTCACGTCCGGCCAGTTGTAATGGTGTGTAAGGTTTTAGTCCGGCAACGGGTTGTGTTGTCGATTTTTGGAAGAACAGCGGAATAATTTCTACAATTCCGCCGACGCTCGCAACCAATATGGTCAATATCAGTAGTACTCCAACGTTTTTTTCTATCAGCTCATGGCTAAATTTGCTCATTAATCTTCTCCTGGTAGCATTTATTGGTTTAAGCGTGGGCTGCTGCGTGACCGCTCGCTGGGGAAAGAGCTGGAATCTTTGCCACTTCCACTTTTCCAGCAGCGATTGTTTTAGCCACGTTATAAGCCATTACCACCATTCCACTTAAGTAGAGTGTGCCTCCTACGAGACGAATCACATAGTATGGGAAGGTTGCTTTTACCGATTCAATGAAGGTGTAGGTAAGCGTTCCATCCACGTTGACAGCGCGCCACATCAAACCCTGCATGACACCGGCGATCCACATTGAGGAGATGTACAGCACCACTCCTATGGTTGCCACCCAGAAGTGCACTTCAATCAGTTTCTTGCTATACATCTCGGTACGGCCAAACAGGCGTGGTAACAGATAGTACAAGCTGCCTATGGTAATAAAGCCTACCCAACCCAGTGCGCCGGAGTGGACGTGTGCGATATTCCAGTCTGTGTAGTGTGACAGCGCGTTGACTGTCTTGATCGACATCATCGGGCCTTCAAAGGTCGACATACCGTAGAAAGACAGGGAAACGATCAGGAAGCGCAGGATAGGATCGGAGCGCAGTGTGCTCCATGCGCCGGACATCGTCATCATGCCGTTGATCATTCCGCCCCATGATGGTGCCAGCAGGATCAGTGAAAATACCATACCTACAGATTGCGCCCAATCAGGAAGGCTTGTGTAAAGCAGGTGATGCGGACCGGCCCACATGTAAGTAAATACGATCGCCCAGAAGTGGACAATTGAAAGGCGGTAAGAGTAAACCGGGCGATTAATCTGCTTAGGGATGAAGTAATACATCATCCCGAGGAAACCGGTGGTCAGAAAAAATCCGACGGCGTTATGCCCATACCACCATTGCACCATGGCATCCTGTACGCCAGCGTACGCTGAGTAGGATTTTGTTAAGGATACCGGCAATACCGCTGCGTTGACTACATGTAACAGTGCAACGGCCAGAATGAATGCGCCGAAAAACCAGTTGGCTACATAAATGTGCTGTATCTTGCGTTTGGCAAGCGTGCCAAAAAATACAATCGCATAGGCGACCCAGACGACTGTAAGCAAGAGTGCGATCGGCCATTCGAGTTCTGCATACTCCTTGCCGCGGGTGATACCCAACGGCAGGGTAATAACAGCCAGCACAATCACTGCCTGATAACCCCAGAAGGTGAAAGCTGCAAGCTTGTCAGAAAACAACCGCACATTCGACGTGCGCTGAACAACAAAATAAGAGGTGGCAAATAACGCGCTCCCGCCAAATGCAAAAATGACCGCATTCGTATGCAGCGGGCGCAATCGGCCATAGCTAAGCCATTGCATTCCCAAGTCTAACTCGGGCCATATGAGTTGTGCGGCAATAAGTACGCCAACAAGCATACCAATGACGCCCCATACCACCGCCATAATTGAAAATTGACGAACTACACGATAATTATAAGTGTTTGCTATAGCCTCATTCATAAGTTAGCCCGGTTATTAAAAATGTGATAATTTCATTATATTCGCATTGAACTAATTTTCAATTGATATAAATCAATTTTAAATTTGATCTATGTTCATATTTTGCCTATAGTTTAAATGAGGCCTATATCAATTTTATTGAAATGGCATGCATGGTTAGTCGGCAATGACTAATTGTTCTATTTTATAGATGTTTAAAATCCAAAAAGTAATTATTGAATGAAAATCGGTGATATAAGGTCAAATTTGCTCGATCTTTCGCGTTGTCATAGCTGCGATGTGCGTGAAAGTTCGTTATGCTCCGGCATGACAGATGAAGAGTTCAGCAATATTAATTTATCGATTGAAGAAATAAATTTTCCGGCCGGAACATCGCTATTCCGTCAAGGAAACGATGGGCGCTATATATACAGTATCCGCCAAGGCATGGTTAAGCTTAACCGTCTCAGACAAAACGGCGACCATCGCATTATGCGCATTTTGCGCCCAGGCGATGTTGCGGGTCTTGAAGCGATTGTGGCTAATCATTATGAGTATGACGCGATCGCTATTGATGGTGTGATGGTATGCCGTATTTCGGCCGAAATCATGAAGCGAATGGATTGCGAATCCCCGCATCTGCACAAGAAATTACTTGAAAGATGGCATCAAACCCTGGTGGAAGCTGACGAGTGGATGGCTGAACTTACATCCGGCTCGGCACGTGCGCGCATGGCCAAGTTATTGTTAAAAATGCGTAATCCTTCCCAGCCTGAATTGTCCACCCTCTTTTCACGCGATGATATTGGCTCAATGCTTTGCATGACGATGGAGACAGCGAGCCGAACTATCAATGCCTTTCAGCGTGAAGGAAAGATTGCATCACTGGATGCCGGTGGGCGTTTTTATCAAGTTGACTCCGGCGCGCTGGAAGCCGAGATCATTAACGCAGATTAAATCACTTGTTTCTTCCAGTTGTTTTGCTCACTTACGCTGAGAAATGTCCATGCTACGATGCGGCTCTTCTTCTGTCCTTGAGCCATATCAATGGTTCTACTGCTTATAACCCGTGCACTTTTTAATGCGCGATAAATTCCGGGAAGATTGATTTCTCTTGAGACAAGTGTAGAGAACCATCTGCAATGATGAGGAAACTGTGTGCTTTCTTCTATCATTCGTCCAATGAAGGCGGCTTCGCCGCCGTCGCACCACAGTTCGCCGCCTTGCCCTCCAAAGTTCAAAACAGGTAATTTGGTGGAGAGTTTTGAGTTTGATACTTTTCCAAGATTCTTCCATTTTCGCTGCGTTCCAGTCTGTGCCTCAGCCAGTGATGCATGAAAAGGCGGATTGCAGATTGAAATGTCGAATCTGTCTTCGGCTTTCACGAGGCCTCTGAAAATATTGGCGGGCGTAATTTGCTGGCGCAGTATTACGGCATCAGCCAGTTGTTTGTTTGCCTGAACGATTTTGCCTGCTGAGGCCAGAGCGATTGGGTCAATGTCAACGCCGAGGAAACTCCACCCATACTCGCTGTGGCCGATGATGGGATAGACACAGTTGGCTCCGACACCGATATCCAGAACGCGAACCGATTTTCCTCGCGGAATTGCGCCGTTATTGCATGTTCCGAGCAGGTCGGCGATATGGTGGATGTAATCTGCTCTGCCCGGTATAGGCGGACAGAGATAGTTTTCCGGAATATTCCAGCCCGAAATATGGTAGTCGCTTCTTAAAATGGCTCTGTTGAGTGACCTTACTGCCGCAGGATTTGAAAAATCTATCGATTCATCCCGGTATTTGTTGACTGATACGAATTGGGCAAGGTCTGGACATGCCAGAGTGAGCTGTTTAAAATCGTAGCGCCCTCTATGTCTATTTCGTTCGTGCAATCCTTCTTTTAATGGCGCAGCCGCATTGGGCGCAACTGCGGCGGTTTGCTGTTTATTTTGCATGATCAGCCAGTTCGTTAACTGGCTGATCTGCAGTCGTATCTGTGTCGTGCAGAATTCTCACGGCTGCGTCATCAAGCGCTTCAAATTGGCGGTTGTTCAGCGCCCACCAGAAGAGCAGTCCGATAACGAAGACCAGCAAAACACTTATTGGAATCAGTAAATAAAGAATATTCATAGGGGCTCGCGATTAGTGGATGTTTCGATCATGAAGGTTGATTGATTATAATCAACTTGTTGTGTTCTTCGTCCCGAGTAATACTCTCGCCCGGCTTCGTTTCATTGCGTATGGAATATATGCGTAGTGAATTGACTACAACAATGATGGAGCTTAGGGACATACCAATTGCAGCATGCCATGGCGCCAAAATTCCCGCCATGGCAGCGGGAATTGCGATCACATTATAAAGTAGGGCCCAGGCAAGATTCTGTCTGATCAGCGAGAGCGATTTGGAAGTGGTTTGTACTGCATAAACCAGGTCTCTCAAATCATTTGAAATTAGAACCATGTCGCTCCTGGCCTGAGAAATGGGAGCACCTTGCCCCATGGCTATCGATACATCGGCCAGCGAGAGTACAGGGCCGTCATTCATGCCGTCCCCCACCATGGCCACTATTGCACCTTGCTGCTGCAAGTGCTTGACTGTGTCATGTTTTGCCTCGGGACTGAGATTGCCCAGTGCCGTGCTGATACCTAATTCAGCGGCAGCTTTGCTGACCACATCACTGCGATCCCCTGATAATAACAGCACCGTTTTACCCTGTTGCTGCAGGAAATCAATCAAATATTTTGCATCATTGCGCAAGGTGTCTTCCAGGGCAAAAAGTGCAATATACCCGTGCTTGTCTCCAAGAACGGAAAGGGTTTTCCCCGCAAGATGGACAGGAATTTCAAAATCTGCACCATGTAATTCCCGTACAAAAGCAATGCTGCCCAAGCGGTAATGCAAGCCTTGATGGCGAACTTCTATGCCTAGCCCCGGAATTTCATTGACATCATCATAGTGCGTGATAATTTGGCCAATCGAAAGCGACTGTGCTGAAAATGCAGTAAACAGCGCTCGCGCGACAGGGTGGTTGGAGCCGGCTGTAATGTCTGCAGCGAGGGCGCGGACAGATTGCACGTTAAACAATGTGTCATTCCGGATAACAAGCATCTGAACCAGTTTCAGGCGGCCCTGAGTTAGGGTGCCGGTTTTATCAAATACAAAATGAGTCGCTCGTGCCAGTGTTTCGATGGCTCTGCCACGAGCGATCAGGACACCTTGCTTGGCCATTTGCCCTATTGCGGCCGACATTACGCCAGGTGTGGCTAGAGACAAGGCACATGGACAGGTGATGACCATAACGGTAACCGCAATCCAGACTGCACGCGCAGCATCGATTTGCCACCAAACAATGCCCGATGCGATAGCGAGAAGAAGAATGACTGTTAAAAAAAGGCTGGCATAACGATCAGCCAGTTGTACCAGGGGGGGCTTCTCGCTGGCAGCGGACTCCATCATGCGCACCAGGGAAGATAGCTGTGTGTCATCCCCTACACGCACAGCTCGCATAATCAAAGGCCTGTTTAAATTTTGGGAGCCACCAATCAGAGAAGCGCCGGCTGACTTTGAGACTGCTCGCGACTCCCCTGTCATCAATGATTCATCGCATTCGCTCGTCCCCGATATCACGATGCCGTCAACAGGGATTTGACTGCCGGGCTGTACGAATACCGTATCACCAACCAGCAACTGGGAGGCGTTTATCTGTTCTGCTCGCATATTGGCAGGATAGTCGGGCAACCTTTCTGCCTGCAACGGGAGCAGTTGTGTCAGCACGCGCAGGGCAGATGTGCTTTTATTGTGCACCCTGGACTGAATCAGTCTGGCTGCCAGCAGCAAAAACACAAACATGATGAGTGAGTCGTAATAGACTGCTCCTCCGGCAAAGGTCGCCCAAACACTCGCAATGAATGTGACGATAATGCCCACAGAGACAGGGATGTCCATGCCAACATTGCGATTGCGTATGTCGCGGATAGCGGCCTGAAAAAATGGCCAGGAAGAAAAAATAACGACAGGCAGGGTGATTGCCAAGCTTGCTATTTTTAGTAAACGGTCGATATCGGGCGTTAGATCTCCGTCAATCTGGGGTATCGGCTCAAGATAGGCGGGCAAGGCATACATCATTACTTGCATCATTGCGAAGCCCGCAACAAACAGGCGCCAGACGCTCATTTTGTGTTCGCGATTGATTAACTCTCCTGCGGAGCCGAGCGGAAGGGCGCCATAGCCTAATGACGATATCGATTCGATAATTTCAGGCAGGGAGATCTCTTTGGGAGTCCAGCTAATATCGGCAGTATGGGTGGTTACATTGATAGTGCATTTCCGTACGCCAGATAATTTCTTCAGGCGAAATTCAATTATCTGATTGCATGCAGCGCAGTGCATCCCGCTAATTGAAAGCTTGCTGTGAAGTAAAGCCTTTACTGATTCAGAGCCAGGCAATGCTTGAACTTCTGTATCGGTATTACCTGGATTATTCATGTGTATATGGAATTTGAATTTTATGTGCGAGATACTCGTCACGCATCCCAAGCTCTTCGACCGTTTTCAAAATGGCGGCGCAGCCGTTGCAGCAAACTGCACGCATGCCACCGTCGAAATGCACATAGATGGTTCGACTGGGACTTGATTTATCGCCGCAATGATAGCAGCTGATTTTCTTAACTGCTGTGTGATTCGCTTTAAACAAGGATCGAATGGAAAATAGTAAATTTCGAAGCATAATTTAATACGAAATTAATAATGGTGTGGGATATTTCAACGATGAATTAGCCGAAACGCAGCTTCATTAACAATACAGCACCTGCCAAACCAAAAGTGATGCTGTTTGCAATTATGATCGGCCATGAGTTGAGAAGGATGCCATAAGCCAGCCACATAGCAACCCCGCCTGTGAATATCGCATACATAACAAGTGAGATGTCTTTCGTATGGCGTGTTCGACACACGCGCCATACCTGGGGGATAAATGAAGTGGTGGTGAGGGTGGCTGCGATGCTGCCCATCCAGTCAATGGTATTCATAAGCGGGAGTTTGCGTTGGTTTATGATTGATGCTGGTAGTGATTCTATCTTGAATTATGTGCGGACAAGTGCTTCGAAATTATGTGGCGCACTCTGACCCGGTAGTTAAATGAGATTGTATAAATGGAGAATAGTTTGGCAGAGCGCGCAAATATTCTGTGATCCAGCCGCGGGATATATTATCGTATGCTGAATAGTGTTTGACGAACAGGATTTGCTTTGCTATAGTTCGTTCTTCGCTGACGCGGGGTGGAGCAGTCTGGCAGCTCGTCGGGCTCATAACCCGAAGGTCGTAGGTTCAAATCCTGCCCCCGCAACCCAACGAAAAAAGATTTCAAAAATAGATTGACGAAGTAAAATCGATCTGTATAATGCGCACCTCTTCGCTGCTACGGCAGCAACCGCGAAAGCGGAAAAGCTCTTTAAAATTCAAATAAAACAACCGATTAGTGTGGGTATGTGGGCTGAGGAATTTAATCAATAAGCT
>Ga0307376_10000138_pt1 | contig 105801 bp, 79 predicted proteins | sample TR2MG_FD_202536 | JGI IMG/M metagenome (GOLD analysis project Ga0307376, IMG submission 202536) | Soil microbial communities from Risofladan, Vaasa, Finland - TR-2 | ecosystem: Environmental > Terrestrial > Soil > Coastal area > Acid sulfate soil | place: Finland: Risofladan, Vaasa | collected...
TGCTGAAGAGAGACTGAAGCTATTTTGCTCTCTGTCCCGCATTCATTCTTAACAGTAACCTTCACAGTATATGAACCCGGATTGAACTTGAAGTTTGCACTTATCTCTCCTGTAGTTGGAATAAAGCTAAATCCTTCAAATGGACTATCATTTACTGTGACAGTAATATCGCTCTTGTTCTTCACATTGGTGGCAGATCCTTTCAGCTCATGAGTTGCATTAACCCCTGCAACAGCTGAAACAAGGAAGTCGATTACCGGCTTCAGGCAAGGTTTCTCAACAACAACCTCTATTTGTTTGTAGAAAATCGTATAAGTAATTTTCTGATTACCACAACTGTTGTCGGCAGAAATAGTGTAAGTATTTATTCCTGAAACAAGGGAAGCTGCATAAGCAATTTCGTTGCCATTAAAATTATAATTGGTTATTGGCCTGTTGTTTAGAGAGACAGAAAGCTGTTCCCTAACCGGAATATTGCTGACAGAAGTTCTTATTGTAATTGACTGTTTTTCAGTTACAATATCAATCTGAGCCGGTTCAATCATTCTCAGCGCAGGAGCAGGACATGGACGTGTCTCCTTAATAATCACCTGCGACTTAACATCCTGTACTGCAGCATTTATGGCAGTAATAGTTGCAATATCTGAAGCTGATCCCGATTCATTTTTTCCAGCCACTTGAACCCTGTTAATCCCTTCCCTCAGAGGGATATTAGTTTTAACAACACCTTCAGGGCTTAGATTGAAATTTGTGAAGTTTTCGCCATTAACACTTACAGTTACATCCTCCCACTGTTTTACATTCCTGGTCTGAGCAGATATTGAGTAAACATTTTTTTCAACAGTTACCGGTCCGGCAGGATCAATAAATTTTACAACAGGAAGATCTATTGAAACAGGTTTATTGTAGATAATGGCCACATCATCCCTGTTACTGCCTGCTTCGTTTGAACCGGTTATTACTAGAGTGTTTCTGCCTTCTGCCAGGACTAATGTAGAAGTTACATTTCCATACAGCTGATTATAATCGAACGGAATATTTCTAGTATTCAAGGCTACCTGGATTTTCTGCTTGTCCCTTACATTCCTCACCCTTGCAGTAATATCAAGTCTTTCTCCTGTAGTTGAATAAGAGCTGCCTGAAGGAACAATTATTTCAACAAGAGGAGGAGACACTGCGACAACAGGATCAGGTATGGTAACAGGTCTTTCTTTTACAGGTGGATTGTAAACCTTTGCAGGAGTTGTTGCAACAGGATAGCTTCTCTGTGGTCTGGGTCCAGATGATCCTCCTCTGATTATCCATCTGAAGACCAGTGATGTATAGTGGTTCCTGTCTTTCTGAGAACCGGTAACAATATTATTATCAATATTAATCCCTGAGAAGCTGTTATTTTCTGTAAGAGAGAAGTTTATCTTATGTTCTATACCCATTGAGAAGCCGTGTGTAAACTGATAACCGAGATGTATACCCGCAGTTGGCATAAGTGCAGCCTTGCTTTGAAGCTTTGCTTCGTAATTTCCGTCAGTCAGATTTAAGAGGTCAGTATATATCTGTTTACTTCCCGCGAAAGGATCGATGACACTGTAATCGTAAAGATTTCCGCTTTCATCGAGCAGATCGGTGCTGGTTATTCCATGAGTAATTCCCGCACCGGCAAAGCCTGTTACTACTATCCGTGTTCTTTCCCTCAGGCGGTTAAGTGTTAATCCCAGCTCAAGGTCGTAGTTGTAAAACTGGTAACGTATATTGCTGTAGGTATCATCTGTATTTATCCTGTGATCGTGAGCCTTGTTTTCACCAGCCAGGAAACGGAATTTCCAGTCGACCGATAAAAATGCATTATCCTTTTTATATAAATAGCTTCCAAGGTTAAAGTCGAAGCCACTGCCTTTTGAGTTTGCTATATCCGACGACTGGGAAGCTGCACCAAGGCCAAAACCGATAGTCATTCCCTTGTTGGTTTCAAAACTGGCTTTTTGTGCCACACTCTTATTAAACACAAGGAGGGTCAATGCTGCGAAGATCAGGTATCGGGAAGTTGAATTCATCACAAGAAATTTTAGCGCATATACGGCATAAAGGTATTAAAAACTTTACACCTCATGCCAGTCTGGTACGGAACAAACTTACCTGCACTGTCATTGGGCGGATCAACCAGCGCCCGGCTGAAATCACGCCGAAGCCCGGCGGATGATGGAGTTGTGTCTTAACAGCCTTACGACCATCAATCTGTCTATTCATATCCTGATAATATTTTTTTAGTTTATCTGTTTTATAATTTCAATTTTGCTGCCGCCGAACGAAACTATAAACGTGCCCTTTAATTAGATCCTAATGATCCTGAGGTGTATAAATGCTTCTCTGAATTAAATTTCTTTGAGGGGAATTTTTCAGGAGCATTGGACTGGGATCGCCAGGCCATGGTAGTGGACCCCACTTATACCACAAGAGATGGTCTGTATGGATCACATCTGTATTTTGCAGGGGAAAAGGATTCGGCCATAATGTTTCTTAACCGGATAACAGCTAATTCACCTGTTTGCCACTACTATTTAGGAGCAGCTTATATTTTTGAAGGAGAGTACGAAAAGTCGATTGCGGAATTTAAGAAAACTCTGGTGGGCTTCTCTCCTGTATTAACAACTCACCTGGGTATATCATACAGTAAATCAGGTGCTCTGAATGAGACCCAAAGAATGCTTGATACTCTCGAAACACGGGCCAAATCTGAATTTGTTCCATTTAGTATGAGAGGAGCCTTAATGGCTGAGCTCAGCCGACAAAAAGAAGCTCTTAAATATCTTGAAAAGGGATATGAAAACAGAGAGGAATTCATATTATTATTAATGCACATTGATACAATATCTTACTCAAATATGCGATCTGATCCCAGGTTTATAAATATTATGGATAAAATTAAAGAGTAACCTAATACTAAGAATAGAAAGTAGTTCCACTTATTTTAGGTTAGTTTTATGGAAGGTGGATTAAGTTATCCGGAAGCCTGGACGAGCCAGTAGAAGAATTATACTTCGATGGTCAACTTATTGCATGATCCTATGTGGATGACGGCCCAAAGGGAAAGCTATACTATGCTAGGTAAAATTTAGCTTTTTTTAAGACAAGAGGTTTGAAATATCTAACCTTTATTTGATTAGCAATATTCTACATATTATTAAACTAGTGGAGAATTTCGAGTGATCTCTCGTAACCATACTAAACAGAACGTTATGCAACATAGTATAAATCAGCAATAAAGAAATTAAATAAGGTTGGCCCTGAAAATCAAAATCCTGAAATTGTTATTGCGAAGTCAGCAATTTCTCTCCAAACTCAGGGTGTCTTTCGGCTGCCATCATTACAATCCGTTTTGCCATCTGGCCGTATGAATAACTGGTCATTTCTGCTGCCAGGGCGAAGCTGGTATCAAAGCTTATATCGTTATTTGGATTAATGTCGAGGAGGTAGAACTTATCATTGCGTAGACGGAAATCGAATCGGGCATAGTCGAAGCATCCGAATCCTTTCCACGTTTTAAGGACTTTCTCTTCCAACTTTTTAAGCAGTTTTTCATCAAGAGGGGCAGGTATCAGGGTGTCGATTTTATTGTAATGTTCCGAGCCGGGAATAAACTTGGAGTCGTAGGTACATAGTCTTTTCCGGGCGTCGCTGAAAGCCGAAAAATCCATTTCTACCGGGGGCAATATTTCGGGTGGTTCATTGTTCCATACTGACACGTGAAATTCGCGGCCGTCAATAAAATCTTCGACCAAAGCCGGCTGTTTTAATTCATTGTTTACCAGCAGAATTTGTTCCTGAAGGGAAAATGTATCGAAAACCACTGATTTTTCGGTGATAGTAAGACTACAGTGTTCACGTGATGGTTTTACAATAGCAGGAAAAAGGTTCCAGCCAGCAGCCTCTTCCGGAGTAAGCACTGCTCCGTATGGAACTCTAATACCTAGCGAACCAAGAACTTCTTTAACCTTCTGTTTATCGTAGCTAAGTTCTATCACCTCCGGCACGTTACCAGTATAAGTGAATCCTTTGTTTTCAATAATTTCCAGAACTCTTCTTTCACTGTGATGGCTATTCGGCAGGGTTTCACAGAGGTTAAAAATAATAGTATCGTTTGGACTATATCTTTCCAGTATTCTTTCCAGATTAGGGTCGTTTAGTTCTTCAAGATATGTTTCAATTCCTTCGTCTTTCAGCGATTCAAAAAGAACCTTACTGGAGTTTCGGGTGTCGCTGATTTCAAGACTATTCCAGAGGAGATTAAGATCATATAGTACAAGTACCTTCATAAAAAAGTTTTTATCACTAAGCTAAAATAAATGTTAGAAAAAAGTATGGCATGAAGTAAAAATTGTAAAACTTTATTATGGTTGTGTTAATATGGAAAAACCATATATATGAAAGTTATGTAGCCTGCGTCAATAAATAAACTAATTGTTATCCCCCTGTGGGTAACAGCCCGAAGAAAAGGCCCTGCAGCGTTAATCATTGTAACTTTTTTGTTGTTAAAGTAAGCTATTAATTTTGAAGAATTTAAGCCCCCTTTAGGGGTCCCGATAGCTATCGGGATGGGGGCAAAAAAAGGAAGGATTACACCTCACTGAGTTCGGTGTGATCCTTTTAAGGGTGCTTTTCTTTGTAGACGAGAGGTTTGAAATATCTAACCTTGCCCCAATTAGAGATATAGATAGTATTACTAACCTGGTAAAGGTTTTATCTTTTGTGCAATAATTTTATTCATCACTCATTATGACTAGTAAGGCTTTATATTAAGAATCTTCAAAACTTTTTCTTTATGACTTCTGCTTATTGGTAATTCAGTGCCATCAATCTCTACTGAGTATAAGGTTAGTGCATTGACTTTTTTCAGGTTTATCATGTATGAATTATGTATCCTTAGAAATAATGTGGGTGGAAGTGTGACCTCCATGGAGGAGAGACTTCCCCTTACCAATAATTTTCTGCTTTGCAAATAGAACCTGATATAGTCTCCGTCGCTTTCAATATATTTAATGTCCGTTAAAAATACTTTATGAGTTTTTTTGCTGTCCTTCAGTAAAATGAACTCTTCTTCAGGTCTCCCACTGATTTCAGCTGTTGTCATTTCAACTGATTTACTATGCAGCTTAAAGTAGTGATTAACAGCTTTCAGAAATCTGTCAAACGGAATTGGTTTTACAAGGTAGTCAATAGCCTGGAGTTCAAAGCCGTCAGCAGCAAACTCCCTGTAAGCTGTTGTAAAAATTATTGCAGGAGGATTGGATAAAGATCTTGCAAAATCTATTCCGTTTATTTCAGGCATATTGATATCAAGGAAAAGCAAGTCCGTTTTGTTTTCATTTAAAAAACTTATTGCTTCAGTAGCTTTCTTGAATTCCGCAATTATCTCAAGCTCATTTAATTTTGAAATGTATTCTCTGATTATCTCCCTTGCAATAGGTTCATCATCAATAATTACACATTTTATCTTCATATATTCGGTCTATTAGTTTTTAAAAAGTGACAGCCCGGCATAAAAAGAGTTTTCACTCTTTCTTGTTATTAATTTATACATATGCGGATATAGCAGAGTCAGCCTCCTTCTTATATTTTCAAGACCTATTCCTTTATTTACATCCTGTCCTGAATTGTCCGGATTTTCTGGTATGCTGTTTTCAATCTCGAAGAAGATTTCCGAAACACCAGATTTTAATCTGATTTTCACCCATGGATTATGCACAGTTTTAGAGACACCGTGTTTGAAACTATTTTCCAGAAAAGTAAACAGTATCAATGGAGTAATGAATGAATTATCGGTTATATCATTTACCTCGAAATCAATGCTGAAACTATCTCCAAACCTCATTTTTTCAAGTTCGATATAGTTTCTGATAAGTTGTATTTCTTTACTGAGAGGATAAAAATCGTTTTTTGTTTCATAAATTACGAAGCTTAAGATCTCTGACAATAAGAGGACACTTTGTGGAGTACGATCTGACTTTCTTAAGGCTAATCCATAAATGTTATTAAGCGTATTGAATATAAAATGAGAATCAATCTGATTCTTCAGGGCAAAAAGTTCCATCTCCTTCTTTTCTTTCTCAAATTGTGCCTGTTCACTTTTCCCTCTTTCCTTTTCACGTAATAGCATGATAGATACAGAGATAAACACAATCGCCAGAGTTACCATGTAAACCAAAAGAAGGTCAATGGTAAATAATAATGAAAAAGTAACATTGATACCGGACATAATCATGGCTATGATCCATACTACCGGGATAAAATAAAGGATCAAGGAAAGAGACAGTGAGAAGAACATGACCGGTTTCCCTTTCTGGTAATACTTCTTATAGAGATAATATCTTATTACATAGACCAGGCTGATCTGTACAGCAGCAGTAGTAAAAATATTATAAGGGATAATAGTATTAATATTATAATATGTGCTTACTGCATAGAAAACCAGGGTATACAATATCCAGAACAGGAGATGTAATATAATGTGGTATAACCTGATCCATTTCATAAAATCAAAGTTAAGAAATCAGATTGTTATAATCTTAATAATCAGGTAACCTGCCGGGAATTTGCTGTAACTGACAAGAAAATATTAAAAATGGATTGAAAAACGTTCAATTTGAGACTTTTCAGTTCCTGGTTACTAAAGATTGTCTTTCAATTTATCCTGATCCATCTCATTTTGCAAATTATCTCATTTATCATGCCATCCATAGATTTCTTTTGTACAGCAGTCCTTCCTGTCTTAATATTGCTTAAGAATTTATAAATATTAAAAACCATTACTATGATAAAATTTATAATCAGGGACAGTATAAGGTCCGTTAAACTGAAAAGTATTTATCCCTTTGTAAGAATAATCAGCCTCTCTATCGGTCTGATATGTTTCTCATTATTTCTTACAATATTTATAAATGAATATTCTTTTGATAAATACCATGAGAAGAAGGAAGAAATATTCAGAGTAATTCTGCATGACAAGGCGCAAAATATTAAGACAGCGATCTTACCGGGTGGAGTTAAAGATTTATTCAATGATAAGCTACCACAGGTAGAAGAAATTATCAGGATAATTGTTCTTGACCGCACCTTAAAAACAGAGGATAATGATCCTGTGAGCCAACCGGTAATTTATGCAGATCCTGGTCTTTTCAATACCTTTTCATGGAAATTATCAGACCAGGATGGAACCGGGTTTCTCGATTCGCCTGATAAAATATATATATCTCAAAAAGAGGCAAATAGAATTTTTAAAGATGATAATCCATTGGGTAAGATAATTACCATAGACAATAATGGGCTATTCACTATAGGGGGCATCTTTGAAGATATCCCGGCAAACTCTTTTATTAAGTTCGATTACCTTATTTCAACCGAAGCCATTAAGACATCTGTTTATCTTACTGACAATGATTATCAGATTGCATATTTCTTTCTTGTACTGAAAGACAAAAAACTTAAAAATGAAACGGAGAAAACTCTGAATAAAATCATTTCAGAAAGCTCTGATGTGGACAACGACCTTACCAGAATTACTCTTCAACCTCTTAAAGACATTTATCTTCATTCAGGTGATATTATGCAGAGTTCTGCATTTAACAGCGGAAATTTACAGCTAGTCCTTTTTCTGCCATGGATAGCTTTATTCATTCTGATCATCTCTCTGGGAAATTATATGATACTTGATATAGGAAAAAACATTTCAGAAATCTTCAGGATAGGTATAAGTAAAACCTATGGGGAGACCAGAAAAATAGTATTTGCACGTTTCTATTTTGAAAATCTGATATATATATTTTCTGCCTCTTTTGTATCGGCCATTTTGATCATCTCTTTCCGGAATATTTTATCAGAGCTGACATCCGGAGGCTTAAGTATTAATGATTTATTTAGTGTTAAGATAATTATCATCCTCATCATTCTGACCTTTATTCTACCACTGATTCCGGGCCTTTATTCTTCATCTCTTGTAAATAATATTACTATTCCTGAGGCAATAAAACTGAAGAAGTCAAGGATAGTTGAACTCAGAATTTCTGGAAGCAGACATTCAATAAATCTGAGAAGAATAATGTTAGGAATTCAGTTCTTTACTTCTGTTGGTCTGATAGCAGCTTCACTTATAGCCGGCAGGCAAATTGATTACATTGCAACGATGGATTTAGGCTTTGAAAGAAGAAACCTTATTGTTACCAATAATTACCTGAGGGGTGCAAATTCACTGGAACAGAGGCGATTCCTGGCATCCCAGCTGGTTCAAAACAGTCCACTGTTTACCGGTTTTGCCTCTGCTTCTAATTATCCTCTGGGCCCTGTATCAAATCGTACACAGGTCAGGTTGCCTTCACAGGGATCAGACGAAGGAATCTCCATAGGTTATCTTGGTGTTGATTTTGTTTTTTTCAAAACTATTGGAGCTACTATTGTTGAAGGCCGTGATTTCAGTAGAACTTTTTCAACCGATTCTGTCTCAGCAGTAATTATAAATCAGCAACTGGCTAAAAGAATCGGAGGGGATGCTGTTGGTAAAAAACTTATTGGTTTTTGGGGAAATAATGAAAAAATTGTTGTCGGAGTTGTGAAAGATATCTATTTCGGTAAAACGGATAAGAGTCCCGGTTCTATGGCATTCGTCGTAAACAGTACGTCAATTGGCAACAACTTCCAGCTTTTCTTCAAAACAGCTGACAACATGTCAGATAAGGCTTTGGAGTTCCTGAGTGAAAACTGGAAACAGATTGATCCGGTTGCTCCATTTTCCTATTTCTTCATGGAAGACCATTACAACAATGTTTATTCAAAGGAGGTAAAAATCATACAGACATTAACTATTTCAACAATTATTAGTCTTTTTCTGCTTCTGTTGGGTATTATTTCGGTATCATACCTTGTTTCAACCTCAAAGATCAATGAAATGGCTATCAGAAGAATATTGGGGGCTGATGCAAATAGTATCCTTAAAATATTTCTTAATGAATATATTCCGCCTTTTATAATTGCTTCCTGTCTTGCAATTCCCCTTGTATATCTTCTCTTAAACGAATGGCTCACCAAATATATGAACAGAACACAGATCGGATTTGATGTTTTCCTGTATGCACTTGCTGTTATAGCCTTATCGTTTCTTATTATCAGTGCAGTAATGACATATAAGGTCATAAGCGATAATCCGGTTAATAATCTGAGATATGAATAGAAAAATTGAAATAGAATTAAGAAACAATATATCAGTTCGAATTGAAAAAATACTAAAATGAAAACACTTAGCAGAACATTAATGATTAAATTATTAATTCTACTTCCTGGTACATTAATAATTCAATCATATCCAGTCTCCGCAAGATTACCTTCCAGGGAATTGAAGGAGGAGGCCTGGAAATTCCCAAAAAAAGACACATTGTGTTTGGAAACCATGGGGAAAACAAAAGTTTTTATTACCGGTTCCAATTCAGGGGAGATAGAGATAAAGCTTCGATATATAGTCAAACCAGATGAGAAGTTCGAAGTAAAAGAATCTCAAAGGACGATTTATTTGAAGGAAAATATCCTGAATTATAATAAGCACAGACCAACGCAAACATATTTTGAGGAGTGTACCTGGATAATCACTGTTCCTCATGGTATGTATATTAGATGCAGCGGAAGCTCAGGTGAATTTGAAGTAAAAAGCTTTATCGGAGTTTTTAAGGCTAACTATGGTCAGGGACGGTTTAATCTTAATAATGTCGACGGATCCATTGATTTGCGGCTGGCCATGTTGAAAGCTAAAATTCATAATTCAAAGGGCTCATTCAACCTGAGTTCTGCAGGCGGATCAATCAGAACAAAAGATTTGACAGTAAATGGGAAAAGTAGTTTCAGTACTGGAATGGGAGTTGTAAAAATTTCGCTTGCCCGGGAACCTGAAGCTGATCTGTATGTAAGCTCCAGTTTTAATAAGGCACAGGTCAGATTTAACGGTCATCCCGTAACAGGGTACTTTGAGTTCATCGCCATGGAAGATGGGGGTAGAATTAACTCTCCATTTAAATTTGACAAAGTAGAGACCTTTTTGGATGATATTAAAAATTACAATACTTCTTCAGATTTCGGAAAGAAGGATGACTACTACAGGAAAAGCTTTATCAGGGGTGACAGCACACCAAAAATTACATTAAAGACTGTTACCGGGATAGCTAAATTAACAAAATAGTAATTATGCATTCCCGGACTTTGATGAAATATTATAATCCCCATTTCTTGTAGCCTGAAAACAAAAACAGATAAAATGAGAATTGGTTTCATTCTTGTCAGGTCTTAAGTTTCATATTTCTCAGCATTTCTTAAGTTATTCATTATTTTTTCTCAAATTATTTTTATCACGACATTTCCCTTTTTATGACCTTTTTCTACATACTGAAAAGCCTCGGCTGTCCTTTCCAATGGATAGATTGTGTCTATAACCGGTTTTAACTTTCCAGATTCAATAAGCCCGATGAAGAAATTCAGATTTTCTGTATTCTCTTTAGAAACTCCCCCCTTGATTTTCTTACCACCGGTAATTGAGCTCCACATCATTCTAAGAATATCCTTTATTTCGAGCATGTTTTCAAGATAGATTCCTTTTGGCTTTAAAATACTCTTGCATTGTGAGAAAGTAGTCTTGCCCACTACATCGAAAACAAAATCATATCTCTCAGCGCTTTTGGTAAAATCTTCTTTAGTATAATCAATAACCTTATCGGCTCCCAAAGATTTCACCATTTCTGCATTCGCAGCACTGCATACCCCTGTAACTTCTGCACCGTAGTACTTTGCAAGTTGTACAGCATAAGTCCCTATAGCTCCGGATGCGCCATGGATAAGTATTTTTTGCCCGGCCTGAATTTTTGCCAGATCTCTTATAAAAAACAGTGCAGTATTTCCCGCTAATGAAATGGCGGCGGCTTCCTCCCAGAACATATCAGCCGGTTTTATAGCCAATGCTCCGTCTTCAGGAACACAGGAATACTCAGCATGTGCACCCATTTTGGTCCCTGGTGATCCAAAAACCTGGTCACCCTCCTTAAATAGTTTTACATCTTTGCCCACGGCTTCAATTTCTCCTGCCAAATCAATCCCCAATATTTTTATTTTTGGCTTTTTGAAACCAAGCATTATCCGTGCTAAAAACTGGAACGATTTAGGGACAAATGTGAAGTTACGCACATTGCAGTCGGATGTTGTAACTGTTGTTGCATGTATTTTTATCAACACTTCATTGTCCCCGGGAATTGGTTTTTCTACCTCTTTAAGCTGTAGTTCATCCGGTGGTCCATATTTTGTGTGTACAATTGCTTTCATGATTAAATTATATAGTAATTACTACATTTCCAGCTTTCTCCCCTGTTTCAACATATTTAGTGGCCTCTACAATTTTTCCCAGGGTGTAACTCCTATCTATAACCGCTTTATACTTCCCGGCTTCAATCAGTTCTTTAAAAAAGACTATATCTTCTTTCCTGTCCTTTGGAATTGGAAACTTAACTTTTTTACCTGTCTGCTGGCCAGTCAGTTTGCTGAATATTGGAGTCAGGAGTGCTAAAAAAATATTCTGCGATAAATAGCCAAGGTCTGTTGAAAAATACACACCTCCTGGTTTTAGTATTTCTTTGCAACGAAAAAAAGAACTTTTGCCGACGGCATCAATAACAACATCAAACAATTTACTATTTTTCGTAAAATCTTCTTTAGTATAATCAATTACTTCATCTGCACCCAGCAATTTCACCATTTCTAAATTCCTGGTATTGCATACGGCTGTGATTTCTGCGCCATAATATTTAGCAAGTTGTACACATGCGGAACCTATAGATCCCGAAGCTCCATTGATTAGAATTTTTCTTTCATTCGTAAAATCTATTTTCCTGATGTAGGCAATTGCAAGCATTAGTCCATCGCATACGGCAGCAGCCTCATTGTATGATATATTCGCCGGTTTTGTGGTGATTGAACCTGTTTCGGGCAGACAAATGTATTCTGCATGTGCTCCAAAATTTAAGGCGCTTAATCCAAAAACCTGGTCGCCCGGTTTAAATGTTTTTACATCTTTACCAATACCTTCAATCTCGCCAGCCAGCTCACTCCCTAATATTGTTTTTTTAGGCTTAAAGAGGCCATTAACCAATCTGATAATGACAGGATATTCAGGTTTTCGAAATCCGCAGTCAGTTCGATTTACGGTTGTTGCATGTATTTTAATCAGTACTTCGTTGTCTCTGGGTGCAGGTTTTGGCACCTCTTTGAGTTGAAGTACTTCTGGAGGTCCATATTTTGTGTATACAATTGCTCTCATTTTGTTTGAGTTCATTTCTGTTTTTCAAAGTTAAAAATTAAACATAAACCAGGTAAATTAAGATAGGGACCGCTGTCATTGCCCTTAAATAGCCAACTTTGTAAGGTTTGCCTGCATCATAGTATTCCGGGATCCTGCCCCGAAAGTTTGTTAAGTTTTGTAAATCGAGATCAATTTCGTGGATTACCGAAGTTTATGTTTTGTACTTTCTCCGTCATTACTTATACAAGAAGTTATGGGCTGTCTTTTATTCTTGCTCTTACTTTTCCAGATTGCAAACAGACGGTATTTAAAAATTAACCCCGATATATAAATTGGGTTCAAAGAGGAAATAATTATTCCATTTGCTTTCTTCCTCTTGAAAACTTTGGGGAGCTTTTGTATCAATTGGCCAATAATTGCAATGAATTTGTGGCTCAATAAACATTCTGTTTTTAAATAATGGAATATGGTAGCCTAAATGATAAGAAGTATATAATTTAAAACCGTTACCTATCTTCTTCTTATTTTCGTCAAAATATGTTTTCTTTAAAGGCGAAATTTCTATTGTAGCAAATAGCCCTTTCCACAACAAACGCTGATATGTAACACCTATACCTTTTTCGCCGAGTTTACCAGGATAAAATGTACTTTCATTCATCTCAATTGCATCCCCCAATGGTATGCCCATAGGGGCAAATAGTTCCCATGAGGTTACTTTAATACCAATATTGTCTTTAGGAGTAAGTTTATATCCCAAATGAAACTCGTAATGATGTGTATTTGTTTTTTCCGCTCCAAAATTGAGGAAAGTCAAATACGTAGTGCTTACTGAGCATTTGTAGTCAGGCCCTGCGTCTTTGTCTGTGACCTTTGCTGTTTTCGGGAGGTTTTGACTAAATGCCAGTGTTGTGAACACGGCAATCATTAATGTTGTTGAAATTAATTTTTTCATTTTTGTATATGTTAAATTTGAAGTATGAATTTTATTAGACTTTTTTTCTATAATTCTTATTCGCACAAAATCTAATTAAAACCTAAAGCCAAAATGCAGACTGGGTTCAAATTTGTATTTAGGCGCTCCACTTTCAATAGCTGCAAAGGATGCAGGAAAGTTGGTGTTAACAGGCCAGTATTTGAGGGCATAAGCAGGTTCTATGAACATTCGTTCCTTAAAGAATTCAAATCGGTAGCCTATGATAAACTGAAGATACAACTGAAAACCTTTCTGGATTTTTTCATTATCTGTATCATAGAATTGCTGAAGAAAAAAGGTTGGTTCGACAGTCGTATATAAGTTCTTCCACAGGAATCGCTGATAACCCAAACCAATACCGTAGGCTCTTACCTTACCCGGGTAAAATTCCTCGGAAGATAAATATGTCCCTAAGGGTTCATAATAAGTCCATGTGATAGCTTCGGCTATAATGTTATCTTTTGGGGTGAGCCGGTATCCATAGTTCAATTGAAAAAAACGGACAGGATCTCCCGGCAGGAAATTACCCAGGAGAAAAAGTGAACTTCCAATAGAGTGTCGCCGATTTATATCATGCTTCTCTCTTTGAACTGATACAGAATCTGTTTGGGTAAAATTCTGACTAAATACCTGTATTGCGAAGAGCGCAATTACTAATGTTGTTAAAAAAAACTTTTTCATTTTTTTGTGTTTTAAATTTTACAATTGCTAATTATTATTTTCTGCGGTGTTAACTGATATAAGAGTGAGGTTTAGATCTCTTATTTGATTTAAAACCCCATGTAAGTGGGCTTCATCCTTAATATATCCAGTAAGTATGGTATTGTCTCCATTATAACTGATTTCCATACCCTCAAACCAATCCTTCCATTTTTCATCAAGATGATCCCGAATTATTATTATCGTTTTACCTTTCATGGTTTATTGATTAAATTCTAAGCAAAGGTCGGGTACACCCATCAAAAAAAAATCACTCTTGAGAGTGATTCAAAGAGTGATTTTTATAAAATAGATCTATCTGGATTCAGTAAAGTGGAAGGGGAGTTATATTATACCTAGCTCTTTTGCTTTAGCTACAGCTCGTATTCGGGAACCAACTTCTAATTTTAAAAGAATATTTTTCACATGCGTTTTAACAGTATGTAATGAAATAAACAACTTATCGGCTATTTCCTGGTTCATTAAATCCTCGGCAATAAGTTTAAGGGTATCCAATTCGCGAGCACTTAAATATATTGTAACATGAATTTTCTTAATTTTTTCTTTTCTTTCTATAAGGAGCTTAAGGGTATCAACAAACTTCGCAGGAATTTTGGTTTTTGCAGTAGCCTGAATTTTAAACACTTCGTTCAATAAGTCCTTCGTATGGTGCAGGTCAAAAAGAAAGTACGAAAATAAATTTTCATTTTCGGCCATCTCCATGGCTTCGATCACATTTATAACGGCTTTTTCATGATTGCCTCTCATTTTATAAATAATAGCATAATACATTTTAATCCCAATCAATCTTTCTATTCTTTTACTTTTGTTTGCCAAAGCAAATAATTCTGAAAGCAGTGATTCAGCTTCATCCAATTTATATTGGGTAATAAGTAGACGGGCATAAGAAATATATGCCGCATCATCTATGTGAGATTTCTTTTTATCAAGTCCTAAACCATATTCCGAAATAAGATTCTCAGCCTGGTCCAGTTGACCCATTTCAATTAATATAAATATTTTCGAACTTAAATATATATGTGTTAAAAACGGAGGGATATAATTTTGTTTTATTATATCTTCCATCTCATTAATTTTCTTTTCTGCCCCGGTTGTATCCCCACATTCATACAGTACCATTGAATAAATCAATAATATTGGTATTTTAATAGAAATGTCTTTGGTGGTTTTGCCTAAATCATAAGCAATTTTAATATATTCATGTGCCTTATCCATATTTGCCCAAACGGCTTGTGTACTTGCCATCACAATAAAAAGTCCGGCATAAGTCCATTCTGTTTTTGCTATTTGTGAATATCCTCTTTCCTTCATGAACGTTAAAAGATCGGAACATTTTTTATAAGCTGACTTGTAATGTCCCAACTGTTGTTCGATATCCGCCACTCTGAAAGCTATAGTAGATATCAGGGAGAGATTACCGGATTTTTTACCATATTCCCATGCATTTTTGAAAGCCTTGTTGCTTTCTTGTATATCCCCACCGGAAAAATATGCAATACCATAAGAAAACCAAATCCAGCTAAACCATAATGGATTCTCCTCCTTTAGATTTTCCATTGCTTTTTCACAATATTCAATTATTCTCTCCGGATGTTCTTCATTTGAATTCAAATAGGCAAATGCAACAAAAATTCTTCCTAATTGATTCTTATTATAATCAATAAATTCATTAGATATATTTTTGGCATTAAGTCTATTTGCTGTTATATTTTCTGCACTTGTTAAGTAAGGTTTCGCTTGTTCCAATTTACCTGCTGATATTAAAATCCAGGCATAATAAAGACAAAATTCAGGATTGTTCTTAATCAGTTCATCCGGTATTAAATCACCGTATTTAAGAATTGCAGCATGCAACCCGTTTTTCCACATACTCTCAACTATTTCACCAAGTAACTGAATGCTTTTTGCATAGTTTTTAATTGCCAAAGCATGCTCTATTGCTAAGTTATACATGTTGTTTTGTTCAAACCAGTCACACGCTTTATTCTGAATATCAATGATTAGCATCTGATCTTTTTGCTGAAGCCTTTGTTTTAATAACTCCGCAAAGAGGTGATGATATCTGTACCAGGACCTTTCTGTATCTAAAGGAATAACAAACATGTTGTTTTTTTCCAGCGTATCAAGTACTTGCTGACTGTCATTTCTGTTCAAAACAGCGTTACATAATGAAGCCGACATTTGCTCCAGTATTGATGTTTGCAGCAAAAATTCCTTGATGTCATCAGTTTGGATCTTCAGAACTTCCTCCATCAGATAATCCATAATGTAGCGGTTATCTCCCTTTAAATCCTGAATAAACTTAGGAATATCATCACGGCCCTCCATTGATAAGGCTGTCAACTGAAGGCCTGCAATCCATCCTTCGGTTTTTGTTTCAAGAGAATAAATATCGTCAATGGATAAACCTAATTTCAGCTTTTTATTGAACAATACGGAAATGTCATTTGCCGAAAAACTAAGGTCTGATGAACGTAACTCAACCAGTTGGTGCTGACTTCTTAACCTTGAAAGAGATAGTGCCGGGTCAGAACGGGTCAGGATCACAATGTGGATATTACCAGGAATATGCTCTAATAAATACGTTACTAAATTTACTACCTCGTAGCTCTTTATAAGATGAAAATCGTCGAGTACCAATAGAAAATTTTGACTGATGCTGAGTATGTCGTTTATTAAGAGGCTGGCAATTGATTCAACAGATGGTTTATTGGGTGAATTTAACAGTTTGAGGGCGCTTTGCCCAAATGCTGGATGGATACTTTGAATTCCTGAAATTATATAGCTTAAAAAATCTGCCGGGTCATTATCCCCATTGTCGAGAGAGAACCATGCTGTCGGAATCTTTTTTTGATCAATCCAGTCACTCACAACTGTTGTTTTACCAAATCCGGCAGGAGCGGAAACAAGAATTAATTTTCTACTCAAGCCTGTGTTTAATTTCTCATAAAGTTCAGAGCGATGAACTATATTATTTCCGGCAGGTGGAATATGGAGTTTTGTTAATAGCATAAGTGAAATTAATAAATATTTTAATCACAGATATTTTTCTTTATGAAAATCAGCAGTTTGGGGTATGTACACAAGGGTGGGAATTGAAACTACATTTGTTTCCACAATTGAGATCTAACCTCAAATGTAAATTCGTTTATTTTGGAAAGTGTTTTTAGACATTTCACAAAGTGTAACAGCTCAAAGAAAAAGCATTTCATCAGCTCACATTTTTGATAAGTTTTAAGTCCCCTTCTCACCAGGGAGAAGGGGATTTAGGGGATGAGGTGAAAAATGAAGGATTACGCCTCACTGCGTTCAGTATGATCCTTTTAGGGGTGCATTTTCTTTGTAGACAAGAGGTTTGAAATATCTAACCATGATTTGATGAAGGATCTGGTGAATGTGGTTGATAATGTAGAATACAAAGTTTAATTCCACACAAGCCCCGACTTTACTTATATCAAATGTTGCGTCTTCGTGCTTTTCTCCTTTTCAAGCATTACTCTTGTTCTTGGTAAACTTTCAGGATAATTTATTTGAATAAATTCGATCATTTTTTCTCTGATATATACTCTTAAGTCCCATGCTGTTGGGGAGTTCTTAGCACTCACAAGTATCCTGATTACCAAAGTCGATTCTTTGGAATCAGTTACTTGAAGAACATTTATTTTTTTGTCCCACAAATCACTTTCATTTAGTAATCTTGAAAGCTCATCTCTAAGTGCCTGTAAAGGGATTGTATAATCGACATAAAGAAAAACGGAGCCTGTAATATCAGCAGATGTTCTTGTCCAATTTTGAAATGGTTTTTCTAAAAAGTAAGTTGATGGAAGGACTAGTCGCCGTTTATCCCAAATTCGTACCACTACATAGGTTAGATTTATTTCCTCTATCCAACCCCATTCATTTTCAACAAGTACAGCATCATCAATTCTAAATGGCTGAGTAATTGCAATTTGAATCCCAGCTAATAATGACCCAACTACTTTTTGGGCAGATAAACCAATAATAATTCCAGCCACACCTGCAGAAGCAAATAGTCCAATCCCAATCTTCCTGATACTCTCAAAGGATAACAGCACTATTCCTAATGCAAAAAGAATAATGATAAATATGAGCACTTTTTCGAGAATATTTATCTGGGTATATACTTTTCGGGATGCAAGATTGTCTTCTATGGAAATATCAAATCTCTTCAAAAAGGCAGTTTTCAATGCCCTTAATAGAGCAATTAAAAACCATGTAATTCCAATTGTAACAAGAAATTGACTTTGATTGTATAGTATAGATAATAAACCATTTGCATGATCAGTATAAAGGTCAAGCATTGGTTTTATTAAAAAGAATATAATCGTAAATAGGATACTTAAGAAGAGTTTATAATATTTTTTCATTTAGGCAATTTTTTATGATCTGTCACTGAATGTAGCTGTATAATAGGACATTGTCAGCCAGACTCGAAACAATTTTATAAAGGTAAGCAATTGGCTGTATTTATACTATGTCAAATGGAACCTCGCTCACAAAGAACCATGTCTACCGAGCAAAAGTGAGCCTATTCCAATCACTGATATTGCTTTATTAATAAGATATACTGCATCCTACGTCATTATTCTCACGAAGTTTAATGGTTAAGAGCAAAACCTCACATCCGCCTTTGGCGTCTGCATTTTATTTTATCTCTCAACCTCGTAAACGAGCTATAGGCTGAGGATTACGCTCCCTCTGGTCGCGTGATCCATTAAGGGGGTGCTTAACAATGAAAAATCCCTGCAGTGCTTCCACACTGCATCTGGTTTTTGCTTCCAGCCCTCTGTCTCGCAAGCGGGCTTCGGTCTGAAAACAAAAACCCCGGCGCTTTCGCGCCAGGGCTTTTTCTTAGTAGACAAGAGGTTTGAAATATCTAACCTTGATTTGATAAGAGATATTGATAGAATTATTAAACTGGAGGAGGTTTTATTTATCATAAAATAATTGGCCTAATGATTATGAACCTTGCCTCATACGATCCAAGTACCAGAGGTAGTCTTACGGTACCTTCCCCTGGTTTGGGGACCTTCAAAAGTATGATCTTCCGGGAAGTCGCGTCCCAGATCTTCACCTGATCGGATTCTGAAAGAGATAAGTAGTTTTAGGCTCACCTTTCACATTCAGGTAATCCATAATATTTGGCAACTCATCGCGTGTGAGAACAAGATCATGGTTATAGATACGCTTAAGTTCTTCCTTATTATGATTTGTAACATGACCTGTATGCCAGAGCATCCACCACGACCAGGTGACACCATTTTTAAAACATTCATCGGGATCAGGAAGGGTACCACATTCATGATATGGGATTGGAATTGTTTCACCATGAATTGCTTTTAGTTTATTGAACAGTGGAGCCTGAATACCTTTACCATAAGTATCTCCACCGGCAATATCATAGTAGGCTTTGCCGGAATCCCATTCTGCTGAAGGATCACCTGTATGGCAGAGAACCCAGATCAGATTGTTAAGTTTCCTTTCCTTTGTGAAATAGTCGAACATTGTCTTCCACAGCTTAACAAAACGTTCACCTCCCTGTTTACCATACCAGAACCAGTTACCATCGCATTCATGCATAGGACGCCATAAAACCGGAACATTTGCATCCCGTAATTCGGTAAGGTGATCAGCGATCCTTTTCAGATCGCCCCACATAGCAATGTACTGCTTTGTACCTGGTATAAAGCACGAGTCAATATTTATTTCCTTTTTGCTGTTTTCATAACCTTCGCCTATTGAAGGTGCACCCCAGTGCCACATAAGGGTAGGAATACCTCCTGCTTTCCACCATTCTATAACCAATTGATTTTCACGTTTATTGGAACTCTCATTGATGTAGTCATGCCCTTCTATTGCAGGGTATTTTCCGGTTATTTCATATATGGTTTTAGTCTCATCAATTCCCCATGGTGCCCACATCTGACCCGACAGAGTTTTCTTCCCATACTGTGAGTAAATGTAGTTGAGCAGCGCCCTTGCTTCCGGAGAAGCATTGGGTGTTACCGGATCAACGCCGGATACATTATACATTCCAAAACTGATAATGACGCTCAGTATTATTCGAAGTAATTTATGATTCATTTTTATCATTTTATGTCATTTACAATTTATTGCCATCATAAGTAATCTCTACTTTTTTCTGAACCGGTCATATTAATCCTTTTTCAGCGTGCAACTAACGTAACATGCAGCACTGTAGGAATGGCTCCGACACGAGGACCTCCCCAATCGGTCTCGTCTCCATTAAGTATACGCAGGAGTTTGAATTTCCCGTTTTCATACATGCCCTCTTCGACCTTCATATACTGCCAGGCTTTGCCGGCATTGGCACCAAGAGGCTTAAAAGTAAAGTGGCAGAGTGTACCAATAAGCAAAAATTCGTTATCACCCAGTTGTACCACCATGGCTTTGCTTATCGGCCGTGTATTGGCTTGCACGGTGTTCCTTCTGGCAGTGCCGAACGATACGGTGGCTTGCCATATGCCAAGGTCAATTGTCTGTTCTGCATGATCTTCACGCTCAACAACCGACTTAATCTTTCCTTCAAATGCCCATTTTGCAAGCTCTCTCATCATTGGTGCAGCCATAGCATATTCCTGAGCAATAGAAGTAAGACGGGTAGTATTCTCTTCCTCTGTACCCTGACCGTTTCTGTCTATTCCAAACGGCGAAAATCCAATACCTCCGCTCGCCAGTACGGAGTAAAAGTAGCGGGTATTTTCCTCGCTGATGCCTATTTCCGGAACGAACAAAGCATTATCAGGCCGGGAGTACAACTCAATAACCTTAAGTACTTTCTCACTACCAGATAAATAGATGTCTGGAGTTAGTATATCGATTGCCGGTGCTGCCGCCTTCCAGATTGGGATCACATTATCTGTGGGTCCTCCGCTTTCGTAGCTTGAAGCACTTGGGTTGGTTATAGGATCTCGCAGAGCGGCGTTTACATACAGAGGGAGTTTATTTACTGCTTTGCCTGCAGCTGCAACATACCCGATATATCGGGCAACTGACCATGCATGAAAATACTCATCTGCATCGGTACCGAATACCTCCTGCCATGTGCCCCTGGTATCGACGGGTCGGTTTAATGCCTTTAATACCTCTGGTTTAAGCAGTTCCGCGGGAACCTGTCTCTCAAAAAGTTTCTGGGCAGCAGGTGAAAAATCGCGTACACTTCCCCAGGAACCGGGTTCGTTTTGAACCTGTACCATCAGTACCGTGTATTGCGGATCGGCCTTCTTCAGATAACTCATCACTGCAGCAAAAGCTTTTGCATCTGCTTCCATGGCAGCCTGTGTGTGAGGTGAAGGAGAATCAACCGGTCTCCCATTCTTGCCGGTAATATTAGGATATTTTGCGGCATCGCTCTTCATCCAATCAGGCATATAGTGATTACTGCCGTTTTTCCAGGTGGCAAACCAGAGAAGCACAAGACGAACATTATGCTCTCTTCCCTGATTAAGAAGCGTATCGATTAACGAAAAATCGAATTTCCCGGGTTGTGGCTCTATCTGTTCCCAGTAAATCGGTACTTCAAGTGTATTGGCATTCATTGATTTAATTGCCGACCACACCTGGGGCATCATTCCTGGCCATGCACTCGAATTGTGTGCTTGTCCTCCGAGCATCAAGAACGGTTGACCATCCACCAGAAGTGCATGACGGCCATTCTTTTCAATCAGTAGGGGAATTGTTTCCTTACTAGTCTGTCCCCATGCTGTAATGATACTGAACAAAGCCACCAAAAGGCCAACGGTTGAAATTCTCAATAATCTGTTGTTTTTCATATTTTTCAAAATATTATCATTTTGTAAATGAAATTGCGGATGAGAGTCCTGTTGACGAAGCAGTAACGCGGATTTCACCCGCTGCCGCTGTCCGTTTTACTGCAACAAGAAGCCGACCCTGATAGGCTATACGCGTGTCGGTCTTGAACAGACCATCATAGACAAGGTCTCCCGAGTCAACACCGACCAAACGACCAGCACCTTCGACAAGTACTTTGACAGTAGCTGGTGAATCAATCACTTTCAATCCTGCATTGTCGCATACTGTTAGTTCGTATAAGAGAATATCACTGTCAACAGGTAGAGGAAGAGGTGAGAGCTGAAGCTTTGTTGCCTTCCCAATTGTACGCAGTATTGAAGTGACCATCTGGCGCCCTTTCAAATAGCCAACCGCTTTAAGCTCGCCTGTCTTAGATTCAACTTCCCAGTCGTTTGTGTAAAGATTGTGAGATACATTCTTCTTCCCAAGAGAACGTTTATTGAGGAATAATTCGACTTCATCACAATTAGTAGTAACACGAACTGTAACTTTTGTTTTTTCCGGCAAGTTCCACTTTTGCTCAACGGGTTGCGATTGCATTGGATTATTCGTCCTCTCCCCGGTAACAACAAAAATCTGTAATACAGGATCTTCACGCCAATAAGCTGCACGCTGGTGGAATCCAAACTTTTTTCCTCCCGCAACATCAATTATACCGGAACTACTTCCTCTGCTGGGGAATCTGCGTGTTTCTCCCAGATAGTCAATACCGGTCCATATAAAGTCGCCTATGACATAATCATTATCGCGAACGCCGAGCCAGTAATGTATTTGTTTCCCAGTTTCTGCACCCAGAATGAGACGGTTGGGGAAGCGTCTGCGTTCGTGCACATAGGTGCTATCGCCATAAAGTCGATCGATGTAGTTATAACCAGCAATGTCGAGTTCATCCATGAAACCGTTGCGTGAAGATACAAACGACTGGTCGCAGGCAGATGTCGCTGGACGGGTAGGATCTTCCTCGTGACAGATAGCAATTAATTTTTTAGCAAGCTTCCATCCATCGTTATTGAATTGGTCGGGAATCTCATTGCCAATACTATATAGGATTACACTTGGATGATTGCGATCGCGTCGCAGCATGGCACGAAGATCAGTTTCGTACCACTGGTCAAAATAGAGATGATATCCGAATTTTGCTTTACCCCGGTTATTTTCAGTGTAATTATAGGTCCAGTCGCGGGTCCATTCGTCAAATGCTTCATCAAAAACATAAAAGCCGAGTTTATCGCAAAGATCATAGAACTCAGGAGAGAAAGGGTGATGACTTGGACGGATAGCATTACAGCCCATCTCCTTAAGAAGCCCAAGCCTGTAAATCCAGATTGCATCAGGCACCGCATTGCCAAATGAACCTGCGTCCTGATGAAGGCAGACCCCTTTGAGTTTGGTTGACTTTCCGTTAACCAAAAGCCCAAGATTTGTGTCATATTTAAGATTTCGAATGCCGAACGTTGTGACAGTCTCGTCAAGTATGATTCCATCGAGCATAAGGGTGCTGCGCAAGTTGTAGAGTTCAGGTGTTTTATCCGACCAAAGGTGGGGTTTAGCAACTGTTACCTTTTGTGTAGTGAGTTGATCTGAGCATATACTTTGAAGTGTGAGCGTCGACTCGGTTGTTGTGATAATTGTTCCATCCAAAGCCAGAATACTGCTTCGTAATATGATATTTTTACTTTGTGATTTGACCTGCCATGGATCTTTGGCCCAGGCTCTGAATTCCTGATAAGTAAAGAAATTAGGATCAATAGCATAATCTATGTTTACAACAGCCTGCTCATTCGTAATCTCAGGAGTAGTAATGCTGATACCGCCATCGAGCCGGAAATGAGTGTACCCGGTAGTAATCAGACGCACATGTCTGTAGATACCGGAGCCTGCATACCAGCGAACAGATGGTTCCGCAGAATCGTCAACACGAACAGCCAGAACATTAGCGGTGCCGTCTTTTTTCAAATATTCTGTAAGATCGTAGCGAAAGCCAATGTAACCATAGGGCCTGCGTCCAAGGAACTGTCCATTAATCCAGACTTCGCTGTTCATGTACACGCCATCGAATTCTATAACTACCTTTTTTGTAGTATCGGGAGATATGAAGTATTTTCTGTACCAGCCAATTCCATGTGAGAAAAAGCCACCAATGGCAACACCATCCGGGGGTGGATTGATTGGGCTTTCGATACTCCAGTCGTGCGGTACATCAAGAGTACGCCAGCTTTTATCGTCAAAGCCGGGCTGCTTTGCTTCCTGATTGTCCCCAAGCCAAAATCGCCAGTCAGTATCAAACGGAATAATCTGTCGCGGATTAGAAATGGAACCGGTTGAACAGATATCCGGGTTATTAATTGCCTGACCATTAGTTTCAGGTATGAACATGCTTATTATCAGGCAATAAAAAAATGATGCTAATAATATCCTTCCGGATAAAAACTTGAAAAAAACAATATTTGAGTTCATATATTTAGGTTGGCTAGTTATCTCTCTGAAATACCAGCTAGGTGAAGTAGAATCAGAATTTTTCTCATAGGTTCTATTTAGTATTTATAATTAAATGGGTATCGGTTATCAGTAATAATCTCTACACAATTGATTATGAGATTCCTCGATTACGCTCGCTGCGGTCGAGTGATCCTTTTTGAATAACAGCCCAAAGAAAAAGCCCTGCATCTGACTGCTGTATTAGTAAAATCTGACTCATTCTGCTAAGAACAATTGTTTAAATAAAACACTTATATTTCTAATATTCTTTACTTGAAAAGCAAAAACTTACTTGTCCTGATATTCCAAATTAGCAGGTCTGTTATCCTTGATGGCAATCATTGTTAAGAAAGCTGCAATGAAAAGAGAACCCGCCATAAAAATATATGATGCACCAAATCCTCCTGTAGAACTATTTAAATAGCCGGCAATATATGAACCGACAAATGATCCTAATGCTCCACAGCTGTTGATAAGTGCAATAGCTCCTGCAGCTACATTTTCAGGTAGGATTTCAGTCAGGGCAGTGAAGAATGGGGCATAGGGTGTATAAATTACAGCTCCAGCAATTATCAGAAGTACGAACGAAAGCCAGAAGTTGGTTGATCCCAGTAAGTACGAGCTATAAAAAGCAATTGCTCCGGTTAAGAGAAATGGCCATATGTATCCTTTTCTGTGGAGTGTTTTATCAGAGTAATAAGATGCTATAAACATACCGATTACTGCAAAAAGGTAGGGTACTGCAGCAAGCCACCCTGTTTTGACTATACTCATATCAGGAGCTGCTTTGATAATTGAAGGCAGCCACATAATGAAACCATAAACCCCGATACTCCAGAATGCATATTGAAGGCACAGTAAAATGACCATTTTAGATTTGAATGCTTCAGCGTAATTCCTTACAGGTTTGATGTTCTGTTGTTCCTGTCTAAGCTCTTCTTCCAGTGCGTACTTTTCTTTTTCTGTCAGCCATCTGGCATTTTTGGGCCTGTCATTGACCAGCCACCACCAGAAAAATGCCCAGATAATGGATGGTAAGCCTTCAAAGATGAACATCCACCTCCAGCCAACTGATTTTATAAGATAGCCGGATAGAATAGACATCCAGATAATGGTTGTCGGATTTCCGAGAGTTAAAAAGGTATTGGCTTTTGAACGTTCCGATCGGGTAAACCACCTGCTTAATAATACTATCATGGCAGGCCATACCGCACTTTCTACAACGCCCAGCAAAAAACGGATTATATATAACAGGTTTACGTTGCTTATCAACCCTGTAGCAGAGGCCAGGGATCCCCAGAGGATCAAAGACCAGAATATCAGCCTGCGGATACTTTTGTTGGCAGCATAAAGCGTACCTGGTATCTGAAAGAAGAAATAGCCGAGGAAAAACATGGAGCCCAGCAAGGAAGACATTGAACCTGTTATCCCAAGATCTTCAGCCATTCCTCCGGCTGCAGCAAACCCAAAATTGGTACGGTCGATATAAGCCAGACTAAAGGTAATATATACTAAGGGTATAAGGCGATACCAGCGTTTCATCGGAAGTGTTGTACCCATTAGTGATAAATTATTTATATATAAAAAAAGGCAATGTCACAAAAATTTAAAGTACATAAAACCGGGTCCCTTATTGCAAGCCAATTCCTGAAACCAACCTGCCTTGCATAAACAAAGCTTTTACGTTTTTTAGAGAAGCTATATCTTTAAGAGGATCCCCGTCAATAACTATTATATCAGCATATTTCCCTGCCATAAAATTACCGGTTTCATTTTCAATTCCGCATACCCTCGCACCGTTAATGGTCAAAGCCTCCAGTACTTTATAATTTGTGGCCCCCAGTTCAACAGCATATCCAGCTTCACTGGCAAGTCCGCCATGCATCCCATCAGTCCCCAGCGCAAAAGGTATTTCAGAATCAATTAGTTTTTTCAACCTACCCAGTATTTCATCCCTCTCATCAAAATGTCCCTGTATTAAATGTTTCGGATAGCGATTTACAATTTCATCGTTTAATATTGGACTTAGTGTCAGGACCGGATGGGTATTTGATTTTGACAATTTAGTGATCTGGTCGTCACTGATATGATAAGCATGTTCCAGCGTATCAAGTCCCGTTGCGAGTGCCCAGTCAAGGCCAACACCTCCGACACAATGAGACGCAATTCTGACTCCTGCTTCATGTGAGGCATTGATCGCAGTCTCTATCTCCTCCCTGGTCAGATAACTTGGCAGATCACCGCTTCCCCTGAGAGTTCCGGAAATATATATTTTTATTAAGTCGGCTCCTGCCTGCAGATTTTCCTTAATCGCATTTCTGATTTCTTCAACCCCATTAAAAGGGTATCCGACAAAGCCATGACCCTTCCCGGCCCGAATGCCTTTTCCTGCTACTATTGAACGTGGCCCGACTGCCAGTCCCTCATTTACAGAATCCCTGCAAAATATATCCAGGTATTCCTTATCTCCCATTGTACGGCACATTGTAACCCCGGATGACAGGTCTTTTTTCATCAGTCCGGTTGCCCGTGAGGTTAATTCAGATATATCATCGGCCATCCTGTCGAGGAAATTTTCCAGCGATGCATCCAGGGAGTGGTGAGTATGGCAGTCAATCATCCCGGGCATTAAAGTAAGTCCTGTAAAATCGAGTAATTTATCATCAGGGGAGGATTTAATCTCAGAAAATTTATCAAAGGCAACTATCCTTTTACCCTCAATGATAACAGCGTGTTCAGGTAACAGATTTTTACCGGTTCCATCCCATATAAATGAACCTTTAATTATAATTCGTTCTTCCATAGGTATTTTGAATTCCTGTTCGCTTCTATTCAGAAACTTATTTTATGTTTCAGGATGTATATTCTGCTCCGTCACCTTTTCAATAACCTCTATAAGATCTGCGCCTTCCCTGTTTTGCATACCCCATTCCTCAGCAAGCCTGAAATATTTTGCAGCTGCTTTTGCTATATATGCCGGCATTTTTACTTCATCAACAGTGTTAGATACAATTGAAACATCTTTACACATCTGACCCAGTCCGCCAGGCGAAGGCTTGTCGTTCAGGACACTATCGGTGAGAAGTCTGAAATAATCACTTCCGGCAATCCCGCTGCCCACAATTTTACAGACAAGAGCAGGATCCAGATTTAGCCTCCTGGCAAGGGTTATAACTTCCATGGTAGCTGCATGGGTAGAACCGACAAGCAACTGGTTACAATGTTTTACAGCTTGCCCTAACCCTGGTCGATCACCAACATGAAAAATATTTCCTATCACTTTTAATACAGGTGAAATCGATTCTATCAGTTCCGCTCTGCCGGCAGCAATCAGCGTCAGTGATGCTGTTTGCACTCTTGCAGGACCACCGGTAAAGGGACAATCAACAAATCCGGTATTCTTTTCCTTGCATTGTGCAGCTACAGTCTCAAGACTCTTTCGGTTAATAGTGCTCATGCAGATTATTGTTGAGTCATGAAGGATTCCTTTTAAGAGTCCTTCATCACCGGAAATGACATCAATTACCTGCTGGTCATTAAGGACCATGACAATTATTATATTACACTGCCTGGCAACTTCAGCAGGGCATGAATGATATGTTCCACCCATTTCTTCAAACTTTGTTATCACCTCAGGGCGCCTTGCATATCCAAAGACAGAGTATCCTGCTTTTATGTAAGCGTTAGCAACAGGCATGCCTACACGGCCAAGGCCTATGATCCCGATTTTTTTTGGTTCGGCATTGTTTATACCAAAAGGGGAGAGATTGAGATCTTTTTGATTTGACACTGTCAGCAGGTTAAGTATTATTTATGATAAATTTATATTAAAAATCATAAACACCAAAAATATTATTGCCGGCTACGTATTGGCAGAGAATCAATTTATAAGATAATATGTTTATTCAACTTCTGATAAAAACTATTATAAGAAAAATTCTACATTTGTTATTAAGGTTGCCATCCGTATAAAAACCAAACCGAATCTGTAACTATGATTATTAATTCCAGAAAATGTGTTGCCTGCGGAAACTGTGTTGCGGTATGCCCTATGAGTGCAATTAAAGTGGATACTGTGAAAAACAGGGCGATTATAAATGATGAGGAGTGCGTTGAATGCGGAACCTGTTACCGTGGAATGAGCACTGAAAACCTTAATCCTGTTGTAATAAGGATCATTCGCAGAATAGCAAAATCATTTCGTTTCAGATTTGAACCGGAACCTGATGTTTGTCCTACCTCAGCTTTTGAAATGAATGAGCTTGAAATGCCACGTCTTATAAGGCAGATATTCTCCGATCCTGTTGTAGAACATAAATCCACAGGTATAAAAGGACGGGGTACCGAGGAGGTCAAGACAAATGATGTAAGACTGAGAGTTGATACGGGTGAAGTAGGATATACAATAGAATTTGGAAGGCCTGGAGTAGGGGTGAAGTTTTATGAGATTCAGGAAATGACAAGGGCATTTGCCAGACTTGGAGTAACATATGAAAGTAACAATCCCATAACTTATCTTATGGTGGATTTGAAAAATGGAGATTTGCGCGAAGATATACTCAACGAAAAAATCCTTTCGGCAATTGTAGAAATTAAAACAGGTGTAGATATGGTGGGAAAGGTTTTAGCTTCTGTATTTGAGGTTAACAAACAGATTAACACGGTAACTGCTATTGGTATTTCCACCCGCTGCGATGAAAATGGTGAAGAGACAATGCTCGCTCCTGTATTGGATAAGCTGAATTATTCCCATTTCAGGGCCAAGACTAACATGGGTTTGGGTCGTATAACAAACAGAATTGAGTTAAACCACACTGAGAAGTAAATAACATGACCAATAGTCTGCACAGATACGGAAATGAGGAAAGCTTCAGGGATGACTATGTAATTTTTGCCATTCCTTCAAAAGGGATAAATGATGAGGATTCTGTTCCCCGGCTGAAAGAATTCCTTCGGATATGTACAAAATACAATCCCGTAAATTTGGGCAATGGTAATCGCAGCAGTTTGGCTCCGGAAAAAGGTCTTAATCCTGTAGCCCATTGGAAACGTCATGTAGAAAGCGATTGGGAGTCGGTAATTGAAGGAGTAAATAAACCGGGAACAGTGTCGGCTGTCTTTTCAACATTAGATGACGCTACAGCCTGTATGAAGGAAATTATTATAGCAGATTTTGGACTCTCTGTTAACTTAAGTACATCTGTGGAAAATGCTAGAAGAATAGCCGGGAACTGCGGTATAAAAAGACATAGCGTTGAATATACACTGGGATTCAATGACCCCCATGATCATCTTCCTGATTCGCAGGTTCTGGCACTTTCTACAATGTGCGGTCACGGGATGGTTTCCTTTTCTCTTTCGAAGAAAATGATTGATATGGTCCGGGAAGGGAGAAGAAGTGTTGAGGAAGCTGCAAACACACTTGTCCGCTTTTGCCCTTGTGGGATCTACAACACCGAACGTGCAAAACGTATTCTGGAGGAAATAATTGGGAATAAGCAATCATGAAGGAGTGATTATTTTTTTTGGGGGGGTTGTAATGTTCAAACAGCGAAACCGCTATTACAATAAACTTTTAAAATAAGTATATGTCTGAAAATCAAAGCATAGAATTTAAGGAATCCTGGAAGGATGAATACCTTAAATAGATTTGTGGTTTTGCAAAATGCCAATGGCGGAAGTATTTTCATAGGGAAGAATGATAAAGGAGAAATCGTTCCAAGGGAAACTGCCACAAGAGACTTAAAAGAAATGATTAACAAAAAGCTATTTAAGCCAAGCGGACAAAAGGGAGCAGGAGCATTTTATACACTAAATTGAATTGCGTCATAATTGCGTCAATTGCGTCAGATTGAATTATCTAACCTCAAAAGTAAATTCATTTTTTCTCGCAGAGTATCATTTTAAGTATATCTTACAGGGTATAAAAGAAAAACTCCTCACCGAAAATGATGAGGAGTCTCCTCTTGTAGACAAGAGGTTTGAATTATCTAACCTGGATTTGGTGAAGGGTTTAATGGAAGTCGTTGAGTCGCTAGTATTTCTAATTCCATAAAAAGGTAATTTCTTAATTTGCAGTAAATTGCATGGCTATAAATAAAATATTGAAAAAATAGTCAGTTCTTTTTATTGCAATTTCTACAGGTAGAAGAATACAAATTAATAGGTGTGAAGCATTAGTTCTCTTCATCAGTTATAAAGTATATTGATTCTTGTTGGTAAGATGAATTGAATATTGTAAAATTTTCTCAGACTCCCTTCTTTTTAAAGTTGCTTTCCCGTAAGCAGTTTTAACATATTTCCCATCATCTTTCGTTTGCTTACTTTGTCGCTCAATATGCCCAAATACAACATCGCAGCATTTCTGGGAGGGATCGTTTTTTTAGTTTTTCCCATTAGTCTCAGCGCTTCTGTTTTACAAGTAGTAACACACAGGCCGCATCCAATGCATCGATAAAGGTCAATAATTGCTTTTTTATTTTCAATCTGAATAGCCTCCATCTGACACCTATTAACACAAATCGTGCAGCCAGTACACAATTCTTCTTCTACTTTTGCATAAAAGTTATGCGCAATTAATTCAGCAGGTTTTTCATATTTTTTTGCTGAGGTCAGCACGCCACAGCAACACCCGCAGCAAAGGCAGATACAAAATGGTTGAAGTGAATTACCGGGTTGCAGTACCAATCCTTCCCGTTCAGCCCGGTTAATTATTTCCATGCACTCGTCTTTAGTAATGGTTCTGGCCTTCCCCCTGTCTAAATAATTTTTCGCATCAAACATCAAACAAACTTCTATATCTTTAGTTTGTTTGCAGGGCTTACCAAGTATTGCTTCCCCTTCCTTGCATACACAATTTGCCACCTGTATGGACTTGCTTGTCTTCTTTACAATTTCCCGCATATTATCGTAGGTGGCGATATTAAATTCAGGCACAATAGCCTTCATATGGGGACTTGTACGTAACTGCGGCAATGAAGACCTGAAAAATTCATCATCAAAACCCTCATCGAAGTACAGGTGAACCATCTCAACCATTTCCTTGCTTAAGTCACCTACCTGATGTTCAAACATCCCGATGGCAAGCATTGCATTACTATATTTGAATGGCTCCATACGAGACCTGTTAATAGCACCTTTCATAAACATATCATTAAGTATTCTTGCTACCTTTTCGGTCTCATACGAAATCTTGAATTTTTTTTCAAGTCTTTTCCTTACCGTTTCCACGGAAACATTTCCCAGGCTCAGGCAGAGAGCCACTTTTACCTCAATAGATGTAAAAAGTAATTGAAGAATCCTTAATTCTACTCCTGAATTTGTTTTAGGATACCCAATGGGCAGCTTATCAAGATGTTCCTGTAACTGTCTGTAATATGTAACTTCTGAATCCATGGCTTAATTATACGAAATAAAGTATAAAGGGCAAAACAAAAAAGCCCTCACTGCTTTCGCAGAAAGAGATTTTTTCTTGTAGCGGAGGTGGGATTATTCTTATGATCCTTTAAGGGATGCAGCACAAATTAAAATCCCTGCATCCGCCTTCGATATTAGAATAAATTATTGGATTTAAGCCCCCTTTAGAGCTTGTCCCGCAAGGCGGGAGGGTTTGGGGGCAAAAAAATAAAAGGATTAAGCCTCCTTGCAGTCGGCTTGATCCTCAGGGGGTAACAGCCCAAAGAAAAAGCCCTGCAGCGCAGACGCACTAATAAGGATTATTTCATGATCCGTTTAGGGGAGCTTAACAAATCGAAGCAAAGTGAAGATCCCGACCGAAGAGTCGGGAGAAAAAGCCCTGCAGCCGCCTTCGTGTTTAAAATAGGTCTTCAATGCCGGAGGCATTTAATTCCAATAGTGGAGAATCCGCCGTTTTGGAGCATCCTATTCCGGTATAGAAAGAGCAGTCCATTTATAATTAAATAGTATAATGTATTTGCACTGATATTGTGCTGCTTACATTCCGGGTTATGGTGCTCAATCATTTCCGGAATCGTTTGCTGTCTTGGACCGGAATGAGGTGCTCTGAGTGACCGGATTTTCCATTAAATATAGTAAAACCTTCAGAAATCAGCTCCGGGGGGGGTATTACAGAAAATCCGCGGTTTGTCAGTATTGGGGTTCTCCTGAATCATGCAGTGAGACATGACCCCTGGCCTTATTGTTGGGGGTTTTCTATTATATAATTGACTTTGGTTTACCGATAACGTAAATTTGTATTACTAAAATCTTACCTGTCATTCATGAAAACAATAATCAAAGTATTATTAATGGCATTGATTGTGGCAGTATTAAGTCAATGTAAGAAAGAGCCTGACCCTTTCGTCACTATACCCGATAATAACTTTTTAAATGCTCTGATAAAACTGGGAATTGACACAGATGGCGATGGCATAATTAATCATGATGAAGCAGCTGTGGTAACTTATTTAGATGTTAGTTCCGACAGCATTTCAGATTTGAAAGGGATAGAAGCATTTATAAATCTGGATACTTTAAAATGCTTTTATAACCAGTTGACCAATCTCGATTTATCAAAAAATTCTTCACTAAAATACCTGGCTTGTGAGTTTAATTTATTAACCAACCTGGATGTTTCCAATAATCCTGACCTCACTTGGTTGTATTGTGGGTATAATTCATTGACCAGTCTGGATGTATCCAAAAATCCAAAAGTAAATTGGTTGTGGTGCTGGTCAAACTTATTAACAAGCCTGGATATTTCCCATAATCCTAAACTAAAAGCCCTTAGATGCTCACTCAATCCGTTAACCAGTCTGAATGTATCCAATAATCCTAAACTTAATGAGCTATGGTGCAGTGGCAATTCTTTGACTAGCCTTGATGTATCTCATAATCCAGAACTTAATGAGCTAAGGTGCCACGATAATTCATTAACCAGCCTGGATGTGTCGAATAATTATGCATTAAGTATCTTGATATGCATTAAAAATTCATTAACCAGCCTTGACGTATCTCATAATCCTGACCTAACAAGCTTGCAATTCGATTACAATTCATTAACCAGCCTTAATGTATCCAATAATCCTAAACTAAGATGGTTGTCATGCTATGGCAGTCCATTATCCATACTTGATGTATCCAGTAATCCTGCACTGTATGAACTGGGTTGCGGTAAAAATTCATTGACCAATCTGGATGTATCCAATAATCCTGAGCTAAGCAGGTTTTTTTGCTCTGGCAATTCGTTTACCAACCTTGATGTATCCAATAATCCGGCATTAACTCTTTTGTATTGCGAGGACAATTTGTTAACAAGCCTTGATATATCGCATAATCCTGAACTCTTATATTTGCAATGCGGTGGAAATTTATTAACCAGCCTGGATTTGTCCAAAAATATAGCAATAAACTATTTGACTATAAAGTCTATGCCCTCTTTATATAAGGTTTGTGTATGGACAATGCCATTTCCTCCTGTTGGAGTAGAGGTTGATACAACCAACAGTCCAAATGTATATTTTACAACCGATTGTAGTAAATAACTGCTCATCCTGATTCCTGAAGAAAATTCAATTTCAATATATTAAAATTTGATTTGTTCAGAATAAATCGAGGCCCATCTTAAGTGATTAAGGAGGGGTTTTTATTAACAACTAATTTTCAGGTGAAAGGATAGAATAGACCTGTATGCAAGTGATGCGAAAACAAAACCATTGTTTCCAATATGTTTCCAATTCAGTAAATAAAAAACCCGTATATGTTTGATATACAGGTTAATTACACTCTTTCTTTGTAGCGGAGGGAGGATTCGAACCTCCGACCTTTGGGTTATGAGCCCAACGAGCTACCACTGCTCCACCCCGCAATGTGGGTGCAAAGGTAATGCTTATAATCTAATCACCAAAAAAATTGTGAAATAATTTGATTTGCCTGATGCCTGTGGCCTGATTTAAATTTATTGCTAATTTTGACAACTGATTTGATAATACTTAAAAATATATCACCATGCCAAGAGTATTTAAAGCTACAGAAGTTGAAAAGGAAGAGAAAGAGGTAAAACGCGATTATCTAGACAGACATATGCCGCATGTTTTCTGTGCCGATACGGTGACCAGAGGAGAAAAATTTGAAGTCAAGGTTAAGCTGGGAGAAGAATATGTACATCCTGATGATGCTGACCATTTCATTAGTGTTATTCAACTCTGGAACAGAGAGACATTACTGGCTGAGGCTCGTTATTCCGCGGGTGTTTACGGACATAAACCAAATCACTTCGAAATTGACTTCTACATAGTTGCTCCTGAAGTATCAATGAATCTTTCCGCTATGGCAGTATGTACCAAGCATGGACTATGGCAGAGCGAAGACAAAGCTGTTAAGGTAATTTGACTGGTTGCCGCTTACTGGCTACAGGTTGCCGGAATTTATTATCTTTGCAGCCTGTAATATGTGATCATGGCTAAACCAGAAACTAAAAAACGCACCTGGCGTGATAAATACAGGTTTTCAATAATCAATGATTCCACATTTGAAGAGGTCTGGAGAATCCGGATGACTCAATATTCGGCATTTCTGCTAATTACCTTTCTTGTTTTATTCATTATCGGTTCCACCACTGCACTTATTGCATTCACCAACTTGCGTGAGTTTATTCCGGGATATCCTGATGTAACAATGCGACGGAATATACTATTAAGTGCAATACGACTTGATTCTCTCGACAGGGAGCTTGCACTCAGAGATAAATACTTCGCAAACATAAGTGCAATAGTCCAGGGAAAAAAACCACCCGAAACAATAGTCAATCTCGATTCTGCCCGCGATTATGGTGCAATAACTTTCAACAGTTCTCCTGAAGATTCAGCCTTAAGGGCTAGGATAGAGGAGGAAGAGCAATTCAATCTTACCTTAGGCCTTACATCACATGAATCCGTTACCGGACTTTCCGGAATGCATTTTTTCCCGCCGGTGAAAGGAATAATTTCAGGTAGATATGACCTAAGGACAAACCACTTTGGCACAGATATAGTTACCAAACCAAAAGCAGTAGTTTCTGCAGCACTCGATGGTACAATAATCTTTACCGGGTGGACAATGGAAACAGGATATGTGATTGAGATCCAGCATTCAAATAATGTTGTTACAATATATAAACATAATGCAAGCCTTCTGATGGAGACCGGAACACTGGTGAGAGCTGGCGAACCAATATCCGTAGTGGGCGATTCTGGTGAACTTTACACCTCAGGTCCCCATCTTCATTTCGAGATTTGGTACAAGGGTAATTCTCTGGATCCTGAAAAACATATTTTATTTTAGCATCTGACCGGTGAATGGTTGAAAGAATTGCAATATTAGGATCAACAGGCTCCATCGGAACACAGGCCCTGGATGTTATTTCCAGGTTCCCTGAGAGGTTCCATGTTGAAGTTCTTGCTGCCGGAAACAATTATGAAATTCTAGCAAGCCAGGCTCTCCGTTTTAATCCTGATATTGTGGTAATTGGAAACAGCCAGTACTATCAGCAGCTCAGGGAATTACTGAAAGATACTCAGATAAAGGTTTATGCAGGGAGCGATGCAATTGAGCAGGTGGTTACCTCTTCAGCAGTTGATGTGGTCCTTGCTTCGATAGTAGGATACTCAGGTCTGAGATCAACCATTGCAGCAATAAAAGCAGGGAAAAAGATAGCTCTTGCAAATAAGGAAACGCTAGTTGTTGCAGGAAGTATTATTGAAAAGCTTGTAAGAGAGTCGGGAAGCAGGGTTCTTCCTGTTGATTCAGAGCATTCTGCTATCCTGCAATGCCTCACCGGTGAAATGGGGAATCCTGTTGAACATATTTCACTTACTGCTTCCGGAGGCCCATTCCTGCATTTTTCTTCCGAAAAACTTAATGAAATAACACCTAAGATGGCCTTGAAGCATCCCAACTGGGATATGGGCAGCAAAATAACAATCGATTCTGCTTCTCTCATGAACAAAGGTCTGGAAGTAATTGAAGCTAAATGGTTGTTCGATCTTAACCCAGAACAAATTAAGGTGGTGGTTCATCCCCAGTCGATTATACATTCATTTGTACATTTTACAGATGGTTCCGTGAAAGCACAGCTCGGCATTCCGGATATGAGGGTGCCTATACTTTATGCTCTTACTTATCCTGAAAGACTGACAACTGACCTTCCCCGGTTAGACCTGCTCAAGGGCTGTTCACTTACTTTTTCAGAACCTGATCTGAAGCGATTCAGAAATCTTTCCCTGGCTTATGATGCCCTGAAAGAAGGTGGTAATATGCCATGTATTCTTAATGCTGCAAATGAGGTAGCCGTCAATGCATTTCTTGAAGAGCAGATAGCTTTTACACAGATGCCCGATGTGGTTAAATATTCAATGGAGAATACAGAATTCTCCTCCTCACCTGATTTGGATTTTCTTGAAGTTTCAGACAGATCAGCCCGTGAGGTTGCTAAAGATTTTATTATTAAACTGACCAATAAAAAATGACAATACTGATTAAAATACTGCAATTTGTTCTGAGTCTTTCTATTCTTGTAATAGTACACGAATTCGGCCATTTTATCATGGCAAAATATTTTAAGACCAGGGTTGAGAAGTTTTACCTTTTTTTCGATCCGTGGTTTTCCCTTTTTAAATTTAAAAGAGGAGAAACCGAATACGGGATAGGATGGCTGCCATTGGGTGGTTATGTTAAGATATCGGGGATGATAGATGAATCTATGGATAAGGAGCAGCTTAAACTACCTCCGCAGTCTTATGAGTTCAGGTCCAAAACTTCATGGCAGAGGCTACTCATCATGACTGGCGGTGTGCTTTTTAACTTCATACTGGCAATTCTGATTTTTGTTTTTGTTCTGTTTGCCTGGGGAGAGACTTATCTCCCTACAGCTAATGTGAAGTATGGAATAGTAACTGATTCTGTCGGATATGCAATAGGATTAAGGAACGGAGATAAGATCCTGTCAGTTGACAGTCAGCCTGTTGAAAATTTCATGCAGATTACCAGTGAAATAGTACTGAATGACAGAAAGACAATACAGGTGGATAGGAATGGTGAATTTGTCAATATAGAAATACCTAAAGAGTACATTACGAAGATGCTGAAAGGGAAAGGTCATATCTTATACCGGACTCCATTCGAGACAATGAAAATAAATTCTTTCTTTAAGAGATCCCCTGCGAGAGATGTAGGATTACTTGCAAATGACGAAATCACTGGAATCGATAACCTCACTTTTCAATTTTCTGATGAATTTCAGAGTTATCTTAAGTTAAACATAGAGAAACCAGTAACCCTGAATATCCTTCGCAACGGGAAAACGGAGAATGTAGTAGTAACCCCTAATAAGGAAGGGTTGCTTGGAATTTATTATACAGGCAAATCACTAGACCAGGTTTTTGAAATGAAGACCATAGAATATGGCTTCTTCGAGTCAATTCCGGCAGGGATAGCCAAAGGATTCAGAACAATAGCAGATTATCTGAAACAGTTCAAGCTTCTTTTTTCAAAAGATACAAAGGCGTATGAATCATTAGGAGGCTTCATTACCATAGGAAGTATTTTTCCCGGAGTCTGGGACTGGCATTCATTCTGGGATCTGACAGCCTTTCTCTCAATAATTCTGGCTGTGATGAATATTTTGCCAATACCAGCGCTTGACGGAGGGCATGTTATGTTCCTGCTTTATGAGGTGGTTACGGGAAGGAAACCTAGTGATAAATTCCTTGAATACGCCCAGATAGCAGGCATGGTGATCCTTTTCTCTATTCTCCTTCTGGCTAACGGTAATGATATCCTGAGGCTGATAAGGAAATAGAATTATTTTAACAGAGACTTGCTTATGATTAAAGAATTTATACCTTTGCTGAAATTCTAAAAACTTAAAGAGATGGGAAAGATAGGAATGACTGAGATTATTCTCATTTTACTGGTTGTGGTTCTTCTGTTTGGGGGTCGTAAGATTCCTGAGCTCATGAAAGGTATTGGTCAGGGTATGAAGGAGTTCAAGAAGGCATCAAAATTTGATCCTGATGCGGAAGATAGTAAAGAGGTTGCAGCGAAAGACAAATTTTAACCTTAGGATATTTAAAAGGGGCCTGCTTTGGAAAATGCAGGTTTTTTTTCAACTGGTTTTTTCCACAACTAACTAATCAGCTCATATTTCTGGTTTCGTTGGCCTGGAACAAAACCTGCTTCCCTGATAATATTCTTCATCTCATCTGCATTAAACCTGTTTCCGCCACCAGCAGCACTGACTACATTTTCCTCAATCATTATGGAACCAAGGTCATTTGCTCCGGCATTAAGAGCAATCATTCCAATTTCCTTTCCGACAGTAAGTATGGATGCCTGTATATTGGTAATATTATTAAGTAATATACGACTGATTGCTATTATCCTTATATAGTCGAATCCTGAGTAGCTGCTTTTAACGCCGTATTTAAGTCTGAGATTTGTCCCTTCATCCTGGAATGGCCAGGGAATAAAAGTTATGAAACCATAGTTCCCGGATGGTTTCTCGGCCTGTAAATCCCTTAATCTGATAAGATGTTCAATCCTTTCCTCTGCAGTTTCGATATGTCCGTACATCATTGTTGCTGAAGTGGGCAGGTTCATACGGTGAGCCTCTCTCATAACACCCAGCCACTCCGAAGATGTTGCCTTGGCAGGAGAGACTATATTTCTAACCCTGTCGGAAAGAATCTCAGCACCTGCTCCTGGCAGCGAGTCAAGTCCGGCATCTGTGAGCCGCAAAAGTACTTCCGGGTAGGTCAGCCTTTCCTTTCTGGCAAGGTAGGCTATCTCCGGCGGCCCAAGAGCATGAAGCTTTAATGATGGGTAGAGCTTCTTTAAGGTTCTGAACAAATCAGTATAAAAGTCAATACCCAGGTCAGGATTCATTCCTCCCTGAAGCAACAGTTGGTCTCCTCCAGTGGAGTAGAGTTCATCGATCTTGTTAATATAATCATCTACTGTTGTGACATATGAATCATCAGATCCTTTCTTTCTGCAGAAATTACAAAAGGTACACTGCGAAAAACAGATATTGGTAATGTTTACATTTCTGTCGATCATCCAGCCGGCTATTTTCCCGGGAACATGATGCTGCCTTAGTTTGCCGGCAATAAACATCAACTCTTCGAGCGGAGCATCATTATAGAGATTCAGGCCTTCATCTTTAGTGAGAGGAACCAGATTAAGTGCCTTTTCATATAGTGAACCCAGATTCATTTTACTTTGATTACGGTTGTGATAACCTCCGCAAAGGTAATGCTTTGAAATCGAATCATTCAATAATTTAATTAACTTTGACTTCTTAATTTATGCGCTATCCGGATATGAAACCTGAAATAATTAAGACAACACAAATATCAGTAGATCAGTCAGTTGTTTGTGTTATCGGTGACGGAGGTCTTCCTGACTGGCTTAAGCTGAACAGGGATGAGATTGAGTTCGCCATGAAGAGTTTAAAAGACAAGGAAGATCATGTCTATATCAACTCTTACAAAAGATGTATTTACCTTATAAAGATAAAGGAGGGTATAAGCCATCATAAAATAAGGGAGGAGTTACGAAGGGAAGCTTACAATTTGAAGAAACTTATTAAGGGGAATAATCACAATGAATTGGTTGTTGCTTCATATTCGGCTTACAGGGAGGCAGTTGCGGATTTTACAGAAGGGTTTCTTCTTGGCATTTATTCATTTGAGAAGTATAAGACCAAAAAGGATGACGGTCCCAAAAAGAATTATCCGGAAAAGATATTTCTTCATGGAGATATTGATGCAAAGGATGTCGCATGGCTTAACGACCTGACAGATGCTGTATATTTTGCCAGGGATCTGATAAATGAACCTGTCAACCATCTAAATGCATTAATGCTGGCTGAAGAGATAAGGAAGCTTGGGGATACTTCAGGATTCAGGACTGAGGTGCTTAGCAAGGGAAAAATTGAAGCACTCAAAATGGGAGGTTTACTTGCTGTAAACAAGGGGAGCATAGATCCGCCGGTATTTTCAATTCTTGAATGGAAGCCGGAGAAACATGTAAATAAAAATCCTGTGGTTCTTGTCGGTAAGGGAGTAGTTTATGATACCGGTGGTCTAAATATCAAAACCGGTGATTATATGGCAGGAATGAATGGTGATATGGCAGGCGCTGCAACTGTTGCAGGTGTAATGTATGCAATCTCAAAAGCAGATATCCCTCTTCATGTTATCGGGCTGATTCCGTCAACCGACAACAGGCCCGGAGGAAATGCATATACACAGGGAGATATCATCACTATGCATAATAAAATGAGTGTTAAAATTGGCAATACCGATGCAGAAGGAAGACTGATACTGGCAGATGCAATAAGTTATGCATCAAAGTATTCCCCTGAGGTAATTATTGACATAGCTACACTTACAGGTTCCGCTGCGATGACATTCGGGAATCAGGCTATTGCCATGATGACAAATGCCGACAGGAAATATATTAACCTTCTTATTGAGTGTGGTAATGACCTGTATGAAAGATTAGGAGAGCTGCCCTTCTGGGATGAATATGGAGAACTCCTGAAATCGGATGTTGCTGATATGAATAATGTTGGAGGACGTGAAGCCGGTGCAATAATAGCCGGTAAATTCCTCGAGAAATTTGCTGAATATCCACTGATCCATCTCGATATTGCCGGAACATCAATGCTTAAGAAAGATGATTTTTACCGGACAAAAAACAGCAGTGGATCCGGACTCAGATTACTTGCAACATTTCTCAAACGGCTGGCAGAAAATTATAATCACTTGAAACCCGCATGATTGATCTAAATCACAACCGAGCTTGCGAGCTCAGCAAAGCTAAACATGAATGAATATAAATGATTTTAATCATGTGTGGTTTGCCTTCGGCGAGCCCTTCGGGGTTCATCTGACCATTAAGAATAAATTATAAACGGATGAAATAGATAATAATGGAAAAGAAAAATATATTAGCTGGTATATCACAAGGAGATATAAATGGGATAGGGTATGAGGTGATTATAAAAGCCCTTTCCGATCCCATCATGAATGAAATCTGCACCACGGTTGTATACGGATCTCCCAAAGTAGCAGCCTATCACAGAAAAGCCCTGAATATTAATAATTTCAGTTTCAACAATGTGAGATCTGCTGAGGAAGCTCATGTGCATAAATCAAATATGATCAATTGTCTGGACGATAACACAAGGGTCGAGCTTGGTAAATCAACACCTCAGGGAGGAGAGGCAGCTCTCATTTCTCTTGAAAGAGCAGTAACCGACATAATGAACAACAAATTAGATGTTCTGATTACTGCACCAATAGATAAGCATAATATTCAATCAGATAATTTCCAGTTTAATGGACATACTGAATATCTGAAGACAAGAGCCGGAGTCGAAGATGTTCTTATGTTCATGATTAGCGAAAGTATGAGGATTGGATTTGTTACCGGTCATGTGCCTCTTAGTAAAGTCCCGGAGATCATTAACATCGACGTAATTCTCAGGAAACTAAAGCTGATGCAAAATTCTCTGATTGCTGATTTTGGAATACGCAAACCTAAAATAGCAGTACTCGGCCTTAACCCCCATGCTGGAGATAACTCACTTCTTGGTAAGGAAGAAGAAGAGTACATATCTCCGGCAATACAAAAGGCTCAGAAGGAGGGAATACTTACATTTGGTCCTTTCCCTGCCGATGGATTTTTTGGTGCGGGAATGTTCAGTAAGTTCGACGGTATCCTTTCTATGTACCACGATCAGGGATTGTCGCCCTTCAAGGCATTGTCATTTGATACGGGAGTCAATTTTACTGCCGGTCTTCCGTTCGTAAGAACATCACCGGTTCATGGTACCGCTTTTGCTTTAGCAGGAAAAGGAGAAGCCTCAGAGAGCTCATTCAGGCAGTCTGTTTTCCTGGCATGTGACATTTTCAGGAACAGGAAGATTTATGCTGAGATCACAAAGAATCCTCTGATACATCATGATATTGAGATTCACAATGACAGAATCGATGAACTTCCACCTGAAATTTTAAATGGAGAATAGCAGATATGATAGATTATATAAAGGGTAGCATCACCCAGATAACTCCCACATTTGTTACAATTGAAACATCTGGTATAGGATATTTCATTAACATCTCTCTTACTACCTACTCAAGCCTTGAAAACAAAAATGAGGCGAAGATACTTGTTCATGAAGTAATAAGGGAAGATGCTCATCAGCTGTATGGTTTTTACGACAAAAGAGAAAGGGATATTTTCCGTCATCTGATATCAGTAACAGGGGTCGGAGCGAATACAGCGAGAATGATGCTTTCATCATTGAATCCGTCAGAAATTGAACAAGCAATTATAGGGTCAGATATAAATATTCTTAAGAGTATTAAAGGAATCGGACTAAAAACAGCACAAAGAATTATTGTCGATCTCAAAGAAAAGTTTGGCAAACAGGTCGCTAGTGGTGAAATATTTAACATTTCGGACAATACTAACCGTGAAGAGGCGTTATCTGCTTTAGTAATGCTTGGATTTGCCAAAAGCGCAGTCTTAAAGGTACTTGACAAGATTGTCAGAGAAGAGAAGAATCTGACAGTGGAGGAAATAATCAAGAGGGCGCTTAAGAACTTGTAATTCTGAAGATTGGGGTCAGGAATATCACATAAAAATATTCTACTGTTTTGTCATCTTGTACTGTTCATGTCTCTCTTCTTAAGACCTGCAGAATCAAGTGGTCAGATTTCATTGCAGGGAAGCGAAGCTTCAGATACAACACGTAAGACAATCCTCAGGCTTAAGGATGATTCAGGGATCCCCTGGGAACAGAAACAGAAAGCCCCTTTGTTTCTTGACAAGCCAACGAATATACAATCAACGGTAATTTATGATCCTGATAAGGATGAATACATTCTTTATGAGAAGGCTGGTACTTTTGACATAAGAACTCCCGTTCATATGTCACCAGAGGAGTTCAGGAAGTATGAATACAGGAGAGCAATGCAGGAGTACTGGCAGCAAAGGATTTCCGGAGAGGACTCGGGATTCAGGTCAACTCTTATTCCACAGATAGAAGTGGGAGGAGCTGCTTTTGATAAGATATTCGGGAGTAATACGATCAATATAATTCCACAGGGATCAGCAGAACTCATTTTTGGTATTAACATATCAAGAACAGAAAACCCGACTCTTTCAGAGAAGCTTCGAACTATACCCACATTCGACTTTAAGGAGAAAATACAGATGAACGTTACAGGGACGATTGGTGAGAAAATGGAACTGGGTATAAATTATAATACTGATGCAATGTTCGATTTTGAGAACAGAACCAAGCTCGAATATTCAGGAACTGAAGATGAGATTCTTAAAAAAGTCGAAGCCGGCAATGTCACACTTCCACTGACTGGATCACTTATTACCGGGAGTTACAGTCTTTTCGGACTTAAAACGGAAATGCAGTTTGGCAAGCTTACAGTGACAACAATTCTTTCCCAGCAGAAGGGTGAATCATCTGTTATTGATGTAAAAGGCGGGGCCCAGCAGACTGATTTTGAAATATATGCAGATGACTATGAAGCCAACAGGCACTTTTTTCTCTCACAGTATTTCAGAGATGTTTATGACGAATCGCTGAAGAATATGCCTGTGGTAAGCTCAGGTATAAGCATAGAAAGAATTGAAGTCTGGATAACAAACAAGACCACTCGTTTTGAAGAAGCTAATAACAGGAATATTGTAGCCTTTATGGACCTGGCAGAGAACGACAATCACATCTTCAATCAGATTTCTGAATTCCAGGCATCACCTGGCAGTGAGAGATATCCGGCAAACAGTGCCAATAATATGTATAATCAGCTTATTACAACCTACAATGCAATCAGGGATGTTGACCAGGTAACCAATTCTTTTGAACCATTATATCCTGATTTCCAGATTGGGCGCGATTTTGAGAAGATTGAAAATGCCCGGAAATTAAATGACAGAGAGTTTGAATATAACAAGCAGCTTGGTTACATATCACTTAATACTGCCCTGAATACTGATGAGGTACTTGCCGTTGCCTATGAGTATACACTTGGAGGAAAGCTTTATAAAGTAGGCGAGTTCTCTACTGATGGGATAACAGCACCTCAGACTCTTATACTGAAGATGCTCAAAGGGACTACTCTTACACCCAGGCTTCCGACATGGGCTCTGATGATGAAGAACATTTACTCGCTTGGTTCGGGAAGACTTGAGAGGAAAGATTTTGAACTAAATGTCCTATACCAGGATGATAAGACAGGCAACTCAATTAATTATATTCCCGATGGAAAACTTGCAGATAAGATATTGCTGCAGGTCATGGGGCTTGATAACCTCAATTCACAGCTCGACAGAGAGTCTGACGGTTATTTTGACTATATAGAAGGTATTACAGTTAATGTAAACAGGGGAAAGATTGTTTTTCCTGTACTTGAACCTTTCGGTTCTCATTTGCAGAAAATGATCAATGATCCTAAGGTTGCCGCCAAGTATGTTTTCCAGGAATTATACGATTCAACACAGACCATTGCCAAGCAGATGGCTGAAAAGAACAAGTTCAAGCTAATGGGACAGTATTCTTCTGAGTCGGGATCCGAGATCAGGCTCAATGCTGCCAGTATTCCACAGGGTTCAGTAAAAGTAACAGCAGGAGGTGTTCCCCTGACTGAAAACACAGATTTTACAGTTGATTACAACATGGGAACTGTTAGAATAATCAACCAGGCCCTTATTGAGTCACAGACACCAATCCAGGTCTCACTTGAGAGCAACCAGTTTTTTGGATTTCAAACCAAGTCTCTTGTCGGAACACATCTCGATTACCAGATCTCGAAGAATTTTGATATTGGTGCAACTATTCTGCATCTGAATGAAAGACCCTATACACAAAAAGTAAACTATGGAGAGGAACCAATTTCAAATACTATATGGGGTCTTAATACATCATATGAAACAAACTGGCAGTTTCTTACCAAAGCCATTGACAAACTTCCTTTTCTTGAGACCAAAGCTCCCTCATCAATATCCTTTTTTGGTGAATTTGCCAATCTGATACCGGGACATTCAAGGGCTATTTCCAACGCTGGAAACTCATATATTGACGATTTTGAGGCCAGTGAGATACCTCTCGACCTGAAATCATTTAATGCCTGGACAATGGCGAGTATCCCGCAGGGACAGGATCTGCTTTTCCCAGAGGCAAGGCTGAACAATAAGCCCGAAAGCGGATTTAACAGGGCAAAACTTTCATGGTATGTTATCGACCCTCTCTTCTTACGAAATGGTTCATCTACACCCGATCATATCAAGCAGAATCCTGATCTTCAATCAAGCCATTATGTAAGAGAAGTATATGAAGATGAAATTTTCCCATACAGGGAGAGTCCAAGCGGAATCCCTACTAATATTTCTGTATTCAATCTGGGTTATTATCCTTCGGAAAAAGGATCATACAACTTCGATTCCGACCCGGGACCTTATTCAGCTGGTGTAGGTCCCGATGGAGCTCTGAATGAGCCTCAGACAAGATGGGGAGGGGTTATGCGGGAAGTTCTGACAAGCGATTTTGAGTCGGCAAATATACAGTACATAAAATTCTGGCTGATGGATCCTTTTGTGGAAGATCCTGATAATGAAGGAGGTGATTTCTATATTAACCTGGGAAATATTTCAGAAGATATCCTTCGCGATTCGCGTAAGAGCTTTGAGAATGGCCTTCCTTCATCACCAGAGGTGAAAAATGTTGACACAACTGCCTGGGGAAGAGTACCTACTGTACAGGCAGTGGTACATGCCTTCGATAATGCCATTGAATCGAGACAATATCAGGATGTAGGGTTTGATGGCCTTGGAGATCAGGACGAGCAGACATTCTTCAATAACTATCTGCAGAAGATACAGCTCAGGGTCGATCCGCAGGTTTATCAGAAAGTTGCCGAGGATCCATCGAACGACAATTTTCACTATTTCAGGGGTGGCGATTATGATGCCCAGAAACTTAATATCCTGGAACGCTATAAGAAATATAACGGGCAGGATGGGAATTCACCTACTTCTGAAATGTCTGTGGAAAACTATCCTACATCAGGCACAACACTTCCGGATATGGAAGATATAAACCGCGATAATACGCTGAGTGAAACGGAAAGCTATTATCAGTATAAAGTAAGTATACGCCCAGGTGATATTAAGGTAGGAACCAATTATGTTGTTGACGAGATTGAATATGAGGCAACATTTGCAAACAATCAAAAGTCAAAGGTAAAATGGTATCAGTTTAAGATCCCTATCACTGAATATCAAAAAGTTGTCGGTTCAATAAAGGATTTCAAATCAATCCGTTTTATGAGGATGTATATGAAGGGTTTCACAAAGCCGACAATTATGAGGTTCGCAGAGCTTGATCTTGTAAGGGCCGAATGGAGGAAATATAACATCTCATTTATGGAAGGAGGAGAAAGGGTAACAGTCCCTGAAGCTTCAGATGGTACATTTGAGATCAGTTCAGTAAGTATTGAAGAGAATTCAGGGAAAGAGCCGGTGAACTATGTATTACCACCCGGATTTGACAGGGTAACTGATCCACAGAATCCTCAGCTCCGGCAGTTGAATGAACAGTCAATGGTTCTTAAAGTACAGAACCTTGAGGATGGTGATGCAAGGGCTGCATATAAAAATGTAAATCTGGATATCCGTCAATATCGGAGTATCCGATTGGAGGTGCATGCTGAAGCGCTTATCGGACAGCCTCTTCAGGATGACGAACTGACAGCATTCGTAAGACTCGGGTCTGATTATAAAGGAAACTTTTATGAGTATGAACTCTCTCTGAAACTGACACCTCCGGGGCGTTATGATAATAAATCAGATGCTTCGAGGACAATTGTATGGCCTAAGGAGAACAGCTTTCTTATAAACATGTCACTCCTACAGGAGGCAAAGAAGGAAAGGAACCGGCAGATGGATCTGCCGGGCTCATCCCTGAGTGTTTCCGATGTATTTGTCTATACAAACGGTACGGCCAGAGTATCCGTTTCAGGAAATCCAAACCTTAGTAATATTAAGGTTATAATGGTAGGTATAAGGAACCCTATTGTTACACGGAATAAAACTTATGATGACGGAACATCGAAATCTGGAGAAGTATGGTTCAACGAACTACGGCTGAGCGATTTTGTTGAAAACGCCGGATGGGCTGCCAATGCTCATTTACAGGCTCGCCTTGCCGATTTTGGAACTATCGACATGGTGGGCCAGACAACAACTCCAGGATGGGGAAGTATTGACAAGAAAGTTAATGAGCGGAGTATCGAGAATACTATCATGTATGATATTTCATCAACAGTTGAGCTTGGAAAATTCTTTCCCGAGAAGGTAGCTGTCAGGTTACCGGTTTATGCAGGATATTCTGAAACACGTATTCAGCCTCAGTATAACCAGCTTGATCCTGATATACCCCTTAAGGATGCTCTTGATGCAGCAAAGAACCAGGCAGAAAAGGATTCAATACGTGCTATTTCAGAAGACCTTGCCCAGCGAAAAACCTTTACAATCAGCAATGCCGGAATAAGTGCAAGGGGTGAAAAGCCTCATTTCTATGATCCGGCTAACCTGAGTGCAAACTATACATACAATGAGGTCTACAGGAGTAATACCAAGACAGAAATTAACCTCGAAAAAAATTACAGGGGAGGCCTTAATTACAATTATGAGGCCCAGCCTGCAAACATTATGCCTTTAAAAAATATCAGGTTTCTGAATCCTAAAGCATTGAGGCTTATTAAGGATTTTAATTTCTATCCGTATCCTAAAAGCATTGGATTAAGAACTGAACTATACAGGTACTACAGTGAGATTAAGACACGTAATATAAATAATCCAAATCTCAGGGTCACACCTTCATACCGGAAAGATTTTGAATGGTACCGTATGTATGACTTTAAATATGATATTACAAGGCAGCTAAAATTCGACTTTACGGCAAATAATACTTCGCGGATTGATGAGCCTTTTGGTGGTGTTGACAAGTACAGATACAGTGACAGTTATAAAGACTGGCGCGATTCGGTTATGGTGAATCTCAGAAATGGAGGAAGAAATGTAAACTACAATCATTTCCTGAATATCCAGTATAATATTCCTGTAAATAAGCTTCCAATGCTCTCCTGGCTGAATGCCAATGCCAGGTACGGAGCAGATTATACATGGCTTGCAGGTCCTGTTTTCCCTGACAGCCTGAATATTAACATGGGCAATACAATAAAGAACCATAATGAGGCAACTATAACAGGAATGGCAAACCTTTCCACCCTTTATGGCAAATCGAAATTCCTTAAAAATATTGAAAATAATACGCGTCCGGAAGGCTCGAAACGACAGAAACAGGAGACAGTGCCTGTTACATATACCAGGTCGAACCTTAACTTCAGGGCAAAAGCGGTTAAAGCCATAAATCATAACCTGGGCACAAGGGATGTGAAAGTAAAAGTAACCAGCAAGACCGGACAGGAGGTTAAGGGAAAAATGGAAGTAATCAGTGACAACAGAATAAATTTCACTGCAGAGGAACAAGTCGATGGAGCAATAGTACAAGTGGATGGCAAAGTACAGAAGAAGAGAAATCCGATGATAGTAACCGGTGAGTACTTCATCCGGACCCTGATGGGAATACGATCTGTGAGCCTCACATTTACCTCTTCGCAGGGACAGTTCCTGCCGGGATATAATCCGGGAACTTCGTTTCTTGGAATGTCAGATTACAACAATACAATGGCCCCGGGATGGCCTTTTATACTTGGCTACAATGATCAGAATTTTTTCGATAAAGCAATAATAAATAACTGGATATCTACCGATACACTGCTTAATACCCCTGCATCACAGTATAATAAATACGACTTCTCTTTCCGCAGTCTGATTGAACCCTTTCCGGGCTTAAGAATTGACCTGAATGCTGACAGACGATATATGGAAAATATAAGTTCCTATTATATAGCTGATTATAATGGTAATTTTCCCGATAGTACACGAAACAGGGTTATGTCGGGAACCTATTCCATAACAGTTATTTCATGGGGAACATCTTTTGAAAAGATTTCCAAGGATGTTGACTATGTTTCCCCTGCGTTCGAGAAGTTCAAGGAAAACAGGGTAATCATATCTTCCAGAAGGGCAGACGTACGCAAAAAGGCTGATCCCACTTATAATCCTGATATTAATCCTTTAACCGGCAATCCTGTGACGGGACCTTATAAAAGTGGATTTGGAGAGACTTCAAGGGATGTACTTATTCCTTCTTTCATTGCTGCTTATACAAAAACCGATCCGAATAAGGTAAGCCTTGAAACCTTTCCGACTGCTCTAAGGATGATGCCAAACTGGCGAATCAATTTTGACGGGCTGTCGAAATATGAGTTTGTACAAAGGACCTTCAGGTCAATCAACCTTATGCATCAGTACAGGAGCACCTACCAGATTGGATCGTATACCACAAACCTCAATTTCGAGACTAATGAAAGCGGGGTAAGTGCCATACGTGACCTGCAGAATAATTTCCTCCCGATGTATGAGATAAATGTGGTCTCAATAAATGAACAGTTCAGTCCGTTGATTAATATTGATATGAACTGGAAAAACAGTCTTACAACCAGGGTGGAATGGAGAAAGTCAAGGACCGTTTCACTCAATCTTACAAGCAACCAGATTGCCGATGCACGTGTTAACGAAATTATTATTGGTGCCGGATACAGGTTCGATGGAGTCCAGATAATACTAAAGACAGTGGGAGGAGGACAGAGAGCATTAAGGAGTGATCTGAATTTACGGCTTGACTTTTCGGTGCGTGATAACAAGACACTTGCCAGAAAGCTGATTGAAAATGTTAATCAGCCGGTAGTTGGACAGAAAGTATTTACTGTAGGTACAACTGCCGATTATATCCTGAGTGACAGGTTTAACCTCCAGATATTTGCTGACCATAGTATGACAAATCCATTCGTGGCCAATACATTTCCGACATCAAACACTAATTTTGGATTCTCTCTGAAGTTTACCCTTGTACAATAACAAGCATGTATCTGACACGACCTTAAAAATGAGAACAATCACATTGGATAAATAAAAAAATATCTATTTTTGGATTGATTATTAAGAATAAAGGATTTCATTAAAAAACATTAAAGTCATGAATATACCGGCTGATTTACTCTATACAAAAGACCATGAATGGATAAGAATAGAAGGTGATACAGGATATGTGGGAGTTACTGATTTTGCACAGGGGGAACTGGGCGATATAGTATTTATAGAGATTGAGACAGTTGGTGAAACACTTGAGAAGGAAGAGGTATTTGGTACTATTGAGGCTGTTAAAACTGTTTCAGATTTATTTATGCCGGTCAGCGGTGAGGTTCTTGAGGTCAATCCGGGACTGGAGGACTCTCCGGATCTGGTCAATAAGGATCCTTATGGGAAAGGGTGGCTGATTAAAGTGAAGATTGCTAATAAGGGTGAAGCTTCAGGTCTTCTTTCAGCTGATAAATATAAGGAACTGCTATAATAAGGGGATAATTTAAAGGCCTCATATTCTGATATTTGCATTGAAACGCCAAAAATGAGGCGTATTTATTGATATCAAACAATTTATTAATGCCCTCTTGTGAGGGGTGGGGGTGAAAATATACGTTTAAGACACCCTTTTTTTAAAGTGTTTTCTTGATCTCAACCTCATGGTACCCTTCAATAACATCTCCAGCCTTTATATCGTTGAAGTTAAGTATATTGAGACCGCATTCATAACCTCCGACAACCTCTCTAACATCATCCTTGAATCGTTTCAGTGATCCGAGTTCACCTGTGTAAATTACAATACCATCACGGATAATCCTTACCCTTGTATTCCTTGTAATCTTTCCTTCTTTTACGTAACATCCGGCAACTGTCCCAACTTTTGTCACCTTGAAAATATCACGTATTTCAAGAGTCGCAACTATCTCTTCCTTCATTTCAGGCATAAGCATACCTTCCATAGCAGATTTAATCTCCTCAATAGCATTATAAATAATTGAGTAGAGGCGGATATCAATCTCTTCTTTCTCCGCAAGTTTTCTGGCGCTCAGCGAAGGTCTGACCTGGAAGCCAACAATAATGGCATTCGATGCTGCAGCAAGCAAAACATCTGATTCTGAAATCTGTCCGACAGCTTTATGTATTATATTGAGCTGAATCTGAGGTGTTGAGAGTTTTATAAGCGAGTCACTGAGAGCTTCAACAGATCCGTCAACATCACCTTTCACAATAATGTTAAGCTCCTGGAAATTTCCAATGGCTATCCTTCGGCCTATCTCATCAAGGGTGATATGTTTCTGGGTACGCAGTCCCTGTTCCCTCTGGAGCTGAGCTCTTTTTGTGGCAATATCCTTAGCTTCCCGATCACTATCCATAATATTGAACTTGTCTCCCGCCTGTGGAGCTCCATTGAGGCCAAGTATCAGTGCCGGTGTGGCAGGTCCAACTTCATCTACTCTATGTCCGCGTTCATTGTACATAGCTTTAATGTGTCCAAAGCAGCTCCCTGCAAGCATTACATCACCCACTCTTAATGTTCCGGCTTTTACCAGAATCGTTGCAGTGAATCCTCTTCCTTTGTCGAGTGAAGATTCAATAACTGTTCCGATTGCAGGTTTATCAGGATTTGCTTTCAGATCAAGCATTTCGGCCTCGAGGAGTACTTTTTCGAGAAGAAGGTCAATATTTAAACCTGACTTAGCAGATATCTCCTGAGACTGGTATTTACCTCCCCAGTCTTCTACAAGATAATTCATTCCAGCCAGCGCCTCTTTTATCTTTTCGGGATTGGCAGTTGGTTTATCTATTTTGTTAATTGCAAATACAATAGGGACTCCTGCTGCTGATGCATGGTTAATTGCTTCCTTGGTCTGAGGCATAACACCATCATCGGCTGCGACAACAATTATGGCGATGTCTGTTGTCTGGGCACCTCTGGCACGCATAGCAGTAAATGCTTCATGCCCCGGTGTGTCAAGAAAAGTGATCTGCCTTCCATCTTCCAGAATGACTCCATATGCACCAATATGCTGTGTAATACCTCCAGCTTCGCCGGCAATTACATTGGCATTTCTTACATAATCCAGAAGTTTCGTTTTACCATGGTCAACGTGTCCCATAACGGTAACAATCGGCGGCCTTGGTTTAAGATCTTCATCTTCATCTTCGATCTCTTTCACAGCTTCCTGAAGTTCCGCACTTACAAATTCAACTTTGAAACCAAATTCATCAGCAAGTATTGCCATAGTTTCTGCATCCAGCCTCTGGTTTATTGACACAAACAAACCGAGACTCATACATGTTGATATGATATCTGTAACCGGAATGTTCATCATGGAGGCCAGTTCATTTACTGAAACGAATTCTGTAACCTTCAGGATGTTCCTTTCCAGTTCTATCCTGTCAACCTCTTCCTGCTGTTTCAGACTTATGGCTTCCCTTTTATCGCGCCGGTAACGCGAACCTTTGGATTTTCCTTTGGTTGTAAGTCTTGCAAGAGTTTCCTTTATCTGCTTCTGGACCTCTTCTTCGTTGACTTCTGCCCTTACAGGTCTTTTCTTGATAACCTTCTTTTGAGCAAACTTGTCTTTTTTATCAGTTGAATCCTGCGTTGCAAGAGGAACAACCTCCTTATCTTTCTGGATCCTCTTTCTCTTTTTCTTTTTTCTGAAGTCATCACCATCTACCTTTACCGGCTGATATGGAGCTGACTTTTTCTTTTCCTCGACAGGAAGGTCTATCTTTCCTACAACTCTGGGGCCTGTAAGTTTTTTAAAATCAGTCTTGTATAATGCGACTACATCTTCTTCGCTTTCGGCTGTAATCAGATCCTCAATAACTTCCTCAATGAGGATATCTTCAGCTACCTCTTCTTTCAGATCTTTAACAGGTTCAGGTTCTTTCTTCTTTTCAGTCTCTTTTTCAACCTTCACCTCTTTTGCTGCTTTTCCTTTCTTCTCTTCTTTTTTATCAGATTTGCTTTCCTTTTTAATCGGTTCAAGATCAATTTTGCCTACTATATGCAGATCAATATTTGCTTTGGTTTTCTTTTCCTCAACAAGATCAGCTTCAACAGGTTTTTCCTTTTTAGGAGCTGTCTCTATTTCTTTTTTAGTGGCTTCCGGCTTAAGTTTATCCTTCTTTGGAGCAGGCTCTTCCTTCGGATCAGCTGATTTTGGTTTAGCAGTCTTTTCAAGATCAATCTTACCAACAAGTTTAATATCAGGTTTCTTGATTTCCGTCTTCAGATCCACATATGGTTTTGGAACAGTGGAATCCATAACAAGTATATCATTATCCCTATCGGAATCTTCACTTTCTGGTTTCTCAGGCACATCATCAATAGAAACAGACTCTTTTTTCTTGTGAAGATCCTTAAAGACAAGCTTTTCAGATTCCTTCTTAGCACTTATATCTGTGCTGTATTCCTTAACAAGCAGGATATAGGCTTCATTCGGCAGTTTGGTATTCGGGTTGGGATCAAGATCGAAACCCTTTTTATGCAGAAATTCCACAATTGTGGAAATCCCCACATTAAATTCACGGGCTGCTTTGCTTAATCTTGTTGCCTTTACATCATCAATCATAAAAATTCCTTGCCTTTATTAAAACTTCAAAATTAATCAGGTGATACAATAACTATTTATATATTAATCAAATTCAGCACGAAGGATGTTAATGACTTCTTTGACAGTTTCCTCCTCAAGGTCAGTTCTCTTAACAAGATCACTGATAGAGAGGTTGAGAACACTTCTTGCAGTGTCGCATCCTATAGTTTTGAGCTCATCGATGATCCAACCATCTATCTCATCTTTGAATTCTTCAAGGTTTACATCTTCCTCATCCTCGCCTCCTGGCTCTCTGTAAACATCTATTTCATAACCGGTAAGCTGACTTGCAAGTTTGATATTCAAACCTCCTTTACCAATAGCCAATGAAACCTCATTTGGTTTAAGGAAGATCTCAGCTCTTTTTGTCTCATCATCCATCTTGATAGATGTAATTTTGGCAGGGCTGAGTGCTCTCTGTATGAACAGCTGGTTATTTGATGTATAGTTTATAACATCAATGTTTTCATTACGTAATTCACGTACTATCCCATGTATCCTTGAACCCTTCATCCCAACGCATGCACCAACCGGATCGATCCTTTCATCATATGATTCAACAGCAACTTTGGCACGTTCACCGGGCACCCTGACAATCTTCTTAATAGTTATCAGACCATCGAATATCTCCGGAACTTCAAGTTCAAATAATCTCTCCAGGAATACGGGTGATGTTCGGCTGAGTATAATAAAGGGAGTATTGTTTCTCATCTCTACCTTTATAACCACAGCTCTTATTGTATCTCCTTTGCGGAAGTGGTCGGAAGGTATCTGTTCGCTTTTTGGAAGAATAAGCTCATTGCTGTCATCATCCAAAATTAGTATCTCTCTTTTCCAGACCTGGTATACTTCTCCTGTTACAATATCACCTATCCTGTCTTTGTACTTTATGTATATGTTATTCTTTTCAAGATCAAGGATTCTTGCTGTCAGATTTTGTCTCAGAGATAGAATCGCCCTTCTTCCGAAATCAAGGAACTTTACCTCGTCAGATACTTCTTCTCCGATCTCATAATCCTCATCAATTTCCTTGGCTTTTGAAAGGGGAATCTGGATAACCGGATCAGTAAATTCCTCATCAGAAACTATAACCCTGTTCCTCCATATCTCAAAATCACCCTTGTCGATATTGACAATTATATCGAAATTATCAGCCGAGCCATACTTTTTTGCCAGCATGCTCCTGAAAACATCTTCAAGTACACTCATCATCGTTGGCCTGTCGATGTTCTTCAACTCCTTGAATTCCGAAAAAGTGTCGATTAAATTAACATTTTCCATTTGGTGTAAACCTCTAATATTATTTAATTGTTAAAACTACTCTTGCCGATTTTACCTGGTCATAGTTAAAGGATATCTCCTTAAGCTCCCTTGCCTTTCCTTTAACTTTTACCTCAGTATCAAGTTCAAAACCTCCAGGAGTGACATTCTTAAGAACTCCGTAATGTCTTGTACCATCATTATCTGTTACTTCGATCTTTTTGCCTTCATTTTTGTAATACTGCTCAGTAACTAAAAATGGACTATCGAGACCCGGTGATGATACCTGCAATTCAAAATCCTCTTTATCACGGTCGAGGTTGTTTTCAATATTGCGGTGAATTGAAACGCATTCATCAATGGTTATTCCACCTTTTTTATCTGCAAGAACAGTTATCCTGTTTGCACTGCTTATCTTGACTGAAACAAGGAAGAGTTCAGTCCCATTAATGAACTGTTTTACAATTTCCTCTATTTTGTTCTTTTCAATCATTTTAAAAACCGATAATAAAATAGGGGACTCTGGTCCCCTAGGTGTCAATTCCCCTCATTTCGCTTGCAAAATTACACATTCTTTTGGAATTATCAAAATCTGGGACAAATATTATGATAATGAGCGTATAACAGATATTACCGGGGGGAATAATTCTTACACACAGAGAACCGCAGTGACCTATTTTATCGGGAATTTAAATGACACATAGTTTATAATTAAAAATGACTTTGTGTCCTTACTGTTCTATCTTTGTGTGCTCTGTGTTTTAAATGAATAGAAAATTTGCAGAATGTACACGTATGAGGAACAGATATTATTATCAAATTGTCAATTATGTCCAAGGGAATGCAGTGTTGACAGGTTTGCCGGGGGAGAAGGATATTGCAGCTCTGATGCCGGGATGAATATAGCATCAATATGCATCCACAGGGGAGAAGAGCCTGTTATCAGCGGACCGGACGGTATTTGTAATATCTTCTTTGAAGGATGTAATCTTCGATGCATATATTGCCAGAATCATGAGATATCGAGGCCTGGCAGAACCCATATAAGGAGTAGTTACACACTTGAGGATACATTGCAAAGAATTGAAAATATTCTCTCAACCGGAATCAAGGCTGTTGGTTTTGTATCGCCATCACATGTAGTTCCGCAGGTGAAGGCGATAATAAGAGGGTTACATGAGAGGGGTCTGAAGCCGATAATGATTTATAACACAAACGGTTACGAGAAGCCAGAAATCGTTGACAGTCTTGATGGACTTGTTGATGTTTATCTTCCGGATTATAAATATGTTACACCTGCCGTTGCCAGAGAGTTTTCCGATGCTTCAGATTATCCCGACATTGTGCTTAAAGCTCTCAGGAGAATGTATTTTCAAAAGGGATCAAAGCTTTTGGCTGATGATGAGGGAAGGGCTGAAAGCGGAATATTGATAAGACATCTGGTTCTTCCCGGGTATTCAGAAGAAAGTATTAAAGTCCTGAGGAATATTGCCGACGAATTGTCTCCGGGAGTTAATATTTCTTTGATGTCACAATATCATCCAAATCAATCTGTTAAAGATCAGAAAGAGCTTGGAAGATCATTGTACAGGTCTGAATATGAAACTGTAACCAGAGAAATGGAGAAGCTGGGATTCAGAAACGGATGGCTACAGGATATGAATAGTAATGTAAATTACAGACCTGACTTTTCCAGGGGAAATCCCTTTGAATAATTACTCCCGATTTAATTTTTTGTCATCCGGATAGAAGAAATCATTTTAGTTATATGAAATTTAATTCCTTTAATTAAATTAGCTGTTTATAAATTATAAAAATGTGTTTTTCAGCAGGTGCCAGTTTTGCCGGAGGTGCTGTTTTATCAGCCATTGGTTATGTCACTGTCCGGGAGTCTCATAAACCGTCTCATAAATTATTCGCATCAGTACCTCTCTTCTTCGCTTTCCAGCAATTTTCGGAAGGGATAATTTGGATTACACTTAAGCAGGGAGGATATGAAACGCTTCAATCCGCTGCAACTTACCTTTTTCTCATGATGGCACTGATTGCATGGCCTATGATGATTCCTCTGGCAACATATAAAATGGAAGAGGATATTAAAAAGAAAAGAATACTGAAATTTCTGACTGGCGCAGGGCTGGGATTGTCAGCTTATTATTCTGTATGCCTTGTTAATTTAGATGTTCATGCGCAGATAAATCAATTTCACATTCAGTACATTAATAATTTCCCAAAAAAGATTGGTTTAGTGGCATTCGGGATATATGCAGTTGTGACTTTGACTCCTCTTTTTATTTCAAGTGTGAGAAAAATGAACCTTTTTGGCGCTCTTTCATTAGTGTCGTGTCTTATAACCGGAGTATTTTATAAGGAATATCTAACTTCTGTCTGGTGTTTCTTTGCTGCACTTATTAGTGCTGTAGTTTATCTGATAATAAAAGAATCACAGGAAGAATTTAACTTATCTGGTATTAAGATAAGGAAATAGAATGCAAAAATGGCTATCTTTTATCTGGCTTGAATTGCCGTCTAAAAATAATAAAAACAAGACCAAGGATGATAAAGAATGCTGAAAAGGCAAGAGTTGCATAACGGTGATTCCATGGGATTGATCTTGAATATAATCGGATAAATGACATGAGAAATACTCCAATCCCTGATGCAATAAGAGTAAACCCTGTTTTTACAGGAGGAAAAATCCTTAATGGCTTGATCTCCCTGATTATCTCCTCCCTGTCGGGTTGCTGAATAAGGTCAGGTTTTTCAGTCTGACATTTCCAGCAAATTTCAAAATCAGTATCAACAAGTTCGTTGCATGATGGGCACTTCCAGAATTTTGATTTGTACTCCTCAATTTGTTCATCAGTGAGACCAGGTTCATCATCAAACGGGTCACCATACAATTCATTCATCCTGTCAGTGTAGAGCTCCGCTTCGTTTCTCGAAGATTTTATACCATCTTTGAACAGATTATCAAAATCCTCTGATGATATAAGTTCTCTTTCCAGGGCGGCCAGGAGTACAGCATGATAAACATCAATAACGATCTCTGATGGATTATCTATTATGTTGTAGATCTCTTCATCATTGTAAGATGACACATATTCTTTGAAAGCATTATTCTTATCCCATACAGCCTGTTTTGCGTACTTAGATTTTTTCGAATAGTTAAGTCTGATCTGTTCTGTGATTTTCTCTCTCAGGTCGTATGCTATTATTCCTCTCTCAACAGCAACGTAAAGAGCAGCTTCTGCCATTTCAGGTTTATAGGATATGTATCTTGTGATAATCCGGTCAAGCTCCTGGTTGTCATCTTCCCTGAGCTTTCTTATGAATTCATTGAACTTTTCAGTATCCGGTTCATAAACCTGGGGATTGAACTCTTCATCCATGGTCTTAATATTGATAATTCCAACTTAACTGGTTTTTCACTTCATTTGATATAAATTTACAAAAATTATTTAATCAGGAAATTAATACATTCAGTTTGATTCAACCGGTTAAAGAGTGATCCCGGACAGTCAGGTAATACAAAAAATAGTCGCTGGTGACGGTAATGCTTACAAGATTCTTGTGGAACGTTATCAGCAGATGGTATATCGTACTTGTATGGGATATGTCCACAATCGTGATGATGCCGAAGACCTTACCCAGGAGGTATTTATAAAGGCTTACCTGTCTTCGTCAGAGTTCAGACAGGAGTCTTCATTTTCAACATGGCTTTACAGGATAGCTGTAAATATGAAACCCGTATGTATTTGCATACAAAAACATAATTTTATATTAATCAATAATATGCGGGTTCCATCATGCCATAGAAATAAAATTTTTATATGATGAAAATAGAAAACAAACATTCATTACTCGTTTGGGCAGTAGTGGCACTGGCCGTTATGAATTTAACGATATTAGGCACCCTTATCTACCAGAGATATAAAGACTCAGGAGAGGAGGTGAATACACCATGAAGAAGAGCTAATTCATCGCAGCGACAGGAGGGATTCTCCGGCAGGTATTTCATGGAGAATCTGAATCTGACATCAGAACAGGATGAGACAGAGAAGGGGAAACAGGGGTTGGAATAACTGAAACTTTATGGGCTTACTATTTAAATCATTAGTTAATAACAAGCTTATTGATCCTCTGCTCTCTGGATTAAGAAGTGAAATATTAAAATTTGCAGGGAATCCCCGGAGTGTAATTGAGATTGCATGTGGAACCGGGACACTTGCAATCGATATTGTCCGGAATGCTGACAGAATTGTTGCAATTGATCTTGATCAGGACTTTATTTCATATGCTTCCACGAGGGCTGAAAAAAAAGGATTAGGAAATGTTCAGTTCATTGAAGGCGATGCATCTGATCTCAAAAATTATAGCACAGATGAATTTGATATTTCAGTAACTGCTATGTCTGTTCATCAGTTTGATGCAGATCTGGCTGTCAGGATAATATCCGAAATGGGGAGAATAGCCAAATTCACTATTATCGGAGACTATAACTTTCCCCTTCCTCATAACTTCTCAGGATTTTTAGCCAATGGAATAGAAAAAATGGCTGGAGGTGATCATTTCCGCAACTTTAAAGAATATATTGAAAAAGGAGGGATTAAATATTTTACTGATTCTGCCGGATTAAATATCAGAGAAGTTCATTATAAAGGGAATGGAGTTTTTATAGCACTGTTATGTGATAAGGCATTATGAAAAAAAGATAAATTGACCGTAGTAAAAACATAAGTAATGTATCTAACAGTTAAAATGAAAATAGTGTTTTTACATAAATTTCTCACGTTTCTGAAGGTTAAGCAAAGCACCGAGGAGAAAAACTACAGATCCCGTAATAAGTATGACACGGTTCTTGAAAGTTATCAGTGCCCATGAAGTTTCATTTACTCCCCTTGGTACTTCAAAAGGATTAAGGAAGATATTCCACTGACTTTTCGAAAAGGAGGTGTCTGAAAAGATTAAAAAGATTAATCCAATTATTATCATTATAACTGCTGTGCCATTCCCGTTTCTTACCACTGTCGATAACATGAACGCCATCATTCCCAGGAAAATAACAGGTATCATTACCTGAATGGTAACCCGGAAAATAGAAAATTTAATTATGAGAACAGATGAAAGGAATGTAAAGGCCAGCATTATTAAAAATGCGACAATAAAAATCAGCATTATCCTTACAAGCCATACCTTGTACCTGTAATCAGGAATTCCGAAAAGGATCTCAATTGTCCTTGCATCAAGGTCATTCTGGATACCGAAAACAGATGGATAAAATATCAGAAGCAGCCCAGAGAAAAGAAATACACCATATAAATCGTCCATTCTGGAGACATCGCTTGAGAAAACATAAATTACAGAAAGTCCAAGGTAAAAGACAACTGATCCGGCCAAAAACCAGATAAACTTATTGGCGAATATGATCCGCAAATTATATATAACCATCTTCCAGATGAGATTACTGAAATTATACAGGGTTTTGGTTTTCATCCTGATGATTTAAGAGTTTTGTTATTATTACTGATTCCTGTTCCTCTCAGAAGCCACAGATATGCATCTTCAAGGCTCGGTGTTACATTAACAGCCTTGGCTGATGGCGACTTTTCAGAAACAACCCTTAGTCTGACATTTTCTCCATCCGACATGTGATGTACCACAAGGTGGTTCTGAACAAATAGCGGAAATTCGGCCTCCGGTATCATAAGCTGCCAAACATGTTCTTCAGCCTCCCTTGACATATCAATCGGTTTGCCAAGGTACCTGAGCTTACCTGTTGAAAGTACAGCTACCTGGTTGCAGGAACTTGAAATATCTTCAATAATATGGGTTGAAAATATTACAACCCTTTCACGGCTCAGTTCAACCAGCAGGTTTCTGAATCTTATCCTCTCACGGGGATCCAGTCCGGCAGTGGGCTCATCTACTACAAGTATCCTCGGCAGGTGAAGCAGAATAAGGGCAATTCCCATCCTCTGCTTCATGCCACCTGAATATGATCCTATTTTTTCAAATCGCCTGTCTTCCATATGAACAGCTTTGAGTACATAAGTTACCCTTTCGTTCCTGGTATTAACATCTGTTATATTCTTAAGAATAGCCTGGTAATGGAGATATTCATGTGCCGTCATGTTTTCGTAGCTTCCGAATTCCTGAGGAAGGTAACCGATAAGTCCCTGGAGCTCTTCTCTCATTTTCTGGGTATCGAGCCCGTTTATCCATACTTTACCATAACTCTGTTCCAGTATCCCGCAAATTATTCTCATTAGAGTAGTCTTTCCTGCTCCATTAGGACCAAGCAGTCCGAACATCCCGTTTCCTATATTCATTGAGACACAGCTTAATGCTTTAAATGGTTTCTTTTTTCTGCCTATCAAGGGGACCGCAGCAACAATCCTGTAAACTATCTTCCTCAGATTCCTGAACCTTCCTTCCAGTCTGTAGATATCAATATTTTCACGTGACATCTTTTCCCCTGTTTTATATATAAAAAGGGCTATGTACCAAAGAAATCCAAGGATCAGAATCACAACTATATTATCCCATCTGAGCTGGAACCACACGAGGTTGGCGAGTGGAATAAACCAGAATATGATAAGATCAGTGATGGCTGAAATTATACTTAGCCATTTATTCTTTTCATAAAAGGCTTTATACAACAATAGTTTCCTGACAGAATTCCATGTATATGAAAGAAAGAACCAGGCCCCAATGCTGAAAAGGAAGATCCAGAACCCTTTATTTAGGTAGAAATATGTAAAATATACCAGGAAACCCAGGACGGGGATATTCCATGTAAGACTACTGATGTCTCTGACAGATTTATATTGTTTTTCGAGTCCGAGTCTATTTCTGATTCTTGCACCGGCTTTCCATTCCCTGGTCCACCGGTTTTCCCTTTCATATATTTTCACAAGGCTCTGTATAGTGATTACGATGTTTTCATCGGGTGAAATCACTGTTGATCTGGCTTTTATGAGACTTTTCATAATAAACCATGTAGTTGCAGGGATCAGTATTACAACAAGTAATGTGAGGATCAGTTTCCATATGAATTTATCTATGTTGTTAAATATGAGGAATACTGTTAATGCCAGGAAAATCAATTGGAGAGTTTTATTTTTCCAGTCAAGTGACCGGATCCATTTAATTGCATTTTCCAGTCCTATATAGAAGGTTGGTATAAATACAAGGGTCAGAAGAGTACTCAGTGAGAGTCCGCCTATAACAGTTATGGCAAATGAAGCGCCAATCACCGAAACAAACTCTGCTTCACCCATTGCAAGCGGCAGAAGGGCAATAACTGTTGTTGCAGCTGTTATCATTATCGGCCGCAGCCTGGCAACGCCTGCCATCATCAGTGCCCTGTGAGTCCGGTATCCCCTTTTTCGAAGGATATTTGTATAATCAATAAGAATAATTCCGTTGTTTACCACTACCCCCAGCAGAATCAGAAATCCGGTAAGAGTGTTTGCATTAAGAAGCGAGTTATGGGTGATAATCAGCGCTAAAAGTGATCCGAGGGCAGCAAGAGGAATACTGAACATTAATACCACAGGGGTTACAAGCGACTCAAATACTGCGGCAAGAATCATGTAAATCAGAAGAAAAGCTACTCCGATAAGGTAATAGAAATCCTCTAGCTGGTTCTCTTCATGAACAATTTCAACAGCAGTTCCGGAAGGGATATTCAATCCTGATACAATAGCTTCAACATCGCTTCTCGCACCTTCAAGAAGATCCTTTGAATTTTTTATCTCATCATTGAATGAATAAGTTACGGTTATCCTTTTTTCCTGATTTTCCCTGTGGATGTTTCCCAATCCTGAAGAAAAAACTATCCTGGCGAGCTCTTCCATTTCCATAACAGAACCATTGTTTCCCAGCACCTCAAGTCGCTTGAGGTCATCAATGGTCTTATCCGGTTTTTTACCTGACAGAGAATCTGCTTCTGCATATTTAATAATTATATCATAGTTTTCCGATCCCTGTCTGAATGTCGCTCCGGAAGAGTATTCAGGGCTGAATGTGGCAAGTGCAGCTGAAAGATTCATCAACGTAAAATTGTTCCTGCCCATATAATCCATGTCGAATAAAAGCTGAACCTCCGGCTTATTGTCCTGTACGTTTACATTTGAGCTGCTGACAGACGAGAGATCCTCAATATATTCTTTAATATCATCGGCCAGCATCTTCATCTGGCTGAAATTCTGTCCCTTAATGATTATGCTTTCTCTGGAGGTTCCTATACCCATCAGATTCATAAAATCAGCACCGGGATTATAATTTTCACCTCCATCACCTCTTGTAAATCCGCCTCCTGCTGAAAGTTCATTCATGCTTATCTCAGCTGAAGAGATATTTTTTACTTTTTCCTCTATGTCATTTTTTATTTCGGGAAGAGTCCTTTTGCTTGTTTTATCCCACTCTTTAGATAGATTGATTGTTACTGTAGCCTGGTCTTCTTCTATTCTGCATACAATATCTTCTTTTTCAGGTATTGCAGTGAGTCTTGATTCCATCTCTGCAACAACAGCATCAGTTTTGTCAAGTGTAGATCCGCCGGGCATCGTCACTGTAAGCCTGAAGGTTGGGGCTTCTACCTCTTCAGTTGAACTGATGCTCAGGGTAAGGCTGACAAGAAGGGCTGTAAAAAAGACTACCAGTGTCCCGATTATTGTTGATGCCGGATTCCTCATCCCGGCTTTCAGGACCAGGTAATACCCCTGGATAAGGCGGTCATTTACAGATAATTTCTTAAAAATTCCCGAAGTCGCTCCTGATGATCTTTTTAGCAGGTGATAAGTTGCCATAGGTATAAAGAACATAGCAACTGTAAGTGAGATAGTAAGTGTTGAAATTATTGAAACTCCGATATTCTTACCAATAATCTTTACCATGAAATTATCTGAAAAGATAAATGGGGAGAATACAATAAGGGTAGTTAGCGTGGCTGCAAAAACAGACCGCCAGACTTCTGAGGTACCTTGTTTGACAGACCTCTCCGGAGTATATTCGTGACTGGCAAGGCGATATATGTTTTCAAGTACTACCACGGAATTGTCCACAAGCATTCCTATAGCGAGCGCCATACCTATAAGAGTCAGGCTGTTGATAGTTACACCATAGGCGTAGAAAAAGTTGAAAGCTGAATATATAGAGACAGGTATAGATATTGCGATTATAGATACCAGCCCTATATTCCTGAGAAAGATCCAGAGAATAAGCACAGCCATCAATCCTCCAGTAATTGCCAGACTGATGATCTGGTCAATATTCTTTTCCATTATCTCGGCTGTATTGTTCTGCACAACTATTGAAACTCCTTCAGGTTCGAGCTGTTTGTTCAGATTTTCTACCGCCTTAATTGCTTCATGGGAAAGATCAATCAGGTTTGCCTGGTTATCGTTGACAAGTGTTACAGTGACGGCATCAAGTCCGTTTACCCTGCTGAAAGAGGTTCTCTCCTTGGCGCCATAAATTATTTCTGCCACATCACCGAGCAGAACAGGACCATCGGTTTTAATAATAATCTTTCCAATATCATTAACATCTGTGTATTCGGAAGTGATATTTACAAAAAACTCCCTGTTGCCATCTATAACCTTGCCTGCAAAAGTCTTGTCAGCGCCATTATTGTTGAGCAGGTTTCTTACCTGTCCTATCGAGATACCATTTGCCTTGCAGGCTTTTTCATTAAGTCTGACCTCTATAGAATTTTCCTGTCCGCCGTAGACCTGGACTCCGGCAATACCATCAATATTCTCAAGCTCAGGCTTTATCTCCCTGTCTGCAATATTTCTGATGCGGTCTATTCCTCCTGTTCCACGTACCTGGAGTTCCATGAATTGATTTGTCAGCTGCTTTAGATCAATCTTTATAACATTGATTATAAACTCTTCAGGTATAGAATTTTTAACAATGTCAATCTTCTCCTGAAGCTTCAGGTTGGCATATTTAAGATCAGCATTCTGATTATAATAAATCACAATTGTACCATATCTTGAAGAGATATTTGATTCTATCTTTTCAATTCCCTCCAACGTACCTATTGCACCTTCAATGGGTATAATTGCCTGGGTTTCAATGTAAGCAGGATCCATCTCGAGGGGAGTACCAACCTGTATTATCAGGGCAGGGAGTTCAGCATTAGGAAAAAGCTCAACAGAGAGCTTATTGTATGATACATACCCAAGCATCGAAAGCCCTGCGAAGAGCATTATTATCAGAATTCTTCTTTTTATTATAAAATCCATGCTCTTTGCTAAATATGATTGCCCGGCTCACTTTTAATTTTATCAGCTCCTGTTATCCATCTGCTCAGGGAATCAAACACCCAGTATACACATGGTATAACCACAAGGGTCAGAATGGTTGAAGTAACCATTCCACCCGTAACTGCAAGAGCCATAGGCGCTCTTAATGATGCGCTTTCGCCAATGCCAATTGTAAGAGGAAGCAGGGCAAGGATTGTTGTCAGGCTGGTCATCAGGATCGGTCTTATCCTCTGGGTGCCTGCCATGACAATAGCATCTTTCTTCGTCATACCAGATTCCCTGAGCTGATTTATTCTGTCAACCAGTATTATGGCGTTATTTACTGCGATTCCTCCGAGCATTATGATTCCAATGTAGGCCATCATGTTCAGCGGTTTTCCGAGCAGGAAGAAAGTAAGAACGGTACCTACACCAGCAAGAGGGATGGTTAGCATTATGATAAATGGCTGAAGGACCGATTCGAACTGGGAAGCGAGAACCATAAATACAAGGATAAGAGAGAGTAAAAGGGCAAAAGACAGATTTGACATCGACTCTTTCCTTTTAAGCTCTTCTCCGGTAAACTCAATCTTGTAATTAACAGGAAGTGTAATGGCACTCAAGGACGATTCAGCATCTCTGACAACCTTGTCGAATGCTGTATTACTGTTTACCATTGCATATATATAGCAGGTTCTTGACTGGTTCCTTCTGGTTATCTCTCTTGGGCTGGTTACTCTCTTTATTTTAGCCAGTTCACTCAGTGGCACTTTTATACTTCCGGCTGTGATTAACAGATCACTCAGGCTTAAGAGTGAAAGATCACCAAGCCTGATTGTAATGTCCTTCATCTCGCCGTCTTTCTCAAAACTGCCTGCCGAGGATCCTGATAAATAGTTTTTTACCTGGTTAATAATACTTTCGACAGTAACATTATAATAACTTGTTTTAAACCTGTCAATGGCGACCTCCACTTCAGGAGTTCCCTGGTCAAGCGAAGTAGTAATATTGTACAGCCCAGGATTTTTTTCCAGGATAGATTTACATTCGTTAAGAATCCGCTCAAGTTCAGTATGGTCGTCACCTGATATTTCCAGTGTAAAAGGCGCTTCATTTGTTCCAAGTGAGGATTGGAGCGCTGTTTCCTCCCTTGTAAAACTGGTCTCGAGATCAGGGATAGTCTTGAGCCATTTTTCAATAACTGATATTTCCCGTTCCGTTTCTCTGGCATATTCGTCAGCAAGAATCACCTTAATAGAAGACATATTATCTCCTTTTGCCTGTCCTGTCTGACTAAAAGACGAATTGTTATCAATCCCTGCCTGACTGTATACAAGTTTCAGCTTGTCACCAACAAGTTTCTTTATTATGTTTTCAGCACTTGCGGTTGTGCTTGAAGTAAGATCGAGACTGCTCCCTTCGGGCAGCTTAAGATTAATTGTGAATTCAGCTGATTCTGACCTGGGCATGAATTCACTTCCAAGACGGGGGATCAGAAGCGCTGTAATTGCAAAAATTATTACTGAGGCAATAATTACTGTTAATCTATTCACAATAACCATTTCCAGAAACTTGCTGTACCAGGTGAATTTGAATGATTTTGACTTGGTGGCATCCCCTTTTTTATCGGGAAGCAGGACCGAAACCAGCATTGGAATAACAATTAAAGCAACAGCCAGTGATGAGAGCAGGGAGAAAGCAACTGTCCAGGCCTGGTCCTTAAACATCTCACCTGAAGCTCCATGCAGATATACAATAGGAAGAAATACTACAATGGTCGTAATTGTTGATGAAGTGATTGCAGCTCCAACCTCGCCTGTTCCTCTTATTACTGAATCAACAAAAGGAACTCCCTCCTCCCTAAGCCTTGTAATGTTCTCCAGTACTACAATTGCATTGTCGACCAGCATCCCAGCTCCCAGTGCAAGGCCTCCGAGAGTCATTATGTTCAGCGTCAGGTGGTTGAAGTACATAAGATTAAAGGTGGCAATAATAGATATCGGGATTGCCAGGCTGATGACCAGTGTCGTGCCGATCCTTCTGAGAAAAACAAACAGTATCAATACAGCCAGCAGTATACCGGCAATGAGGGTATTCTTTACCTCGCCAATAGCACTGTCGATGTAGTTGCCCTGGTCATGTACCTTGGTGAAACTGTAGCCGGGAAGCGCTTTTTCAAGATCAGTTATTGCCTTATCCAGACTTTTTACTACCTCAACAGTATTGAATTTGGGCTCCTTATAAATCAATAATCCTATGCAACGTTTACCATTCAGTGTCACAATATTTTCAGGGTCCTTATTATCAAATCTGATTGTGGCAATATCCTTAAGATATACAGGGACTCTTGAGGAAAGTGAAGCTGCCGATGCATCGGCTGTTGAAGCAGTGACTTCTGAGGCTGTCTGTTTAAATCCGACAATTATATTGCCGAGGTCATCGATATCTTCCAGGACACTGACGCCCTTGACAACATATTTAAGGCCCATATCAATTATTGAACCGCCTGAAACATTCCTGTTGTAGTTAGCTATCTGAGCTGCAATGGCATCAGAAGTAAGTCCGAACGATTCAAGAATATACCTGCTTGTTTCTATTACAACCTCGCTCTCGTCAGACCCTGAAAGCTTTACATCAGCTACTCCTTCAATCCTGACAAGTTCATTCCTGATATAGTTTTCGGCAGTTTTTCTGAGTTCATCCATGTTGGTGATGTTCTCATGCATTAGTCCGATAGTCATTACAGGAACTGCATTCGGGTCATATTGAGAAATGGTAAAATCCTCAAGATCTGAATTCTGGCTAAAGGTGTTAAGCTCCTTCTGAAGGTCAAGGAATGCCTCATCCATATCCTTGTTCCAGTCATATTCAACTGTTATTACTGCTGTTCCTGCCTGCGAAACCGATGATACTTCCACAACATCGCTTTGACGCATTGCCAGCGATTCAATCTGGTCGACGTAGTTTTTCTCAATTTCCTCGGGAGGTCTTTCTCCTGCTTTTAGTTCAATATAGATCTTTGGGTTATTCAGATCGGGAAAAAGATCAGTCCCAAGTTTACCAAACGAGATAAAGCCAAGCAGAACAATGCCCAGAACAAGCATCAGAACTGTAACCGGATATTTTACAGCGAATTGCGCAATCCTGTTCATGTGTTTACTGTATAATTTTTACTTTCGATTTATTGCTAAGCGTTTCAAAACCACTGGTAACTACCCTTTCATTAACAGTCAATCCTCTTGTTACCTCAACTTCAGTCAGATTCTCAAGTCCTGTTTCGATTATTCTTTCATTGGCAATCCCCCTGTCAACAACAAATACTGTTTTACCCCGTTGCCTTGAAAGAATTATATTTTTCGAAATAACGATTGCAGAATCTTCTTCGTTAACAAGAATATCTGCCTTGACAAACATACCGGGCCTCAGCAGTAAACCGGGATTGGGAACAGTAACATTCCCCTTGAAAGTCCTGGTATCAGGATTAATAGCAGGCGATATCTGTGTAATTTTTCCGGTTATTGTATCCTCGGGTAATGTATAATTGGTCAGGCTAACCTTTTGCCCGGGTTTTATATCTGACAAATACTTTTCAGGGAGCTGTACATCTAGGTACATTATATTGTAATCCATTATTTTAACTATTGTTGATCCTGTCTCAATCTGGCTCCCCTGCGTATAATAGGGCAGGTCTACAATTACTCCCTCTATAGAAGAAGTAACCCTGGTCTTTTCAAGTTGCAGGCGGGAGTTCTCGGCAGTGGTTTTTGCATTGCTGTAATTGATACTTGCAGTCTTAAGCTCTTTCAGTGTAACTCCACCTTTCTCATATAATGACTCCTGTTTTCTGAGTTCACTCTCCATCAGCTCCATGTTCAGTTCATTGGTTTCAAGCTGAATGGAATTGACGTATTCCTTATCCTCAAGTCTGGCTATCAGAGATCCTTCTCTTACCCTGTCGCCCAGCTGCCATGATCTGCCTGTTTTGGGATTTTTTTCAAGGAAATATGAAGCTGTGATTTTTGACTTCAGCACTATATCTCCTTTTGGATATACAGTACCAGTGGTACTTACATATTCACCAATATGCATGAGTTTCAAATCTTCAACCGATACAGGTATTTCAACATCAGCGTTGATGCTCTGGTCATTGTTTCTGCAGGAGTAAAGAGTGATAAGTAATAATGTTAAGATGAAAAATGATTTTTTCATATCCTTATTTTTTAGTTTTTATTTTCTAATGTCATTACGGGAGAAACCGGCTGTTTCTTTTCAAAATCATACAATGTCTGTATCTTCAGATTAAGCAGCTCAAGTTTATACGAAATCAGAGAATTGGTGTATGAGAGCTGTTTTTCCGAGAGCTGGTTCTGAAAAATATTAAGATCCATACCGGTCAGGTCGCCATTCTTATATTTTTCAAGATTCAGGTCATAGGTGAGCTGAGCATTGGTAACGGATTGCCTTGCTATTTCAATCTGGTTTTGGAGATTGATCAGGTTTCGGTAGATCTTCCTGATGCCCAGTACAATATTATTCTGTTCCTCTTCAGCAGAGATGTTCGCCGATTCTATTGAAGCTTCCGTTGCCTTTATCCTCGCTTTTCTCTCACCCCAGTCCCAGAGCGGTATTGAGAGAGATAAAGCAATACTCTCATTATCAGTTGGATTGTCATATAGGTTACCAAGGTTTTCATTATCTCCGAATAGACCGAATGTAAGACCCAGGCTTCCTTTAAATTCATTCAGCGCTTTTGTCTGAATCAGATCGAATTGTGATATTTCAATATCAATTTCACGTTGCCTCAGCTCCATCCTGTTTGCCAGTCCCTGGTCTATTGCAAAGGCAATATCAACTTTTACAGTATCCACTGCAATATTTGGAATAACAATAATATCGTCGAAGAGAGTAACCCCGATCAGGAGTTTAAAATCATCCTTGGCATTTTCAAGTGATACCAGGGCATTTTCATAGTCCGATTTTGTTGTGGCAAGGTTAAGTTCGGCCTGGAACATTTCCTCGCGGGCTGAGATACCTGCATCAACCTTATTTTTAGATACCTCATAGCTTTGTTGCATGTTCTGATATGCCTGTTTTGCTATGTCAAGACTCTGCTGCTGTTGGTAGACATAGTAGAATGCCTGCGCGACCTGGCGTTCGAGAGCAAGAAGCTGTATTGCATAATTCAACTGTGAATTCTCAAGTGCCAGTTCCAGTTCTTTCAATGTAAGTTTTGTTCTGTTATAGGTGAATAGAGGCTGATCCAGCCTTAATGCCAGATTATTGTTGAATCCTTTTGTAGTGGTGCCCGAGTACTCACTATAAGAATCAGTATATCCGAATTTGTTCGTAAGCGAGATTTTCGCATCTGTAAGCTTTATTGGCTGAATAACAGAAAAGGTACCGTAGCTCTCAGTTGCATTGTATGTATTATAGTCAGATATGAGATTATTGAATTCCCTGCTCTGGGTGTAGCTAATAGGATTCAGTGTAAGAGCAAACTGTGACTTGAGGGCTGCATTCTGGGCATTAAGATTCTCCTGGCTTCTTATAAGATTCAGCCTGGTTTTTTTCATCGAAGGGCTGTTTATTTCAGCAGTGTTCAGTGCCTGTTCAAGCGTCAGCCCCTGCTGCGGGAGAACCGTTGTGAAATTCATAGAAAGCATTCCGATGAATATTAATTTCAGCCTGATTATATCCCCAAAGCATCTAATCTTCATATTCTTAATTTTTAACTTCTAACTTTTAACTTTTAACTTTATACTTATTCCACCCTGACCCACTTCACTGCATCACCTATCACCAGTCTGCCTGATGACTGGTTTGTAAGTACCACTCTTGCAGTATCGGTTGACAAATAATATCTTCCCAGATTATTCCATTCTGCATCAGCACTTTCATAATCAATTGTAATATCCTCAATTCCGTCATCATTATATACCTTGTAATGGAAATCCTTAAACCGGCTGTCTGCCTGTTCATCTTCCATACCTTCAGCTCTGCCAGGCCCTGCAGTACCAGCACTTCTGTCACTCCTGATACGTCTTAGATTCATCCTCTTGCCGACATAGCAGTATACATCATAATATCCGGGATCATTTATTTTTGTAGCCCATGTGACAGACCTGTCTCCTGAGCCTCCCCTGGTGTAAACAGCTGACCGTATATATTTCCCAAAATAGGTTGTCTGGACAACGGGTTGCCAGTACTCAGGTCTCATCCACTGGCTAACCTGTTTGTATACGTTGGTCTGATTATTGGTAATTCCAAACAGTTTTTTGAGAGGACTGACAGTAATGAAGTCGCTTGAAGAGAATCCCGGGTCTTCGTTGTCAATGATGATCTCTGCCGGATTATTCAGCACCGGTGCATCAACTATCATTTCCTCCTCAGGTAATGAAAGACGGCCTTTAATCTTAGTTGCCTCATTAACAGGCATGTTGATCCTTCCTGGAATGTTCTTTGCAAACAACGTATTGATAAACATACCTCTTGGTTGAACATCATTAATAATTGATATTTTTTTCGACTCGGACGGTTCAAGAAGTACAATCTTCGAAATATCTGAAGCTTCCATTCCCCTGCCTTGCGTTATACCCTCTCCGGGTCCACCTCCTGGCTGGAACGCACCTGACATCCTGGCACCTCTGCCTCCTGGCCCTTCACTTCGGAAGGCAATATTGAACAAACCCGGTACATTCTCAGGATTTGTTGCCGTAAATGAAACAAGGTACCTCAACCTGTCATTAACTAATATTTCATTTACCTGCAGGCCGGAGAAGATAAATCCTGGCTGATCCTTTCCTTTGAACCAGTTGTCGAGATAGGGATAGAAATCAAAACCGAACCTTTCCAGGATATCTTCCCTGAATTTAAGGATATCCACTCTCTCAAACTTGTGATTATTACAATATTCAGCAAACCATATTTTGAATTCCTCTATTCCTGCTTTTGATCGCAGAAGGTTGAAAAACCAGTCGCCTTTAACGGCAAGTACTACTCTAACTGTATCGCCACCTGGATTTTGTTCAAGCAGTTCCCTGAAGCTTTTATCCTTAAGGACCAGGTTTGCTTTGTCATTTTCAGAGAGATTTCCAATCATGGCTGAAAATCCCTGACGAGGTCCCAGCTGAACAAGTTGCTGAAGATGTGATTCGAAAACTGCATTTATTACAGGATATTCCGATGAGAAGAAGTTATTTTTGTAGAAATAGAAACTCGGCCCCAACTGATACCTTGATGGTTCATTATAGACCTGATCCCCGGTGAATACAAGGCTTTCACCATTAATGAAAATATTTCTAACAAAATCATTAAAAAGTCTGACCTGTAGCTCTTTATCGGTGATTACCTGGTTGTTGCGGGCCATTCCCTTCTTCTGTCTTTCAAATCTTTTACTGAAACCTGCAGCATCAAGAGTAGATAGTTTTTCCGGTAAAAGGATCATTCCTGGCTGAACTTCTGAACGGGTCTGAGTGCTGTTTCTCGGGTAAGAGTAAAACTGAACTGGTACTTCCAGTAAAGCAAGCGATTTGAAGGGATAATTGGTAGAAAATGAAGTTTCCAGATCTCTCATTATTCCTGATACAAGAGTGGGTAATGTGTCTTTAAGTTCAGCAAGGTCTTTTTTATAGTAATCGTTACCCCTGAAATGATGAGCAATATACGTTATAGAGTCAACCCTGAGGGTATCTGACTGATAATCTCCTATAGCAACTGTTAATCCAGTGAGCGGACCTTCAGGCAGGTAAGTTACATAGGTTGAATCATTTCTCCTGAGTCCCTGGGAAATTACATTCAGCCCTTTTTCTGTTTTTACTTTTAGTGTATACCTGGTGAAATTTATTTTTATTCGTGCCGGGTTGGATGGATAGTAATTCAGGGATGCCACTGGATACCAGTGTGTTTCAGGTGTGAGAAGAAGATAGTCGTCCTTAAGAAAATATTGCCGCTTGTTAACATTAACCATTGCAATCCTGTACCTGTTCTCCTTAATATTGTCACTGAAGTTTGGTGAGCAGAAAGCTTCATTTATTTTTCCTGAATACTCAAAAGTAAGTGTGTCATATTGCCCTGGAAGAAGTATTGCCGATGGCTCTATCTCAATTATGTGGTTTGTCGTTTTGAAACTTAGATTGCCATCCTGCCCTGTTATTTTATTTACAGTAAGAAGTGGGTTAAGGGAAAATAGATAATGATCAATTGGATTCCCGTTATCGTTTTTAATTTTTAGTCGGGCACTTGCTTCAATCATTTCTCCTTTATGTGTAAGTTCTATTGAAGCATCAGTAACCAGAGGGAAATCGCGATTTTCAAACAGCCTGTTTGTTTCAATAACCATTTTTCGGGTTTCCCTGTTGCCAAAGAAATTTGAAACAGTTTTATATCCACAGAAAACGGCTCCTGTCAATGAGACAAACAGGAATATAATGGCCAGGGTAGTGTGGAGCTTTGACTGGGGCAGTCGTCTAAATATCAGTACAGTACCCATTACCAGGGCCATTCCTGCAAAGAAATATAGAAGTCTCTGAAAGATAATCGCTCCAGGATTATCAAAACCTATAACTCCCGATTTAAATACCGGCAAACCAAATGCCATGTAATCAAATATAGACCCTGCTCTATACCATAGCCAAAACATATCAAGCGCTGCAATACCGAGGAGTAAAAGAAAAGTTATGGCCTGATTTCGGATTACTGACATCAGGAGAAAGGCAAGTCCTAGACTGAAGGTTATTGTTGGTATTGTAAATATCAAGAGGTATTCGATATATGAGATAATATCGACTGACATCCTCTTTGAAATAATATTTATGATCAAAGCTATGCCCAGTATTATCAAATTAAGTCCAAGGAAAAGCCTTATGATCCCCCATGTCTTACCCAGAACATATTCGAAGTTTGACATTGACCTTGTATAAAGCACCTCATTGGTATCAAGCTTCTTATCTCTTTTAAGGAAATCCGCTGCCAGGAATATGACAACAATTGCCTGTCCTATATTTAAAAGATAAAGATTTATAAGCGGTATTGAAGATGAAATGGAAACCATATTCCAGGGCTCATCACCTACTGGGGAAAATATCCCGATATTCATGAAGGTAAAAATGACCAGTGTACCCAGCGAGAAAAGCCTGAAGAACCAGCTTCTCCTGAGGGTTATCGCTTCAAACCTTGCGACAGTACCGGCATTATGGAGAAAAGACATTTATTATATTTTTGTTAATCAATTATATATGCCTGAAGTTTATGCTCCATATAATAAACATAAGCATCTTCAATATTGGGTATTACAGAAGTTGCGTTGAACTCCGGAGGATTATCTGAAACAATCTGTACTTCCCATCCTGTTTCAACGGGAATAGTAGAAATAACATTATATTTTTCCTTAACTATATCATATTCGTGCGGGCTCAGGATCATTTTGTATACATGGCCCTCTGCCTGTTTTACCAGATTCTCCGGTGAGCCATTGAACACAAGTTCACCTTTGTTCAGAAGAGCCATCCCATGGCAGGTTGAGGATATATCTCCGACAATATGTGTTGATAGAATTATTATTACATCCTTTCTGCTTAACTGTGAAAGGATATTTCTGAATCTTATTCTTTCATCAGGATCAAGACCGGTAGTTGGTTCATCAACAACTATAATCCTTGGATTTCCAATCAGGGCCTGAGCTATTCCAAGCCTTCTCTTCATTCCTCCAGAAAGTTTATTAGCCCTTCTGTCGCGTACCTCAAGCAAGCCTACCTGATCAAGAAGTCTGTCAACTTCAGACATTCGTTCTTTCCTGTTTTTCATTCCTGCCAGGGAGCCTGCATAGTCGAGAAACTCCCATGTTTTGAGAGAGGTAAAAAATCTGAAGTCCTGTGGAAGATATCCCAGCATACTTCTAAGTTTTTTCCGGTGCTTCTGAATATCCGAACCATCAATAAGTACCACACCTGATGTCGGTTTCATCAAAGTGACAATGATCCTCATCAGGCTCGATTTCCCTGCACCATTTGGACCAAGCAGACCAAACATCCCTGCCCCAAATTCAAGATTAATATCTTTAAGAGCATGGTTCCCGTTGGGGTATATCTGGTTAAGTCCGAATATCTCTATTTTCATACTGAGTATCGCAATCCTTTATATATTTCAGTTATTACTATATTGACTTCTTAAAGACGGCAAATATTTCAAATGTGACAGATAAAAGTGATTTTTCAGGATGTTTTTTATCAATTATCAAAGCTATGTAAGATACATGAAAGACAATGACAGGTTTAACCGATTATTGCATAATAAAAGTAATTCATATTTTTGTAGGCTAAATGACAGCTGGTGGTATATCAGACAAATAAAGGAAAGATAATCAATGACCCGGTCTACGGTTTCATAAGTATTCCCGGAGATTTTATCTTTGACATAATTGAACATCCATGGTTTCAGAGGTTAAGGAACATAAAACAACTTGGCCTTACCAGTTTTGTATATCCAGGAGCAAATCATAGTCGGTTCCAGCATGCTATTGGTGCTTTTCATCTTATGGAGATGGCTGTTGCAACTCTGAGGAGCAAAGGTGTAATGATTTCAAATGAGGAAGAGGAAGCTACTTATCTTGCAATACTCCTCCATGACATTGGGCATGGACCTTTTTCTCATGCCCTTGAAAATTCTATAATTGAGGGGATCTCACATGAAGATCTGACGCTGCTCCTTATGAAGAAGCTGAATGAGTATTATAAGGGAAAGCTTGATATGGCTATCAATATTTTCCTTGGCAGTTACCACCGGAAATTCTTACATGAGCTCATATCGGGCCAGATGGACATGGACAGGCTTGATTACCTCAGGAGGGACAGTTTTTTTACCGGAGTGATAGAAGGATCAGTGGGTTCGGAAAGGATAATAAGAATGTTAAATGTAGCTGATGAGCATCTTGTAGTTGATGAGAAGGGGATATATTCACTTGAGAAATTCCTGATCGCAAGAAGGCTCATGTACTGGCAGGTATATATGCATAAAACAGTTCTTTCTTCTGAAAGTCTGCTTGTCAGGCTGCTACAAAGAGCAAGAGAGCTTGCATCTTCGGGATCTGATTTATATACAACGCCTGCCCTTAAATTCTTCCTTAAGAACAATATTGAGAAGCGCGACCTCTGGCACGAGGGAACTTTTACACCAGGGCTGGTTGCATCAAATTTTGTACGTCTTGATGATACTGATATACTTGCTTCTTCCAAATACTGGGCCGATCATTCTGATAAGGTGCTCTCCGACCTTGCTGGCAGACTTATACGAAGAAATCTGTTTGCCATAGAGCTGCAGAATGACCCATTCCCTGATGACAGGTTGGTAAACCTTAAAAAAATGGCAGGAGATTTGATGAATATTAGCCCGGAGCATACAGATTATTATATTTATGCAGGAACTATTTCAAATATGGCATATGCACCTGATTCTCCGGAAGTTAAAATATTGCGGAAAAACGGTAGTACAGATGTAATATCATCTGTCTCAGATATGTTTGATCAGAGGTTCATATCGGAAAGAATTATAAAATATTTCCTTTGTTATCCAAAAGAGTTACGGTAGATAAAAAATTAGCAACATGGAATTTACAGCTTCAGTTATTGCGGGATTCTTGAAAGGTGAAATTGAAGGCAATCCCGAGGTTAAAGTCAATACTATTGCCAAGATTGAAGAAGGTCATGAAGGCGCCCTTTCTTTTCTTGCGAATCCTAAATATGAGCACTACATATATACAACAAATTCATCAATTGTGCTCGTAAATAAATCTTTCGTGCCATCGGGTAAAATAAATGCGACGCTTATAAGGGTTGAAAATGCATATGAATCTTTTGCAGCTCTTCTCAGGATGGTTGACCAGGCAAGGCCCAGGAAGAAGGGCATCCATCCTACGGCAGTCATTGAGCCTACAGCAAAGGTTGGAAATGATGTTTACATCGGTCCGTATGTTTATATTGGTGATAATTGCCATGTAGGTGACTCCTGTTCGCTTTATGCAAATGTCTATATTGGTGATAATACAAAGGTTGGAAGCGGGTCAGTTCTTTATATGGGAGTTAAGGTTTACCATGAATGTCTGTTGGGAGAAGGCTGCATCATTCATGCAGGATCTGTGATCGGGAGTGATGGTTTCGGTTTTGCTCCTCAATCGGAAAACGAGTATATGAAGATACCACAGCTGGGGAATGTGATCCTCGAGGATAATGTGGAGATAGGAGCTAATGTTACAATTGACAGGGCTACAATGGGATCGACAATAATCAGGAGAGGGGTTAAGCTTGATAATCTTATACAGATCGGTCATAATGTTGAAGTAGGAGCTAATTCAGTTATGGCTGCACAGACAGGCATTGCCGGATCTACCAAGATCGGAAAGAACTGTATGTTCGGAGGCCAGGTAGGGATTGCAGGTCACCTCAAAATAGCAGCAGGATCAAAGATTGGAGCACAGGCAGGGATCCTCGGAGATGTAAAGGATGAGGATACCGTAATTATTGGATCTCCTGCATTCGAGATAAAACAATTCATGAAATCCTCTGTTTTATTCAGACGTCTGCCCGATATGAAGGTAAAAATCGATAATCTTGAAAAGGAGATAGAGACACTGAAAAAGAAGTAGTTCAAAGCAGATTCGGGACAGAAATTGCTGTTTTCAATTGAGTTATAGGATAATTATGTGCATAGTTCGAATTTTTTTTACTTTTTTTGTACCCGGAAACTTGAATCAATAATCAATACTCATGAGTGAAAAGCAAAGAACTCTTGCTAAAGATGTTAGTCTTAAAGGTAAAGGGTTGCATACAGGAATCGATGTCACAATAACCTTCAGGCCGGCACCGGCAAATCACGGATATAAATTCTGCAGGGTTGATCTTCCTGATAAACCTTTAATAGATGCCCTTGCTGAACATGTTACTGATACTTCAAGGGGAACAACACTTGTTCATAATAATGCTTCAGTTCAGACTATTGAGCATGTGCTTGCAGCACTGCATGGTCTTTGCATTGACAATGCACTTATTGAGCTTGATGGTCCGGAAGCACCAATTATGGGAGGATCTTCCTGGAAATTTGTTGAAGCAATTAAAGCGACTGGAATTGTTGAATTGAAGGAAGACAGAAATTATTTTGTTGTAAAGCAGAAAATCACCTATTCGGATGAAGAACATGGTGTTGACCTGATTGTATACCCTGATGATCATCTCAGCATTAACGTTTTGATTGATTATAATTCAAGGATCCTTGGCAACCAGTATGCCATACTTGATACTATTGACGATTTTGAAAAAGAGGTATCAAAGAGCAGAACATTCGTATTCTTTCATGAACTGGAGCCACTTTTTAATATGGGCCTGATAAAGGGAGGAGACCTCGATAATGCAATTGTAATTCTGGAAAAAGAGGTTGAACAATCTGAAATTGACAGGATTGCTAAGCTTTTTAATCGTCCTGGGATAAGTACACATACTGCAGGCATATTAAATAATACAGAGTTAAGGTACCCGAATGAACCTGCCCGCCATAAACTTCTGGACATCATGGGCGACCTGGCTCTTGTCGGACATCCAATTAAGGGAAAAGTAGTTGCCACACGCCCCGGACATCTTGCCAACACCAGACTGGCAAAGTTAATGAGGCAGGAGATGAAGAAGGCTCTTTCAAAAATGGATGTGCCTGTTTATGATCCTTCGCAGCCTCCGGTATTCACACTGGAGGATATCAAGAATAAGCTTCCTCACAGGTACCCATTCCTTCTTGTTGATAAGATAATTACTCTCGATGAGAGCTCTATCGTCGGTATTAAAAACGTAACATTCAATGAGTCATTTTTTCAGGGACATTTCCCGGATGAGCCTGTTATGCCAGGTGTTCTACTCGTGGAAGCACTTGCACAGACCGGTGGTCTGCTGGTTCTAAGTACGGTTGAAGATCCTGAAAAGTATTCAACCTATTTTCTTAAAATTGACAAAGTAAAATTTAAAAGTAAGGTTGTGCCTGGTGATACTATAATTCTGAAAATGGAGCTCACAGACCTGATAAGGAGGGGAATTGTCACCATGTTCGGCCAGGCTTTTGTCGGAAATAAGCTTGTTATTGAGGGAGAACTTACAGCGCAGGTAGTAAAAAATAAAATCTGATAATATGATTTCGAATTTGGCTTTTATTCATCCGGAAGCGAAATTAGGAAAGGATGTTGTTGTTGATCCTTTTGCATTTGTTGACAGAAATGTTGAGATTGGTGATGGGACCTGGATAGGACCTAACGCTACAGTTCTTTACGGTGCAAGGATCGGGAAAAACTGTAAAATATTCCCTTCATCTGTAATATCCGGAATCCCCCAGGACCTTAAGTTTGTTGGAGAGGAAAGTACTGCTGAGATAGGGGATAATACAACAGTGAGGGAAGGAGTTACGATAAACAGGGGTACTGCAGCTGCAGGCAAAACCATTATTGGAAATAACTGTCTTTTAATGGCTTATGCACATGTGGGTCACGACTGTATGATAGGTAATTATTGTATTATTGGAAATGGAAGCGGTCTTGCAGGAGAGGTCAAGGTCCATGACTGGGCAATTCTGAGCGGAGGTACACTGGTTCACCAGTTCGTCAGAATCGGAGCACATGTGATGATAGGAGGCGGGTCAAAAGTCAGGATCGATGTACCACCCTATATAAAGGCTGACCGTGAGCCTCTTGCCTATATGGGCCTGAATTCAATTGGTCTGACAAGGAGAGGTTTCAAAAAGGAGACTATAGATGAGATACACAATATTTACAGGGTCCTTTTTCAGAGTGGCTTAAATAACTCCCAGGCTCTTCAGAAAGTTGAACAGGAATTCAGGCCTTCAGAAGAGAGGACCTATATTATCGATTTCATAAAGAATTCAGAACGCGGAATAATAAGGGCAAGATAGGTAGTGTTCAGCTGATGCTGCAGTTTATTATTTTGCATCTTTCCAGCCCTGTGCAGAAATCTCTACTTCTGAGCCATCATCTCCTACAATATAGTTACCGGTTCCTTCAGAAGTCATATGGCCAATGACCTTTACTTTCTTAAGGTTCTCCAATTTATCAACATTTTCGAGAGGGACAGTAAAAAGAAGTTCATAATCTTCTCCTCCATTAAGTGCAGTCGTAACCGGATCGATATTAAACTCTTCGGCCAGCTTTGAAGTCTCATAATCAACAGGTATCTTGCTGTAGAAGATCCTGCATCCTGTATTTGACTTCTTGCATATCTGCAACAGATCAGAGGCGAGTCCTTCAGTTACATCTATCATCGACGATGGTATAATCCCTTCTGACTTAAGATCATTAATCAGTCCGGAGGGGAATTCAGGTTTCAGCTGCCTTCCGATAACATAATCGTAACCTGACAGATCTGGTTCGATCTCCTTATTCTTTTCAAACAGCCTTCGTTCCCTTTCAAGTAACTGTAATCCCATAAAGGCTGCACCAAAGTCGCCCGTAACGCAAATCAGGTCATTCGGTTTTGCACCATCCCTTTTTATTATTTTTCCTTTTTCAGCAAAACCAATAGCTGTAACACCTATTGTTAAGCCTGTAACAGAGCTGGTTGTATCTCCTCCCGCAAGATCAACCTCATATTTGCTGCAAGCCACGCTTATACCTTCATATAACTCTTCAACCTGTTCAACAGAAAATCTTGAACTGACACCCAGGGAGACAAATAATTGCGCAGGGGTTCCGTTCATCGCGTAAATATCGGAAATTGCTCTTATCACAGCTTTGTATCCCAGATGTTTCATGGGAGTATATATCAGGTTGAAGTGAATTCCTTCCAGGAAGAGGTCTGTGGATACGAGGGTAAGCTTCCTGCCTGAATCAATTACGGCTGCATCATCTCCAATGCCTGTTTGTGTTGATTTATTTACCGGATTGAAGTCTTTGGTTAAATGCCTGATAAGACCATATTTGCCAAAGTCACTTATTGGAGTATTGATCATTTATAACAGTTTAGACATTTATTATATCCCTTCCAAAAGGGCTTAATGCTATTGCTGTGAGTTTGAAATGCTGAAGTCCGAATGGGATTCCAATTATTGTTATGCACAGAAATGCCCCGAAGAGCGCATGTGTTATTGCAATCCAGAGTCCTCCGCATATAAGCCACAGGATATTCATAATTATATAAAGGCAACCTGATGATCTTGCATGGACCCTGGTATCTCTGCCGAATGGCCATAATGCAAGGGCTGCCATTTTTAGTGTTTGTATGCCAAACGGTATTCCTACAATTGTTAATATAAGAATAATGCTACCAATGAGATATTCAATGGCAATTATTATACCCCCGAATATGAGCCATATAAGATTTCCCAGGATTTTCATAGCTGCTACTTGTATTTATTATTCAAGAATGACATTCTTGTCTTTTGGATATTTTACCGAATATGACAATACTATCTGCTTTGACTCCTGTGGTTTCAGTTCAAGATCCCATATTATTTCTCCTGTCTGGGAGCTAAGTCTGCCACCTGACAACTCGACTGGTTCAACTGTTATGCCGCTGTTTGAAGATACCGGCATCTGATCATGAAGTGTTAATTTAATGCCAGTTGACTTGTTGTTCCTTAGTGTGAGAAGAAATGAGTAATTTTCAGTTTTATTTGCCCCTATCACTTTTCTGCTTGTAAAGTCCTGTCTCTTTTCACGCTTTACAAGAATACTGTTGTCAGTACCAAGCGAGAGGGTCAGAGTATCAGTTACCTGATTCACATTGAGGGTTGATTTCCCGACATATGAGTTTTCAAAATACAGAATTGCCTCCCCTGACTGAAGGCTAAGGTCAGACCAGTTGGTAATATTGGCTGTGAGGTAGGCATGCTGAGAAAGCTTGGGGATGGTTACATATTTGTATTCAGCTGGTGAAGTAAGTCTTTGAATTTCTACAGTCTGAATCTTGCCATCAGAGGGAACAGAATAAGGTATTGTAACATCAAATGTTATTGTTGTCTCCCCGGTTTGTTTCTGAACATTTATTGGAGCAGATTCCATTTCAACTGCCTCCTCTTTTAATGTCATAATATCAGCCACAGCAGGAGCCGCTTCACGGGCAATCCCGGCAGATTTTGCGTGACGCATTACAGGTACCGGTATATAATAGTCAACAAACCATGGATAAAGAACAGGGATATCACCTGACACCCATGGTGTTGCGTTGGAAAAGCTAAGTTTTACATCCTTCCAGGCTACACCGGTGTTCTGGTATACATTAGCTTTATAAAATATAGTAACCGGATTTTTAATATCTGTAACCCTTATATCATACGACGGATACCATCCGGCATTCATTACCACATAACTATAATTCAATTTTCCGGTAACCTGTTTTTCTGAGCTTACTGTTATATAAATCTCCCCAGAAGGAAGATTCTTTTTGTCAAGTTTTTCGGATATTTGCTGCTGAAGCGCCGCTATTTGTTTTTCATAATCTTTTATTTGTCTGTTCTTTTTCAGAACAGTCATTGTAACCTGGTCCATGTTACTGGTATAAAGTTCCATTACACCCTTGAGCTGTTCAACCGAAAATGTAGTCTCTTTAACCAGGATTCCCCTGTTTGCAACCAGGAAAGCTTCTTTTTCCTTCAGTACTGTAATGGCAGCTTTTTCATCCTCTACCTTCATCTGTGAAGTTTCGAGTTCAGCCCTGAGCTTTTTTATTTCAGGTGACTCTTCAAGATTCTGCAGGTAATTATTCTGATGATTTACAGAGAGTATTGTAAATTCACCAAATCCTTTTACCTGGACAGATTGTGGGTCAATGTACGGGGAAAGCGATGAGAGCTTTAGCATTGCTTTTCCAGGATTTATATTAACTGTTGTTTCATGATCGATCTGTGCCCTGTCAGGAAAGACTGTAACATGTTTAATTTCAGCCTTTATCTCCTTTTCAATCTGCGCTGAGACTGTGGAATGCGCCATTATAATGGCTGACAAAATGATAATAGTTCGTTTCATGATATGATTCTGAATTTATACTCACTTCATTTTTGGCTGCCATCGGACAACCAGGTACCGGGCAGTTGATTATTTTATGTTCTTTATTATCAGCAGGTTCCCATCCAAGCAGCAGGTACAGGGTAAAGAATCCTATCACATAAGCAACAGCCACGTGCCAGCCATTCTTTACCCATTGGACTACATCGCGTCCTTCGGGAAATTTATTGGTAATAGCCACTCCTGCCGAGGAGCCAAACCACACCATTGATCCTCCGAATCCCACAGCATACGCGAGCATTCCCCAGTCATAGTGTCCCTGGTCGAGGCAGAGCTTTGTAAGAGGGATATTGTCAAAAACTGCAGAAAGAAAACCATAAGAAAATGCTGTTGCCCACGAAGCATCAGGAAGTTCCTCAACAGGCATGAGTGATGCACAGGTTACAAGACAGAGCAGGAAAATAGTGCCCTTGATCGCTCCCGGGATCTCTTTCCAGGGGACAGGCCTGATTGCAGCCCCTATTAATATTGCAATCCAAACGCCTAGTGCCGGCATGTCATAAAGGATGTTGGAAATTATAGCCCCGGCGAGTATCAGTGCTACATTGAAGATCTTCATCCAGTCAACTCTTATATTGGGTTTTGAATCTTTCTGGATCCTATGATATCTATCCTGTTGGTGAGATGCAATCCACGCAAAGAAAAAGAAAGCGGCTGCTGCGGCTATAAATGCATGCAGAACATTAAATGCGCTTACTCCATCAATCCACATCATAGTAGTAGTAGTGTCTCCAACCACACTGCCGGCTCCACCGGCATTGCTTGCAGCTACAATTGCAGCAAGATATCCCAGATGCACTTTTTTATGGAAGACAACTATGGCAATTGTACCTCCTATCAGGGCAGCGGCAATGTTGTCGAGGAAAGCAGACATTATAAATACGAAAATTAGAAGAAGAAACGGACCCTTCCAGTCATTAGGAAGATAATGAGGGAGAATATCCGGGACTCTTGACTCTTCAAATATTTTTGAAAGCAGTGCGAAACCCAGAAGCAGTCCTCCCAGGTTAAGTAATATCCCCCATTCACCCTGGCGGATGTGTTTATTCAGTAACTGGTCTGATAGCGGAAGCTCCCCAAACAAGTGCTCACCCAGGTGAAAGCCAGGATCAAAGATTAACTTGAAAGTAAGAAGAACGGTTAAACCAATAAGCGCTACCCGGAATGTCTGATGGTGAAAAAGTGCCACACCAAGAAGGACAAAACCGAAAATTATAAATTCAACCCTTACCGGGCCTACCATGGGAATATTATTTCCGGCAGCGAAGAGTGAAAATGGTGATAGTAAAACTAATGTTGCAATAATTAGTTTTTTGCTGTTTAACCAGAACAGCGATCTCAGTGAGTTAATCATATGAAAGATTATAAAACTGGTAAATTGAAAATTGGGGTGTAATTTAAAACTTATTTCCCTTATCTTTCCTGACAAATTCATCAAATTCTATATTTTACCGCCGCCTTGCTTTGAATTTGTCAAATCCTTCAGCTCCAGATCTTAGATTTTTGCTATTTTTGCATATTTATTTAGATTAAATTTAATTAAGAGAATAACATTTTGATTTCATCCTTGTTCTCTATATAGGAGAAATATCTTTTGAAATATTCAGATGGAAAAAGAGCAGGATAAAATATTGGATGAGGTTACCTCGGGTAAGTACAAGTACGGATTCTATTCCGATATTGATACTGAACAGATTGAGAAGGGTTTGAGTGAGGAGGTCGTTAAAATCATCTCTGCAAAGAAAAATGAGCCGGACTGGCTTCTGGAATTCAGGCTGAAAGCTTACCGTCACTGGCTTACGATGAAAATGCCAACATGGCCCAATCTTAAAATCCCGGAAATTGATTACCAGGATATAATCTATTATTCAGCACCCCGGCAAAAACCAAAACTTAATAGTCTCGATGATGTGGACCCTGAACTTAAAAAGACCTTTGACAGGCTGGGAATCCCGCTGGAAGAGCAGAAACATCTTTCAGGAGTAGCTGTTGATGCGGTTATGGACAGTGTTTCCGTAAAGACTACTTTTAAGGAAACTTTGGCTGAGATGGGAATTATTTTCTGTTCATTCAGTGACGCTGTAAAAGAGTATCCCGATCTGGTAAAAAGGTATATGGGAACTGTTGTGCCATATACCGATAATTTCTATGCATCTCTTAACTCGGCAGTATTCAGCGACGGTTCATTCTGTTATATTCCAAAAGGTGTCAGGTGTCCGATGGAACTATCTACATATTTCAGAATAAATGCTGCGAATACAGGTCAATTCGAAAGGACTTTACTTGTAGCTGACGAAGAGAGTTATGTAAGTTACCTTGAAGGATGTACTGCCCCTTCACGTGATGAAAATCAGCTTCATGCGGCAATCGTTGAGATAATAGCAGAAAAGAATGCCGAAGTAAAATATTCAACAGTTCAGAACTGGTACCCGGGTGATAAGGATGGCAAAGGTGGAATTTTAAACTTTGTTACGAAAAGAGGGATGTGCCGTGGTGAAAATTCAAAGATTTCATGGACTCAGATCGAGACCGGGTCAGCCATTACCTGGAAATATCCTTCATGCATATTGCGCGGGGACAATTCAACAGGTGAATTCTATTCGGTTGCTGTTACCAATAATCATCAGCAGGCTGATACAGGAACAAAGATGATACATATTGGCAAAAACACTAAAAGTACAATTGTTTCGAAGGGAATCTCTGCCGGGAAAGGACAGAACAGCTATAGGGGACTTGTCAAGATACTTAAAAATGCCTCCAATGCAAGGAACTTTTCACAGTGTGATTCTTTGCTGCTGGGTGATAAATGTGGTGCTCATACTTTTCCTTACCTTGAGGTTGACAACCAGACGGCAATAGTAGAACACGAAGCTACAACCTCTAAGATAGGTGAGGATCAGATATTCTATTGTAATCAGCGGGGTATTTCTACAGAGGATGCTATTGGACTGATTGTTAATGGATATGCAAGGGAAGTTATTAATAAGCTTCCGATGGAGTTTGCAGTAGAAGCACAGAAGCTTCTGGAGATAAGTCTGGAAGGAAGTGTGGGATAGAAAAGATAAAAGATAAAAGTAGAAAGATAAACGTAGGTTAAATAAAATGCTGGATATTAAGAATTTAAAAGCCTCTATTACAGGCAAGAATATATTAAAAGGGATAAGCCTTCATGTTAAACGGGGTGAGATACATGCCATAATGGGCCCCAACGGCTCAGGCAAAAGCACACTTGCATCAGTACTGGTTGGACGCGAGTTCGCCGAGGTAACTGAGGGAACAATCACATATATGGGTAATAACCTTCTGGAGATGTCGCCGGAAGACCGGGCCAAAGAGGGTATTTTCCTTGGATTTCAGTATCCGATAGAGATACCCGGAGTGAGCATGGTCAACTTCATGAAAACTGCAATAAATGAAAAGAGAAAGCATCTCGGGCTGGAACCTCTTTCAGCTTCTGATTTTCTGAAGATGATGCGCGAAAAGAAAGAACTGGTTGAAATAGATTCCAAGCTTGCTAACAGATCAGTTAATGAAGGTTTCTCAGGCGGGGAAAAGAAGAAGAATGAGATTTTTCAGATGGCAATGCTTGAACCAAAACTGGCAATACTCGATGAAACAGATTCAGGGCTGGATATTGACGCCCTTAAAATTGTCGCAAATGGAGTCAATAAACTTAAAAGACCTGATAACGCATTCATTGTAATTACTCATTACCAGAGGCTTCTCGATTATATCGTACCTGATGTTGTACATGTACTGTATGACGGGAGGATTGTTAAAACAGCAGGGAAAGAGCTTGCCCTTGAGCTTGAAGCAAAAGGATATGACTGGATCAAGAAAGAGGTTGAAAACAATGTTGTGGCATGAACGGAGTTTCTGACATAACAGAGAAATACCTGAGACTGTACAGGGAAAATATTGATAAGATTTCTTCATTATCTTCTCCTTATATCAACTCATTCAGGAGTGCTGCATTTCAAAGGTTCAGTGAGCTAGGAATACCCACAAAAAAAGACGAGGCTTATAAATATACTAACCTCGGTCTTTATTTTGATCACGATTACAGCGGGTACTTCATGCCTGTGGAATCGGATTTTGTGAAAGCGGAAGAATTCAGGTGTGATGTGGAAGATCTCGATACCCATGGATTAGTTCTTCTAAACGGGTTCTACCCGACAATTAATGAAAAACTAAGGCAGTTGCCAAGCGGGGTATGGATAGGCAGTCTTAATGAGGCTGCAATGAAGTTCCCTGACCTGGTTGAGAAACATTATGGAAAGTATGCTTATAGTGAAACGGATGGACTTGTTCACCTTAACACTGCAATGGCTTCCGATGGAGTTTTCGTATGGGTGCCTGAAGGGGTAAGGCTCAATAAGCCTGTTCAGGTAGTTAACCTTGTTCAGTCAGAGGTTGACACATTTGTTCAGCTAAGAAACCTTTTCATTGTAGAAAAGGATGCTGAGTTTTCAATAATAATTTGCGATCATACACTTGCACCAAAGAAATTCCTGACAAATGCCGTAACCGAGATATTTGTTGGAGAAAATGCCCATTTTGATTTAATTAGAGTCCAGAATGAACATAATGCTGCCTGCAAAATGACTCATACATTCATGCACCAGGAGAAAAAAAGCATTACCTCATCTAATAACATGACCCTTCACGGCGGCCTGGTACGTAACAGCACTTATCATTACCTGGGCGGTGAAAGAGCAGAGACTAACTCCAGCGGATTGTTTCTGGCTGATAAATGGCAGCATGTTGACAATTATGTAAATGTTGATCATGCGTTTCCAGACTGCACCAGTAACCAGCTTTTCAAGGGAGTGCTCGACGACATGTCCACGGGCGTTTTTAACGGTAGGATTCTTGTAAGACCTGATGCACAGCGAACTCTCGCATACCAGAAAAACAATAATATTCTCCTTACTGATGACGCCAGGATGGATACCAAACCACAGCTCGAGATATTTGCCGATGATGTGAAATGCAGTCATGGAGCCACAGTAGGCCAGCTCGATGATAATGCATTGTTCTACCTGCAGTCACGCGGAATAAATAAACGCGAGGCAAAGCTGATGCTCATGTTTGGATTTGCACATGAAGTTATTCAGAATATCAGGATAGAACCTCTGCGTGAAAGAATGGACAATCTTGTGATGCAGAGACTCAGAGGTGAATTGTCGAGGTGCGCAAACTGTGTTGTGAAATGTGGTTAATATGCAGAATAGTTGAAAGATATTTCTGAAATACGGTCCGATTTCCCGATCCTTACCAGAAAGATATATGGTAAACAGCTTGTCTATCTTGATAACGGAGCTACCACACAGAAACCTCAGTGTGTTATTGATTCTGTGAATGAGATACTGACTTTCTATAACGGTAATATTCACAGGGGTGTTCATTACCTCAGCGATATGGCTTCAGAATATTATGAGAATGCCAGGCAAAAGGTTGCATCGTTTATCAACGCAGGGAAAAAAGAGGAGATCATATTCACTTCAGGTACCACAGGATCAATAAATTCAATTGCATTTTCATTCGGCGAGAAATATATTGCACCGGGTGATGAAATAATTGTAAGTCACCTGGAGCATCATGCAAATATTGTCCCCTGGCAGATGTTATGTGAAAGAAAGGAAGCTTCACTCAGGGTTATCCCCATGAACCAGAAAGGAGAAATTATTCTTGAGGAATATTTCAGGCTGCTGTCACCAAAGACAAAACTTGTTGCTGTTACCCAGTTTTCAAATGCTCTGGGTACTTCGTTGCCGATAAATGAGATTATTGAGGCTGCTCATTCAATTAACGTCCCTGTACTTGTTGATGGAGCTCAGGGTGTTCAGCATGGGATTGTTGACGTGACAAAGATGGATTGCGATTTTTATGTTTTTTCAGGGCACAAAATTTATGGGCCTACAGGTATAGGGGTACTCTATGGAAAGGAGAAATGGCTCGACGATATGCCACCTTATCAGGGAGGAGGGGACATGGTCGACAAAGTGACATTCGGAAAGACCACATACAATCAGCTTCCATTTAAATTTGAGGCCGGGACAATGAATTATGCAGGTGCAATTGGTCTTGGGACAGCCCTCGATTATTTATCAGGCCTTGGCCGGGAGGAGATTGCTTCACGGGAGAAAGATTTATTGTCCTATGCTATTAAAAAATTATCACAGATTGATGGTGTCAGGATTTATGGTAATGCGCCGGATAAAATTTCAACAGTATCATTCCTTATTAATGGCATACACCAGTATGATACCGGAATGGTCCTTGATAAATTAGGTATTGCAGTCAGAACAGGAACACACTGCGCTCAGCCTGTAATGGATTATTTTGGTATTGACGGTACTGTGAGAGCTTCGATGTGCTTCTACAACACAACAGAGGAAATAGATATCCTTATTGATGGAATAGAAAAGGTAAAAAGCATGTTTTGATATAATATATATATGACAATCAGCGAAGTACAGGACAAAATTATTGATGAGTTTTCATTTTTCGATGACTGGATGGATAAGTATAATCTTCTGATAGAGATGGGCAAGGATGTTCCTCCTATAGATCCTAAATATAAAGTAAAGGATTTTCTTATCGAAGGATGTCAGTCTAAGGTATGGCTTCGTCCTGAGTTTGATGGCAGTGTTATTACTTTCACAGCTGATAGTGATGCAATAATTACCCGGGGCATAGTGTCCCTTCTTATAAAAGTTCTTTCAGGGCGTACACCACAGGAGATCATCTCAACGGAACTTTATTTTATTGACAAGATCGGGCTTAGGCAGAATCTTTCCCCGACAAGGTCAAATGGACTGCTGTCGATGGTCAGGCAGATGAAGCTTTATGCCATGGCTTATGATGCCAGGCAAAAAATAAAATAATTATGGATTCAGCTGAAAAACTTGAAATAGAAACAAGGATAGGTGAGGTACTCAGAACCATCTACGATCCTGAAATTCCGGTTAATATCTATGATCTCGGACTTATATATGATATTGATCTGGATGATGATAATGTTGCCCACATTACAATGACACTGACAGCTCCCAACTGCCCGATGGCTGAAGAGCTTGTTGAAGAAGTGAAGTATAAGATAGGAGGAGCCAAAGGAGTTAGGGAGGTCGATCTGAAGCTTACCTTCACTCCTCCATGGGACAGGAGCATGCTGAGTGATGAAGCTAAACTGGAACTCGGATTTCTTTAAAAAAATCATAAAATGGCCGCTTCTGCGGAAAAGAGTCTATCGGATCTTATCAGGAAGAGAGCTACTGAGCTTGGTTTCGATCTATTCGGTATTGCACGTGCGAGGAAGCTGGCCGAAGCTCAATCTGTTCTTTCCAGATGGTGCTCTGAAGGCATGCATGACAGGATGAATTATCTCTTGCGTGAACCAGAAAAAAGAGCAAACCCCGAAATCCTCTTTTCTGGTGCCAGGTCAATGGTTGTAACAGGGTTAAATTATTTTACCGATAAGCGCCAGATACATCCGGATGTTCCTGTTATTTCAATATATGCACTTGGGAAAGACTACCATGATATTATTAAAGGACGACTGGAACTATTACTTGATTATATAAAAACAATTGCCCCGGAGGCCGAAGGAAGGGCATTCTGTGATGATGCACCTCTGCTTGAAAAACCATGGGCCGCTGAGGCTGGTCTTGGCTGGAAAGGGAAACATTCGATAATAATTAACGACAAAATAGGTTCATTTTTCTTTATCGGAGTACTTATCCTTAACATTGATCTGGAATATAACAATCAGGTTCAAAATGATAAGTGCGGCAGTTGTAGCCTATGCATTGATCATTGTCCGACAGGTGCAATAAACAATGACAGAACCATAGATGCCAGGCGTTGTATTGCCAACCTGACGATAGGGAACAGGGGTTCTGTACCGGAAGAGATTATCCCATTGATGGACAAGCGAGTTTATAGCTGCGACATTTGCCAGGATGTATGCCCCTGGAATAAAAATGCAAAACCTCATAATGTTCCTGAATTCATTATCTCTGATGAATTGGCAAATATGTCTAAAGAAGAGTGGCTTGCACTGGATAAAGATAAATTCGATTCTCTTTTTAACGGAACCCCTGTGGAAAGAGTAAAATTTGAAAGGTTCAAAAGGAATATTGAGGCTGTAATAGGGAATGTCCTGTGAACCAGAGATCTATGAGGGTGTCTCAAAAGTCAAAACTCATTAACCGCAAAGGACGCTGAGTCCCGATAGTTATCGGGATTTCGCGAAGTTCGCAAAGTACTAAATATAAACATTTTGGCTTTGCGTACTTTGCGCCAGCTTTGCATACTCTGCGGTTAAAAAAGACTTATGAGACAGCCCCTTTTATAGGTCACTATCTCCTATGATTGTTACTACAACTTCACGTCTTTTCCTTGGACCGTCAAATTCACACAGGAAGATGTTCTGCCAGGTTGATAGACCAGGCTCGCCATCAACAATGGGTATTGTTTCTGAAGGGCCAATTATCCCTGCCTTAAGGTGGGAATCACCATTATTATCCTGGTGGTCATGCTCCCAGATACCTTCAGGGATCAGCTTATTCATCAGTGTTACAACATCATTCTGAACCGACTGGTCCCAGTTCTCCTGGATCATTATTGCAGCAGTTGAGCCCCTGGAATATACAGATGCAACACCATATTTGACCTTGCTTTCACTTATCAGGGCCGTTACCTCTTTTGTGATATCATACAGACCATTATGACGGTCGGTATGCAGTACGATTATCTTTTGCATGCTACTACTCTTTTCCCCTGCCTGACGACAGGAGTTAGCACAAAAGTACAGGATGTTTTTTACCTTGCTTATGTTTTTACGTCTTATTATTATAAAAAAGACTCATTTTGATAGATCCAGGACTTATAGAAGAATGCAGGGGAGGTAATCTGAATAATTTCAGGAAGGTTGTGGAAGCGGCTGCCCCTTTTGCCTACTCGGTGGCATTCAGAATGCTGGGTGATGAAGATCTCGCAAAGGATGCAGTTCAGGAGACAATGGTTACTGTGTGGCAGAAACTTGAGGTTATCAAATCTCCTGAGGGATTTAAATCATGGCTTTATAGAATTGTAATAAACAAATGTTATGATGAATTGCGAAAGCGAAAAAGGAATCATGAATATTCCCAGGATGAAAAGATATGGAAAAAACTGTCTGAGACTTTATCTGATAATGCATCAGCAGACCTGGAGAATATAGAAATGGCTGCTATCATATCAGGGTTAACAGAAAAACTGAGTCCTAAGCAAAAAGCTGTGTTCATTCTGTCTGACCTTGAGGATATGACAAATGATGAGGTAGCCTTAATAACCGGGATGAGTAAACTGGTAGTAAAGGCGAACCTTTATTATGCGCGAAAAAATATTAAGACAATGCTGGTGAAATATATTTGAAAATGAAAAATGTGGATGAAAAATACAGGAGAGCTATCGATGTGCTTAAGAGATCAAGACCTGTTCTGACTGACGCATATGATATCGAGGGAGAGGTGATTAGTAAAATCACCTTATTATCCGGAAAAGAGAAGGTCGGTTTTTCTGTTTTCGATTTCCTTTTTGGCTGGACAGAAATAGTCTGGATAAGGAGAAGCCTTATTACTGTCTCATTTGTTCTGGTGGCAATTTTTGTCTACCAGCAATCAATGATAGTGAAACAACTTAACTGGCTCAGCACACAGATAGGTGAAAATCAGGAACAGCAGGTTCACAGTTCCTTTTCGGAATATTCGGGTCGGTTAAAGCTTTTAAAGATATCGGGGAGAGGAGTTCAGCAGAAAAACAGTACGGTGTCAGAAGAACAGCTTGATATGATTCTGAAATCACTTGACAAGTTGCAAACAGATTATGAAAACCTTATGAAAATACTAAATGAAAATCCGGAACTTAAAGAACTGGTTGATAAGAAGCTCGATGATATAGATTATAAAAAAATAAAGCTATAAGCCATGAATACAAAATCTCTGAAACTTATAATTTCTATTATTCTTATTTTGATTGTATCATGTGATGAACCTGAAACAGTTGTAACGAACATTATTCATCCTGATGGTTCAGTTACCAGGAAAATTGAAATGAGGAAGAAGGATAATAAATTCAAAATTACCGATATACAGGTTCCTCTTGACAGTACATGGGCAATTGCAGATTCATGTGAAATATCATTAAAAGGAGACACTACATGGATAAAAAGGGCAGTAAAAGACTTTAAAAATGTTGAAGAGCTAAATCTTGCCTATAAAACCGATTCCGGCTGTAACAGCAATCTGAAAAGAAATGCCTCTTTCAGTAAAAGATTCAGGTGGTTCAATACTATTTACAGGTTTTCGGAGACCATATTGAACAGATTTAAGTATGGCAGCCCTGTTTCTGAGTTTTTAACTAAAGATGAGTTGCAATGGTTTTATAGTCCGTCCGGCGATAATGAAGCCAGATTGAATGGTCCTGATAGCTTGAGATATAAATCGTTATCCGATACAATTGATAAAAAGAAAGATGAATGGTTTTTCAGAACTATTGTATCAGAATGGGTAGGTGAATTCTCTGAACAACTTGGACCAAATACTGAAAGGGATATGTGTCCGGACTCCCTGAAGAAAAAAGAAAATATTCTGCTTGACATAATTAAAGCGCATGGGGATGATATAGACAGCCTCTGGAATTCGGGATATATTCTTAATGAATTTATTGGTGAGTCAAATTCTTTGAAATACAGAGCAGAAGCTGACAGTGCTATGGATATTGTTGAGGACAGGATCCTTTTAAGATTTGTTGGATATTCAGTAAGAATATTAATGCCTGGTAAGCTGATCTCGTCAAATGGCTTTGCTGACAGCAGTCAGTTGCTTGTCTGGCCTGTTAATGATGAATACTTTCTTACCGAACCATATGAAATGTGGGCCGAGTCGAAAGTACCTAATATCTGGGCATGGATAGTCTCAGCAATCTTTATTGTTTTTGTGGCTACAGGTATAATTGTCAGGAAAAAGAAGAGAGACTGAATCCTCAGCCTCCCATCTTACCAAACCTTAAACCTGACTTAAACCTGTATTATCTTTCATAATCTTTTAACATTAGCATTAGCTTCTGGCGGGTAAAGAATATCCTGCTTTTTACAGTACCTATCTTTAACCCAAGCTCCTCGGCAATTTCCTTATATTTATATCCTTCAATATGCATTCTGAAAGGGATCCTGAATTCATCATTAAGCGAATCAATTGCTCTTTCTATTTCAGCTTCCGAATAACTTGATTCGGGAGATATAAAGCCCTTATCTCCTGGCTGGTTTAAATAGTAAAGATCCTGTGTCCCATCGATGATAGTGTTTTCCTTTACATTCCTCCTGTAGTTATTGATGAATGTGTTCTTCATAATTGTAAAAACCCAGGCTTTGAGATTAGTATAATCTACAAATTTTTCCTTGTAAGTTATAGCTTTAAGATATGTATCCTGAACAAGGTCAAGAGCAGTATCACGGTCGGAGGTGAGGCTCATCGCAAATCTGTGAAGATTGCCTTTCATCTCGATAAGGTTGCTGTTAAACTCATATTGTGTCATGATATATATTTTATAGTGTTGGTACTTTTATTAATTGTTGAAGCAAATCTATACAAATAATAAAAGATAAACAAATCCGAATATCTTAATATATGTTAAATAACTCACTTTTATAAATAAGTAAATAATGTAAATAACAGTAAATAAGTATTATGCAGGATTTTTGAAAGGCGGTTTCTAAATTACATTTAAATAGATATTTTATGACTTTATGCCGTCTCTCTCCATTGAGGATCTGAAATTGAAATAAAGAATCATTGATTTTCAGGCAAATTATTAGTTTATGCTATTATTGACGGCAGTCATATTCTTTCGTATACACTTATGTCTTTTATTGCTCCGACTTTTGTACTTTTAAAGGAAAATTCATTATGGATTTTAGTATTAAACTTAGTAACGGGATCGTTTTGAGGGGGATTGCCGAGAGCCCCGGAGAAAATACAAAGGCTGTAATGATTCTTGTTCATGGGTTGGGAGATCATGTTCAGCGATATAAGCACTGGATTAATCTATTTAAGAATGAAGGGATAAGCATTGTTGCTGTTGACCTTCCGGGACACGGTAGGTCACCTGGCAGGAGGGGACATATTTCAAGTTATAATGTTGTCAGGGAAATGATCGATATCCTATTAGATACTTCAAAACAAACCTTCAGCGGCATACCTGTGTATATATATGGTCACAGCATGGGGGGAGGAATGGTCCTTGATTATCTCATAAGGACAAATCCCGGAGTGGCCGGAGCTATTGTAACATCACCATGGCTTAAACTGGCAAATGAACCTCCGAAAATAAAACTTGTTCTTGCATCACTGCTGAATCACATTTTACCTGGATTTATTCAGTCATCAGGGTTGAATGCTGATTATATTTCTCAGGACAGAGAGGTTGTCAGACTGTATAAGGATGATCCTCTTGTCCATGGAAAAATATCGGTACGTCTTTGCAATATTTCATTTAATGCTGCAAAATTTGCACTTGTGAATTCTGCGGAACTAAAAGTACGGACACTTCTGCTTCAGGGGAGCGATGATAAAATAGTATCTCCTCAAGGTAGCATGGAGTTTGCTGCAAATGCTGAAAAAGTTGACTTTAAAATTTTTGAAGGAGGATACCATGAGTTGCATAATGAACCCTTCAAATCTGAGGTTTTTGATTATATACTAAAGTGGATTAATAATAAACCCTGATACCGCATCAATTATTCTGTGAGATGAAATTCCGGACAACTATCATTCCAGATCCTTCGAATACACCTATATCGTACAATAGCGGGGTAATGTTTATTGGGTCTTGTTTTGCAGCATATATGGGAGAACAGATGAAGATGCGAAAAATGCCTGTGATGATAAACCCGACAGGAACAGTTTACAATCCTGTCTCAGTTCTGAATACCCTGGATGCAATCATAACTTTAAAGATCACGTCACATGAAGATGTGTACAACCACAACGGTACCTGGCTGAGTTTCAATCATTATACTGATTTCTGCGCTGATGATCCGGAAGTTCTGATAAAAAAGATAAATGAAAATAATTTAAGGGCAGCTGATTTTCTGAATAATGCAGAATTTCTTTTTATAACATTCGGGACTGCCCGGGTGTACAGGTTCAGAGAAACCGGCATAATAGTTTCCAATTGCCACAGGATCCCAAATTCACAGTTTGAAAATGAGCTTCTGGAAGTCAGCAGTATTGTCGGTCAGTGGCTCCCTTTACTCGATAAAATATCTGTCATTAATCCCGGTCTCAGAATTGTTTTTACAATCAGTCCTGTCAGGCACTGGAAAGACGGGGCACATGGTAACCAGGTGAGTAAGTCGGTTTTATTCCTTGCAGTTGAGGAGTTGCTTAAGCATAGATCCCGGCCAGGTTATTTCCCAGCTTACGAATTACTGATGGATGACCTCCGCGATTATAGGTTCTATGCTGATGATATGCTTCATCCCTCATCTTCTGCTGTTGAATATATATGGGAAAGGTTCTCTGAAGTTTATTTTGATAAAGCGACTTCTGAAATGCAATCAGAGATCCTTAAAATTACCAGAGCAATGAATCATCGTTTTATTTCTGATTCAAAACAGAAGAAAAAGACCTTTGCAGAAAATGTTCTTAATCAGATATCCAAAATAGAAATACTTGATAATCAGATCGATCTAAGTGTTGAAAAGGATCATTTTCTTAGTTATCTGTAGCTATAATGATTTTCGGGATCGGCATTTTTTTCATGATTGCCAATGATCATTTGGCATTTTATGCGTAACAAACAGTCAAAACAATTTTAGTGCGGGTCGGGTTAACTATACATTACTGAAAAAAAGGAGCTTATATGAACAATTCTTTTTTTTTATTGTTTTGTAACAAAAAAGGCACATAAATGAGGACAAAAATAATTCTGTTTATTCTACTATTAATAAGTACGGCTGTTTCTGCTCAGGATAACTCAGGTGTTATCAAAGGCCGAGTATACAATACAAAGACAAATGAAGGAGTTCCTTTTGCGACAATTCAGATATGGGGAACTACTATTGGAGCTGTGACCGATTTTGATGGTAATTTTTCGTTTACTGGAATAAAGCCGGGTTTTGTTGAGCTAAGAGTCTCTTCAGTTGGTTTCAAACCATATATTTCAAGCGCTGTTATGGTAACTAACAGCAACCAGGTAAATCTTGAGATACCTCTTGAGGAGATGGAAATAGCTCTAGGAGAAGTTGTAATCAAGGCATCACCGTTTGTAAAAAAAATTGAAACACCAATATCAGCAAGGATAATAGGGATAGATGAAATTGAGAAAAATCCGGGTGGTAACCGGGATATATCTAAAGTAATACAATCTTTTCCAGGGGTTGCATCAACACCTGCTTTCAGAAATGATGTAATAATAAGGGGAGGAGGACCAAATGAGAACCGATTCTATATAGACAATGTTGAAATCCCTTATCTGAATCACTTTTCCACACAGGGTGCATCGGGCGGTCCTGTCGGGATAATAAATGTTGATTTTGTCCAGTCCGTTGATTTTCTTTCCGGAGCTTTCCCCGCATCCAAAGGAAATGCACTGAGTTCAATACTTAATTTCACTTTTGTTGATGGGAACCAGGATAAAATGAAATACAGGGCAACATTAGGTGCTTCTGACCTTGGCCTGACTATTGACGGTCCGGCGGGTGAAAAAGGGACTCTTCTGATGTCATTGAGAAGATCATACCTTCAATTCCTGTTCAGTGCCCTTGAACTGCCTTTCCTGCCTACGTATACGGACTTTCAGCTTAAGTATAAGATCAGACTCGATCCGAAGAATGAATTGACAGTTATTGGTCTCGGTGCAAAGGATGATTTCCGGCTGAATCTTGATGCCAATGAAACCGAGTTTCAAAGATACATACTTGATTATATCCCTGTGCAGGAGCAGTACAGCTATGTAACAGGACTGGTTTACAAGCATTACCGGGATAATGGTTTTGATACATGGGTGCTTAGCCGCAATTACCTGAATAATTCCCAATATAAATATCTTAACAATGTTGAGGCTGATACCAATAAAACTCTTGATTATCTCTCAGGTGAAGGAGAGATTAAAGCAAGGTATGAACGGACAATACTCGGAGATAAAGGTTTCCGGTTGACATATGGTGCAGGCTATGAATATGCACACTATAGAAATTCAACCTACCAGTTATTCTATTCAGGCAGTCCCATTGCTACAGAGATAAACTACAATACCAATCTCAGGTTTGGAAAGTATAATGCATTTGGGCAGGTTAGCCGTTCTTTCATTGATACCAGACTTACTTTATCGTTTGGATTGAGAACTGATTTCAATTCATATTCTTCTTCAATGCTTAATCCTCTTACACAGCTATCACCCAGGTTGTCAGCATCATACGGGCTTACTGAAAAACTCAGTCTGAACTTCTCAACAGGCCGTTATCACCAGTTGCCGCCCTACACAGCTCTCGGATACTCAAATCCACAAGGGGAGCTTGTAAATAAAAGCAATGATCTGAAATATATGACTGCCGATCATTTTGTAACAGGTTTTGACCTGTTGCCTTCAGAGAATATTCAGTTCACAATAGAAGGTTTTTATAAAAACTATTCAAACTTTCCCTTCTCCGTCAGAGACTCTGTTCCGCTTTCAAGCAAAAGTGCCGACTATGGTATATTTGGTGATGAGGCACTTGTTTCAAGTGCCAGGGGACGAGCATATGGATTAGAATTGCTTGGCCGCATAAAGGAGTTTAAAAATGTGAACCTTGTATTCTCTTACACTCTGGTAAGAAGCGAGTTCGAGGATATTGAAGGGGTTTTAATACCTTCATCATGGGATAACAAGCATCTTTTCAATCTTACCGGCACCAAGAAATTCAGACGCAACTGGGACGCAGGATTCAAATGGAGGTTTGTAGGAGGGGCTCCATATACTCCGTATAATTATGAGAAGTCATCCTATAAATTTGCATGGAACCTTCAGGGGAGAGCTTATATCGATTATTCAAAATTCAATACTGAAAGGTTAACGGCATTTCATCAGCTCGACATACGTATTGACAAACAGTACTTCTTCAATACCTGGTCACTTATGTTGTATGCAGATATCCAGAATGTTTACAACCATAAAGCTGATCAGCCCGATCTTCTGCTAAGGGAGACTGACAGTAGTGGCAATCCGGTTACTGATCCTTCTAATCCCCTGAAATACAGCCTAAAATATGTTGAGAATAAAAGCGGAACTGTACTTCCGACAATAGGAGTGATTATTGAATTTTAAGAGAGAAGATATGAAAAGGACATTAATAATAATTACGATACTTATAGCAGCTGCCTGCTCAACTGCAACGATGAAAAAGAAGGAAGCCACTCCGGAACAGAAGACAATAATTACTTCAAATCCAGAGGGTGAGGGACCTGTGATTACATTAGAACTCACAAAAGGGAAGTCATTTTATTATCCTTTGATGGCAGCCTGGCTTGAAGATGCAGAGGGTAATTATGTTCAGACACTATTTGTCCCTGTTACTATTGCGACGGGTGTTTTTAAATATGGCAAACAGGAGAAAAACAAATGGGTTTCTGCACCAAAAAGAGCTCCTCAGACTCTGCCATATTGGTCTCATAAAAGAGGAATAAAAGCATCAGATGGGCTTTATATGCCAGGACCGGAAAATCCGGTTTCAGATGCATATTCCGGTGCAACCCCAGCGCAGGGTTTTATCCTGAATGCAAAATCTGACAAAGAACTTCCACAGGTATTCAGAGTGATGTTCGAAATAAATCAAAACTGGGACTGGAATGAATACTGGACCAATGATAAGTACCCTGATAACGAAAACTATAAGATGTCATGCCAGCCAGCTCTTGTTTATGAAGCTCAGATTGATCTTGGAAACCTTCAGGAAAGTTACAGGATGCAACCAATCGGGCATAGTCATTACTCAGGGGAAACCGGCGAACTTTTCCCTGATCTCAGTACTTTAACTACTGCCCTGAATATTGCTGACTCCATTGTGGTAAGAATCAAATAGTCTTACCAATAGAATCGGCAATTTTTATAAAATCTATCGGATCTGAAGCATACAAAATCCTGTCAGCTCCTTTTTTAACATTGTAAGTTGAAGAGTCTGTAAAGATTATTTTCTTTAGCATCAATGATTTTCCAATGTTTCTGAAGTAGGAAATTTTCTTTTCAGCAAAGTCAAAAGAACTTGAATTTACAATCAGATACTCAAATGCTTTTATTTTGTAAATCTCCACAACTTCTGAGGGAGGCAGTATGCCTCCTGTGAATATCACATTAAATCCTCTTTTTTTAAGTGCATACTTATAAAACAAGAAGTTGTTGTAAGTGATATTATCCGAAGTATTGATCATTGCAATTGAGGGAGCTGAACCTTTAACAGATGATTTCAAAAGAAAATCTTCATGAATTATGATGTGCTTAATGGTATTTCTTACAAATTGTTCCTGTGCTCTTGAAAGACTTCCGGTTTGCCATAATATCCTCGCTTTTTCAAGCAATGGGGAAATATACCTGCAGTAAGCCTCCTCAACTCCATGGCGTTCTATAATCGAAGTTAAAGCATCTCTGAACAGTGACTCGTTGAATCTGATTGCATTGGTAAGAATTTTGCCGGGCTGAAAATCCTTAGACATATCATCATCCTTACTGCTTATATTCATGACTTTACGAGTCAATTCGTCTTCTTCAAGCCGTGCTATCTTGGATATTTTGATCCCATTGCGATTCAAAAAAGAAACATTAAGTATTTTCTTGAGTTCCGACTCATTATAAGTTCTTATGTTAGAGTCCGTTCTGTCAGGCTCCAGAATATTGTATCTCTTTTCCCAGATCCTTATTGTATGGGCTTTTATCCCTGAAAAGTTTTCAAGGTCTTTTATTGAAAACACATTTACCTCGTCTTCCATAGTTCTGAAATTTTAATTAGAGAAAGTGAATACTTTCAGAATATTAAACAAACAAGAAAGGAGTTTGTTTAAAACAGGATTAATAAATTGTTGCGAGATTAATTGCTGATTAGCAGGCGGTTAATGATCTAGTCGGTTTCTTCTACCATTATTTTTTTAACCACCCTGGTTCCATCGGCAAACTGAATGGTAACCAGATACATGCCTCTCTTTGCATTGTCAAGGAAGATTCGTACCGTCTGTATATTACTATAACGATTCTTATATATATCCTGGCCAATTATATTAGTGATCTTGATAAAGGAAATATCCTTATCTGTTTTAATGGTAAAATTATTCTCTCTTACAGGGACAGGATAAATAGTAACACTGGTGGGAATACTCTCCCTGAGATACTCCCTTCCGGCCAGGGAAGCACTAACGCGGGCTGTATCCTTTTGTGAATAAAGGGTAAACGCAGTCATTATCAAGAAGATAGAGAGTAAACCTTTCTTCATATACAGCTATTTTATCCTTAACATACAAAAACTGTGCTAAAATTAATAAATTTTATCAAATTTGTCCAGTATCAACTTTGCTTTCTCAAGATCTTCAGGCGTGTCAATGCCGATACTTTCCCAACTTGTAACCGCAGTTCTTATTCTGAAACCGTTTTCGATCCACCTGTTTTGTTCAAGAGATTCTGCAGATTCGAGCGGGCTTTTTGGAAGACTGGTTATCATTCGCAGTACTGAGGTCCTGTAAGCATATAAGCCAATATGCTTATAAAAAGCATGTTTCCTTGTCCACTCATCTCTATCTGCATCTCTTACATAAGGGATCACCGACCGGCTGAAGTAAATGGCATCACCGGATGTATTAACAATAACCTTTGGCTGATTTGGATTAAAAATATCTTCCTGAACCTCAACCTTTCTGATAAGAGTTGCAAGATCAACTCCTTCTGCATTGAAGCAATTCATGATAAGCTTTATCTGTTCCGGCCTTATAAATGGCTCATCACCCTGGATATTTACTACGATATCAATCTTTTGCCCGGTTTCTGAAATGATTTTGTCTGCAGCTTCAGAGCATCTGTCAGTACCGCTAAAATGATCGGGGGAGGTCATCACTGCATTTCCGCCAAAAGACATAACCTTGTTGAATATTCTTTCATCGTCAGTGGCAACATATACCGACTCCATAACCTTCCGGACCTGTTCATAAACTCTCTGTATCATAGTTTTGCTGCCAATCATTGCAAGAGGTTTGCCCGGGAACCTTGAAGAGGCATATCTCGCCGGAATAATGCCGGCAAACTTGTTACTATGGTTTGACTTCATCCTGCTAAATTACTAAAATTGCATTTCCCTATGATTTAAAAAAGCGTTAAATTCGCAGTTCGAATATGAGTTAATGAGAGATTTACAAAATATAAAGCAGAGGTTCGGGGTAATCGGTAATTATGAAGGACTTAACAGAGCCATTGATATAGCGGCACAGGTGGCCCCGACTGACCTTTCTGTGCTTATTTCTGGTGAGAGCGGAACAGGGAAAGAGATATTTCCCCAGGTAATACACAGTTATAGTACAAGAAAGCACGGACAATATATTGCTGTTAACTGTGGTGCTATCCCTGAAGGGACAATCGACTCTGAACTGTTTGGCCACGAAAGGGGTTCATTCACCGGAGCAACAGACAACAGGAAGGGCTACTTCGAAGTGGCTGATGGCGGAACAATTTTCCTTGATGAGGTTGCTGAACTTCCCCTTTCAACCCAGGTAAGGCTGCTCAGGGTTCTCGAAACAGGTGAATTTATTAAAGTGGGATCGTCAAAGGTGCAGAAAACCAACGTAAGGGTAATAGCAGCAAGTAATGTTGATGTTACCAGGGCTATTGATGAGGGAAAGTTCAGAGAAGATCTTTTTTACCGTCTTAATACTGTCCCGATCAGAATACCTGCACTGAGAGAAAGAGGGGAGGATATCTTTCTCCTGTTCAGAAAATTTTCAGTTGATTTTGCTGAAAAATACAGGATGCCCGCTATAAGACTTGATGCAGAAGCAAAAGATATGCTTTTAAATTATTCCTGGCCTGGCAATGTAAGACAACTGAAAAACATTACTGAACAGATCTCTATAATAGAAAGTGAGAGGGAGATAAACGTAGAATCATTAAGGAATTATCTTCCTGAATATAAGGGAATGAAACTGCCTGCTGTTATCAGGAAAGATGATGAAAGGTCATTTGCCTCTGAGCGTGAGCTTCTGTATAAGATACTTTTCGATATGAAAAGTGACATGAATGATTTGAAAAAGCTTGTTTTTGACCTGATCAGAAGAGGAGATATTGATCTTCAGTTCAATGAATCCAATTCCGGACCTATTAAAAATCTCTTCAGGGAGACAGAGAGGGATGTTCCAAATACGGAAGATAATGAGCCAGCACAGACTGATTTTCAGGTACATGCCAGCAGAAAAAACATTCAGGATACTGAGGAGATAATTGAAGAGTCACTTTCGCTTGCAGACAAAGAAGTTGAGATGATAAATAAGGCTCTGGAGAAATATAAAGGTAAGAGAAAGCTTGCTGCCCAGGAACTGGGTATATCTGAAAGAACCCTTTACAGGAAAATAAAAGAGTATGGGATTGAATCTTAGTACCAGATATTTCAGTTCAGAAAAGATTCTGATGAATTTATTTATGGCATTATTTATCGCCATGTCGGGATGCAAAGTAAGCTATTCATTTTCCGGGGCAAGCATCTCTCCGCAGATAAGGACTCTTAGCGTACAGAATTTTCTGAACAGGGCACCTCTTGTTCAGCCGGGACTTGACCAGACTTTTACTGATGCTCTCATCGACAAATGTAAAGCTCAGACTGGTCTTGAGATTGTAAGTAATCTTGGAGATGTAAGTTTTGAAGGTGAAATAACGGATTACAGGACCATGCCTCTGACGGTTGCTGCAGATGCCTATGCAGCCATGAACAGATTCTCAATTACAGTAAGGGTGAAATTTATTAATACAGTAGACTCTGATCTGAGCTTTGACCAGACTTTCACACGTTATGAAGACTATGACAGTAACCTTGACCTGAGCGCTGTTGAACAGGATCTGGTTGAAAAGATAGTAGAATTGATAATAGAAGATATCTTCAATAAAGCATTTGTCAACTGGTAATTACAGATGAACAGAAATGACTTTCTGAATATGATCGGAAGCAAGACCCCGGTGAACAGATTTATGCTGGGGGAAGTTTATGAGCTGGTGGATCTTTTTCCATATTTCCAGAGCGCCCATATGCTTTTGCTGAAAGGGCTTAATGATAATGATGACGTTAAGTTTGAGAAGCAGCTAAGAACCTCCGCCGTCCATATTGCAGACAGGGAAGTACTTTACTATCTTCTCACAAATGAGAAACATTCGGAACCGGAGGCGGAAAATAAAGATGCTGAACCGGTACCTGCATATTCAGAAATGGCTGATCAGTCGCCCTTTATGCAGCAGACTGTTATTGAAACAGCAAAAAACAGCGATCTTCTAATTTCCGAGTTCGAAAAGGATGCCGCAAAACAGGGAGGAGAGGAACAGGATGTAAGCTCATCAGCTGGAGAATCCCATTCTGTGCTTATGCCTGAAAGCAATTCGGATGAAGAATCTGAAAGTATATTTCTTATAATGGATGATAATGTTCAGGACGCAGAGGAAAGAATCTTCTTCATGGATCCAGGGTTCCCAATGTCTGAAAAGGAGGAGCTCCTTGAACTTGATACCGAATTGGCTGAAACAATTTCCAATGAATCTGATTCTGAACACAAAGAAATTGTACCCGAAGGGAGCAATATAGATTCAAGAAAACAATTTCAGAATGACCTGATTGATAAGTTCATCATTGCAAATCCCCGGATTGAACCTGTCCGGGATAAAAGTGACCTTCCGGTTGAAGACCTGTCTAAACCTCATATCGTTGAGAAAGGAAGTTTTGTGACAGAAACGCTGGCACGGATTTATGTTTCTCAGGGCTATTATTCAAAGGCTATTGAGATATATGAAAAATTAAGTTTGAAATTTCCGGAAAAAAGCAGTTACTTTGCAGCTCAAATTGAAAAAGTTGAAGAGTATATAAAAAAATAGAGCGATGGGAATTTATGTTTTTGTTTCGGTTCTTGTACTGGTTGCATGCTTTCTTCAGATATTGATTGTTCTTGTTCAGAATTCAAAAGGAGGCGGCCTTGCTGCCA
>Ga0307376_10000139_pt1 | contig 104573 bp, 77 predicted proteins | sample TR2MG_FD_202536 | JGI IMG/M metagenome (GOLD analysis project Ga0307376, IMG submission 202536) | Soil microbial communities from Risofladan, Vaasa, Finland - TR-2 | ecosystem: Environmental > Terrestrial > Soil > Coastal area > Acid sulfate soil | place: Finland: Risofladan, Vaasa | collected...
GCCCGTACGCGGGGGGGCAGGGGAAAAGGGAAAAGGGCAACCACGTGGGGTTGCCCGTACCAGTCAAGGCCCATAATGACATCGTGCATAAATACCCGTCTTCCGGTTGGTGTGTCGTGGGCTGCGTACGTCATTTGCTTTTCTGAATCGCAGTAGGCATACCAAGTATAGCGGGATAAATATTCGTAATCCTCGTCGTTGACTTTTGCGTCTTGGCCGTTCGTTAACGGTATCTCTTTCATCTTTCTTGGCGAAGCTTCGGGAAGGCCATTTAGAAATTTCGGAGGGACTCTATAGCCCAAACTCTGTGCCTTACGGACATCCTGCCAGGCTTTTTTGTACTCTAAGAGGTCCTTGATTGCTGAGTTAAGATTGGTATAATCGGATTGCTTTTGGCTTCGGCTGGCACCGGGTAACAGTTTTCGGTGACGTAAAAGAACCGCTGCTCGAATTCGGCAAGGCGCTGGGGCTCAAGGTGATAGAAGAAGCGTGACCGGCAGACAATTAGAAAAAGGGATACTGAAATGCAACCAAATATCAATAGAAGAGAGCTGCTGAAACTCGCGGCGGCAGGCAGTGCCACATACCTGGCAGGTAACAACATTCTGGCGTTTGGCACCCCCCTGGAGAAAAGCAAGCTCATAAGCCCCGGATGCCGGAGGTCAAAAGTAAAAGTCGCCAAAATCTACATGGGAGTCCCGCAGAGCCTTTATCCCAATCCCGACTTAGACCTGAAAAAGGAGGTACGGTTCTACGAATCCGAGTTTGCGAAAATGAGAGACGAATTAGCCGATGTGGAATTCGTCGTGGATCAATTGATCAGCTCTGCGGAGCAGCTCGAGCGATTCAAGAACGTGTTAAAAGAGGTTGATGGCGTTCTTGCCGTTCATCTGACACTTGCGACCATGCCGATTATAAAAGAAATCCTTGGCCTGGGACGACCCACGATTGTTTTCTCAGCTCCGTATTCCGGGCACGAGTGGTATAATCTGGCCGGTATTTACAAGCAAGAACAAGGACAGAACCTCGAGTGCCTGCTCACCAAGGACTACAAACAACTGGCCGCCGCGATAAGACCTTTCCGAGCCATCCATCATTTGAGGGAAGCCAAGATTCTTAACCTCACTACGAAATCGTTCAATGAGTACGCTCAAGACGTCAGAAATGCATTCGGGACAGAGATCAAACAGATCAAGCTGCAAGGCGTGCTCGATACTTACAATGCCATCAGTGACAGCGAGGCGGAAGCAGAAGCTAATCTTTGGATCAAAGGAGCCGTGGAAGTTGCAGAACCGTCAAGAGAAGAAATAATCAAGTCCTGCAAATTGGCACTGGCTTTCGAGAAGCTGCTGGATAAAGAAGGTGCAACCGTAATGACGGCTGACTGCTACGGCAGCATGTATCGTCCGCTTTGCCGGTCTTATGCCTACCCGTGCATCGGCTTCGCCAGACTGAACAACATGGGTTTAGGCGGCATCTGTCAATCGGACCTGCCCTGTGCCATGACACACATCCTGTTCCAGGGCCTGGCGGGAAAACCGGGCTTTGTCAACAACCCCGGCTTCGACTTTTCCACAAATAGTGCGGTCTTAATTCACTGCATGGGGACACCGAAGATGGATGGCCCCGCCGGACCCGCTGCCGACTATAAGTTGCGGAGCGTGATGGAACGGCGCGAAGGCGCTGTCCCGCAGGTGAAGATGCGCATCGGCCAGAAAGTGACTCAGGCTGTATTGGTCGGGACATCAACTTTGCTCTACTTTACCGGTCAGATTGTGGACACCCCTGAGAGTGATAGAGGCTGTCGCACTCAGATTATGGTTAAGGTTGACGGCGATGCAGAGCGGCTGTGGAAAAAATGGTCAAACGGGATACACCGCGTAACGTGTTACGGAGACATAACCAAGGAGCTTCAACATTTCTGCAGGTTCAAGCAGATAAATATGTTAAACGAAGCCGTGTGATGAGCTTGAGCACGGCGAGAGGATGTTCAAGACGTTCACCGCTTTTTGCAAATGTTTTAAGTCTTTGATATTAAGAGAGTTATGAAATAAACATTTTTGCAGAATTGGCAGGTAACGGGCTTTGGGGGGTATGTTAAGCGATTTTCAAACAGAAGTCAACAACGAACGGTCAAGAACTGGCAAAATTTTGCGCGCCTGCCCCCACTACTCAGAATGTCGTGTACTCTAATGTGGTCGCTACGAATACAAATCACCGAGCCACGAAAAGTTTGATTGATTAATTGGACTTACCCTGGTGGCTCGGCAAGATGAGCTACTTTGAATTGGCAAAGAAGCTTTTCAAGCAGAGTTCGGTCGATGAGGGTTAACCGCTTGCCGCGGGCAAATTCCTTGGCCTCAGTTGTGAAGTATGAAGTCGTAACCAAATCACCACGGGTTAGACTTGGGCCGCTGGTCACAACGCCCCAAAGTTGCTGCAAAATCGGGCGGCCTACGTTGGCTTGTTGGTGTTTGCACTGAATGGCGATGCGTTCGCGTGCTCCGGCGCTCATTTTTTCGGCCAGAATGTCTATGCCCTTATCATGACTCCCTCCAGAGTGGTGCGGCGTGTAGCCCTGGTTGTGATAAAGGCGACCAACCAATGTCTCAAATTGTGTGGGATCCATGTTTTGAAGTATCACGTGGATGGGACCGGTGGCCTCAGATTTTTTGCGCGGTCGCACTTTCAAGTTGAACAGAGAAAAGATTTCGTCTTCGCTTAGGCCCAAACTATCGGGGTGCGGGCGTGCCTCGTCAATGACGGCGGACAAGCGGCGGATGTTATGAGCGGCACGTGCATAGTAATGCGGCGGTTCGGAGTGTGCTGCGGGCGCACCGGATTGTGGGGCTGTGGTTGGTTGTCAGGACAGAGCTGCCGAGCGCCACCATTGATGATGTATTTTTTCCATCTCGGCTTCGGAGGGAAACTGGTAGTAGAGAATGGCGTTCTGGTCTCCGACGAAGAAGCCTCCTTTTATGACCCTGTAGGGGACATGCTGCGGATGGATTCGGTCAACGGTCTTAGTTGTTTTTCCCTTGTAGGCAAGCTCGCGGACACAATCCCTGAGGTGCTGGATGTTTCTGTAAGGCAGGTTCTCTGTCTGGGTGCTTTCGGGGTCGTCGGCTATTCCGCCGAGCTGCAGCTCGAGGAAACACATTTTCGGGACTGATATGCTGCGAAGGGGGTCGGTGATGAAGTTGCAGAACTCGACGGGGCTGAGTGCGCTGGCAATGAGGGGGTGGACGGGACAGAGTTCCTGGTAGAGATGGTAACGGCCTGTAAATTCCGAGGGCAAAGGCGTTTGTTTTAGTTCGAGGACGCGTCCGTCGCGGGTGGCGAGCCAGAGACTGCCGATCGTATCCAAGGGTACATGCTCGAGGGCGCGATAGGTGGAGACATAGACGGAATGTTTCGGCTGGCCATCGGGATGTGGGGTGCAGTGCTCTGCGGCCTTTTTGAATTGGAAGTACGCGCTTTCGAAATCAGCCTTGAGATTGAAGTAGATGGCGTGCTCTCGTGCGCGCTTTTTGGTACCTGTTGCAAGGTAGGCGCCGAAGTGTTCCGGGGGAAGCATCGAAAGAACCAAAGATTCCGGGATTAAGGACAGGTAGGTGTAACGAGCCATAGTTTCTCCTTGTGGAAAACTCTCTGTATGCATTCAGTATTATTCAACCAGACAAATGATACCATCGCTTGAGGTGGAAGTCCAGCGTTTTCGGAATGATTTCGGAGTATTGTCCTCTTGCGGGGCGGGTTTGGTGAAGGGGTCCGCGGCGGGCAAGTCAGGGGAACCATCCCCAAGCACCGTAAGGCGTCCCCGAGGGACTTCGCTTGAGGCTGCCACCCTTCAGGCAGTGAATTGCGTGGGTAAACCCGCCAAATCCGCCAAACGACGTGGCGGACAAGCGGCGGGGCGGGCAAGTCAGGGGAACCATCCCCAAGCACCGTAAGGCGTCCCCGAGGGACTTCGCTTGAGGCTGCCACCCTTCTATGTTGTTGCATTTACCATCCCCAAGCTTCGCTTGAGGCTGCCACCCTCCGCCCATCGCTCGTCGCCCGTGGCTCGTCGCTCATATTCTTCGACTTGGCTCAGTTTTGGACTTGGGGTGGAAAAAGAGTTGACATTTGCGGGACATTAGCTTATAAGAGTCGGATGCTGCCTGGAAGATATGTGCTGTCAGTTTTAATCATAATGTTAAGGGCCACGCCAGTTAAAGAGGAGACGAATAATGAAAAATGAGAGGATTTCACGGCGGGAATTTATGCGCGACGGTGCGATGGCTGCGGCCGGTCTGGCTGTTGGTTTCGGCGCTGTGGGCGGCAGCAAGGCCCGTGGGGCCGACGAAGCCGGTATCAGGAAGACGCGCAGCTACAATAACCAGATGGAGTATCGGCGATTAGGCAAGACAGGACTCTGGGTCTCGGCGGTATGTCTGGGAGGGCACTGGAAACGGCTGGACATGATGGTGCCGGGCGTTTTCAGGGGCTCGAAGGCGTGGCTGGATGCGGACCTGAACAGCGAGGGTTTCCGTAAGAACCGGCGGGATGTGGTCAGCCAATGTATCAAGCGAGGCATCAACTATATCGATGCGTGCACGTGGCAGGAGGTGTACGCATACAGCGAGGCGCTGCGGGGACGTCGCGAGGCGATGTACCTGGGGTTCTCGTGGTATCAGGAGGAGATGCGAAATACGCAGTTCCGCAAGGCCGGCAGTCTGCTGAAGACGCTCGATAAGGGGCTGCAATTGTGCAGGCTGGACTACGTGGACCTGTGGCGGATAACGATGATAGACAGCAGCGCCAAACACACTAATGAGGAAGTGGACGAGATGATGAAGGCGCTGGAGAAGGCACGGCAGCAGGGCAAGGTTCGGTTCACCGGTTTTTCGTCGCACGACCGGCCGCATATAAAATGGATGATTGAGACTTATCCGGATGTGGTGCAGGTGGCGGTAACGCCGTATACGGCCAAGACTAAGGAATTGCCGACCGACAGTATGTTCGACGCGATGAAGAAGTATGACGTGGGGATGTTCGGGATTAAACCGTTCGCGAGCAATTCGCTTTTCAAGGGCGATAGCTCGCTGGGCAATCCGAATCAGGAAGAAGACGACCGGATGGCCCGGATGGCGATACGGTATATCCTGTGCAATCCGGCGGTGACGGCGCCGATTCCGGGGATGATAAACACGCATCAGGTTGATAATATGGCGAAAGCCGTCAAGGAACGGCGTGAGCTCGACAAGGCCGAGGCCAAAGAACTTGAAGAGGCGATGAACCGGGCCTGGGCGAATCTTCCGGCTAATTATCAGTGGCTGAAGAACTGGGAGTACGTGTAGCAGGATTGTGAGGTTGCCTGCAAACGCAGATTGAAAGGTTTGGCGCGGGAGAGAAGGGCAGTCGCGGTTGACATTTTTGCAGGATTGGGGTATTATGACGGTGTGAAGAACATAGTGTCAGGCTTTGCGTAGTTTGTACTGAAACCGCAGTCTGATATTGGGGGTAATGTTAAACACGCACCGAGTTGATAAGGAGTAGTAATGAAGGACGAGAAACTTACGCGACGAGGTTTTATTCGGAATACGTCACTGCTGGCGGCAGGGACAGTTATTGGTTCGATGGCCGGCAATGGTCAGGCTTCGAGCAGGAACGGCCGGCCGGTCGATACAGCTAAAATTCTTAATTACAATCCGGATATGGAATACCGGCGTCTGGGCAAGACCGAGCTGATGGTCTCGGCGGTGTGTATAGGCGGGCACTGGAAGCGGGTGGACGTGATGAAGCAGGATTTTGCCCAGAATCGGTACGATGTGCTCAGCCGGTGCATCGATGTGGGTATCAATTATGTTGACGCCTGCTGGAACTCGGAGGTCAAAGTCTACGCGAAGGCCCTGGAAGGCCGGCGTGACAGGATGTACCTGGCGATGTGCCACGGCAGCAAGGGGCCGCGCAACGAAAACTGGCGGACGTCGAGGAAACTTATGGAGGGCCTTGACGAGCTTTTGAGAGAAACGAGGCTGGAGTATGCGGACTTGTGGCGGCTTACCTGCCTCGAGCCGGGCGGGAGACATTCGTTCGATACGTCGTGCGAGATAGCAGATGCCCTCGAAAAAGCCAAGAAGCAGGGCAAGGCGCGATTCGGAGGGTTCTCGACACACGACCGGCGGTGGACAAAGTTTATGATTGAGTACTTCCCGCAGGTTGACGTGGTGGTCTTTCCTTATACGGCCAAGAGCAAGGCTATGCCCAGAGACAGCGTGTTCGACGCTTTGAAGAAATGCGATGTGGGGGCGTTCGGGATTAAGCCTTTTGCGAGCAACTCGCTGTTCAAGGGCAGCAGCGCGCCGGATGACCCTCATGCGGAAGAGGATAATAAGCGGGCGAGGCTGGCCATTCGGTATATATTGTGCAATCCGCACATCGTGCCTATCCCGGGGCTTATCAGCCCGCAGCAGGTCGATAATGTGGCCAAGGCGGTGATGGAGCGGCGGCAGCTTGATTTGGCCGAGGCGAGGGAACTTTCGAGGGCGATGGACGAGACGTGGGCGAAGCTTCCGGCCAACTACCAGTGGCTCAAGAACTGGGAATACGTTTAGAGAATTGCAGAACACATGAAGATGTGGCGCGATGGTAACAAGTATCGCGGGGATTTGGGTGGCGGCAAGAATACGAAAGACCCCTGCGGGTGGCTGACCAGCTTGCATACAACCACAACGGGGGAGGCGCGGCTGATAGAAATATAAGAATACCGCGAGCGCAGTAAGAAGGCACACAATGAAACTGGTCCACGTTTTCCTATGGAGGGTCGAGAAAAGAATCGCTGGAGGCAGGAGTGCCACCCCGACAAAGAAGGTATAGCCGGCTGCACAGAACCATAAAAAGTTCATGGGGTTTGCTTATAGGCTATCGTTGAAAGATTTTGCTTTCTGTTCCGGCGGCGAGTCTTTTTATGTTTTCGCGGTGGCGGAGGATAACCATTACGGGTATCGCGGTCGCCGCGATGAGCAAGGGCCAGAGTTGAAGCAATTGCCAGTCGGGCACGAGGATAATTGCCAGAACCAGCGCGAGAGGAAAGGCGACGGAAGCAATTATCGAAGCGAGTGAGACATACCGCCATATCAAGACGACCACTGTCCATACCACGAAGGCAAACAGGGCGCAAACGGTATAGAAAGGCCAGAGGCCCAGGGCGACGCCAAAACTGGTGGTGACGCCTTTGCCGCCTTTGAATTTTAGGTATATGGGGAAGATGTGGCCTAATATTGCTGCAACGCCGACGGCGAGCGTCATAAGAAGGTCTGTGACAGTGGGCGCAGCAGATATAAGCAGAACGGCGACCAGTGTGGGTACAAAACCTTTTAGCGCGTCGAGCAGAAAGCAGAGGTAGGCCCATTTGCGGCCGAGGGCGCGCGAGACGTTGGTCGCGCCGATATTGCCGGAGCCGATGGTACGGAGGTCTTTGCCGTGAGCCTTGGCGATAATCAGGCCGAAGGGTATGGAGCCGAGAAGATAGGCGGCAGTAATCAAAATGATGAAAGTCATTTGCTGCTCCTTCGCTGGAGTATTTGGTCATAAAGGGAGTTTAGCTGTTCGGCAACGCGTGTGATGGAGATTTTTTCGGCTAATCTGTCGGCAAGGATTGCTTGTGAGGCACTTTGGATATTGTTTCTATCTGTGAAATGAATAATAGCCTGGGCGAGCGAGGAGATGTCTTCGGGGCTGTCGATTACTTTGCCGTGGCGATTATTGACAAAGAAGTCGGTTGCGCCGTTGAATCTGGTGGTTATCACGGGTTTACCGGCGGCCAAGGCTTCGAGAGTGAATCTGCTGGAAGGGTCGTAGAAAGTGGGCAGGACGGCAACATCGGTTACGGAGAAGGCGTTTTGAATGTTTTGAAGCGGCCCGAGGAAGATAATTCTCCTTTGTACATTAAGTTGTTCGGCGAGTCGTCGGTATCTGAGCGTTCGGCCGCTGCCGGCAACCACGAGGCAGGGGTAAAGGTCGGTGCTGGTCGCGGCTGCCAACTGGATGGGCCTTATCAAGACAGCTAATCCCTTCAGTCTGAAATTGTTGGCCACGAACAGGAAGAACACGGGCTTGTCCGCATGCCTTAAGCTCAATTGTGCGAGGATTTGGGTGCGGAGCTTGTCGGCCCTGGCGGAGTCGACCGGTTTGTCGGTTTTTACTCCGTTGGGTATCAGGGCTATACGGCTGTCGCCGAGGCCGTAGTGTCGTTTGAACTGCTCGGCCACATAGTTCGAAATCGCTGCGACTGTCGGGCCATTCGGGTCCTTGCACAGCTTTCGCTCCGCGAGCAGGAGCAATGTCCGGCGAAAGTTGGCGAACGCCGTCACTCTCTTATAAGATGTCACGAACCTGTTCTGGTAGCTGGCGGCGTTGCGCAGGATAGATTCGGGGAAGCTGCCGCCTCGCGGCTGATAAACGTCTGCGAAGGCAAAAGGCAGCACGCTGTGGACGATGTCGTAACGATTTTCCGCCAGATGTTTCTTCAGCGCCTTTGAGAAGGTGAAGTAGGATGCTCGTTTGCCGGGTGTATTCGGGCACAGGATGTGAATGTTTTCCGCGTTGGTTTGGCCTTTTGCGGCGAGGGTATGCACTTGAAGACCGAGCTGGCGGAGGGCAATTGTAAGTTCGAATACGGAGCGTTCGGCTCCGCCGAGGGCGATAGTTGTGCGCTCTACTATGATTGCGATTTTCTTGTCCACGACAGAATTATAACCTAAATGTGTCGGCCTGCAAAGGGAGCAGATTTGCCGTGTTTTGTGTCGTGGCGGGCCATCCGCCGTGCTTTACTTGTTATTTTGCGAATAAATATTTTGTCTTTCCCGGTCAGGCTGCAACGGCCGGTATAGGCAAAGTAGAAACGCAGCCTGTCGGTGTTTGAGAAGCGGCCGGCGGGAGCGGAATAGTATAATTGCGAGATGTCCTTTCTACGAAAGCGCTCGGCGAATAATTTCGGCCTGAAAGCCCGCGCCAGGTCGATAAGATAAAAGCGGGCATTGTCGCCATAGAATATGTGCGACAGGTAGAGGTCACGGTGACGGTACCTTGTCCGGTGGAAATCTCTTACAAAGGCAGCTAATTGGGCGATAAAAGCCCTTCGGAGTCTGAGGCTTTCAACCGTGGGCGGGCCGGTGAAGCAGTCTGGTAACCGGCGTTCGAGAGATTCGGCATTGGGAATCTTTTCGGTAATAATGAAGCTTCTTTTTTCAAAGAGTATCTCCCATTGTTCACCGCAAGCAATCGTTTTCGGCGTGTTTATTCCTGCTCGCGATAGTTCAGCGGCCGCTTCGAAATCGAAGAAGGCACAGCTTCGGCGATGGCGATGGGATAGCCAGTTTTTGAGCTGGGTCATTAAGGGCGGACCATCATAACGCTTCAGGAAGGCGGTAATAGGGTAGACGGAGGCGGCTGGTTTTATTTCGAACCGCAGGCGGGTGCGATAGGGGGCAAGGTTGTTTTTGGCGAGGTTCGTGCCGGCATCGAAAGAAAAGACGGCATCGATGGAGGTCAAGCCCAGTTCGGCCAGGGGGCTTTTGTAATCGGGGTCGATAAAAAACGTTTCCAAAGTTTTTTTAAGCGTTTGCTTACTCATATTTTGCGGCCTGTGCGGCGATTCGTTAGATACTATTTTTCGAGCAGTCTCTTGGCAGCGTCATAAACCATCTGGACGGTGATGGCCTGCATGCATAAATGTTCGGGCTGTTTGCATTTGGGCTTGCGGCAGGGGGCGCAGGGTGCACGGCCGATGAGTTGAATCTCGTCGTTGTGACCGGTCTCGGTCCAGGCGGGGTCGTTCGGGCCGAACAGCGTAATGACTTTGCGTCCGAGGGCTATGGCTATGTGCCGCGGACCCGTGTCGTTTGATATCACCAGATCCGAACTCGAAAAAAGGGCTTTCAGTTCGCCGAGGGTCAAGGGCCTTTCGGCAAGGTTGATGAGCCTTTGCCTGCTGGAATCACAGATTTCTTTGGCGATTTGGGTTTCAAGCCGATTGGATGCTACGGAAACAATGACTGTGGCGTCATAGTTTTCAATCAGCCGGTCGGCGGTCTGTGCAAACCTTTCACTGGGCCAGCATTTGCTCGGGCCGAACGCCCCGCCGGGAACGAGTGTGACGACAATCCCGTCAGGTCTGCCAAGCTCAGGTAATTTGCCATACAGTTTCTCGTCGTCCTGTGAATCGACGGACAATTCGAGAGTTCTGTCGGCGGTGCGGGCGCCGAGGGCCGAAGGTATTGCAAGATAGTAGTCTATCATGGAAATAGGCTTGAATTTGCCGGTGGGCAGCCTTGGGGGGTGGAGCTTTTGAGTGAGCAAAGGCGAGCGGCCCTCGCGGGCATAGCCTATTCGATGAGGAATTCGCGCCAGCCAAGCGGCCAAGGCGGAGCCGAAGGAGTTCTTGAGCAGGATTGCATGCGTGAACTTATGGCGGCTGAACGTGTAGGCAATCGCCAGAGGGTTCCCGGTTTTTTGCTCAATCCAGATGTCGTTAAAGGCGCCGGGCGACAAAAGCTCGCGCACGACGGGCCTGGCAAAAAACGCAATTTGCGAGGATTCGAAATGCCGGCGAATGGCCCGCAAGGCGGGCGTGCAAAGAACGACATCGCCTATCGGAGAGGGGAGCCATACCAATATCTTGCGCGTGTTTTCCCGCATCTTGCATCTTGCCTACAAGCCTTGACGTGATTATTTTCGTCCTTGCATCACGTAGAACGTTAGCGACATCAACTGGAGAAGGACGGCAAAGCCGAGCGCGATAAAGACGGAATTATCCTGTCGGTTCGGGGCCATAAGCAGCCATACACATACGAGCAGACAAAAAAGTACAATAATTTGCAGGACTCCCGCCATCAGTCTCATCACGGAGAACTCACTGAACATGTCGGCGCGCTGCATACTCCTTAGGTGTTCGAGGATGCTTCTGAGCAGTTGTTCGGTGGTTTCCGGGGGGAGCTGCTGCTGCGAAGGTTCGACTGGCTCAGGCTGCCAGTGGACAGGCTGCGACGGCGTCGGTTCTTCAGGGGTTTCCACGGCCGGCTCGGCTTGGGGCGCCGGTATCGGCGGGGCCTGGGTAGCGGGCTTATTAGACAAACGGTAATGTTTTTTTATGATATTGACAGCTTCGCGGATATTTACACTTTTGTAATCAGGTTTTGGCCCGCCCAGAGCAGACGACTGGGGCTGGGAAGTACGACTTACCAATATGGTTTTGCAGCCGGCTCGCAAACCGGCGTCGATATCGCGGCTGCCATTGCCGATGAGCCAGGACTGGCCGAGGTCGATATCCATCTCACCGGCGGCGGCAAGGAGCATTCCGGGGTTGGGTTTTCGCCAGTCGCTTTCTTTGCGGTATTTTGCAACGGCCCCGTCGGGGTGATAGGGGCAGTAATAAATCTGGTCCAGGTATGCGCCTTTTTCGGCGAGCAGCTCCTTCAAGCGGTCGTGTATTTCGCCGAGGACTTTCTCGGTGACAATTCCGCGTGCGACAGCCGATTGATTTGTGGCGACAATGAGCATATAGCCAAGTGTTTTAAGCTCGATAAGGGCCTCGGCGACGCCATCCAGCAGCTTGACCTGATCCGGATGATTAATGTAGCCGGGGTCTTCGATGAGTGTGTCGTCACGGTCCAGGAATATCGCTTTATTAGACATATTCTTTTAAGCCTGTTTTTGAGTTTTATTTTTGCAAAAGCCCTGTTCCACAAGGTCACAGATTATATGGTAGGCAAGCTGATGAATCTCCTGGCTGCGGGCGGTGGATTCACTATCGGCGCAGAAGCAGATATCGGCCATTCTCTCAAGGGGGCTGTCTGGTTTGCCGGTAAAGGCCAGGACGGATGCCCCTTTTGCTTTGGCTGATTTGACGGCGGCGATGATATTTGCCGACGCGCCGCTGGTTGAAACAGCCCACAAGATGTCACCTTCTTCGACGAAGGCCTCGACCTGCCTGGCGAATACAGTCTCATAACCATAGTCGTTGGAAATCGAAGTTATGGCGGAAGTATCGGTGGTCAGGGCCATCGCGGGCAGGGCCTTGCGTTCTCTCTGGAATCTGCCGACGAGCTCACCGGCTATGTGCTGCGCATCGGCGGCGGAACCGCCGTTGCCGCAGATATAGATTCGACCATTTGTCTTGAGTGCCCTTTCGATGGCCTCGGCTGCCGCGGCGATTGCTTCAATGCCGCCAGCCTCAAGTTTAGCGACCATCGTTTTGTGTGTTTGGATTATCGTTTCTATTTGCCTTTTGACGGTTTCTTTCATCAAAGCTTCTTCCAAAGTGCTTTCATTTTTTCGATTACGGATGTTGAGCTTTTGCCTTCAACCAGCGGTGCAAGCGCGACCCTGCCGCCGCAGGACTCAACAAACTCCCGGCCGACAACGCCTTTCTCTGCCCAGTCCTGACCTTTTACCAGCACGTCCGGCTTTATCTGCTTTATTAAGCTGAGCGGCTCCGGCTCGTCGAAGACGGTGATGTAGTCGACGGTTTCAAGTGCGGCCAGAACAGCGGCGCGGTCGTGCTGGTTGTTGATGGGCCGGTCGGGGCCCTTGATGGCTTTTACGGAGCTGTCGCTGTTTAATCCGACAATTACTATGTTGCCCTGGGACTTACAGAACTTTAGGAACTCAATGTGGCCCCTGTGCACGACATCAAAACAGCCGTTGGTAAAAACCACGGTTTCTTTCTGCCTGCGGTGCCAATCGCGTTCGCGGACGAGGGAATCGATTGAGCGTATCTTGCCGCTCTTGCCGCGGTTTTCACTGATAATCTCGTTTATAATTTCGTCGATAGTTACTGTAGCGGTTCCGAATTTTTCGACCTCGATACCGCCGGCCATGTTGGCCAACTGCACGGCCGTTTTGTAATCGCAGTCGGCGGCGAGAGTTACGGCCAGTGTGGCCAGGACCATGTCACCGGCGCCGGTTACATCGTAAACATTGCGCGGCCTGGTAGAAATGAGCTCACTGACGGTTTGTGTTTTGAGATATGCACCTTCCTTATCAAGCGTTATTACGACGGCTTCCAGCTTTAACTTCTCGATAAGTTGTTCGGCTGCTTTGGCGGCCGCCTCGGTTGTATTAATATCAAAACCAACGACAGTTGAAGCCTCCTTACGGTTCGGCGTGATGACGGTGGCAGAGACGTATTTTGAATAATCAGCAGCCAGGCAGGGGTCGACGAGCACTTTTTTATCGGTTTTGGCTGCCAACTGTATCATTTCCCGGCAGAGTGATGGAGTAAGCAGACCCTTGTTATAGTCCTGAAGACAAACGATATCGGCGTGCTGTAAGTGATTCTGATAAATTTCCAGGAGCTTGTGATATTGCTCGTCGGACAGGGGGTCTGTAGATTCTTCGTCCATTCTTATCAGTTGCTGGCGATGACGGTGCTGCGCCAGACCGATGAGTCGCTGTTTGCTGATGGTGGGCCTGTCGTTGACGAGAAGCAGGCCGGTAATATCGGCACCGGCTTTGGTCAGCATTTGCTTGAGGATTCGGCCGTTGTGGTCATCTGCAATCACACCGAGACAGTAAGGTGCGGCACCTAAATCGGCGAGGTCGGCGGCCACAGAAGCGGCGCCGCCGCAGCCGTACTCTGTCTTGCAGACTTTGAGCACCGGCACAGGCGCCTCGGGACTTATCCTCAACGCATCGCCGTAGACGTAAACGTCGAGCATGAAATCGCCGACCACCAGAACTTTCGGTGAACCCAGATTCGTTACTGTTTTCAGCAGCGTTTCGTACATTTTTTTCTAATTTAAGCTTTTTACTTTTTGAGGATTTTACCCGCCAACGCTTCATGAATCAAGTCTGCAAGTTTATCCTCGCCGGTGAGAAACTTGAGTTCAACCACCAGGTCTGCGAAAGGTATGTCGGTTTCGCAAAAGTGGAGGCCGGCGACCTTGGTCCGGTCTTTCTCCGTGGAAAGTATCCAGTCGCAACTCAAATGTCTGGCTCTTTCCCAGATGTCAATAATATCGCGGTCTGCGTAGTGATAATGGTCGTTATAGACTTTCCAGCCGACCAAGTTGGCGCCGACTCCTTTGACGGTCTTGAAAAAAGCGTCGGGATTACCTATGCCGCAGAAAGCGAATACGTTTTTGTTGCTGAGTTCTGTGAGGTCTATTTGTTTGTTGTTTATGGTTTTTGCGCAGACGGCGGCATGTACGGACCTTGCGATTAGCATGTCCGGATTGATTTGATGCAGTTTCAGTTCGACCCGGCTCAATTCAGATTCGGAAGCCTGGTCGCACCTTGTAAGAATGACGGCTTGGGCTCTTTTCAAGGCAGTAACCGGCTCCCGCAGGAGCCCGGCAGGTAGCAACTTGTCGTAGCCGAAAGGCTGCGTTGCATCGATTACGACAATATCGAGGTCGCGGTGCAAGCGTCGATGCTGAAAGCCGTCGTCCATAATCAATGCCTTTGCACCGAACTTGCCAACGGCCTCTGCAGCGCCTGCGACGCGGTCGGGATTGACGATTACTTTGGCGTGGGGGCAGTTTGCGGCCAGGATTGCGGGCTCATCGGTATAGTTTTGAGCTGTCCTGTAGCCGCGGGTAAGTATAGCGCAAGGAATGGCTTTTTGGCTGAGTAAATTGCACAGCCGGATTACAAGCGGAGTTTTGCCTGTCCCGCCTGTTGTTATATTGCCTACGCTTATAACCACCGCCCCCGCACAGTGTGTTTTAAGCCAGCCTCGGGAGTACAGGCAATTACGCACAGCGACGACGGCAGAGTAAAACCACGAAATGATCCTTAGAAAGAAGCGGGATGATGCTGCCGCCAAACCGCCGGTCCGGCCTGAAATCAGTCTGCGATAGCTTTCCTGGTTCAATTAAGGGTCCCTGAAAAGAGCCACAGCGAAGAGGAAAAGGATTTCACACTTTGATATGTAATTTTAGTGCCTGTATCCTAACTTTCAATTTTTTCGATAATGGCATCGGCCATTTGGCTCGTTCCGACAGCCGTTGGGTCGTCGCGGTCCGCCTTGAGGTCGTAGGTCACGTTTTTGCCTTCGGCGATTACGGCGGCCACGGCGTTTTCGAGCCTGTCGGCTTCGGCTGTTTTCCCTATGTGTCTTAGCATCATTACGCCGCTCAGTATCAGGGCGGTTGGGTTTACCTTATTTAGACCTTTGTATTTTGGTGCGCTGCCGTGGGTAGCCTCGAAGATGGCTGCTTTTTCGCCGATGTTTGCGCCGGGTGCGATGCCGAGCCCGCCGACCAGGCCGGCACACAAATCGCTTATTATGTCGCCGTAGAGATTGGGCAGCACTATCACATCGTAGAGCTCGGGCTTTTGAATCAACTGCATGCACATATTGTCGACGATGCGGTCTTCGAATTCGATGTCAGGGTATTGTTCGGCCACCTGATGACTTACCTCAAGCCATAAGCCGTCGCTAAATTTCATAATATTGGCTTTATGAACGGAGGTTACCTTCCTGCGGCCCATTTTGCGGGCGTAATCAAACGCGAAGCTCACTATGCGCTGCGTGGCGCCGACCGAAATGGGCTTTATACTTATGCCTGAATCGTTGGTTATCTTTCGGCGGCTGTGCTTGTTTATCCAGTTGATAAGCTCAGCGGTGTCGTCTTTGCCTTTTTGGAATTCGATGCCCGCGTAGAGGTCTTCGGTGTTTTCGCGGACGACGACAAGGTCTATATCGGAGTATCTGCTCCGCACGCCCTTGTAGCTTTTGCAGGGTCTGAGGCAGGCGTACAAGTCGAGAGTTTGGCGAAGGTGGACGTTTATGCTTCGATAGCCTTTTCCAATGGGGGTGGTGATGGGCGCTTTGAGGGCGAGGCCGTTTTTCTTTACCGATTCGACGGTCGCATCGGGAAGAGGGGTTCCGAGCCTGTCTATTACGTCCGCGCCGGCTTCGGCCAATTCCCAGTTGATGCCGGCTCCGGTGGCGTCGATGCACCTGCGGGCGGCTTGGGCGATTTCCGGCCCGACCCCGTCACCGGTAATAAGCGTTACGTTAACCATACAGCAATACTCCCTGTGGCTGATAAAATTGATATGCTATCTTCTGGCGGAGCGAGTGTCAACGACGCGGTTTTCTATTTGTCTGGGATAAGAGGGTTTATTTTCTTGCAAAAATGTTCCTGCGTGTGTAAACTTCCGGCTTTTTGGTCGGAAATGGTTTTGTGCTGAGAATTTGCTTTACACACGACCGGCCTTTGCCGCTATAATTAGTTGTGCAGCAGAGGTAGTTTTGCGCTGTACGGTATTTGACGGTGATGTGCTGCGGTTTTTGAGCAGCCGGCCTTTGTTGTTTTCGGGAGTGTAGCTCAGCAGGTAGAGCAACGGCCTTTTAAGCCGTAGGTCCAGGGTTCGAATCCCTGCACTCTCATTTTGTGCGAAGTGACTTGCCCGTTCTGAGGATTGCTTTTCATTGTGACTTAAGTTGAGTTTACCTGCGCGTTTTATTCTTCGCTGTAGTCAAGCCGTCTTGAGCGTTCGATTCGAAGTGAATTCACGTCAACATGCTCCAACAACGAAGGCATTGTAGGTGCCTTTTTTCAGGTATTGAAGGTTTTGTTGCGTTTGGCGGGCCGATAAGTTATTATTGGGAATGGTCTTATGTATGGTTTTGGCGAGAAGTATGGGGGTGAATATCTGTGAGAGTCGAGATTCGGACGATTTTGGCGGCTGGCATTGCTGTCGCAGCGGGTGCAGTCGTTGCAGCGTTAGTAATTGCCCGTTCTGAACCGGCCGGCGGGGAAAAGCCCCAAGTCGCACAGAAAGAAGTTGAGGTTGCCGGAAGCGGCGGGAATTGGCCTATGTTCCGCGGCGGGCAGAGCTTATTGGGTACTGCGCCCGGGTCCTTGGCTGATTCGCTCGTGCAACTCTGGAAGTTCAAGACAGACGGTGCCGTAGAGTCTTCGCCGGCAATCGATAACGGCCTTGTCTTCACAGGCTCTTCCGACGCTAATGTCTATGCCATCGATTTGAAAGACGGCAGCCGGGTGTGGTCGTACCGAACCGGCGGTGCGGTCGAAGCTGCGCCGTGCGTAATTGATGATGCGGTCTTTGTGGGGTCGTCGGATAAGTTTTTGTATGCGATTGAGGCAAAGACCGGCTCGCTGAGGTGGAAATATAAGACGGGTGCAAAGATTCTTGGCGGCGCTAACTGGACATACGCGCCGGATGGTAAGGGGGTCTGGATAGTTGTGGGCAGCTATGACAACAAATTGCACTGCGTGGATTCGGCAAACGGAGGGGTTGTCTGGACGTATGAAACAGAGAATTACATAAACGGGTCGCCGGCGATTACTGAGGGGAAGGCGGTTTTCGGCGGGTGCGACGCCATGATTCACGTGGTGTCGGTTCGCGACGGCAGTAAGATAAGCGAAATCGATGCGGGCTCATTCGTCGCGGCATCTGCGGCGTTTTTCGAGGGACGCGCGTATGTTGGAAACTACGACGGCAAATTCATCTGTGCCGACATTGGCAACGGCAAAGTCCTGTGGGAGTATGGCGATGGGGAATCGGCTTATTTCTCGTCGCCGGCGGTCGGTGAGAAGGTGGTTGTGTTCGGCGGACGTGACAATCGCGTGCATTGTGTAAGTCGCGGCGACGGGAAGGCGGTGTGGGTATTCAAGACGCTCGGCGAGGTTGACAGCTCGCCGGTCATTTGCGGGGACAAAGTTGTCGTAGGCTCGGAAGACGGACGGCTTTACCTGATAAGACTTTCCGACGGCAAAGAGTTATGGTCATACGAGATTGGCCGGCCGATTACGTCGTCGCCTGCTGTTGCCGGAGGGATTGTGGTTGTGGGTAGTGACGACGGTTATGTATATGCCTTTGGCCCCAGGCGATAGAGTCGGAATTGGGATTTATGAGAATTATTCAGATTATTCCCGGCACAGGGGGCACTTTTTACTGTGACAACTGCCTGCGCGATTTGGCGCTTGTCGGGGCTCTGCGAAGGCAGGGACACGATGCCGTAGTCGCGCCGATGTATCTGCCGGTCGGGATGAATAGAGAGGCATCGGGCGGTCAGACGCCGATTTTTTTCGGGGGCATCAATGTTTACCTGCAGCAGAAATCGGATTTTTTCCGCAAGACGCCTCGGTGGATAGACCGGTTGTTTGACTCGCCGAGACTTTTGCGGTGGGTGGGCGCCGAGTCGGATATGACCAGTGCGAAGGACTTGGGGGAAATGACGGTGTCAATGCTGCGCGGCGAGCACGGGCGGCAGGCAAAGGAACTGGACAGACTCATCGAATGGCTGGGTTCAGAGAGACACAGGCCGGATGTGGTGTGTCTGTCCAACGTTCTGCTGGCGGGTCTGGCTGGAAGCATCAGGGGGAAGGTCAGGGTGCCGGTATTGTGCCTGCTTCAGGACGAAGACGGTTTTCTGGATGGATTGGGGCAGCCGTATTCGGAACAGGCGTGGGCAATGGTCCGGGAGCGCACCGATGACGTGGACGCATTCATCGCAGTCAGCAAATACTATGCGGATGTTATGCGCAAAAGGCTGGGGCTTGGCGCCGGGCGAGTGCATGTTGTGCACACAGGTATTTCGTTGGACGGCTATGAGGCAAGGGGGGCTGAGCCTGAAGTGCCGACTGTCGGCTTTCTTTCGCGGATGTGCTTTAATAAGGGTTTGGATACGCTGGTTGAAGCTTTTGTCAGACTCAAGAAGAATGACAGATTGAAGAATGCGCGGCTGCGGATAGCCGGGGGCAAGAACCGCAGCGATGAAGCTTTTATAAACAAGATTCGACGGCGAATCGAGTCTTGTGGTTTGGTTGATGACGTGGAGTTTGTGCCGCGTTTCGACCGTGACAGCAAGCTTTCGTTTTTCAGAAGCCTCTCGGTGCTGTCGGTGCCGGAGAAGCAGCCTGTTGCGTACGCGGAGTACATGCTTGAGGCGCTTGCGGCCGGGGTGCCTGTGGTCGAGCCTGCGAGCGGGGCGTTTCCGGAGCTGGCGCAGATGACAGGAGGCGCGGTGCTGTTTGAGCCGAATGACATCGGCGGTCTGGTCTCGGCGCTGGAGCGGGTGCTGCTTGACGTGGATTATGCGCGGCAACTTGGAAGGCAGGGCAGAGAGGCGGTGCTTGCAAGGTTTAATGTGGACCAAACCGCTGAAGAAATAGTGCGTATATGTGAAGGGGCTGTGCGGCAGTTTCCGCCAGGACAATGATGCTCGAGCTTATTAACGTGACAAAGACCTATGAATGGCCGGGGGACACGGGGGCGGTTCGTGTTCTGAAGGACATCACTTTGAAGATTGACGGGGGCGAGGCCGCGGCGATAGTCGGGCCATCGGGCAGCGGCAAGAGCACGCTGCTCAATATTATGGGGGGCCTGGACCGGCCCACGTCCGGTCGTGTGTTTTTTGACGGCGAAGATTTGGCCGGGCTGGATGACGCGGAACTGGCCCAGGTTCGCAATAAGGAAATAGGCTTTGTTTTTCAGCTTCATCATCTTCTGCCGCAGTGTACCGTTCTCGAAAACGTTCTGGTGCCGACGCTCACGGACAAGGACCGGGGATGGCGCATAGAGGCTGAGGTAAGGGCGTTTGAACTGCTCAATCGCGTGGGGCTTGAGGACTGGTCGCTGCATCGGCCCGGTGAGCTTTCGGGGGGACAGCGGCAGCGTGTGGCGGTGGTCAGGGCTTTGATTAACAGGCCGAAGCTGCTGCTTGCGGATGAGCCGACCGGGTCGCTGGACAGGGAAGCAGCGGAGAACATAGTGCAACTGTTGGTTGAGCTCAACCGCAGTGAAGGGGTTACGCTGATTGTAGTGACACACTCGACGAAACTGGCAAAAAACATGGGACGAGTGCTCGAACTGAATGATGGTGTGTTGAGGAAGAAACGGGCCTGAGATGAGCTTGTGGAGCCTTGTCAAAAGAAGCCTTGTTTTTTACTGGCGGACGAATCTGGGTGTGCTGCTGACCGTTGTGGCAAGTACGGCGGTGTTAACGGGCGCGCTGGTGGTGGGCGACTCGGTAAGTTACAGCCTCAGGAGGATGGCGACGGCTCGGCTGGGTAAGACACAGTTGGCCCTTATCGGGGGCAAGCGGTTTTTCAGGGCCGCGCTGGCGGACGAATTGGCGGCGGAGCTTGGTGCGCCGGCGGCGCCCGTGCTGCAACTGCGAGGGTTGGTTTCGAACAACGATGGTATGAGGCGGGCAAATAGAATCGAGGTGCTGGGCGTCGATGAGCGGTTTTATCGGATTGGGGGAGGACGCAATCCTTTCGGCGATGACTGGAGTGAGGGCGTAGTCTTAAATGAGCCGTTGGCGGCAAGACTTGGCGTCAGAGCGCGGGATGAGGTTGTGTTGCGGATTGAGAAGCCTGACCTGATGCCAAAGGATGCACCGCTGACACTCGATTCGGATTTGTCGGTCGCGTTTCGGCTGGCGGTAAGGGCGGTTGCAGGAGAGTCGGAGTTCGGCCTGTTCAGTTTGCAGGCGAATCAAGCAGCGTCATTGAACGTTTTTGTTCCCATCGAATGGCTGCAAGAAAAGGTCGGCCTGAGTGTCCGTGCGAACACAGTACTGGTGGCCGAGCGCCGGGAAGGTGCTATAACGGTTGAGCAAGCAGATAAAGCTATTCGTAAATGCTGGAAACTTGCTGACGCGAGCCTCGAGCTTCGCCAGCTGGAGCGGCAGGGTGTGTTCGAAGTGCGCAGCACACGGATATTCATAGAGGAACCTTTGTCTGAAGCCGCGATGAATGTGGCGAATAATGCGATTGGAGTTTTCACGTATTTTGTAAACGGACTGCGGCTGGGTGACAGGATGACCCCGTATTCAATAGTGACGGCTATTGGGAAATCGGCAGGTTCGAATGTTATTCCGCCGGATATGAGAGACGACGAGATTCTGATTAACACGTGGCTTGCCGGTGACCTTGACGCCAAAGTGGGGGACGTGATTGAGCTGGGATATTTGGTTGTCGGGCCGATGAGGAAGCTGCAGGAGAAGATGAGCCGGTTTAAGGTTCGCGGCATAATCCCGATGGACAGCGTGATAGCGGACCGGGAGCTGATGCCGGATTTTCCCGGTCTGGCGGACGTGGATAATTGCAGGGACTGGAAGCCGGGCGTTCCTATTGACCTGGATAAGATACGCAAGCAGGATGAGAATTACTGGCTTATGTATCGTGGGACGCCGAAGGCGTTTGTTACGCTCGAGGCCGGCCGGGCGATGTGGAGCAACAGATATGGAAACCTGACAGCGGTGCGCTATCCGCTGAGTAAGGAGCTGGGGGGCATTTTAGCCTCAAACATATTGGAGCGCGTGGAGCCTTCGTCTGTGGGGCTGTATTTTCAGCCTGTTCGCGAGCGTGGGCTAAAGGCGGGAAATGAAGGGACTGATTTCGGGCAATTGTTTTTGGGTTTCAGCATGTTTCTGGTGGTATCAGCGCTGCTGCTGACGGGTCTGGTTTTTGTATTTGGCGCCGAGAGCCGGAGCGAACAGATTGGGATGCTGCTGGCTGTGGGTTATTCGCCCACGCTGGTACGGGGGCTGCTGCTGGTCGAGGGTGGTATTCTGGCGGTGCTCGGGTCAATCGCGGGAACGGCTGCGGGGATGATTTACACCAAGTGTATGATTTATGGGCTGGCTACGATGTGGCGGGCGGCAGTGAGCGGGTCCTCGATACACTTTTATGCGAAACCATCGACGCTGCTTTTTGGGGCGCTGGGTGGAGTGGTTATTTCTCTTGCCGCAATATGGCTGGCTGTGCGTAAGCGAATATCCCGGCCGGCCCGCGAGCTTCTGGCCGGGAATTTGGAATGGCAATTCTTTGCCGCCGGGCGAGTATCGAGGGCGAAGACAGGGCTGTGGGTGGCGGCATTGGCGGCGACCGGTGCAGCGGCACTTCTGGCGGTGGTATGGGTACGCCAGAGCAGCGAGGCGGCCGGTTTCTTCTTTGGTGCAGGGGCGCTGCTGTTGATCGCCGGACTTGGATTAAGTCATTCCTTATTAAGGATGGTTGGGGGCGGTTTTCGCAAGCCTATGAGGTCACTGGCCGGCCTGGGATTACGAAACTCAACCAGGAGAAGCGGACGGAGTCTGACGGTAGTAGGGCTGCTGGCGTGCGGCGTCTTTCTGGTTATCGCCGTGGGGGCCAACAGACATAACCCGCTGGCCGAAGCGCAGCGAAGGGATTCAGGCACGGGAGGATTTGCCCTGTTCGGTGAATCGGCCATAGGCGTTTTGCAGGATTTGAATAGTGACAGCGGACGTAAGTCACTCGGCCTGGATAAAAAGGAATTGGAAGGTATTGAGGTGGTCCAGTTGCGCGTGCATGACGGCGACGACGCGAGCTGCCTTAATCTGAACCGGGCGCAGAAGCCCCGGTTGCTGGGGGTGCGGCCGGAGCAGCTGCAGGTGCGAGGGGCTTTTGGGTTTATCAACGTAAGTAAAGGCGCGGATAAGAAGGATGCCTGGGGGCTGCTTAACCGCGAACAGGGTGAGGGCGTGGCGCCGGCAATCGGGGATTATGCGACAGTTATATGGGCGCTGGGCAAATCTATCGGAGATGAGCTCGAATATAGTGACGAGAAGGGACAGACGTTTAAGCTGCGTATCGTCGGGATACTGAAGAGCTCGATTCTGCAGGGCAGTCTGCTTATTGCCGAGGATGAGTTTATCGAGCGTTTCCCGTCTGAGGACGGGTACAGGATGTTTCTTATCGATGCGGCCCAGCAGACGGCGGAGACGGCAGCCGAGAAGCTTTCCGGCGCGTTGAAGGACTTTGGGCTGGAACTGACGCCGGCCGTGCAGCGACTGGCGGCGTTCAGCGTGGTTGAGAACACGTACCTGTCAATATTTCAGATGCTGGGAGGTCTGGGGCTTGTTCTCGGCAGTGTGGGGCTGGGGCTGGTGGTGCTCCGTAATGTGGTTGACCGGCGGGGGGAGCTTGGGATGCTGCGGGCGGTGGGGTTTGACAAGGCGGCACTTAAGCGAATGGTGTTCTACGAGCATTCGGGACTTATGCTGGCTGGCTTGGTGTGTGGGGTTGCCGCTGCGGTGCTGGCGGTCGGGCCCGCGTTGAGGTCGCCGGGCGCGCAGGTACCGTATTTTTCCCTGATACTGATGGTGACGGCGATAGCAGTCAGCGGTATTGTGTGGATAAGGATTGCTGCGGGATTTGCGCTTAGTGGAAGACTTTTGGATGCTCTCAGGAACGAGTAGTCTGAAAAAGCGTTGAGGCAGAACGTATTATGAGGGAACTGGCAAGAGCAATTCCGGCTGGATTAGTGGTAGTTGGAGTGGTCTGCCTATACTTTTGGGTCGGAAGTGACGCGGCGACGGAGCTAAGGGAGCGATTGCCCGTAGCCGACAATGCGCCGCAGGATCTTCGGGATGAAAGCGGCGGAAAAGAACTGCAAGGGGAGTTCGTCGCGTTTGATGGCGTGGCGGCTGACCTGCCCGGGTCGTGGCCCCGCTTCAGGGGCGCGAACCTGGATGGGATAAGCCGTGAGGGCGTCAGCCTGGCGAGGACATGGGCGGCGGACGGGCCGGGCGTTTTATGGTCGGTGGAGCTCGGCGAGGGATACGCCGGTGCGGCGGTTTTGGATGGTCGGGTTTATGTTTTGGATTACGACCGGCAGAAGCAGGCGGATGCGGTCCGTTGTTTCTCACTGGCGGACGGCAGAGAAATCTGGCGGTATTCCTATCCGGTCAAGGTGAAGCGCAATCACGGTATGAGCCGGACGGTGCCGGCGGTGACGGAGAAGTACGTTGTGACATTGGGGCCGAAATGTCACGTGACGTGTCTGGATTCGGCGACAGGACAGTTTCGCTGGATGCTCGACCTGGTGAGGGACTTCAGGGCGAAAGTCCCGCCCTGGTATGCGGGGCAGTGTCCGCTTATAGACGGAGGCAGAGCGATAATCGGCGTCGGTGGGGATGCGCTGATGATGGCGGTCGATTGTGAAACGGGAGAGATTATCTGGAAAACTCCAAACCCGCATGGCTGGACAATGACACATTCCTCTGTGGCGCCGGCGGAGTTTATGGGCAGGCGTATGTACGTTTATTGCGCCAGCGGCGGCGTGGTTGGAATCTCCGCGGAGGACGGCAGTATTCTGTGGGAGAACAGCGAGTGGCAGATTCGTATCGCTAATGTACCCATGCCGGTGGTTGTGGGAGAAGGATTGATTTTTCTTTCGGGTGGGTACAACGCGGGAAGCCTGATGCTTCGGTTGACCGAGGAGAACGGGAAAATGGCTGCGCAGACGGTTTTTCGTCTGGGGCCGGAGGTGTTCGGCTCGCCGCAGCATACGCCGATTTTCTACGATGGTTACATTTACGGGGTCAGGCCGGACGGGCAGCTTGCCTGTCTTGACCTGAACGGGAAGGTTGTGTGGACGAGCACCAGCGCTCACAAATTCGGACTTGGTCCGTATATCATTGCCGACGGGCTGATATATGTTATGAACGACTCAGGACTGTTGACAATGGCCGAGGCTACACCCGGCGGCTACGTGCAGCTTGCATCGGGGAAGGTGCTGGAAGGGCCGGACGCATGGGGACCAATGGCCATTGCGTCCGGCAGATTGATTCTGCGTGATTTGAAGCGGATGATATGTCTCGATGTCACCAGACAATAGAGGTGTGTTGAAGGCGACTTTTTCATCGGTTATAATGAACATTCAATAAGTTTTGCTGTATAAAACGGTGTGCAGAAATGAACAAGCAATTGGGGATGGCAAATATTAAAATCTTTACAGGCGTGCTTATAGCTGTTGCCGCGGTGATTGCTGTTTTTGCCCTGATGTGGCTTGATACTACGGGTGAAAAGGGCAGCGGTCTCGGCAAGGCGTTCGAATACGATATTAAAGAGCTGGCGAAGATTGACCCGAATCTGATTCTGTATAAGGAATCGGCAGAAGCAATTGACACGGGACTTAAGGCGTCGCACGGAATCGCCGTCGGCTCCGACGGGCGCATTTATGTTGCCGGCGACAATGCCATTCGCGTATTTGGCCAGGGCGGCGATTTGCTCAGCGAGATTCCCGTTGGCGGGATGCCTCGGTGTCTGGCGGCGGCTGATGACGGGAGAATCTATGTCGGAGTGAAGGACCATGTGGAGATTTACGACGGTCAGGGCAAGCGCCTGGCAGCCTGGCAGAGCCTGGGTGAAGATGCGGTTTTGACCAGCGTCGCTGTTTCGGGCAACGATGTGTTTGTTGCGGACGCGGGCAATCGAATTGTTACCCACCACGATGTCGGCGGCAAGCTGATTAATCGTATCGGCAAGAAAGACAAAGACAAGAATATTCCGGGCTTTTTGATACCGAGTCCGTATTTCGACCTTGCGGTCGGCCGCGACGGGCTTCTGCGGGTGGTCAATCCGGGTCTGCATCGCATTGAGGCGTATACGTTTGAGGGCGACCTTGAGTTTTCGTGGGGCAGGTTTTCGTCTCATCTGGATGGTTTCACCGGCTGCTGTAATCCGGTGAATTTCGCGATACTTGGGGACGGCAGTTTTGTCACCTGCGAAAAGGGGCTGGTGCGCGTAAAGATTTACGATGCCGATGGTGCGTTTGTCGGCGTGGTTGCGGGACCTGAGCAACTGGTTGCGGGCGGCGCCTCCCGCGTGTGCGAGTTCCCGTCGGAGTGTCAGGCGGGCGGCTTTGATGTGGCCGTCGATGCGGCAGGGCGGATTTTTGTTCTGGATACGATTAAGAATGTTGTCAGGATATTCAGCAGGATAAAAGCAGAATAATGAAGGAACATTTCGGACATAGCTCAGGCCGGCGTGAACTGCTGACGGGGGTAGTGCGGTACGCTGCTTTGGGGCTGCTGGGAGCGGCAGGGGGGGCGGTTCTTGCCAAGAGGCGCAGATTGGTACGAGAGGGCAAATGCGTAAATGGGGGGATATGCCGGCGCTGCGAGGTTTTTGAGAAGTGCGGCCTGCCGCAGGCTTTGTCGGCCAAAGAGGTTTTGGTGAGAACAGGTAATGACGGAAAATAATAAAGACAATATTACGAGGCGGCGGTTTCTGCGGGAGAGCGTCTGGGGGACCTGCCTGGGGGGTCTCGGCGCGGCGGCCGGCTTCTTCAGCGGCAGCAGCAAGAGGACCGATACGGTCTGGCAGATTGACCCATACACGTGTGTTGCGTGCGGCAACTGCGCCACGTACTGCGTGCTGGAAGAATCGGCGGTCAAGTGCGTTCACGCATACGCGGTGTGCGGATACTGCAGAATCTGTTTCGGGTTCTTCGGGCCTGAGCCTCACGATATTACGGAGGCTGCGGAAAACCAGCTTTGTCCGACCGGCGCCATTAAGCGGACGTTCATAGAGGACCCGTATTATGAATACACGATTGATGAGAAACTGTGCAACGGGTGCGGCAAGTGCGTCAAGGGCTGTAATGCTTTCGGCAACGGGTCGCTGTTTCTTCAGGTGCGCCACGACCGGTGTCTGAACTGTAACGAATGCTCGATTGCGGCTGCTTGTCCTTCGGGGGCATATAAGCGGGTTCCTGCCGACAAGCCTTACCTGCTCAAGAGGGTGGACCACGCTTAATGATAGGATTCAGGCACGTCATAATCGGTGCGGTTGTTTTTCTGGTTGCCCGGGGTGCAGCGTCGGGGGTGGAACGTTTTCCGCCGCCCGATTTTGTGGAGACTAATCATAGTATTCCAAGCCCGACGGTCCCAGGGCCCCGGCAGGATGTGTACGAGTACATCGATGTTGTTGTGCTGTTGGGCGCACTGGTACTGTCTTCATATCTGGTTCTTAAAAGGCGCAGCCGGCGTGCGGTTTTTGGTCTTATGGTTTTTTCGCTGGCTTATTTCGGTTTCTGGCGAAAGGGGTGCGTTTGCCCGATAGGGGCGATACAGAATGTTGTTTTGTCGATTTTTGACCGCAGCTACGTGATGCCTGTAACGGTTGCTGCGTTTTTTCTGCTGCCCCTTGTGTTTACGTTGTTTTTCGGCAGGACTTTCTGTGCGGCGGTGTGTCCATTGGGCGCGATACAGGATTTGGCGGCGCTGCGGCCGATTGCGATTCCGAGATGGCTGGAAAGCGGGCTGCGGTTGTTTGCCTATGGCTACCTTGGGGCGGCGGTGCTTTTTGCTGCGACGGGCAGCGCTTTTGCGATATGCCGGTATGACCCGTTTGTGGCGTTCTTCCGTCTGAGCGGAAGATTGAACATTCTAATAATCGGCGTATGCCTGCTGCTTATAGGTGTGTTCATAGGGCGTCCCTACTGCCGGTTTATATGTCCCTACGGTGTAATCCTCAGGCAGCTTTCGCGCATATCGAGCAGGCGCGTCACGATAACGCCGGACGAGTGCATCAAGTGCAGGCTGTGTGAGGATTCGTGTCCCTTCGGCGCCATCAGAGAGCCGACGGCGGCGTGGCCGGCGGGTTACTATGTCAAAAGCAAAAAGAGACTGGCGTTTCTGATTGTTTTGTTGCCGGCGCTGGTTCTGGCAGGTGGACGCCTTGGGGCGGGCCTTAAGGCCGTGACAGGCCGGGCTCACGCAACCGTCAGGCTTGCCGAGCGGGTTTATCTCGAAGAGGAGGGTAAGGTGGAAGGGACGACGGACGCCAGCTCCGCTTTCAGGGCGACCGGCAAGGAAGTGAAAGACCTTTATGACGAGGCTTCGGCGCTTATTGACAGGTTTGGAATGGGAGGCTGGTTTTTCGGAGGATTTGTGGGGTTGGTTGTCGGGCTCAAGCTTATCACCGTTTCGGTAAGGAGGCAAAGGACGGATTACGAAGCCGACAGGGCGAGCTGTCTGGCGTGCGGCCGGTGTTTTGAGTATTGCCCCAGAGAACAGTTGAGGCTGAAGAAAGCGAAGGAAACGGTTGGCAAAGGCTGATGATGGCTCGTATTGACAGCACTTGCGAGAGTTTTGAAGGGGCAAATCCCTGGCGCCAGACGGCGTTGAGGACCGCCACGGTAGGGGGCGTGTTCTGTATTGTTGTCATTGCGCTTCTGCTGACAAATTTTGTCAGGCGTACGGTTTTTGACGCAAGGCGGGTGGAGGAACTGGACAGGCTGAAGATTGAGATTCTCAGCCGGTCGAATGATGAGGAGCTTATGACCCGGATTCGGCAGTTGGATTTGCGGGTCAGACGGGAGAGGATTCGCCGGCTGGATTTTTCCCGCAAAGGAAGCTACCTGCTTGCGGGCGGCGTGGTGGTGCTGCTTATCGGTTTGAAGTGGGCGCGGAGCTTTAGAAAGAAGCTGCCCTGGCCCCAGCCGCGTGGGGACATGAGAGATGTACAGGTGCGTGAGGCGACGCTGGCCCGCCGGGCGGTGACAGTGGGTCTGGCGGTATTGGGGTCGGGCGCGCTGCTGCTGAGCCTGAACCCGCAAGTCGACTTCGACAAGGCCGGCAAAGGGGGCGCTTCATATCCTTCGACGGAGCAGGTCGGCAGGAATTGGCCCCGTTTTCGTGGGCCCGGCGGATTGGGGATTAGCGCCTATGGGAACGCGCCGGTTAGTTGGAACGGTGCAACCGGCGAGGGGATTTTATGGAAGAGTAAGGTCCCGCTGCCGGGGCATAATTCACCCGTTGTCTGGGAGGGGCGGGTTTTTCTCTCGGGCGCGGACGCGAATGAGCGTGAGGTGAACTGCTTTGATGCGTTTACGGGAGAGCTTCTGTGGCAAAAAGCGGTTGACACTCCGGCAGACAGCAACGCGAAGCCGCCGGATGTAATGGAAGATACAGGTTTCGCGGCGCCCACTTGTGTAACAGACGGACGGCGGGTCTTTGCCATTTTTGCAAACGGGGACGTTGGCTGCTTCGATGTAGAAGGCAAAAAACTGTGGACCAGAAGCCTGGGGGTTCCGGAAAGTGCGTACGGGTATGCCTCTTCGCTTGACGTGTATCGGAACCTGGTCTTGATTCAGTACGACCAGGCGAACGCAGAAGATGAGAAGTCCAAAATGATGGCTTTGAACGCGTCATCGGGCGCTACCGTGTGGGAAACGAAGCGGCCGGTAGGGGGGGCGTGGGCGTCACCGATAGTGGCCAAAGTTGGGAATCAGGACCAGTTGATTACGTGCGGAGACCCGTGGGTGGTAGCGTACAACCCAGGCAATGGCGCGGAACTCTGGCGGGCGGAGTGCCTCGGGGCGGACCTTGCTCCGTCTCCAATATACGCCGGCGGGCTGGTATTGGCGATAGAGTCAAACACCAAGGTGGTGGCCATAAGGCCGGATGGGCGGGGTGATGTTGGCAAGACCCATATCGTCTGGATGGCCGAAGACGGGATTCCTGACATCTGCAGCCCGGTCGGCAATGGCCAAGTGGTAATCCTGCTGACAAGCGACGGCACGCTTACCTGTTACAGGACAGCCGACGGCGCGAAGCTCTGGGAAAAGGACTTGGGGACTTATTTCAAGGCATCGCCCACTCTGGTCGGCGACCGCCTGTATTTGCTCAGCGAGAAGGGGGTAATGTTTATCGCGGAGGTGGGCGGCGAATATAAAGAGCTGGCCAGATGCGAGCTGGGTGAGGGTTGCCACGCATCGCCGGCTTTCGGTGACGGTCGTATTTATATACGAGGATTGGAGCAGTTGTACTGCATAGGAACCGCTGCCTTGCAGAACCGATAATTGGAACACGAGCTTTGTAGGAGCTTATGGATAAGTCGGACCTGACATTCGTGAATGCGGCCGTTGAGAGAATCGGCGGCGCGCCGGAGAAGGTTCTCGAAATTCTCCAGGCTGTTCAGGGCCATTACGGTTATTTGCCCGGCGAGGCTCTTGAGCTGGTGTGTGAGCTGACGGATATTACACCGGCGATGATTGTCGGGGTCTCTTCGTTCTACAACCAGTTTCGACACCGCCCGGTTGGTCGTCACATTATTCACGTATGCGTCGGCACGGCCTGCCATGTCAAGGGCGCAGAGCAGGTCTATGAGGCTTTTCGGCGGCATCTCGGTCTTGCCGAAGGGGACGATACGGATGCGCAGAAGGTGTTTACTGTCGAGAGGATTGCGTGCCTGGGCTGCTGTACGCTGGCGCCGGCGGCTCAGATTGGCCAGATAACCTATGGGCATCTTACCGCCGAGACGGTTCCGACCGTCATCACTGACTTTCTGCAGTATGAAGAAAGCAGGGCGCAGCGGAAAGACAGAGGTCGCAGGCTTGCAGTGAGCAGGACAGATTCCTGCGGTGAAGTCAGGCTTGGTCTGGGTTCTTGCTGTGTGGCTCGGGGCAGCGGAAAACTGCGAGACGCGCTGGAGCAGGCCCTCGACGAGACGGGCGTTCGGGTTACCGTAAAGCGTGTGGGTTGCGTAGGGATGTGTTTCCAGACGCCGCTGGTGGAAGTAGTGCTGCCGGATAAAAGGTCCTTTCTTTATGCGAGGGTGCAGCCGGAGGATGCAAAAGCCATTTTATTGCGTCACTTCAAGCCTCGCGGGGCGAGGAGAATCTCCAACGTGGTTTCAACGGTGCTTGACGGTATACTAACCGATGAAAAATGGCAGGCTGTAACCCGATATGCAATAGATGTACGGGACGAGCCTGTGGCTGATTTTCTCGACAAGCAAAGGCATATTGCCACTGAGCACTGCGGGCATATTGACCCGATAGATATCGATGAATATTTGCTGAACGATGGTTTTAAGGCATTGCAGAAATGCGTGAAGGAGCTGAGTCCCCAAGAGATTATCGCCGAGATAGAATGTAGCGGGCTTCGTGGCCGGGGAGGGGCCGGTTATCCGACGCATCTGAAGTGGTCGGCGGTACGGCGTGCAGAGTCTGAGAAGAAATACCTGGTTTGCAACGGGGATGAGGGCGACCCGGGCGCCTTTATGGATAGAATGTTAATGGAGTCATATCCCTATCGGATAATTGAGGGCGTGGCAATAGCGGCATACACCGTCGGCGCGGATGAGGGGCGTTTCTATATTCGGGCGGAATATCCGCTCGCGATTGAACGGATGAGCAAGGCGCTGGAGCAGTGCCGCCGGCGGGGTTTTCTGGGTGAAAACATACTCGGCGCGGGTTTTTCATTGAGTCTTAAGATTGTTGCCGGCGCCGGGGCCTTTGTCTGCGGCGAGGAAACGGCGCTGATGGCGAGCATAGAGGGGCGGCGGGGTATGCCCCGGCTGCGTCCGCCATATCCAGCCGAGAGCGGGCTTTGGAGCAAGCCCACCCTTATCAACAATGTCGAGACCTATGCGGTGGCGCCGTGGATAATACGTCACGGGGGGGCTGAGTTTGCCAGGCTGGGTACGAGCGGCAGCAAAGGGACAAAAGTTTTTGCACTGGCGGGCAAGATTGCTCACGGAGGTCTTATCGAGGTGCCCATGGGTATTTCGATACGGGAAATCATAGAGGATATCGGGGGAGGAATTTCCGGCGGCAAGCGGTTTAAGGCAGTGCAGATAGGAGGTCCCTCGGGCGGGTGTGTTCCGGCGGAGCTGGCCCATATCGCTGTTGACTACGAAACGCTTAACGACGTGGGGGCAATGATGGGTTCGGGCGGTATGGTAGCGCTGGACGAATCGGATTGCATGGTTGATATCGCAAGGTATTTCCTCGAATTCACCCAGAACCAGTCGTGCGGCAAGTGCACTTTCTGCAGGATAGGGACGCGGCGCATGCTGGATATTCTCGAACGGCTGTGCGGCGGAGAGGGCAGGAAGGGCGACATTGAAGAGCTGGACCATCTGGCTGAAATAGTAAAGCAGGGTAGCCTTTGCGGGCTTGGCAAGACGGCGCCGAATCCGGTTCTTTCAACGATAAGATACTTTCGCGATGAGTATGAGGCCCATCTTCAGAAGCGATGTCCGGCCGGAAGATGCAGGGCGCTTATCACCTATTCGGTTACGGATGACTGTATAGGCTGTACTCTGTGTGCTCAGCATTGCCCGGCTGAGGCGATTGCGATGAAGCCGTACGAAAAGCATGAGATTGACTCGGAGAAATGTATTCGGTGCGGGACGTGCAGGAATATTTGTCCGGCGGATGCGATTAAGGTTGAGTAACAATGCCCAGGCTGACTATAGATAACCGCCAGGTCGAAGTTGATGACGGCGCAACGATTCTCGATGCCGGCAGGAAGCTGGGAATTGAGATTCCGACGATGTGTTTCCTCGAAGGCTGCCGCCCGTCGACCAGTTGCATGGTGTGTGTGGTGAAAGTCGGCGGCTGGGGCAGGTTGGTTCCAGCCTGCGGGGCCATCGCAGAAGATGGTATGCGAATTGAAACCGATTGCCAGGAGGTCCGAGAGGCAAGAAAAGCGGCGTTGGAACTGTTGCTTAGTGAGCACGTGGGTGACTGCATGGGGCCGTGTCAGGTTACTTGCCCGGCCGGGATGAACATACCGTTGATGATTCGGCAGATAGCGGCGGGCGAGCTGGGCGAGGCGATTGCGACGGTGAAAAGAGATATTGCCTTGCCTGCCGTACTGGGCCGGATTTGTCCGGCGCCGTGTGAGAAGGCGTGCAGGAGGGCCATGTTTGATGAGGCGGTCTCAATCTGTCTTTTGAAGCGGTATGCAGCCGACGTTGACCTGCAATCCGGAAAGCCCTATTTGCCGGATTGCAGGGCTAGGCAGGATAAGCGGGTGGCCGTTATCGGAGCGGGACCGGCGGGATTGGCGGCTGCCTATTATTTGGCCCAGGAGGGCTTCGCCTGCACGATTTTCGATGAGCACGAGAAACCGGGGGGAATGCTTCGTTATGGAGTTCCGAGGGAGAAACTTCCGATTGAAGTGCTCGAAGCCGAAATTGCCATAATTGAAAGGCTGGGCGTGGAGTTTCGGGGCCGGACAAGGATAGGTACCGCGCTATCGATGACGGATTTGCGCAAAGGCTTTGATGCCGTGTTTATTGCGGTTGGGGCGTTGAAAACCGGCGATTTGAAATGGCTGGGCGTTGAGGCGGGCGAGAACGGTATTGTCATACAGGGCAAAACTTACGAGACGAGCGTGGCCGGTGTTTTTGCGGGTGGGGATGCTGTTCGCAAGCGGAAACTTACGGTCAGGGCGGTTGCAGACGGCAAGGAAGCGGCAGTGGCTATCGCTCAATCTTTGTCGGGCCAGAAGCTTACAGGACCAGCCGAGGTGTTTAACACTCGTATTGGCAAACTCAGGGATGGAGAAATAGAAAGATTTGTCGCCTGCGCAAGCGGGGCGGCGAGACTGCGGCCGGCACAGCAAGGTAGCGGGTTTGTCGAGGGCCAGGCCCGTGAGGAATCCGCTCGCTGCCTGCACTGTGACTGCCGAAAGGCTGAGAATTGCATGCTGAGACGGTATGCCCAGGACTATGAAGCGAGGGCAAGACGTTACAAGAGTGAACTGCCGCTGTTCGTTCAGCATCTTCAGCACCCGGATGTAATTTACGAACCGGGCAAATGCATACGGTGCGGGCTGTGTGTGCAGATTACTTCGCAGGCCGGAGAGGAACTTGGGCTGACGTTCATAGGGCGGGGGTTCGATGTTCATGTTGCGGTGCCGTTTGACCACTCGATTGCCGAAGGACTCAAACGCACAGCCAGTCAATGTGTAGAGGCCTGTCCTACGGGCGCATTGGCGTTTAAGAAACCCTGAAATCCTTACTGCCCGGCGTCATTGCGTCCCATCCATGGGCAGGAATGCTTCTGAGGGCAATCCACACAGCCGTGTTTTCTGGAGACCAGCGGCAAGATGATAAAGGCGTCGATGGCAAAAACAGCGAGCAGAGCCAGCAGGGGCCAGCAGAAGCTCCGTACGACGGCAATGACACCCACCAGAGCAGGTATGAACCATAGCGGGACGATAACGGGGATGTGCCTGCGGAATTTTTCATTGAAACGGTCGCCGTCGCTTTTTTCTGTGAGATTGGCCGAGATTTGGCCGTATCCGCATGGGCAGGCCGCAGTGTTCCAGAAGTGACAGTAAGGACAAACGAACACCATAATCCACAGGGCGCCGGCGGCGCCGTACAGCAGGTAGGCGGCTGCGGCAATCCATGCCCAGGCGGAGTTGTTGAACGCCACTACGAAAATAGCTGCCCCGAGCAGGGTCATTGCGATGTAGGGAAGGTTGTTTATCAACGCTTCGGCACGAGAATACTGGCGCAGCGACTCACATTCGGCAACAGTTTCTTGGTTCTCTTGTTCTGTTTCATTCATTATTGAGCAAATCCTCCGCTCTTTCAGCTACCTCAGCGACTCGTCGGTCCGTGGCGGGAGATTTGCCTTTTTCAAGCCCCATGTCGGTAATACGGAGATGCTGGAAATTGTTGAAGCCGGCCTGCTTGAGACAGTTTTTCACGCAATCCATTGCGCAGCCGTCTATGGCGAGTATCAGTGAAGCGGATTTGGTTGTGGCCATAACCGGCTGGATTCTTCCCCCTATCCCTGCAAGGCAGAACATCTTGCCGATACCGTCTTTAGTAAGCTTTCGTGCGGCTTTGTCGGAGATTTCACCGACATCGGCAGCACCGGAACAGGCGAAAACAAGTTTGGACGGCGGGATGTTCGCGGGTCTGTTAGCATCGTTTGTCATTATGATACGTCCTTTCCTGGAACAAAGTTGCCGCAATTTCGTAAAAATCGCGGTTGGGCAGCAGATTATATAGCATTGTGGGAGTTTAAGCAAGCTTGACAACACCAGCAGAATCGTGTACAAATAGCCAAGCATCATTTTTTTTCAGGGGCGTGGCCTGGTGAAGAGAATGAGTAGGAACTACCTTCTGGTTTCAGGCTTTTGGTTAGCGATTTGTGGTGCGGTCAACGGCGATTACAGCACTGCGAAGGCGGCAGATTGGCCTAACTGGCGGGGGCCTAATCATAACGGCATATCGAACGAATCAGGCTGGGTTGCGGTCTGGCCCGAGGACGGTCCGAAGGCGCTGTGGAAAAAGTCGATCGGGACCGGATTCTCATCGCTGGCGGTAAGCAGGCGCCACCTCTACGCAATGGGGAATATCGATGACAGAGATATAGTCTATTGCCTGGACGCCGAGACCGGGCAGGGAATATGGGAGCAATCATATCCATGTCCTGTGTTTGCCAAATCGCACGAGGGAGGTCCTTCGGCAACACCGACGGTGGACGGTAGTGCGGTTTACACCTTCAGTAAGAAGGGTGATGTTTACTGTTTGGAGGCGACCACAGGTAAGGTTATCTGGCATAAGAATGTGAGTGAAGAGCTGGGGGCCAAGGCGCCCGACTGGTATTTCGCCGGTTCCGTACTCGTTATCGACGATATCCTCATTCTTAGCGCGGGCACCTGGGGTATCGCTCTCAATAAAACTGATGGCAGCTTTGTATGGCAGAATGGAAAAGGGCCGCCCGGTTACGCTACTGCGGTGCCATTTACTGCCGGCGGGCGGAAATGCATAGCGATTTTTGGCGCCAAGGGAGTTGCGGGACTCGTTGCCGCCACAGGAGAGCAACTATGGCAATTCGGCTGGGAGACCCCGTGGGACGAGAATATTGCAGACCCCATCGTTTCAGACGATAAGGTGTTCATTTCTTCAGGATGCGGCACGGGCTGCGCACTTTTGAAGTTTCAGGGCGGCAGTGTGGATGAGATTTGGCGCAACAGGAACATGCAGAATCATCTCAACAGCTCTGTGTTATGGCAGGGACACCTTTACGGGTTCGATGAGAGCGAACTTAAGTGTCTGGATTTCAAAACGGGGCGGGTGGTGTGGTCGCAGGAAGGGCTGGGCAAGGGAAGCCTTATGGCTGCGGATGGGAAGCTGATTATCCTCAGTGAAAAAGGCAGGCTGGTGATTGCAGAAGCTTCGCCGGAGGGGTTCAAGGAACTTTCGAGTGCGCAAATCCTGAAGGGCAAGTGCTGGACTGTGCCTGTTCTGGCAAACGGCAGGATTTATGCACGTAATGCAAGTGGCGATTTGGTCTGCGTGGACGTCCGCGCGAAGGCGGCACACGTTTCAATGAAGACCAATTAAGATTAATGGGGGCGGTTATACAGTTGCATACTCGAAGCCTGTTCGTAAATTGAGAGTGGACAATACGATAGGAGTTTAGGCAAGACGAGACGGAGTTTCCACGAACCGTTCATAAGAATACCGTTTTTTTGGAGAAGTGCTATGAAGATGCGTATGAGAATCGGATGTTACACGCCGGCGTTAGTCCTTGGGCTGACGGTATGGGTACTTGGGGCAAGCTGCTGTGGCACCGCGGAGGCCGCGGACTGGCCCAACTGGCGAGGACCGAATCATAACGGCATATCGAGCGAAACCGGCTGGGTTGCGACGTGGCCTAAAGAGGGCCCGCAAGTGCTATGGAAAAAGTCCGTCGGCACCGGATTCTCTTCGATTGCGGTGAGCAGCGGGTCGGTCTACACGATGGGTAACATCGATGACAGCGACATAATCTATTGCTTCAATGCAGAGACAGGCGGGCTGCTTTGGAAGCATTCTTATCCGAGCCTCAAAGAGCCGAAGAGTCATGAAGGCGGTCCGACAGCAACCCCGACTGTGGACGGGAACCGGGTCTATACGCTCAGCAAGTGGGGCAGGGTTTTCTGTCTGGATGCCAAAACGGGTAAGGTTCTTTGGAACAAGGACTTGATGCAGGATTTTGGAATCGAGCGTACCGAGTGGGGGCTGTCGGGGTCACCGCTTATAACAGGCGATATGGTTGTCTATGATGCGGGGACCTGGGGTGTCGCTCTTAACAAGACAAATGGCGATTTGATATGGCAGAATGGGAAAGGGCCGGGGGGATATGCCACCCCTGTGCCTTTTACTGCGAGCGGCAAGAAGTGCCTGGCGATTTTTGGGCACAAGGCACTGGGGGCGGTGATTGCTGCAACCGGAGAGAAGATATGGGAGTATCCCTGGGAGACAAGATATAACATCAATGCAGCCGACCCCATAGTATCAGGCGAGACAATATTCATATCTTCAGGATACAACAGGGGCTGCGCTCTGTTGAAGCCGGAGGGCGGCAGTGTCGCTGAGATTTATACCAATAAGAATATGCGCAATCAGTGCAATAGCAGTGTGCTGTGGAAAGGGTATCTATACGGATTTGACGGGCAGGTGGGGGGCAAAGGAAAACTTACATGCCTGAATTATGATACCGGCGATGTGAAGTGGGCACAGGATGGGATGGGCACCGGTTCACTGATGATGGCCGATGGCAAGCTTATTATCCTTGGTGAAAAGGGGAAACTGGTAATTGCCGAGGCTTCGCCCGAGGGGTTCAAGGAGCTCTCGAGTGCCCAGATTCTTGAGGGTAAGTGCTGGACGGTGCCGGTCCTGGCCGACGGCAGAATCTACGCGCGCAACGCGAACGGTGATTTGGTTTGCGTGGACGTGAGGGGTAAGGGGCCGGCGGTTACGGGCGGGGGAGAGTGGCCGCAGTTTCGCGGCCCCAACCGGGACGGCAAGTCGGCAGAGACGGGGCTATTGAAGAGCTGGCCTGAGGGAGGACCACGGCTGGCGTGGAAGGTTGAAGGATTGGGCAAAGGCTTTTCGACGGTTTCTGTGGCCGGCGGAAGGATATTTACGATGGGCGACCGCGGCGATGATCAATTCGTGATTGCTCTGGACCAGGCCACTCGCAAGGAGCTATGGGCATCCAGGGTTGGCGCCGCCTGGAAAGACAGTAAGAGCGGGCCGCGATGCACACCCACGCTGGACGGCGAACTGGCTTACGCTGTCGGCACGCACGGCGACCTCGTCTGCCTCGAGACGGCCACCGGAAAGGAACGCTGGCGGAAGAACTTTGCCAAAGACTTTGGCGGCAAGATGATGTCGAAGTGGGGATACAGCGAGTCTCCCCTTGTAGACGGCAATAAACTGGTGTGCACTCCCGGCGGCCCGGACGCAGCCATAGTGGCGCTGGACAAGAAAACGGGCGAAACAATCTGGAAATGCACTGTGCCTGATATAGGCCCGCGAGGCAATGACGGCGCGGGATATTCTTCAGTTGTTATAGCCGAGGCGGGCGGTATTCGCCAATACATCCAGATGATGGGGCGGGGCCTGGTTGGTGTTGCCGCCGATACCGGCAGGTTCTTGTGGGGCTACAACAAGATTGCCAACGACGTCGCGAACATTCCGATGGCCGTTGTGGACGGCGACTACGTCTTTTGCACAACAAGCTACAAGACCGGCAGCGCCCTTCTGAAACTGGCGCCCACAGGCGATGGAGTAAAGGCGGAAGAGGTTTATTTTCTCACGCCGGATGTGTTTGAGAATCATCATGGGGGCGTGGTCCTTTTGGACGGCTACTTGTACGGCGGAGACGGCCAGAACAAGGGGGTGCCAGTATGCCTGGAGATGAAAACCGGCAAGATTATGTGGAAGGAAACGCCGCCCGGCAAGAAGTCGGCAGCGGTGCTTTATGCGGACAAACACCTTTATTTGCGCTACGAAAGCGGTCTGATGGCACTGGTCGAGGCCACACCGGAACGCTTCAACGTGAAAGGCACGTTTGAAATTGCCAGCAAAACCGGCCCCAGCTGGCCGCATCCGGTCATTGTGGATGGAAAGCTCTACCTGCGCGACAACGACGTGCTGCTGTGCTACGATGTAAGCTCGGGCAGCTAAACGTTTGGCCCCAAGCAGGGCTGAATCGGCGGCCAAGGACAGGGAACTGCACGGCAAAAGATGTCTGTATTTGCTCAATATCGGCATCTCCAGGATGTGATTACGCGACGAACAGGGAGGCGGGCATATCCATAGGGGTCGTGCCACAATGCCCTGATTTATCGCGAGGGCTGGCGTTAGCGGAGGCCGGAGGCCTATCTCCACGAAGATTTGTTCTTGGCTCGCAAAAAAAATGCTGAAAAATCGAAATTTGTAATCAACATTGGACTTGGCTCCTGCGCCACATAATATGGTAAGGTGACGGCTCATTGTGGATTATGACTCTCGGCCGTCGGTCGTGATGCCAGGACCACTGTTATTGCCCCTTGGACACTACGACCCTGACAAATGTCTATTTGTGGAGGAGTCCACCGGAATGGAAGTGTCGGCATGGTCTGTCGTTGCAGTGGTCGCGCGAATATGCCGGTTGGTGATTGCCAGAGGCCCGGAAGAAGCATGTTTGGCGGCCTTGGTGCATTTTTGTTTTCCGTGGTCGGTTCTTGCATATCGGATTAGACGCCCCAAGAAATTGTCTTTAATATTTTCGTTTTTTTCTTGATTATAATGTGCCTTGTCTCGTATAATAGGTCTCCGTAAACTGAAGCCGTTTCAAGGCAGAAACTCAGAACATGGTTTCGGAGTGAAGCAGAGTGTCTTCAGTCGTGACAAACAACAAGAGCGGCGTGCCGACAAACGTTGAGCTTGCGACGCAGGTCTTCGCGCAATACGGCCATTTCATTCGCTCTATGATTCGGTTTCAGGTTGAGGATGAGGCCGAAGCCGAGGACTTGTTTCAGGACTTCTTTCTGTACTTGATTGCCAAGCCCGTACCGCCGCACATCAAGAACGTCAGAGGCTTCCTGTGCAAGGTCGTCTCCGACAGGGTTAGAGATGCCTTACGCGGAATTAACCGCTACCGGGCACAGATACAGGCTTATGCCAAGCCTAACTCACCCGTCAGCGAGGACCTGCCGGAGGATGTTCTGGTGGAGGTGGAAGAGGCAAGAAAGATGTTTGAGCTGATTGAAAGACGCCTGCCGACAAATGAGGCTTTGGCGGTAACGTTAAGGTACAGGGAAAACCACGGTCTGACGGAAATCGCGCAGAAAATAGGGATTAAGCCGCGGTCCGCCAGTAAGTATGTTTCTTTGGGACTCAAGAAGATCCGTTGTGTTTTTACTGTGAAGCGAGAGGGTAAATATGATATCGGTGAACTCTAATTCAACATGCGAGCAGGCTCGCGTGTACTACTACGAGTACCTTTATGGCGAGTCCGGCGAATCTGTTCCGTTGAAAATCCTTGCCCACATAAATCAATGCGATACTTGCCTGGCGGAGGTTGACCGACTCAAATCTATACTTGCTGAGGGCAAACGCGCCGCAAGAGGCGCCTCTACCATGACTAACAATCTGAGGCTTCACTTTGCTTACACAAATGCTTTCGTGAGCTGTGACACGGTGAAACCTTTTCTTGCGAGTCTTGCGGTTCCAGCTCTGCAGATCCACGTACCCACGCCCATAACCGTTCACCTTGACAAATGCCGGCAGTGTGCAAGAGACCTTGAACTGATTCGACAACTCGACCTTACGAACAGACAGATGTTCCGATTGGGTCAGCTTTTTGCTGAAGAGCCATCGGCGGATATCACTGTTTGCCAGAAGGCCCGAAGTGTTATAGGCTCGGTTGCAGCGATGGATTTTGAAAGTGTTTCGGCCGAGACGCTGCGACATATATGTGTGTGTCCGAAGTGCAGACAACGGCTGCACAAAGAGCGCAAGAGCATAGGGGGGAGCCTTCCGAGCGATACTGAGCGACCGTCGATACGGTGCGATGCCGTTTCGGCAACCGATATATTCGATTACGTTGTGCCGTACGGCGTTGACTTTGGCAAGGATGCCGGGTTGCGCAAGTCGCTGAGGTCGCATTTGGCTAATTGTCCTGCGTGCCTGGACAGAATGCAGAGTCTGCACGATACGGTGTACGGCGTTTTGGAGCGTCGGGAATCCGGAATTGTTACTTGTTTCAAGGTGGAAGAAGCTGAGGTGGAGTCCGCTGCGAGCGGCTCGGAGAGCATGTATGCAGATTTCCCGATAAAAGTACGGGTGTTTGACAGGTCCGGGCGTGTGGCTGCGGCGGCCGGCGCGCATACGCATTTCACGCAAGTGCTCAAACAAAAGGCTGCGGCACTGCACCTGAGCCGGCTTCTGAAACCTGCGGCTGCAGCCATTTTTGTTGCAGGGATTCTGTTTCTATTCAGGGGTCCTGCGGCACAGGCCATGGGCCTCGCTGAGGTCTACAAGGCCCTCGAGCGAATGAAGAACGTCTACATTGCCACCTTTTACCAGGATGAATCAAACCCGACTCAGCAGATATGGATATCCCGCACGCTGAACGTCAAGCTTTTTAAGGCCGGGACGCAGTGCGTTTTGTGGGACCTTCAAAAGGAATCTGCAAAGTCGAGAGACTTGAGCACGGATTTGATGGAAACTAAACGGTTAAGCAAGGACATTGTCGCAAGTGTTGAGCAAACCATGAAAGGGCCGGTCGAGCTGTTGCCGTTTAATAATGTGGACGAAGCGCCGCAAGGCGCGGAGTGGCAGGCCGTGCCTGCCGAGGACGCCGGGACTGTTACTGCCGGGACGGAAGTGTATGACTTGGTATGGCTTGAAAAGAGACCGGACGGCTCGACTGTCCATAATAAATGGCGGGGCTATATAGACTCCCAGACGAAACTGCCGAGGAGGATTGAGCGGTGGGAGCGACGGTCTGAAGAAGCGAAGTACGAGCTTGTAAGTATCAGAAAGGTTGGCTATCCCTCTGGGGCTGAAATCGAGGCTGCTATCAAAGAAAAAGGGTTTTAGTTGCCTTCGCTGGGTTTCGGCAGCCAGAGGGGGCAGCGGTTAACATAATTGTCACCCGTCTTTTCCACTAAGAAAACATCGGCCCTGGGCGTATCCTGGTGGCCGTCGGCAAAAACCGCATTAACGCTCCTGTTGGGGTGCCGGCCGTCCACAGCGTCTTGCTCGGAGCCGGCGGTCAAAGTTCTCCCTTTATTGACCCCCAGGCCCGGCAGATAAAACGAACCCTGTCTATTCGGATGGTCAATAGGCGGCAGGTCTTCACTCGTGGCGGCCCGCCAGCTTATGAGGCTGTAGCCGCTATCGCTTATGAGCAGCGTTGCCTGGGGGGATTGGACTTGATGGGCGCTCAAAGGTATTCCAACGACTTCGCTGCCCGGCGTTCCTTTCGTGTCTTTGCAGATTGCGCGGTTGACGCCGTAATTTCCACAGAGTATGTTTGGCTTCATACCGCCGTCCTCCACGGACCTGGCCGGGCACCAGAAAATGGTCCCCTTGTCATGGTTCTTTCCCAGACTGGGCGCCAGGAAGTGAAACCACCACCAGCCGCGCCTGTCATAGGAGTGATCTCCCGCAAAGCCGCCTATGGGTGCGGGCTGGCCCAATTCCGAACGTTTGAAACCATAGGGAAATGTTTCGTTTTCCTGGTCGTAGGTGGTCAGGGCCAGGAACAATTGGTTGAGGTTGGAAGCGCAGGTGACTGACCTGGCTTGCTGCCTGACTGTGCGCAATACAGGCAAGAGAATACCGGTGAGCAGGGCAATTGTCCCCATAACAACCAGCAATTCGATAAGTGTAAACGCGGTGCGCCTCATCGCCGTCTAATTCTACCAAGAATAGTCCTAAAGTAAATAGATTGCTGTCTTGAAGAAAATGGGACCACCCAAATTCCTGAAAGCTGCCCGTATTCAATCGATGCTTGTGGCCCAGCCGGTAACTGCTCGGCCCAAGGGGATTGGGCGATAGCTTTACTCTGGTTCGCAATCTGATGCGCAGGCGTGCCTGTAATGCCAGTACTCAGCCGCTCCAGTGGTACACATCCCGGGCCAGTATATGTCCTCTATACAGGGAAAAGCTCCGACCGCAGGAAGCAGTTCGCCGTAACAGGCCGCTCCATATTGGTCCTCCTGACAACCCCACAGGTTACAAAACTCGCGATACACGCAGTCACAAACGCCCCACATCATTTCCGAGCAATATATAGTGTAGCAGTGTTGGATGAGTTTGGTGCACGAATAATTGGGGAATCCGCCGGTTATTTTGTGTAGGTCACTGTCGCTGAGCGCGGCAAAAGTGCCGGTCAACGCAAGGGGCTGTTTGGAGATTAACAGGGCCGTGCCTTCGCCCCAGTCGATGTCGAGGTCGCGCAGCTTGGTGCGATAGTAAAACTTGTTGCTGTCGAGGTCAATGAACCAGGCGTACTCCTGGTCAACGTGCTCGAGCACCACATAGTGCTTCGGTCCAGGCAGATGCAGAATTGCCTGACCGCCCTGTAAATTCTTGAGTGTCTGGATGTCTGTTTTTGCGGCAAGGCAGTGAAAACCTAAATCTCGGGCGAATTGTCGCAGGGCGTAAAGGCTTGTCCCTTTGTTTGGGTCACTGACCAATTGAGCAAGGTTTGCATCAGTGACATCTTTGCCTAATCGTTGGGCCACATATTTTATAGCCAGGGTCGCACAGTTCTGGGTCGCTGAATTGTTGGCGGCAGCCAGGAGCCTCTCCTGAAGGAGCGAATCGGTGTCAACTGTGCCGGAATCGTGGTATGACAGCGGCCTTTCGGTCAGCGGCGAGTAGTAGTCTACCCGTGAACCGACCTTCTGATTGACACGAAAGGACGCCGGATCAACCGAACCAATTCGGACAGAGGCAAGGTCCCAGGACTCGTAGGAGAGCAGCTCAGGCGACTGCGGACGCGTGTTATAGAGTTCAACGGTAATCCTGCGGGGAATCCATTTACCCGAAACCAACTGATAGTCCTGGTAGGTTCTCAGTGTGGATGCCATGCCGCCATTGTCCTGCGACCAGGATAACAAAGCGTAGTCCTTTGCGGGGTCGAGCGCGAAAACCATTTTTATCCTGAAGTCGGCTGCATCCATGAAAACAGTAAGATTTATTTGTTTCTGCCCTCCAACGTCCACCTCGACGGCGGATGATTCGCAGGCGGAAAGGCCTTCAAGCGTGTAGGCGCCGTATCCCCAGGGAACGAGGCTGGCCGTCAACGGACCGCTTACAGCAACCGGAAAACGGCCTTTTCCTTCGGTAACAATTGAGTTATTGACAGGCTCGGTGTACATCGTGTATCGGCTGCCATCCCAGACAGATACGCGTCTTTTATTCCAGTTCGGGTTAAAGTCGTCCTGCAGGTACGGACCGGCGGCGTTGGCAGGCGGTTCGCTTTCTCTGGTGTGAGAGTTCAGGTTGATTTCCCAGTAGAACCTGTCGCCGTCATACTTGACAATAACGTCCGTATCGGTGGTGTATCCGGTCGACGCCTTGTATTCGAGGTGCCGGGCGTGAATGACTCCACTCGGAATCCAGGCCCTTCTCGGCTGACCGGTGAGCGTCTGAAAGATTTGCATAATCTCCGTCCGGCTCAACGGCCTGTCCGCAAGGGCATAACCATTAGTGACAAACAGCAAAAGCACAGCCGACACAAAAACTCTCGTTCTCATAATACCGCCTTTCCTTTATTGTCTCATATAACTTTGAATTCTCGCATTCTGGTGCAGCGTTCTATTTTTGAACTTACCGTTATGGGTTACCGACGCTGTTAATGAACTCCTCCCATTCCGTCTTGGTGTAAGTATCTCTGACGTCTTTCTCCTGGCTCCATAATTGCTCCAGCCAATCGGCAAGCTCACCGGTAGTTGGTTCGTCTGCCGGGTCCGAAGGTAAGGACTCTTGCGTTGACAGCATTTCGCCGCCTGTCATCATCTGCTCCGAACCGGCTTCCATTTGGTGGATGACAATGCTCTGGAGCGTGGGGTATACCTGATTGTTGTTAACGTCATACGAACAATAGTTTATAAGAGTCAGCACGACGTCGCCGGGGCCTGTACAGGTGAAGATGAAACTTGCCAGATTGCCGTCGTAAATCGAAGATTCCAGGTTTACTGCGTAGAATTCGATGCCTTCGGGCTGGGTAAGGCCGGGACCCCAGCAGTCCCAATCCTCGTCTCGGGGCTCGGCCAGAATCCGGGCGGTGCTGGCGTTGGGGTCGTTAGGGTCATACTGCCTGTTGTCGATGGAGCCGAGGTTCGGGTCCGAGATGTTGACTTCAATGTCGAAAATCGATACATTGCCGGTTCCTATGGTCGCCATCTTGACATACAGCGTGACGCTGGTGTTAGCATCTACAGTGATTTCGTTGCTGTCGTTTGTATCGACAATGCTATATATTATATTGGGGTCCTGGGGGTAATTAGGCTCATTGGGTTCCGGATTGCCGCCGCCTCCTTGTGTTTGGTCTGAAGACGGCCAGAGCCAGAAGTCGACAAAAAGCTCCACATCATTGTAGTCAACATCACCGTCGCGGTCCAGGTCGGCGCCGTCACACCAGTTGGGGTCGTCACAGTTTGAGTCATTCCAGTGCGAAGCAAATATGGCAAAATCGTCGAAATTAACTATCTGATCGGAGGTGAGGTCGCGTGTCGGGACATTATGGATAGTGATGTGACTGGAAGTGACGTAACAATTGGCGTCATTCCACTCCGTACGGTAATTATAGAATTTTACATTGCAATCACCCACGTCGTCGGCATGGTAATCGATGGTAAACCAGTCGCCCGGTTGCGTACTACTGTCATTATTGCCGTCAACGGGATAAAAGGTATACATGTCAAAGCCCCATATCGAGGAGTCTTTCCACTGTACTACATAGGCAAAGTCGCCTGCGTTTTCGGTGTGAGAGCCTGTCCAGTCGTCTGTATTCGGGTCGTAATCTCTTGCGGCCAGTGTGCCCAGAAGCCTGTTCTGCCCCTCGATAAACAGGCCGCCGGCCCAGTAATCGTTGGTATCCGAAGTTACAATCAGGGTAAGGCTTGTGCCGACCATAACGCCACTATTACAATCGAATGGGGTCATACCGTCAGCCTCGCATACTTTCAGCGTGACCTGCCCCAACGTTACTGGGGCCATCGCGAGGGCTAATGTCAGAATCAGCAGTTTTTTCATCGTGGTCTCCTTTTGAGATATAACGAACCTATCAGCTTGCTGTTTTCAGCAAACAGACTTGGCAAGGGTATGGGGCGCTACCGCATCCGTCTGCGAAGAACATCCATATTGTCAATAAGACAGGTTCCTTCTACAGGCGCCCGGAAACTGCGCCGGCAGCAAGGATTAATCCATAATCACATCACCGTCCTATATATACGCCGCCACCGAACAGGCAAATGTTGACAAAAAAATGTCCTTTCCCACCAAATTTTTTTACTTCGGTGTGGAATGGGGCGTAGAATACAGAAAATAAGCCTTTTTTAGCTCGCGGGCACCCTCCCAACATAAAGAAGTTTTGGTACAATCCCCCAACCTTGGTGAGCCACTATGCATAAATTATACCCGATTACGCATCTTAATTCAAGAGGTTTTGTTCGCGGCCTTATGTTTTTTCCTGCCGGTTGTGCGGTCGGTTATAAAAATCCTGTTTTTGGGGGTAAAGCGGAGAGGCTATCGGACAGCTCGAACGCAGTTTTTTTCGCGTGGACGGATTTTTTCGGGCAACCACGTCAGAAAACAACATGGCAGGCCGATGCGGTGGGGGGATTTGCGGCGGCTGGGGCGGGAAAATGCCGGGTTCTATGATGACGTGTTATTGGCTGCGGCAGCGGGTTTCACGGTTATTCGCAACCGCATTCGAAAAGCTAACGGAGAGGGCGGGATTCGAACCCGCGCAGCGGGTTTATACCCACTGGACGGTTTAGCAAACCGTTGCCTTCAGCCACTCGGCCACCTCTCCAATTTTCTGAGGCACAATTCTTCGAAAAGCGTGGTTTCGAACTAATCTACCCGCAACGAGGCAATATTGCAAGAGAATTAGAGCGAACTTTCAGTATTTCACAACAGGCTTCCCGCAGACGCTGCAAATATCGGCTGCGACCCCTTCGCAGCAGGTGGCGCCCAAGAGAATTGCACGAAAAGACACGGTTTAGCGCTAATCCGCGCTGCTCAGTTAGTGTTATTGCCCCCAATATATTCTGGCACAAGCTGCCTTATTTTCATAGCGATTTCGCCATGGTTCTGCGTCTGTGCCGCTTTAACCAGTTCGCTTATGCCGGTGCGAAGCTTCTCCCGGTCGGTCGTGATGTTCTTCCAGATGCCAATCTTCGGATGCCGAGTGGGCTGCATGTCCTCGCCCTTTATTGATAGCTCCTCAAAAAGCTTCTCCCCGGCTCGGGGGCCGGTGTAAATCATTTCAATATCCTCTCCAGGCCTAAAGCCGCTCAACGTAATAAGCTCTCTCGCCAAATCCACAATTCTTACCGGCTCACCCATGTCAAGGACAAAGATTTCGCCGCCCTGGCCCATCGTTGCAGCCTGCAGGACAAGCTGCACGGCCTCTGATATAGCCATAAAATAGCGCTTCATCTCAGGATGGGTAATAGTCACAGGGCCTCCCTCGGCTATCTGCCTCTTGAAGATGGGCACGACCGAGCCTTCCGAGCCGAGCACATTGCCAAACCGCACAGTGACAAAATGTGTCTTGCTGGTCCTGTTCAAGTCCTGAATATACATTTCCGCGACCCGTTTAGAAGAACCCATTACGCTGGTCGGGTTAACGGCCTTGTCGGTGCTGATCATTACAAAATTAGCGGTACCGTATTTATCGGCGGCATCGGCGACAGTTTGTGTGCCGACAACGTTGTTCTTAACGGCCTCGCCGGGATTTAACTCCATCATGGGAACATGTTTATGAGCCGCAGCGTGAATGACAACATCCGGTTTATACCTTTGGAAAACTTCCTCAACTCGCCCCTTGTCCGTAATATTGCATATAACCGCTTTTACAGAGACATCCGGAAATTTCATGTTTAATTCGCGTTCCACGTAGAACAACGGGTTTTCCGCCTGCTCGACAAGCAAAAGCAGCCTGGGCCCAAAATTGCATACCTGTCTGCACATCTCCGAGCCGATAGAGCCGCCGGCGCCGGTAATCAGCACGGTCTTGTCCCTAATAAACGCCTCGATTAATTCGAGGTCGAGCTGCACAACTTCCCGGCCAAGCAAGTCGTTGATATCAACATCGCGAATCTGGGAAACACGAAATCTGCCGGAGGCGATGTCCGTGATTGATGGCACAGTCCGGAACCGGATTTTGGTGCCTTCACACACCTGGATAACGCGCCTGAGCTGATGATGGCTCGCTGAGGGCATTGCTATGGCAATCTCTTCGATACTCTTGTTTGTGCAAATCGCAGGGAGTTGCTCGACAGTGCCGAGTATCGGTATACCGTGGATATTGGTGCCTTGCTTTGCAGGGTCATCATCAACAAATCCGACGACGTCGTATTCGCCAACAGGCATCCGGTGAATTTCGCGCACAAGCGCTTCGCCGGCGTTGCCCGCGCCGACTATAAGAAGTCGCTTCAGTCGACCGCTTTCGACGGTCCGAAACTCCTCGTGGTACAGCCTTACTGCCATCCGCAACCCCGCCAGCAGCAAAAACGTGATGAACAGATCGGCCATGAAGACACCCTGTCCGACATCCGTTAACTCCTGTGCCTGTTGACGGACCGGAGTTGGTGCGTAAATCAAGGCGGTCCAAAGAGACACGATTACGAACGTGCTGACAAGTGAAGCACGCAGAATACCCGTAAGGTCTGATATGCCAACATATCGCCACCACCCCCGGTACTGCTTGAATACAGCGAAGATGGGCAGCTTGATTATGATGAATAAAAGAAGTAAAGCCGGATATTGACCCACCAGCCAGCTGCGTCTGAATTGCATATTGCTCGTCAGCAGGAATGCAAGCATCAGAGAGCCTGCGAAAGCAATCAGATGTGCAAGTATAATCAGCGGTTTGCGAAACCTGAGCAGGCTGGCGGGAGGCGTTGGAAATTCAGAAGCACTTTGCTTGTCGCTTTTAAACTGCGTATTTGGGTTTAAGTCAGCCATACTTTCTCATCACCATAGTTATCTCCCTGCAACTGCAAACAGGCTCAATTTTATTAGCAACTCAACCATGCGTCAAGGAATTATCCTCACCGTGTGGCCGGGCAAGGCACACACAGATGCCTTCAAAGGCGCACCTGCATTAATATCCTGGCGCCTGACGGTGTAGCTACCGTGCTGTGCTTTGCGGCATTCACGGCAGGAATTCCCTTTCATTCGGTCGTGGAGGATGAATCCGATTCTGCTTCCGCCTGCGGCAGCGATTCATCAGATACAGCCTCAATACCACCCGGCTCTGTCTGGGCCTCCTCCGAATATATATAGATGTCATCCAGAGCAGTATTGTCCACTCGATTACGCATAAGTGAGTAGATTATGGTATTTGCGGAGAAATAAAAACTCACAATAAAAGCCAGTACGAGCCCGACGACGGCCAGGACCAATAAGTAGACAACAAAAGCCGCAATTCCCTCCGACCAGTTCAATGAGACTCCACCGTTCGAGCCGAGCAAATTAAAGAACTCAGGTTTGGCCCAGATTCGTGCCAGCTTGTTGGCGTCGGTCGCTCCGAAGACACCGACGTCCAGCAGCCCGTACGTGACAATCAGCAGCACAAAGGCAAACAAACGCACAAAGATATAACAGATTGCACCGTAAACTGCCGCCAGAGCAGTATAAAAAGCCATCCGCCAGGGTTTCGAATAAACATAGCTGAAGGCATGACTTATTGCTTCAAAACAATCAGCACCGCTGTATACCACGGCAGGAAACATAAGATTAAACCCTGCGACTGCTCCTATTATAATAATCGTTATCAGAAAGCCGGCAAGCAGTGCCAGCAGCATAAAAATCGCCATTATCAACTCACCGGCCCATCGAATGTTGCCCATCAGCCCCAAAAGAAACACAAAGAAGCCTATGACTATGATTATGCCGATTGGCGCCAAAGGTGCGGCAAATAAACTCAGGAATTTTCTTGTGGTGAAGCGCAAAACCTCAATGAGTCCGGGCTTCTCACCTCTGGCAAACTGCAACGCTGCAAACCTGCAAATGGCGCCGCCCGCAAACGAAATCACGGCAAGCTTTATCAATCCAAATATGACACAGTAAATAAAATGGCATCTGAAAGCCCACACTATTGCCCTAATGCAGTAAGCAACATTCTGGGCTACGCTTAGCAAATTAAGTGCGGCCAGCGAGCCCAGCGAATCATGAAACCGTAGTCCGACAACGTGCCAGAGCGTCGAAAAGACTCCCTCACGCGGACCTGCTTCCTCCCGCATCTGGCGGAACTCTTTCACGGCGTCAGCCCCGCCTTCCATGTAGACCTGCAGTTCGGTAATTCCGCTCTGCTCATCAACAACGACTGTCTGGCTGAAGTCCATGAGCCAGCCAACAAGGCATATAACGGCCACTGCCACAAAGGCAATCATCATATTCTTGTAGTAGATGGCAATACGGAAGGTTTCGAATACTTTGGGGAAAAGAAGGTTTTCAAAAACCTGGGCCGATTGTTTCTCGTTGTTCATCTTGCATCCTTTCAAAAAGGTTAGCAACAACACAGATTCCGCGTGGGAAACTTACTATATAACTTATTATCGGTCAGCTTCAATAGATTTTCCAATATTTTTTGCTCGTGTCATCTGCCATTGCCGTTTTTCAACGGCCCAAGTATGCGTCTATATTATCCTCAAGCTGCCGCGCCGACAGCGTTTTTGATGAAGGTGTGGTCTGGATAGTTTACTGCTTCATTGAAGCTATCCCATGGTACCAACCCGCAACAGCTCACCGGGAGTTTGCTTTGCTCACGCGCCCGCGCCGCAAAGTCAGATGGAGTTGTCGACACCCGCGGGCAGTAATCGCCGGCGGGAAACAATCTGTTATACGCCTTAAATCCGGAAATTCCCTCGCGATTTGTAGCAACGTACTCCAGGCAGATTCTTTAAGTGCTCGGTTATGCACGAAACTTAGGTGTTTTTGCCATTTGAGGCGGTGTCGGATGCGTTGTTGGCATTGTCAGACTTCAAATCGGAGACCATTCTGTATTCAGCATCCAGCCAGGCGCCCAAGTCTATCAACTTGCACCGCTTCGAGCAAAAAGGAAAGAATTTCCCGGCCTTGGCTTCCTGTATGAGCGGTGCTTTGATGATTCTATGGCATACTGGACATCTGCGTTTCATGGCAAAATGTTAGTTTAGGCTTCCTGCGATGAAATGGAATATGTCTCTGCCGGCCGTTTCTCTTTACGCTGGCTGGACAGATAAGGATTCTTACGTGCCGACGCTCGGGCCGGACCTGGTTTTGCTATATGCGATTGTTTCAGCTTTCGGTTAAAAGCGGCCCTATTCCTCGACGCAGATTACGGCTCCGGTTCGTTCTGGTCCTCCTCCTGTTCCGTTTCTTCTTGCCCGAAATCTAATACCGACCGCTCTTGCCCTGTTACATACCCTTGCTCCAACAAGCGGGCGTACTCAACACAGTATCTCGCCCAAGGCTGGGCTTCAAGCCGAGCTTTCGGTATTGGCTTGCCGGTGCCTTCGCAGATGCCATAAGCTCCCTGCTGAATACGCTGGAGGGCATCATCGATTTCCCTCAACAGCCTTATTTCGCTGTCCATCAATCCCAAAGCGAATTCCTGCTCATAATTATCAGTACCGAGGTCAGCCATATGGATTGGCATACTTGAGAGGTTTCCCGTGGCATCGAGCCGGGCCTTTCTTAGGGCTTCGTCTTCCATCGTGTTTACGTCGCCCACAATTTCTCTGCGTTTTTCCAGGAGCATTTGCTCGAAACGCTCGATATCAGCGGCAGTGAGGCGATCTTTTTTCGCCCCACCTGAGCCTGGTTTCTTGTCTGAAGCCTTCTTCCGTTTCTGTGCCACCTCTCAAACTACCTTTCTTACTGCAATAGCCTTTTTTGAATTTACCGAATTTACTATTATAGCATACCTCACGTATGTAAAATACTTGCTCCACAATAAAAGAGCGGCAAAAGTATAATCAGTTCAACCGTAATCTGCAAGGTATTTTATCATATTCACCTAACTTGTTGATACTGAGGCAGTTATGTCAATATGCTCGCTTCTATTTCCGTTGGTTGCTGGTGAGATTTGTAGCGATTGCGTCGGCGTCCTTCGCAAATTTGCCCAGTGGCAGGAAGAAATTTTCCCGGTCTATTCTGCCCACGTAGGTCCTTACGCCAAAGACCTTTTCAATCTGTTCGCCGGAAAGGACTTGTTCAGCCCGGCCTATACAGTATGAGTAGTCGGCCCCGATAAGAAGGGTTTCGTCGCAGTACTGGGCGGCCAGGTTAATATCGTGCGTTACTGCAACGATGGTTTTTCCTTTCTCCAACTGTAGTTTTTTCAACAAATCGTATATTGCAACCTGATGTCTCAAGTCAAGAAAGCTTGTGGGTTCGTCCAGAAGCAAAATGGCCGTGTCCTGGGCAAGCGCTCTTGCAATAAAAACCCGCTGCCGCTCTCCGCCGCTTAATTCTGCGAGCCTCCGTGAGGCAAATCGGGTCGTGTCGGTCATTTCAAGCGCCTCAGCTATAATTTCCTTATCCGCTTTCCTTTCAAATCCGAACGTATCGAAGTACGGCGTTCTTGCCATCGAGACCATCTCGACGACTGTGAATCCGAATACCGGTATAAACTCTTGGCGCACCACTGCGACTTTGCGGGCAAGGGCTTTGGTGCTATACGATTCTATCGCGGACGAGTCTATGGTTATCGCGCCCGATTTTGGCGTGAGCGTGCGGCAAAGCAGGTTGAGCAACGTGCTTTTGCCCGCCCCGTTCGGCCCGACCACAGCCAGGAAGGATCGAGCGGGAACCTCAAAGCTCAGGTTCCGCAATACTTCGACGCGGGAATATCCGAAACTTACATTGCTGACTTTGATAATGCTCATCGTATCAACCAGCCTACCCTGCGCGCGTATTTTACCAGCATGACCAGGAAAAAAGGGCCTCCGACAATAGCCGTAATCACACCCACCGGCAACTGGGCGGGGGCAACAATTATTCGGGCAATGGCATCGGCAATAATCAGGAATATGCTGCCGGTTATCGCACTCAAAGGAAGAAGCTGGCGATGGTCGGGCCCGAACACCAGACGAATGCCGTGCGGGACGATAAGACCAACGAAACCGATAAGCCCGCTCAGGCTGACTGCAATAGCGGTTATAGCCGCAGCAATGGCGAACGCGGCCGTCTGGATCCTGCCCGTACTTATGCCCATTGTTCTGGCGTCCTCATCGCCAAAGCTGATGGCGTTTAACTGCGGGCTGATGTAAAACAGTGCAAGTATCCCCGCCAGTACGCATCCGGCGCCGACCCACAAGACTGCAAAGTCTTCTTCCGTCATATTGCCCATCAGCCAGAATATTGTCGAAAAAACCTGGTCGCTCTTGGCCACAGATGTCAGGAACATTATCACTGATGAGAAAAAAGCATTTACAACAACGCCCGCAAGCAAAAGGCCGGTCACATGAGACTTTCCCGTCAAGCGCCCGATGGACCATACCAGCCAGACCGTTCCCAGCGCTCCGACAAAGGCAAAAATCGCGATGGGCGACCGCCCCCAAAACGTCCAGCCAAATCCGCTAACAACGGCGATTATTGCCCCCAGACCTGCGCCGCTGGATATCCCGAGGATGTAAGGGTCTGCCAGGGGATTGCGCAGGATTCCCTGGAAGACAACGCCCGAACACGCCAGAGCTGCGCCAACCAGACAGGCAAGCATAATCCGCGGCAGCCTGACCCGTACGAATATTTCATAGTCAGTGTTTACACCATCGTCGCCACCTGCCCCCCCGAACGCAGCTTTCAATGAGACCCTCTGCGTGCCTATCATAGAGCAGACAATCATCACCAGTACCAGCACAACAAGCGCTGATGTGATTTGGGTCAGCAGTTTCTTCGGCGTCAACATTTCTTTCATAACTTCAATTGGCAAAAAGCTCCGGCCTTAAACATCGGGCAATCGTTTCTGTCCCCTCATACAGTCTCGGTCCAAGGCGCGACACCGCGTCGCCGTTTATGACATAAATTCGTCTGTTTCTGACTGCAGGGAGATTCTCGAACTTGCTCCAATATTGAATCGCCTTAGTCTGCTGGCCGACCAAATCCTCTTGCCCCATCACAGGCTCAATTATAACTTCCGGACGGCAGGCAATTACTTGCTCGGCGCCTACCGGCGGATACTTATATACAGTCGGACCAATCGCATTTTCACCGCCGGCCAGTTCGATAATCTCATTAATGAACGTATCACGGCCGGCTGCACGCAACGGCTCTCGCTGAACGACATAAAGCACTCTGACCCTGTCTTTTGCTCCAACCAGAGTTGAGAGGTTATTCAGCCTGTTCTTTATATCAGCCACTAATGTGCCGGCCTGCAATTCCGCGCCGGTCGCCTCCCCGATTTTTCCGATTGCATCGAAAAGGTCACCCACCTTTTCCATATTGACAGTCAACGTGTTATAACCAATTCTGTTCAAGCGGTGTGCGAGATTCCTTTGCTGACCGAATCCGAGGGTAATCACAAGGTCCGGCTTTGCCGCAATCACCGCTTCAATATTCGGCTGCCAGAAGGACCCCACCTTATTTCTACCGCCTGCTTCCGGAGGGTAGTCGCTGTCATTGGAGACCGCGACAACTTTTTGCCCTATTCCCACGGCAAAAAGTATCTCCGTAAGGTTAGGCGCCATTGAAACGATTCTGTCGGTGCCGCCCACAACGGAACCGTAGACGCGATTCCGGTCCGGCGAAAAGCCAAACATTGCCACTCCCGCCGCCATCCAGCACAGGGTCATCACCAATATCCACCACCATTTATTCATCAGGTTCTCTTGAATTGTTTTTCCAAATCATTTATCGAGAATTTTATTGCGGTGGGTCTGCCGTGCGGACAGCGACTGGTATACTCGACTCTTTCCCTGTCTGCCAGCAGTTGCTCTATTTCGCTGTCATTAAGCTTCCGGCCCGCCTTGACCGCCGCCTTGCACGCCGCCATATTCAGAACCTCATCAAGCAGTCTTTCTGCATCAAGACTGAGCTGTTCATCGCTGAGCAAGTCGAGCAAATCTCGAACAAAGTCGAGCGGCGCTACGGTCGCCAGTATTACGGGAAAGGCCTGTATTGCTGCAGTCCGGGGTCCGAACGGCACAAGCTCAATTCCCAGCTTCTCGAGCAGTTCGGCGTTCGCCTCGACCGCATCGGCCTGCGCCTCGGTCAGCTCGAAACTTTCGGGTATCAGTAACCTCTGGGATTCGAGTTTGCCGGCCGACAGGCGCCTGCACAAGTCCTGATACATTATGCGCTCGTGAAGCGCGTGCTGGTCGATAATCACGAATCCGTCATCAATTTCTGCGACTATGAAGCTATCGTGTATCTGCACGAAGCTCTTTTGAAGGTATGGCTGTCGTTGCTCCGTATCCTGTGTTTGATATGGCGCCTGGCGTTTCTCAGCCGGGGCTTTAGGCTCCAATTGCTGCCGGTTTTGACCGGGTCTGTGCTTTTTGAAAAAATCAGCCATTGCGTCGGCGATCTTTTGGCTTCGCAAGCGCCCCGCAGACCCGGCCCCATGTTGCTCAGGAACACTGGTCGGTAACGGTAGTTTTGCAGGTGTTTCCAGATTCGTTCCGAGCAGCTTTTCTCGCAGACAGCCGAGAATCTGCGAGTGAATGAGATTAGGATTGTAAAAACGAACCTCAATCTTTGTAGGATGTACATTAACGTCAACGTCTTCGCAGGGGATTTGAATAAACAGAAAAACGACAGGGAATCTGTCCGGCTCCAAGGTTCCGCGGTATGCCTCTCTGATTGCGTGCGAGATGAACTTGTCCCGGATAAATCGGCCGTTGAGAAAGATGTATTGAAATTTGTTATTGGTTCTTGCGATGGACGGTCTGCCCATCAAAGCGAAAATATGCAGCCCCTTTTCGTCGCTCTCGGCCTCCATCAACTCTTGTGAAATCTCGGCACAGAACAATTCAGCTATGCGCTGCCGAAGACCCTGGCTGCCCGGCAGCCGATAAAGCTCCCTGCCGTTATGGCTCAGCGTCATATCCAGATTGTCGCTGGACAGTGCGATTCGAGTAAAATGCTCAATGACATGCGTTAGCTCGGTATTGGCCGTTTTGAGGAATTTGCGTCTGGCAGGCAGCTTGTAGAAAAGGTCTCTGACCTGGATTGTTGTGCCGTAATCGGCGCTGCATGGGCTGACACTGCCCTGGTTTCCGCAATCAATCTCAATACCGTTGCCTCCGGGCGACTCTTTCGTTCTGCTGACGGCCCTGACCTGTGCGACCGAAGCGACGCTTGCCAGCGCTTCGCCTCTGAAGCCGAGGGTCGATATACTCCGCAGGTCGGAACTGGTTTTAACCTTGCTTGTGGCGTGCGGCTCAAATGCCCTGGCCAAATCTTCGGCGTCCATCCCGCAGCCGTTATCAGCCACCGATATCAGCTTTCGGCCCCCGTCCTCCATAACTAAAGATGTCCTTGTTGCCCCCGCGTCGATGCTGTTTTCCATCAGCTCCTTGACCACGCTGGCGGGCCTTTCAATCACCTCGCCGGCGGCAATCATGTTAACCATATTCTGGTCAAGGACAACTATTTGGCCCATCGTTCTGCCCCGCCGACAGCAATCGAGTCCGGAGTATCAAGTTTTGAGTTAATCTGAATGGACAAATATCCGCCAATTGTCGGCTCTCAGGTTTCAAACAAGCTTTTGCCGGTCATTTCCTCGGGCTGAGGCAATTCCATCATTTGCAGCAGTGTCGGCCCCACATCGGCCAATCTGCCGCCTTCCCGCAGATTTGCACCCTTACCGCGCTCGTCAAAAACAATCAGCGGCACATCCCCTATAGTGTGCGCCGTATGTGGCTGATTCTCTTTTGTATCCCACATTTTCTCAAAATTGCCGTGGTCGGCGGTGATTATGGCTCTGCCGCCCACGCTCTTGACTTTGTCCAGAATCCTGCCGACGCATTCATCAACCGCCTCAGCCGCCTTAATCGCCGCCGGCAGCACGCCCGTGTGACCGACCATATCCGGATTGGCAAAATTGACCACGACCACGTCATATTTGTTCGAGTCAAGCCTTTGCAGTACAACGTCGGTAACCTCATAAGCGCTCATCTCAGGCTTCAGGTCGTATGTGCGGACACGCGGGGAAGGCACAATCTGCCTGTCTTCGCCGGCAAAGGGCTTTTCCGTATAGTCGTTGAAGAAGAAAGTAACGTGAGCATATTTTTCCGTCTCGGCGCAACGAAACTGTTTAAGGCCGAGAGAGCTCCAGTACGCACCGAGGATATTCCTCATCTTTGGCGGTTTGGGAAATGCCGCCGGTGCGGGCAGGGTTGCGTCGTACTCGGTCATGCAAACGTAACATATATTCGGCTTGGCCAACCGGGGAAACTCCTTGAAGTCCGCTTCCACGAAGGCCCGCGTAATCTCACGAGGCCGGTCGCCGCGGAAATTGAAGAATATTACACCATCGCCATCACGGATGGTTCCAATTGGTTCGTTGTCCTCATTAACAATACAGGCAGGCTCGATGAACTCATCGGTTACGCCTTTTTCGTAACTGTTCGCCACGGCTTCCGCTGCAGTCGCCGCCTTGCTCCCTTTGCCAATCCTCATGCATTCGTAAGCTCTCTGCACGCGCTCCCATCGGCTGTCGCGGTCCATTGCGTAGAATCTGCCCATCACGGAGGCAATCTTACCCACCCCTATCTCTTTCGCCCTTTCCTCAATGTCAGCAATGTATCCCGCCCCGCTATCCGGGGGCGAATCGCGCCCGTCGGTGAACGCGTGAATGAAGACATTGTTCACATCGTTTCTTTTGGCCAGGTCAAGCAGGCCGTACAGGTGGTCCAGCAGGGAGTGGACGCCGATATCACTGCAAAGACCCATAACGTGCATTTTGCCGTTATTACTCTTGACGAATTGGATCAAATTCAAAAACTCTTTATTCGTAAAAAATGAGCCATCGCGGATGGCGGTGCTGATTCGTACGGATTCCTGGGGCACGATTCGGCCTGCCCCGATATTTTGATGTCCCACTTCGCTGTTACCCATTGTTCCGTCCGGCAGGCCCACGTCTACGCCGCTGGTGTGAATAAGGCAGTGGGGATACTCGCTCATCAGCATGTCGTCCACGGGCGTATTGGCACACCTGACAGCATTGAATTTGTCCTCGTCCGGATTCGGATTGTAGCCCCATCCGTCGCGAATAATCAGAGCAAACGGCTTGTTCTTAAGGATTACCTTCTCTTTCGCCATAAAAACCCTTTGTAGTATCTTCTGTCATACACCGGCCGTTTCCCGTTGAGCTATACATCCGACGTTCGTCAGTGACGAATATGGTATAAACCTCCGCCGATTATGTCAAACATTCAGGAAAAAACCTTAAGCGAAACCCGCACGCCGCCGAAACTGTTTGACAGCGGCCCCGATAGCTGATAGAATCGCGAAGAATTTGGTTACTGCTTAACAATTAGTTGTGAATGTTTATAAATAATAACGACAGTGTTGTTTCAACACGCAAGAAGGAAAGGCAATATGTCTGAGAGCACCAAAATCGTCAAGGCGGAAATTAGCTTTCTTGCTCCCTTTGCCTTTTACCTGCTGCTTTGCAGTCTGCTGTTTTCCTCCGGCTGCAACCAGAAGCAGCAAGCGGTCGACTTGTACGTCGACGCAGTAATGCTCCAGGAGCTAAACGAAAACCAACTGGCCATCGAAAAGCTCAACTCAGCGGTAAAAATTGACAAACGCTTTTCGTTAGCTTATTCCCTGCTCGGTCAGATTTACCAGCAAATGCAGGATTATGAAAAAAGTGCCGCCGCGTATGAAAAGGCAACGGCACTGAATCCGTGGTCTTTTAAGGATTATTTCAATCTCGGACGGGTCTACCAGATTATGAGAAAATTCGCACAGGCGGTCAAGGCATACGTCAAGGCTTGCCAAATCAAACCTGACCACCTCGAAGCACACGTCAACGCCGCCAGGAGCTTCTACGAGTTGAGGGACTACAGCAGCGCCCTGGCATACGGCCAGCGAGCCCAACAGATTGACCCGAACGTGGGCGAAGTCCAGTCGCTGCTGGGCGATATTTACGATTCGAGAAAAGACTATGAGCAGGCTATTGGCGCCTACAAGCGTTCGCTGGAAATAAATGGCGGCAACCCCAAAGTGATGACTTCGCTGGCGGTCGCATACATAAACACCAAGCGCTGCGAGCCGGCAAAGGAACTGCTGACGTCGGCAGTACGGCTCCAGCCCGATAACAGCCTGGCTCATCAATATCTCGGGTACTGCTATCTTCTGCTTAATAATGTGGACGCAGCTATAGAAAGTTATAACAGGGCTGTCGAGATAAACAGGCAGGATTGGCAGGCCTTCAGAGGTCTGGGTGTTGCCTACATGCAAAAGGCACTCAACGATAACGACCGGATGCTCAAGGCAAAAGCGATCCAGCAGTGGCGCATATCTTTAGAGATCAAACCCGACCAAGACCGCCGAGAGAAGCTTATTGAGCTAATAGAAAGGTACTCAAGGTAGAAACGGCTGAGTTTTGCAGAAGACTGCGAATTGACAGTCGTTTGATTTTGGCACATTTTTGAGCGTGGCAGAACCAAAGAGAGATGAAAGTAGCACTCGGCCGGTTTGGGGCTGGGCTTTTGTGACCGCGATGGCCGATGTAAAGCTGCCGGGATTAAAAGCACACGCCCTTTTTTGGCCCGTAACGGTGCTCGGCATAGTTCTGGATTTGTGGACCAAGAGCGCGGTATTTGCCTGGTTAGAGCAGCCCGACGCCAAATTTCCGCTTATCGACGGCTTGTTAAACCTTGTAACGGCATTGAACACAGGCGCCGCCTTCGGGATAGCCACCGGGCAGCGTTATTTATTGATCGCGGTTTCGGTCGTCGCGTTGATTGTCATCTTGGCAGTTTTTCTTTTCGGCGGAAGCTGGCAGAAGTTGGTGCACATCACCCTCGGACTTTTCGCCGCGGGTGTCTGTGGCAACCTTTACGACCGAATATTCAACGATGGTTTGGTAAGGGACTTTATTGATGTGGTAATCTGGCCGGGAAAACATTGGCCGGCATTCAATCTGGCAGACACCATGCTCTGTACCGCTGTCGGCCTGCTGCTTGTCTCAAGCCTTTTTACTGGGATGTCTTGTCAAAAACATGCTCAGCAACGTAAATAGGCGTGTTGGAAGCAACCCCCAGCGCAATCGCATCCGACGGACGGGAATCAATCTCGATAGTTCGACCGTTCAAACTCAGGGTAATTCTTGCATAAAACGTATGGCGTCTCAGGTCGTTTATCACTATCTTTTCTATTTTTGCGCCAAGACTCTCAATTACATTGCCCAATAAGTCGTGCGTCATCGGGCGCGGCGGTGCGATGCCCTTTAACCGGCGGTCGATTGCAAAGACCTCAACTATGCCGATAACAATAGGGAAGCTGCGGTCCCCATTGCGCTCTTTCAGAACGATTATCTGCTGGTCGGACGCTTCGTTAATGATTATGCGCGACAGTTCAACTTCAACATCCATTTGTGCCACCCCCTTAGCGTGTCAACCCTTCAAATGAGAAAGGTTTCTTTCAATGGTCTTTAGCTTTTCCGATAGCCGGGCCAGCTTCTCCCTGGCCTGAGCCACCACTTGCGGCTTGGCCTTCGCAACAAAACTGTCATTGTTCAGCTTGGCTTCTACAGCCTGTTTGGCCTTTTCTGTTTCCTGCTTTTGCTTTTCCAGTCTACGCCTTTCGGCGTCGGCGTCAACTACATCGTGAACGTAAATCTCAATATCGTTCACTACCGCGGTAGCCGCATTTCCGGGCTTCTTAGCATCAACGCTTGCGCTAAACCTCCGAAGGCCCGCCAGACGGCATATCAAATCAGCATTGGCATCAAGAAGCCTTGCCGTTTCAAGCGGCGCCTTTGCCGAGCTTAGGCCCATTACTGCCGGCGCAATGTTGTATCTGCTTCTGAGGTCCCTTATGGCCCGAACGGCATCTTGGGTAATGGAAATCTCCTTTTCTGCCTCGCCATCAACGAAACAATCCAGGCCCCGGGGCCACTGCGCAATAACCAGAGCTTCCGCATCCGCCGCCTCAGCCAACCCTTGAAGTTTCCTGGCCGGCACGACTTCGTTAAGCTTCTGAAATATCCCTTCGGTGATAAAGGGCACGAACGGATGCAGCAGACGGAGCGTCTGGTCAAGCACAAAAGCCAAAACGTTTTGTGCGCTCGGCTTCTGCTGTTCATCCTGCATTCGCGGCTTAATCCATTCCAGATACCAGTCGCAAAAATCATTCCAGAAAAAACGATAAAGCTCGGTTATCGGCTCGCTGTACTTAAACTCATCCAGCTGCTCTGTGACGGCGGCTGCGGTCCTGGCCAGACGCGAGAGAATCCACCTGTCTGTGACTGTCATTTTGTCCTTTTCAAATCCGTCCGGCTCAACGCCTTCAAGATTCATCAGCGCAAAACGCGACGCGTTCCAGAGCTTGTTGCAGAAGTTCCGGCCGAAGTCAAACTTGGGCGAGGTGTTTTCCGTCCTTCCGTCCGGCAGCTTCATCTTCTGAACGGGCATCCGCACGTCCTGGGTCTGCGTGGTCATGCTGGCAAGAGTAAAACGCATCGCATCGGCGCCGTGACTGCCGATAATCACCAGCGGGTCAATCCCGTTGCCGAGGCTCTTGGACATCTTGCGGCCTTCCCCATCCTGTATCATAGCGTGGATAAACACATCGCTGAATGGAATGTCCCCGGCGCAGTATTGTCCCATCATCACCATGCGCGAGACCCACAAGGTAATAATCTCACGCGCCGTGCAAAGAACGTCACCAGGATAGAACATCTTTAGCTCCGGCGTGTTATCAGGCCAGCCCATCGTACTGAACGGCCAGAGCGCCGACGAAAACCACGTATCCAAGACATCCTCATCATGCTCGAAAGTAGCGACCATATTGCAGATTTTCCGGGCGGCTGTAAATGCCTTCCCGCTGAAAGGGAGGGTAAAGGTAGGTATCTCTTGCCCATCTCCGGCTCCTGAAGAATTGAGGAAGTCTCGATAGTCTATAACCTTATTCAAAGCCTCGTCCGCGTCATTGCTGGATGAACAAATGAAAAACTTGTCTCTTTTCGGATGGACAAGTACATGGTACCCACTCGTTCCCATCTGTTCTGAAAAGTCGTCCATGCGTATCTGTAATTCAATTTGATACTGGTCAGGATGTATTGTCTTGCTTGGATGCCCTCGTCCAGTTCGTGCCGTGCATCGCCACACCGGAATTCGATGTCCCCACCAGAGCTGCCGGCTGATGGGCCAGTCGCGGAGGTTTTCCAGCCAGCTCTGGTATGTTCTGGCGTAGCGTTCGGGAATGAACCGCAGGCGGCCGTCAAGCAGGGGCTTCAGCGCCAGGCCGGCAAGCGAATTGACCGGTACATCGGTTCCCTCGATGGTCCCTTCGCCAGATTTGTCTTTGAAATGTTCGATGGGCTTTTTGACCGCTATGTACCACTGGTCGGACAGATACGGTTCAATAGGGACGTGGCTGCGGTAACTATGTCCTACTTCGTGCGTATATTCTCGAACATCCTCCAGAAGGTTTTCCTGCCGGAACCATTCAACGATGGCCTCGCGCGCCTCGAACCGGTCCATTCCGAGCAGAGCCTGAGCATCCGGGTCGGCCGCATCTCCCCACCCGTACTTATCACTTATCGAGCCATTCGGCGCCATCACGTTGACGATGTCGAGTCCATGCCGCTGCCCAATCTCCCAGTCGTCCGGGTCATGGGCGGGCGTAACCTTCAGAAAGCCGGTGGAATACCTTGCCTTCTCATCCTCGCTTTCAGGGTCGGGCAGAACAACATGCTCGTCTGCTATTATGGGGATAACTCGTCCCACAATCGGCAGTCGTACCATCTTGCCGACAAGGTGCTTTGCGCGCGGGTCGTTCGGATTCATCGCCACGGCTGTGTCGCCGAGCATTGTCTCCGGCCGGGTGGTGGCAACGGTAACGTGCTCAAACCGCTCGCCCTGGATTTCGACCGGCTCGACCAGCGGATAGCGCATATACCAGAAATGTCCCTGAACCGTCTCGTACTCCACCTCATCATCGGCCAGCACGGTCTGCGTTGCAGGGTCCCAGTTGACAAGCCTCTTGCCTCGATAAATAAGGCCGTCCTTGAAGAGCTTGAAAAACGCAGCTCTTACAGCTTTAGCACACACCTGGTCCATTGTGAATCGTGTCCGCTCCCAGTCGCACGAACAGCCCATCGCCTTCAACTGACCGATGATGCAGGCTTCATACTCGTCTTTCCAGGCCTGCACATGGGCGACAAATTCCTCCCGCTCGAAATCCGTCCGCCGCTTGCCCCGCTCCGCGAGCAGCCTTTTCTCAACCACCGTCTGTGTGGCGATGCCGGCATGGTCTGTGCCCGGCATCCACAGCGTGTTGTATCCTTGCATCCGCCGGAACCGAATCAGGATGTCCTGCAGCGTGTTGTTCAAAGCATGACCAAGGTGAAGCGGCGCGGTCACATTTGGCGGCGGAATCACTATTGTATAGGCCTTCCGGGTTTCACAATTCCCTGAGACCTCAGCATGGAAATATTTGTGCGCAAACCAAAGTTCGTTTGCCTGCTCCTCCGTAATCTTGGGTTCATAAACTTTCGAAAGTTGTCCGCTCATAGGATTTATCCAGCTAATACTTACAAAAAAATTCCGGCAGCACTTGTGACAGCCGGAACATTATCATAATAAAAATACACGGCAATGTAAAGCAGACGATTACGCACGAACTGGGTATCCCTGCGCGCTCTTACAATAATCAATTAACCGACCTTGAGGCGGCTCAAAAAGCAGGTCAATCGAGGTTCATCGTCATTAAAAACTCTACGTTGCTTCGACACTTCGCCAGTCGGCTCTTGAGCAGTTCCACCGCTTCGACGGGATTCAGGTCGCTGAGCACCCTGCGCAGGCGGTACACCAGCTCAAGTTCCTTCGGGTCGAGCAGCAATTCTTCTCTTCTGGTTCCGCTTCGGCTGATATCGATGGCCGGCCAGATTCTCTTATCGACTAGGCGTCTGTCGAGGTGGAGTTCCATGTTGCCGGTTGCCTTAAACTCTTCAAAAATCACCTCGTCCATTTTCGAGCCGGTGTCAATCAACGCCGTTGCAAAAATCGTCAGCGAACCGCCGCCTTCCATATTTCGTGCCGCCCCGAAGAACTTCTTGGGCATTTGCATGGCGCCGGCGTCAACACCGCCGGTAAGGATTTTGCCCGAGTGCGGCATCTGAGTATTGTAAGCGCGGGCCAGACGCGTTATCGAGTCCAATAGAATCACCACATCCTGGCCGTACTCAACCATTCGCTTTGCCTTTTCGATAACAACTTCGGCCACCTGGCAGTGACGTGCCGCGGCCTCATCAAAAGTGGAACTAATGACCTCAACGTCGTCGGCTGTCTTTCGCTCCATTTCCGTAACTTCCTCGGGCCTTTCGTCAATCAGCAGCACTATCAGCCTGACTTCCGGATAATTCGTGCTGATAGCATTGGCAATTTTCTGAAGCAGTATGGTTTTGCCGGTTCGCGGAGGGGCAACAATCAGACCGCGCTGACCCTTGCCGACCGGCGTTACCATATCGATGATTCGCATATTCAACTCATCCGGCGTTGTCTCGAGTATAAGGCGTCTCTCCGGGTGCAAGGGGGTCAGGTCACTGAACACCACTTTCTCGGCAAGGTTATCGGGGTTCTCAAAGTTAATCGCTTCAACTCGCAGCAGGGCGAAATACTTCTCTGAATCTTTGGGAGGTCTGATTTGCCCCGATACGATGTTGCCCGTTCGCAGGCCAAAACGCCTGATTTGAGATGGAGAGACATATATATCGTCCGGACTCGATAGGTAGTTATAATCCGGATTTCGCAAAAAACCATAACCGTCGGGCAGTACTTCCAGCACACCCTCACCATACATCAGCCCGTTCTGGCGGATACGCTCCTTGAGTATTTTAAAGATCAAATCCTGCTTTTTGAGCGCACTGAACTCTTTTATGTTCTCTCTTCTGGCCACGTCGTGCAGTTCGGCAACGGTAAGTCTCTGCAAGTCGGTCAAATACAAATCGCCCTTCTTAATCCGTTCATATTTGGCATGAATAGATTCCTCTTCGGCCTTCTTGTCTCTTTCCGCCTCTTCCTCCGTCTTGGCGGCCTCGACCCCTGTTTCCTTCGTCTCGACCTGCTCAGCATTGGCGGCGACGCTACCCTCAGGCGCCTCTGTCGGCAGGTCAGGTTCCTCCTCTATCGACACCACGGGATTCGCCTGCCCAGCAGCCATCTCTGCTTCAGCGGCCCTTCTCTTTGCAGCCTTGCGTTTTCTCGCTTTGCTCTTGTCACTTTTTGCAGCAGCCTTAGTCATAATTACTCCTTTTCCATTTGCAGGAATCTATCTCATGCAGGAATCTATCTCACTCTACCGTTGAAATTCAACAGAATTGAGTTTTGAACAGTTGAATATAGAAACTATATCTCAAAAACGAGCAACACTAATACGCGCAACCGGCAATAAACCCCACCTACTCATTACTCACTATACACGAGAAGGTCTCAGCGACTTGCCTGGCTAATTCTAAAGCGCCAGAATTGTTGTCGATGATATTATCGGCGAGGTCGGCCTTTCTGTCAAGCGAAATCTGGAAATTTTCTCGAATTCTCAGTCCCTTCTCGTCAAAAATACCCATTTTTCTTGCCCTATCCAGCCTTAATTTGGGCCTGCAATCGACGAAAACCAGCCTGTCACACCGTTCAGCCCAGCCGACTTCAACCAACAAGGGCATATCCAGCACGACTGCCTTAACACGCTTCTGCCGGCTGTAACGCTCTATGAGTCGCACAGCATGGGCCAGAACAAGGGGGTGGATTATATTGTTAAGTACCGTGAGCTTATCGACGTCAGCAAAAACAATATCGGCCAGTTTCTTGTGGTCAATCTTTCCTGTGGAATCCAAGATCACGTCCCCAAAAGAGGCGGCAACCTTCTTCATCACAGGTTTCTTAGCGAGCAATTCATGGGCAATCCTGTCGGCGTCAATGACCTTGCAGCCCAGTTTGGCAAATTCGCCTGCCACGGTGCTCTTCCCTGATGCTATACCACCTAAGATACCTATTATAGGTTTTTTACCAGGATTGTCCACGACCAAATAGTCTAATCGCACTCCTGCCACAAGTCAAGCGGACTTATTTATTTATAACCGATACCCAAGCGGTAATCAAGCGGAATTTTGCCCGTCGTCAAATTTTTTTTTAACTCCTTGAAAAGCCGCTGCTCCCGTGGCTGATTTGTAGTAGAAAAGGATGGTAGGAAAAGTGTCGACAGCTACGTTTCTACTGCTGCCTTGAGGTTATGTCTTCTTGATACAGACTTGCCTTTGGGGAACTCGCAGCCGCTCAATCCCCCCCCGCGATTTTTTCTGCCCTTTACAATTGGTCCTGGTAGATTGTATTAGCTGGCGGCTATGTTCTTATAGACGGTCTCGGTGCGCGGTTCGTGTGCTCTTTGCAGACCAGGCAATAGGTAGTTTTTCACCACGACGTCCCAACTCATATTTCGTGCCAGGCAATAGCCGGCGTGAATCAGGGCTTCGATTTCCGCTTCGTTTTTGGGTAGACGTGAACAAATTTGCATGGCCACCTTCTCGCTCTCAGCCGCTTCTATGCGGTCGCGTATCGGGCGGTCAAGCTGCAGCATATCCTCGATGTCCACAAATCTGCTCTCATCTATGTCTGTATAGTCTGCAACGATAACATTCACAGTGCCCTCCGGGCCGGCTACGTCCCTGACGAAACCCGCACAGCCGCAAACGCTGTTGATGACGCATATCCCGCCGAAAGTCAGCGGCTCGAGCTGGGATATACCAAACGGCTCATAAATGCTCAGGCCGAACTCCACGTCTGTTCCTTTGCGCACATCCATAAACTCCATTTCTTCCGGCATCCTGTCGCCGCAGCTTTTTCGGCCGAAGCCGAACTGGTTGATAAAAACGATTTTTATGTTCCGGGCCCGGGCATTGAATTCCTGGATTGCCGTATAGAAGCATGCTTCCCCGCCCGACATATCGGGCCAGCCTTCTCTGTGGGCCACAGGCCAGCTGTATGCCGATTCCATATTGTAAATGTCATTGCTGCGCCGGCGCGACACCTCGGTGGACAGCAGAAAGAATGCGCCGGTCTTGCCCTGCGTCCGGAACTCCTTCTCCATCCGCTCAAGGACGCGTAAGTCTCGCCACAACCCCTTGCTTTGAACCATTCTTGTGACGTGTGTAAAGATGAAGTCCGGTCTGTAACCGAGCAAGTTCTCACAATACCGCTGCAGTTTTTCTTTTGAGGCGAGCTTGTCACTAACGCTGATTTGATATGCGGGTATCCCGTTATAGACCATATCGATCTCGGCAGCTTCGAACTCCGGCGCGAGAAACCGCAATTCCTCAGCCACGTAGTCGCCTACGGCATATATGGAATCGCAGTATCTTGAAGCCTCTACAAGAACGTGCTTGAAAAAGGAGCTCTGGTCGCCGAACACTTCGGCAACATAAAGTCCGTTTTCGCGAGCCTGCCTTATAACGTTGTAGAACATCGTATCGTGGCCGGGATGCTTTTCTACGATGTGACGCATTGTAGCCACCTCGTGGGCATAGAAGGCGGTTTTTAGACCGCAATTTGTTTCGAGAATGGCCGCTAATGCCGTCGGCATTCCCATGAATTCATGGGCAACGACTGTTGTCGAATCCTTGATTGCACCGATTGCTTTCAACGCGGCAAGCGCCGGCGGCGCCAACCTGATGTACTGCTCGAACTCCCAAAGATTCTCGTATAAATGGCTGCGAATACCGAACTCTTCAAACAGGCGCTTCTTGAATTCGTTTACGGGCTTCTGGTCCATACGTGTCACGTCGATTAATAGGACCTCAGGTGAACTCTTTATACCTGTCTGCCTGTCGATAAACGTTTGCCTCCCATAGACAATGCCGACATTGTAGTAATTCTCAATTTTCCGAAAAGCGGCGGCACAGCCCGCATTTGTAACACCGTCGATGGATGAGTATAAAACCTCGCCATTCTCGCCCATGCGGTCGCCGACAGTCCCTTCGGTGGTGAAAAGCGGACCAACAAGAATTGATCGGTCCACTGCGTTAAGATAGGAATTGCAGGTGAAAAAACCCTGAAGCACGGCGCCTATGCCGCCGATTTTCCCGACTATTTCATGGGTGACATGAATTACCGTTGTCTCATTGGCCATAAATAAGTTTCCTTCCATGTCGCAATAGAAAACGCAGTCAAGCTGCTTTTACCGTTTCCCTTTAAACTATAAGAAACGGTTTGATTATGGCCAAAGTGGATAGTATGCGTTGTGTATTAATTTTTAGAGACCGGGAAAAACACAATAGACGTGCAGATTAGGGGGATTTTTTGGGACTTCTGCGGCCCCCGGCGGAAATTTTGGCTGCCGCTAACCGATCTGCGCGCGGAGATTCCTTATCAGACCTGACAGCACCTGCGGAGGAACATCGGCCAGCTCCGGTTCAGGCATATCGCTAAGGGCTATTCTATCGAGAATCTCTGTGGCCCGCCTGCCAAAGGGAACTATTAGAGTAGCGGTTTCACCAGCCCGGTCCAGTTCACCGTCAGCCATTTGTCGCAGGTAGGCAACGATGGTTTCCGTCAGTTGCTCGTCGCTTCTCAGAGGCGGCGAAGTGACGGGCCCTGCTAAGTCGTTGGGGACATCTTTTTCGCGCAGTATATCCTGCGTAATCTTATATGTTTCAGCCAACAGTCTTTTCCGTCTTTCTTCATCGGTTTCATCTATCGGCGCAAGTTTGAGGTCTTCATCAATAGTCATGTCAGGAACGTACAATCTGTTATGACACGCAGGGCAGTTGCCCCACTTGCCGCCGGCGCTGTCCTGTGCTTCTATTTTTTTCCCACAATAGTCACAATGGAATACTATCGCCATTTTTGGTACCTCTGACGAAACATTAATTAGTCATCTGCCTTATATTCTGCAACTACTTCGGTAGTAATTCCACCGCGAGGTGTAAACCGCGAGGTAACTTTCATCCAGCGTGGGCTGCAGGCCCCGGCCAAATAGTCGAGTATATCATTTGTCAGCGCTTCATAAAAAATACCCTTGTTACGATAGCTTTGCATGTAGAATTTCAGGCTTCTTAGCTCGATGCAAAGTTTGTCGGGACAATACTCGATAGTAATCTCACCAAAGTCAGGCTGCCCTGTACGAGGACAGAGGCTGGTAAACTCAGGGTATCTGATTGTAATAACATAGTCCCGCTCGGGACGAGGATTCTCAAACAGCTCCAATTCCGGCGCCTCAACCATTCTGAAACCTCTTTTGACAACCTTGTTAGTTTAATATAATCCAAACGCGGCGATCAGACAAGCAATAATCACATCTTTCTGCCCCTTTGCGGGCGATTCAAATTCTGCTATACTCCGGCAAGAAGCTGACATGTTTTAAGGAGAACAACACGTGCCGGATAATATGGCCATTGTCCTGTTGAGCGGGGGTCTTGATTCCGCTGCCACTTTTGCTATTGCACGCAACCAGGGCTTCAGGTGCTATGCCCTAACGTTCAGGTACGGCCAGCGCCACCAAAGAGAAATCGAGGCTGCAAAGAAGCTGGCTCACTCCCTCGGAGCGGCTTGCCACCGCATAATCGACCTTGATTTGGCCTGGCTCGGCGGCTCAGCACTGACCGATGCCGCCATTAAAATCCCTAAGGACAGGGTCGATTTAGGCCAGCCGGACCAAATACCGCCGACTTACGTGCCCGCCCGCAACACAATATTTCTGAGTTATGCACTCGCCTGGGCTGAGGTCATAGGTGCATTCGACATCTTTATCGGCGTCAACGCAATCGACTATAGCGGCTACCCCGACTGCCGACCTGATTTTATAGCGGCCTTCGAGAAAACCGCCAACCTCGCCGCTGCCGCTGCCGTTGGGGGTAAGGGCAGGTACGTCATCCATACCCCGCTCATAAACATGACGAAGGCCCAGATTATCCTGACCGGCAGAAAGCTGAAGGTGGATTACTCCCTGACCCACAGTTGCTATGACCCGGATGACCGGGGCAGAAGTTGCGGCCGGTGTGATTCATGCAGGTTGAGACTCAAGGGCTTCAAGCAAGCAGGTCTCGAAGACCCCATTGAGTATTCGAAATAAAGAATGGCGCATCTGCTACACGTTATAGATGAGGAATGAAGGTAACCGAGATTTTCTATTCCTTACAGGGAGAGGGGACCTTGGCCGGAGTCCCGAGCGCGTTTGTGCGCATAGCCGGCTGCCCCTTGCGCTGCCGGTGGTGCGATACAAAATACGGCTGGGACGAGACAGCGGGGCTTGAATACACTATCGAGACAATAGTGCGACTCGTTCATCAGTGGCCGTGTCGGTTCGTGGTTATAACCGGCGGCGAACCAATGATAAATCCAGGCCTGCCGGACCTCGTACAAGAGCTGAAAGCTCAGAGAAAACATATAACTATCGAGACCGCCGGCATTGCATTCATACCCGATATGCCCTGCGATTTGATGAGTATCAGCCCCAAACTGAGTAATTCCACGCCTGAGGAGCCGAAACTTGCTGCAATTCACGAAGATTCGAGATTGGACACAGCCGTCCTGACTGAGTTGATTGAACATTATAAATATCAACTGAAATTCGTAGTTGACTCACCGGCTGATTTACAGGAGATACAACAAGTAATTGATGAAATAGGAAGTGTGAATTTGCAGAATGTAATGTTGATGCCCCAGGCCCGGACAAGAGATGAGCTCCTGGCCAAATCCCCGATAGTAGCGGATATGTGCAAGCGCTCCGGTTTTGCATTTTGCCAGCGTCTCCAGATTATGCTTTGGAACAACCAAAGGCAGAAGTAGTCTGGTATCCAGCCACTCAAATATTTGACGGACCGTCGGCTTTGAAGGAGTCGCAGGACTTCGGCCTAATGTGCAGACGAGCCTCGCGCTGCAGGCAACGGCATGCCAAACCGTCGCACGGGTGAACGTTCGTGGCGCGGGTTCGAATCAGACCTTTCCGTCTGTTTTCCGGGCGGTCTGAAGTTACTTAGAAGTTGTAGCTTAAGGAAGCGTGTTTTGGAAATGCCCGTAGAAATAAGAAGACTCGATAAAAGTGAAACCTATGTAATAGATACGGCACTATCCAGCCATAGAGTTTAACTATTCAGGTGCAGGATTTTGGCGCCATCGAATCCGTTGAATCTTGTCGAAGAAGCAATGCTGTATGCTCCTATGTTTTCCGTGTATAGATAATCGCCAATTTGCAGATTCCCCGGAAGCTGTTCCGACAGAGAAATCTTGTCAAAACTGTCACATGTGGGGCCGACAACCGCACAAACCTCTTTCTTCCCGTGTTTGAGCGACTGAAAGTTAGGAATCCAGTGGTCGTAAACAACTCCTGAGAACGTGTGATAGACACCGTCGTTTATGTAGTAGAAAATCTTTCCGTCCCTCCTTGCTTTTCCTATTACTTCCGAAACCAGCACGGCCGACGTAGCTACCATGAATCTTCCCGGTTCGGCTATCATCTCTATGTCCTTCGGAAACAGCCTTTCGCATTCTGAATTTACTACCCCCGCAAGCCTTTCGAATTTGGGCACGCGCGAGTCATAAGGAACGGGGAATCCGCCGCCGATGTCGACTATGTTCAGATTGTAGCCTTTACTGCGGGAATCATAAAACACCTGAGACGTTATTTCCAGCGCGGAGGTGTAATTGTCAACCGCTGTGCACTGGCTTCCGACATGAAAGCTTAATCCCTCGACCACCAGCCCCAAATCGAAAGCCTGCCTTATGAGGCCGGAGGCATCACCGGGTTCCGCCCCGAATTTCGAGCCCATCTCCACCTGCGAGCCGGTATCAGGGACTTTCAACCTTAGGACCAGACCCGCTGCGTCGCAGCACTCGCTGATCTTCTTGAGCTCCTCCTCATTGTCATAAGTGACAAGAGGCTTATATCTTCTTATCTTCCTTAGAGTCTGCCTGTCCTTTATTGTGTTGGAAAAGATTATTTTGTCCCAAATATAAAAATCCTTGTCCTTTTCTTCGAAGTGCGTGATGTATTTGTAAATCTGCATGAACTCGTTGTAAGAAGCGACATCAAAGCTCGCGCCTTCGTTGAACAACGTACTGATTATTTCCTGATTCGAATTTGCCTTGACCGCGTAATAAGCCTGGACCCTCGGCAGGCTCTTCTTGAAAGTGCGGTAGTTCTTCCTTATCGTGTCGTGGTCAATTACAAAAAGAGGGGTCCCATGTTTCTTGGCTAATTCAAAAAGGCCTCGCTTCATATTCTTTCCGTTTCTGATTCAGCGTTCAGCTTCTTGATAAGTTTTTTGAGTTTCTCGACCTCTGTGTTATTTTCGAGATAGGATTTCACCAGCTTTTCATGCAGCTCTTTCGCCCGGTAATATAATCTCTTTTGCTTCTTGGGCCTGGTGGTTTGCAGGACGTACGCAACCATAATCGGAAGCGCCACCGTCGCATCGAGATATGCCGTTACGGTCTCCTCCAGTTTTGTCGGGTCGATTTTCCCCCAGCTTGCCGCCTCGCTTGGCGGGGCTCCCGATAATCCTCCCGTGTCCGGCCTGGCGTCCGTTATGTTGATATCATAATCCTGGCCTGCTTCGGGAATCATCAGGACCTCCTGAATTTGCGGCTCCGTCTGAAGCATGAAATTCTTGGGACTGCCGCCGCCAATCAGGATTACTGCCGTCTTGCCGTTTTCATATTTCTTGGCGTTCAGTATTATTGCCGTCGAATCGTTAACGTCGATGCTCGGATTTATTTTAAGTTTGAAAAGGTCCTGCGTTCCTGATGCTTCGGCCAGAAGCTCCAGGCCTGCTACATTCATCCCGATTGTCGAATCTCCCGGAGACGATGTAAAAACAGGTATGCCGTTTCTGTAGGCTGCCGCCAAGACGCTTACCTGGCCGAGTTTGTTTTTCTCTTCGAGGTCGTTGAGAATCTTCCCAAGATGATGATAAAATTCGCGCGTCCCCATCTCCTTCTGGAATTCCGGCCTTACCAGTATCTCCCTGAGCCTTCTGTCGGTTTCCATCAGGACATCTTCATAGTCGAACAGTATGTCATAAATTCTTGTAACGCCTTTTTCCCTCAAATCGGCGTCATCAACGGTATGGCTGCCCCTGTGCATTGGCAGATTGAATGCGAAGTGCAAATCATGGTACATATTTGCGCCTGTGGCGCTGAGCCAGTCGACAAAGCCATGATTCATCAGAGGAATTATCGCGGAAGGCCCCAGTCCTGCTGGGGTCAAGGCTCCCGCCAGGCTTAAACCTACAGTAACATCTTCCTGAGAATATCTGTCTCTTAATAGGTGACAGGCAGCTCTCAATCTTCCGCCGTTGTAAGCATCCATGTTGTCTATCAATTTCACTATATCTGTAGCCTTGGAAATTGGCTCTGGAAGAATCCGTTTCCCTGAAAGATACTCTGCTTTCTTCGAGCGACTTAACTTGTGTTTTGCCATCTTCCTCTCTATGCCTTCCACATATCCTATTGGCCTGAACGAGCTTTGTGTAACAGATGTTACAGGAGGGTCTCACATTCTGTCTTCCCGTTCGGAAGTGGGTCGACAGCAGCGGAGCCTGGCCCGGAACAACACCTCGCCGCAAACGCCGGCCGGCTCGTATAGCCCGGACTGTTATGCGGCCGCCGGTGATTATAATCCATCCGCCGCCTGTCTACAACACATCTGAGCTGCTCAATTTCCCCCGCGTCTTGGCCCGTGTCGCCAATTGAAGTCCCGTCTTTCTGTGCTTATTTACCTTCACATCTGTGCTGACTGCCGGCATGGTTCGCGCGAGGCGACTGCTCGCAGTCAACTAAAGGATAGTTGCATAAAAAAAGCCGGACTGCTGCCCGGCTCCAGGTCCCCGTTTAACCGCTAAGCGGTTAGTTGTGCCACGGGCTGTTCTCCTGCTCTTCCTCTGCCTCCCTGGGATGAGCGCTTTGATAAACCTCTTTGAGTTTTCTTGTGCCGAGGTGGGTGTAAATCTGCGTCGTCGATAGTGACTGATGCCCCAGCAGTTCCTGGACGCTTCTCAGGTCCGCACCGTTGTTTAACATATGTGTGGCGAAGCTGTGTCGCAGCGTATGCGGACTGACTGTTGGGTCAAGACCGGCCATTTTCAGGTACTTGTCCATTTTGCGCCGTACGCTTCTGGTGCTGAGACGTCGGCCGTGTTTATTGACGAACAAAACCTTTGGGTCAAAGTTGCTGTTGCTTTGTGCGCGTTTGTTTCTGTACTCCATGTAATGCTGAATAACCTGCAAAGCCGACGAGCTGATGGGGGTAATCCTTTCCTTTTTGCCTTTCCCGCGGATGTGGACTACTTCTCCGAGGAAGTCTATATCGTCCATATTAAGCGAGACCAGTTCGCTGACACGCATTCCCGTGCTGTAAAGCGTCTCCAGCATGGCTCTGTCTCTGGCGCCGAGCCAGTTGTCGCTTGGGGGCGTTTCAAGCAATTTCTTTACCTGTTCATACTCAAGGAACCGAGGCAGCTTTTTCTCCTGCTTCGGCGTCCTAATCGGTGTAACCGGGTTGGAATTGAGGCGGCCTCTCTTGACGAGGAACTTGTAAAAGCTTCGCAAGGTGGCGAGCTTGCGGGCCACGGTGGATTTGGAATACTGTTTTTCGTTCAGGAAAGCCAGATAAGCTCTGAGCGCATCCGTCTGTGCCGAGAGAATCAACTCGTCAATCTTAATAGTCGGCTGCGTGGCGACTGCGGTGGCTGTGCCATAGTCATCCGTAGCAGGTGAAACAACCGGGGCGCTTGGATGACCGTCGTCGCAGCGCGAGGTTAAGAACTCTATGAACTGCCTCAAGTCAGCGCCATAGCACTTGGCGGTATGCTCCGAGAAGCGCTTTTCAAATTTCAAGTAACTCAGAAAGTCCTGGATAATAACGCTGTTTTCCATAATCCACCTATCTCTATTTAAACCAACAATTCGAAGTTAATAGCCGCAAACAGTATCTCTGAAAGCAAAATTGGGGCTGTTACATCTTTAGGTTCTCGTGCAAAAGGTCGTCTGCCTGGCCAATAAGCGATTGGGTCAGTTTGAAACTGAGCACGGCCGCATCGAACCAGTCAAAACTCGTCCGGCTGTCCTTCGCCTGTTCAATAAGCGCATCCAGAAGTTCGTCCTCGTGGCCGGTCTCATAACGAAAAATGAACTTCTCTGCTCCTTTGTTCAATACAAGCTGTCGCTTTGCTCTTTTTCTCATCTGCGCAGTTTTGACGTAAGGCTTAACTATTCGCAACCATCTATGTGGGCACTTGGCCCTATAAACAGCCTATGTTCTTTATCGGTCTTGCAGCAATTTACTAAAGCAAAAAATGCAATTTTTTGTCTAAATGCGATAAAAACCGGTACATTAGAAGGCGCTTAAGAGTTTTATCGGCCGATGAGGGCCCTGTCTTTACAAATTGAATGCGAATCTCGGTAAATTACGCGACCTAATGGGGTTGTCAGCGGTAGTCCGGCTAAGGGGCACACTAAATTGCTCGGAAAAAGGTTGTTCCGTCCTTCCGGCTGGAATCGACGAGCCCTTCTTGTTGGAAGTCAACCAGGCAGCGCAGCACATCTTCCTGCGGCATGCCCAAGCCCGAGCATATATCGGTAAGTGAGCAGGGTCTGCGTTTCAGCATTGACAGGAGGGATTCGGCTTTGGACTCGATATGTTTACCCTTGCGGCCGGGTGAAAAATCGGCTACGACCTCGGCTTTGGGGCCTAACTGGGCGGCTATGGCCTGAAGCCTTTGTAAGTTGAGTCTGTTCAGTCCGGCTTCAGCCGTCGGTCGCACGGCGGTATTGAGCTGGACCTTGTCGGGTCGAATGCGTCCTATAGCGTCCCTTATTCGGTCAATCTGCGGGGGCTCCGTGTTTATTCCTTCGGCGAGGAACACCTCAAGCCAAATCTGCCCCGCAAACTCATCCCTGAATAAGGACAATCCCGCGATGACATTCGCAAGAGTTATTTCACTATGCGGACGATTTATTCTCTGGAAAGTGTCGTCATCGCCTGCATCCAGAGAAGGCAGCACGACATCAGCATGTGCGCAGTCGGAGCGTACATCCGGTCTGTGCAGCAGCGTACCGTTGGTGAGAATAGCAACAGGAATGCGGGTAATCTGTTTGATATTGTTTATGAGCTCGCCAAGCCTGGAATGCAGGGTAGGCTCGCCGGAGCCGCTGATAGTTATGAAATCGGCATCCAATCCCCCGGCTAATCTATCCTTTAACTCGGTCAAAGCCAGCTCAATAGGCAGATAGTCCCTGCGCTCTACGGTCTTTTGCAGGGTCTTGCCAAGCTGGCAATATATGCAATCCAGTGTGCACACCTTGAAAGGAACAATGTCAACGCCGAGGCTAAGGCCCAGCCTTCGCGAGGGCACGGGTCCGTACAAGTATTTTTTCTCTTTTGCCATTGTCCTACTGGTTATACACGTAAAGCGCCTGCAATTGAGCGATGCCCGGTACTTAGCCGAGCACGATATTTAGCCCAATGCCCTGACAATTCTTGTCCTTATCCCCGCCGGCTTTGCACCCTCCGGCACGATACAATTGACCGCCTGGGGTATTACCTCAATGTGTACCGGCAGTGCAGGGCCGGGGTCGCCATCGATTTCGGTCGCTATGCCCGGCACCTCGGAGCTTACGGAGATGCTCTTGCCCTGACGGTAGAGAACGTCCGGGCCGTATGTATGTTGTTTCAGAACGGTCATCAGCGAATGCTTCAACAAGCGGATTCGAGAGCTACATTCATATACGCATACATCGAGCAGTCCGTCGCCGAAATCGGCATTGCGCAGTATCTGCAGGCCCATGGCGTACCTGGAGATGTTTCCGACGAAGACCAGGCCGCGACCGTTAAAAAGTTCTTGGCCGTCGAGTTCCACCTTGATGGGGTCGAATTTGTAAATCCAGAATGTGCGCCAGATGGGCCAGAAGTAATCCAAATAATCTATATGTCCGCTCCGCTGCCGGCTGACGCGTTCGACTATTTGGCCGTCAAAGCCAAAACCGGCTATGGAAGTAAAGCACTTTCCGTTTGCGTTTCCGAGGTCGAGCGGCCGGACGCAGCCGGCCTCGAAAGTCTTTATTATTGTCTGTAGTTTCTCATCGAAGCCCAGTTCATTTGCGAGCAGATTCTCGGTGCCGCAGGGTACTATGAGCAAAGGCTTATCGCTGCCTTCAAGACCGTGCGCAACCTCTCTTACGGTGCCGTCACCGCCGACGGCCACCGCCATTGCGCAGTCGTAATCAACGGCTGCGTCTGTGGCGAGCTCGCACGCGTGCTCCAGAGACGTGGTCAGACTGACTCTGACATCGAAACCCTTGCGCGCCAGGTAATCCCGGAAGCGCCGGCCCGTCAGCTTGGTGCTGCTTGCCCCCGACTTGGGGTTCACAATATAGGCGATATAACCATCATCCGGTTTCATAATTATCACTACTGGTAGCTGTGCCGCCGGAGCTTGTCCGCGACCAGGGATGCGTAACTTTCTGGAATATGCGGCAGATGCTCAAGCCCCAAACGCTTTTGAACCTCACCAATGCTGGCTGCATCGGGTCCCTCTATTTCCACGAAGCTGCCCAGCAGCGGCAGTTCGTCAAGAGCCACTTCGCAGTCGCCAAGCCGCCAAAGTCGGCGTTTCTTTTCAAAGACCAATACCTCTTCGTATCCCAATGCTGAAAGCAGTTTTTGCACCGAAGGGCGGTCTTGAACCTCAACTTCTACCTGCTGCCTTTTTTTCAATTCGTGTTCTTCTTTGGGGCCTTTGTACGTCAAAAGTATTTTCTCGGTCCGGCCCGTCATCAGGCGCCGCACCCGCAGACATTTGTCGCCTGCGGTCAGCGTCCTGTTCGCATCGTCGAAATAGTAGTCCGTCTGCATCTGCTCGGCCAGGAACTCGGCGCCAAGCTCGGCCAATTTCTTCGCCACTCTTTCGTGCGACTCAACTTTCAGCTTTGCTTCAATTTCAACGCACATAACCGGGAAATTCTGCACCACTAAGCAACTATGTTAACCAGCCGGGACTTGACGACGATAATTTTTCTGGGGTTCTTGCCGGCCAGCGAGGCACGCACCTTTTCACTGCCCAATGCTTCTTGCTTAATCTGGTCTTCGTCGGCTTCCGCGCAAACGGTTATTCTGTCTCTTATCTTGCCATTGACCTGGACCGCCAGTTCGATTTCTTCTTCTTTGATAAGCTCCGGGTCATATTCGGGCCAGCGTTCGTAAGCAAGGCTTTCCGTGTGACCCAGTCTTTCCCACAGTTCCTCCGCGATATGAGGGGCAAACGGTGCAACAACAAGGATGAAGCTTTCTACTACCGATTTGGGCCTGTCCGGCTGCTTACCGAGGTGGTTTACGAAAATCATCATTGCGCTTATAGCAGTGTTGAAACCGAAAGTTTCGATGTCATTGCCGACCTTTTTTATGGTTTGGTGGAGCAATCGCAAAGTCTTTCTGTGACCCTCCTCGTTACTCACCACGTCGCCTTTACAGGCCGTGAAAGGCTCACCATTCTCGTCAATAATCATCCGCCAGACCTTTTGAAGGAAGCGATGCACGCCTTCGACCCCCTGCATGTTCCACGGTTTTGTTGCTTCCAGCGGGCCCATGAACATTTCATAAAGCCGCATCGAATCGGTGCCGTAGTCTTCGATGACCTTGTCGGGATTAACCACGTTGCCGCGGGACTTGCTCATCTTCTGACCGTCTTCGCCGAGAATCATTCCCTGGTTGACAAGCTTTTGGAACGGCTCTTTACTGCTTACATAGCCGAGGTCGTAAAGTAATTTGTGCCAGAACCGAGAGTACAGAAGGTGCAGTACAGCATGTTCGGCGCCGCCGATGTACAAATCAACAGGCATCCAATACTGTTCCTTTGCCTGGTCCCAGCCGCGCTGGCTGTTATTGGGGTCGAGGTATCGCAGATAATACCAGCAACTGCCGGCCCACTGAGGCATTGTGTTTGTTTCGCGTATGGCTTTTGAACCGTCGGGCAGGGCAATACTGAGCCAATCCTTAATGTTTGCAAGAGGCGACTCGCCCGTGCCGGCGGGCTTGTAGCTCTCAACCTCCGGAAGCTCCAAAGGCAAGTCTTCCTCCAAGAGCCCGACAGTTCGGCCGTCTTCGGTGTGCAAAAGCGGGAACGGCTCACCCCAGTATCTCTGCCTGCTGAAAAGCCAGTCGCGGAGTTTATAGTTTACCGCTTTTTTGCCGAGACCCCTTTCCACAAGCCAGTTTGTGATTCGCTCTTTGAATTCAGGTGTCGTCAGGCCGTTAAACCGGCCCGAGTTGATGGCCCTGCCGTCACCGATGAAACACAGTTTTCCCTGCTTGACCAGTTCGGCTTGCTCGGCATCATCAGGCTCGACAACCGGAATAATTAGCAGGCTGAATTTACCCGCGAATTCGAAATCCCGTTCGTCGTGAGCAGGCACGGCCATAATTGCGCCGGTTCCGTAGCTTATCAAGACATAATCGCTTATCCAGATTGGTATTTTTTCCTCGTTTACCGGGTTTATCGCATAGGCGCCGGTAAAAACGCCCGTTTTCTCTTTAGCCAAATTGGTTCTGTCCAGGTCGCTTTTGCGGGCGGCCTCTTCACGATATTTGTCGACCTCATTTTTTCTGCTGTCGTTTGTAATCTTATCTACGAGCGGCTGCTCGGGGGCTAACACCATGTAGGTTGCCCCGAACAACGTATCAGGCCTGGTGGTAAACACACGAATCACCTCGTCGAAACCGTCCACTTTGAAATCAACCTCGGCACCCGTGCTCTTGCCTATCCAATCGATTTGCAGCTTCTTAATCGACTCAGGCCAATCTACATCGGCCAAATCATCGAGCAGCCGTTCGGCGTATTCTGTTATTCGCAACATCCACTGACGCATCGGCTTTCTGACTACGGGATGTCCGCCGCGTTCGCTGACGCCGCCGACGACTTCTTCATTGGCCAAGACTGTTCCGAGAGCAGGGCACCAGTTCACGGGCACTTCATCCTCATAAGCGAGGCGATTGTCATCTATGTACTTTTGCCTGCCTTGTTCACTCAAACCTTCGGGAATGGGCAGTTGCTCGATGGGTTTGGCCTTTTGTTCGGCTTCATCGAAGTAACTGTTAAAGAATTTCAGGAATATCCACTGGGTCCACTTGTAATAATTGGGGTCGGTCGTATCGACCTGGCGGTCCCAATCATAGCTGAAACCGAGCCTTTTGATCTGGCGGCGCATGTTGTCAATGTTCTTTTGTGTGGTCCGCGCAGGGTGGGTACCGGTCTCGACAGCGTGCTGTTCAGCCGGTAGCCCGAAGGCGTCCCAGCCCATAGGGTGCAGTACATTGAAACCCTTCATTCGTTTGTAGCGAGCGACTATATCGCTTGCGGTATAGCCCTCAGGGTGGCCCACGTGTAAGCCCTGGCCGCTGGGGTATGGAAACATGTCCAGCACGTAGTATTTGGACCGGCTCTGGTCGCAGTCATTTGCCTTGAAAGTCTTGTTCTTCTCCCAGAACTGCTGCCATCTCTGTTCTATTGCCTCAAAATCGTAGCGGCCTTTTTTCTCAGTCATACGTTTTTTGCCTCCCTGATGCCGTGGTCAAATCCTAATGGCCGGCGTGTGGACAGGAGTAATCGCTGCAGCCGTGGCAGCGCTTTGACTCGCCCTTTTTGACTCCGGCCGAGAATACCGAGATTCGCTTGCTGAGCTTTGTGCTCCCACAGTGTGCGCAGCTCCTTTTGACTTTACCGGAGGAGTTCTCCAGAAGCTCGGTTATCTTGCCACACCTCTCACATTTATACTCGTAAATCGGCATAGAGTTCCCTATTCAACATAAAATCGGGGAGACAGGATTTGAACCTGCGACCTCTGCGTCCCGAAAACGACCTTGCCGATTTCTAACTCTTTTTACTGCAAGCACTTATCAAAGACAACTTTTTGCTGTTGCTCAACTTATAATGACCACTTGTATTCACTTATGACAACTTATGACATAAAAAAACCTTATTTGTTACACGCCTGGTTACATGATTAAGCCTGTTCCTTCTCAAGTTCTTCAAGCGCTACTATTTGTCAACGCTTATTCCCTGTCAGTAATTTCTACTTCATCAATATTGCCTATTAGCTCAAGTTCAGAACCGTCTCCGATAAATCTCTCCATTCTTATCTTACGCTTTTTGCTCTGAACCTTTTTCGGCGTGTTAGCATTGATCGAACGCAACCATCCTTTTTCACTGAGATAAATATCCAAGTATCGTTCCCTAAACTCCGCTAACCAACTTTCCAGAGAAGCATCAGCATCTCCCAAACATGATCCCATTTTGCAGACAAGTTTGTCCAATGGGCAATCAAGGAAAGACTGGTCATCTGGCTTGATAAGTTTTTTGTAGTTATTAACCGTCTCAATACATTCCTTATCTTCAGGATGATGGACAAGCATGAGAAAACCGCAGGTGTAAGGCGATTGCCAACTCATCGCCACAGCTAAGAGATGATCCCGCCAGAGTTGGTTATGTTTGATGTCAGCCAGATACGGCCATGACTCTTTAGGCCAAGGAGAATCATCTAATTCCGTCCAGTGATGATAGATAGGAGTATCATAATCTTTCTGAGAAAACGGTTCAGTTAGTTTGGTCTCAATTCCAACAAAACCACGCTTGTTATCCGGGCGAATAAAATCTACAAACGCATCAAAAGCCGTTCGGTCATTCAGATACTCACAGGCTGGTTCAGGAGCGTATTCGATCTTGACATCTACCACCTTTTTGACTTCGTTTGGTAGAATCAGTTTCAAGACCTTTGTCGCTAAATCATGGTTTACTACCAATGGGCTAAACAGATTGAAACACATAGGCTGGCTGGAAAGCATGTTATGTAAAAGTCGGTACTTATCTATTGTTCCCCGTGTATCCTCTAAGCGGTGCTTTACCACCTTAAAAATCTCCGGCGTTAAGAAGTTCAATCCTTTTGCACCGCTTTCGCGAGTAAGCATATTACCCCATTCGCTCGTATCGCTCGCCTTGGGCCCTGTACCGTATGGAACACCTAAAACATTGGCTCGATACCAGCTTTGATGAAACCTCATTCGAGCCATAAAACAAGGATCGCTTTTACACTGGGGCCCGATATTACAACTCATGCTGTTCCCCCTTTCACAAATACAGGACTCTGGTACACTTTTGGTTTTTCAAGCGTAAACGCCATTTCCGAACACCCTTCTTGACACTCACAAATTATATTACTGTATGTGCCTGTTCAATGCCAGCCCTTGTCAGTATATTTTTACCGTTGTGTGATGCTGCCTTTTCTCTTTTGAGATAGTACTTGAACCTGCGACCTCTGCGCACACAACAACAGCGTTCGCTATTTTAAGCTTGATATGGGCATATTATAGACAGGAATGTAACCAGATTTGCTTAAAGAATGGTTACACGGTTTAGTGGGTCTTGTTAGGCAGAAAAACAAGTTCTTGTAAAGTAAGGATTTACAAATCGGGGAGACAGGATTTGAACCTGCGACCTCTGCGTCCCGAACGCAGCGCTCTTGCCAAACTGAGCTACTCCCCGATAATCTACAACCAAGAATATACCACAACAGCTTCTGAATTACAATCGACCTTCATTTCCATTAACTAATTGTTGCGTTCAGACTGCATTGCACGTTAATAAACCAGCTAATCTCTTCTTTTCTCGGGAACCTCGCGTGCTCTTAAGGTATTTTTCTCGCTGTACAGCGGAAGCCCTATCTGGGTGAGACTCGTTATAAGCCAATCTCCACGGTCCATTCTGTCCGGTGTATTTTCCCCCTCGGTGGGTATTATGTTCTTCGAGCCTGCGAGTCAGGTTGTCGGTATGCCCGATGTAGAGTCTGCCCGTCTTTAGGCTTTGCAGGATATAGACATAATACACAGTTTCGCCCCTCTAAACCCGCCAGAGTTCTTAGAAAGCATAATCCGCTTGCTCTTGCGAAGTTAATAATCTTCGCACCTTTGTGACAATTGCCGGTCTTGATTCATTAAGCAATTTTGCTTATCGCTCTGAAACCAAATTCAACGCAAATGGATTGAAATTTTCCGCAGGACGCCTTACGGTGGAGCCTGTGACCTTCCCTAAGGGGCGCTCTAGCCAAACTGAGCTACTCCCCGATAATCTATAACCCAAAACATACCATAACAGAGTACAAATTACAACCGCCTTTCATTTTCATAAAACAATTGTATGTGCATTACGAGCACAAGCTACAAGGATAACTATACACACATAGGTCCTTGATTTGACTACTCGACCCAATATGCTGCCTGCAGCCAATCCTCAGTCAAGACCGCCAAATCCAACATATTTACGATGCCATCACCAATTGGCCAAGGACCTATATCGGCGGATGGTTCACTTTGTTGCCAGTAGTTGGCTAATTCTGCAAAATCCTGAAAGTTGACTTTACCATCACCGGCAAGGTTGTCTGTGAACGTAAGCGTAAGGAGTGTGATGGTTCCTGATTCACCTGCCACAAGAATTTCGTCGCCACTGCGGGTAGGTAAGAAGTCCCCGGCAATAATGGCATATAGTGAGTTGGGATCTTGCCAGATGACCTGGCTCTGCCAGGTGTCTTCGATACGGCGCACTAAGTAAACCGAGCCTGTATCATCCACACCAAGAATTTCCAGGCCGTCGCTCATCGGCAGAACGTCACCAATCGCAATATCAAGCATTGCATTTGTTCCGTCTCCTGTAAAGAGAACATATAGGTCGTGATACCCGAGAGCATTCGCGCAAGACATAGTAATTTGATTATCGAATGCCATCCCGTAGACTATTTCATTACCCGGAATACAGGGATCCACATCGGCTATCTTTACCACAAGACCGGTACCGGTCGACGTACTCCAGATGACCCGCGAAGGCCACAAGCCCACACTGTTGCTATGCGGCGGCAGCATCTCGTAAGTGGGTCCCTCTCCCGTGATTACAATTTCGGCGCCCGGATAGACCTGATTGAAATCTCCTACCGCCGAATCAAACGCCACTTCAGCCATATAAGCTATTTCTTCCTGCCAGATGCCGTTGACTTCACTGAATACTGTTCCCACACTCATATCAAGCACGCCCTCGTAGATGTGGAATATTTCATCACCCGGCTGCCTTGGGTCATAATCTCCGGCGCGAGCGCCCCAGTCCTGTCCGACAAAACCATTGTTATCGAATATTGTCTCGTGCAACCAGCCCAGACAGGGGTCGTGGAAGATTACGTTTATCAGTGTCGGATAGGTACCGGCGCATGATATTACTTCGTTTCCGGCATAGCCTGAGTGGACATCACCAATTGACAGTGTCTCCCTACGGAACCAGTCAACCGGCGAGACCCCCTTATATAATTGGGTAAGCTGCCAGCTAGGGACGTTCGGCGACAACTCAAAAACCGACCCATCAGAGGCAATAAATGCAGCTTCAATCCCATCGTGGGCTGTGTCAAATTCGCCCCCCGCTAAGCCAAAAACCGGTGTATTCGCTTCATGGATTTGAGTAGCCATAAACTCAGGCTGCTCAGCAGCACTGCTGGTTTGCCCCAAGATGCCAAATGGCAAGCTCACAGAGAAGAAAAGAATCAGGACTTTTCTGTATTTGAGATGTGATTCTGTTCTTCTTCTCATACACGAATATCTTTTCATCACTAAAAGAAACATTTCTGATTTTGTATTATACACAATATTGGACTGAAAAGCAAGGCTTTTGCGGTTGGATCCCGACCTCCGTAATTAGTGAATTAAACGTTCTCCCATCCATAGTTGGAGGTTCAAAAAAGCAATGGCTACTCCTGCCTGATTTCACCCAAAATCGGGCCAAACAAACAATCATATTTTTTCGAAAGAGGTAACCATGCAGAAGGAATTATACAGAATCGCAAGCAAAACCGACAGTCGAAAAATGGCGGAGTTTTTGAGCAAAGACGACCAGTTGTTATTGCCGCTGCTGGATATAGAGCAACGATTCAAGCCGATATGGTTATCAGCAGCCATGGATACTAAATGTCAGGCCCAAAGAGTTGAATGACCAAACAGGCATTGACCGAAAATTGCAAGTGGGATAAACTATGAACCAATGGAGTGGCCAAAAAACCTGCAACTACCATCGGGACAACGTGCTCTAAGACACCAGCCAATTTCTTCTTTTCGCGGGAGCCGCGTGCGCTCTTGAGCAGACGCAATACGCAATTCCACCCCTCCAAAATCGCCGTACTTTTTGCAAAAGACCATCGGCCCACTTTTGCCAAGCCAATAATCTTCGCGTCATTTTAGCAATTGCCGACCCGGATTCGGGAGGCAAGTGTGTTAGAGTCTCTGAAAGCGAATTCAACACAAATGGATTTACACTTTCCGCAGGAAGCCCTACGGTGAAACCTGCGACCTTCCCCAAGGGACGCTCCTGCCAAACTGAGCTACTCCCCGATAAACCAACCATATAATTGTATCACAGCGCCTTGCCCCATACAAGCTACAACAAATTAACGGGGTCAATGTCTATAGCTACATGGACGGCCGGCCGAACGGGGCCTCTTTCGCGCAAACTCGTGAACAGTCGCTGGATAATATCGGCCTGCGGGGCCTGGATGATTATTTGCATTCTGTGAAAACGCTGTATCCGGCTTATCACCGCGGGTATCGGACCCCGGATAATCGCTTCCAGGCCGTTTCGCTCGACAATGCTGTCTATCTTCTGGCGCATTTGCCGGCAGGCGGCTTCAAGTCTGTCAAAATTCGAGTCCCGCATGAGAAGCGCCGCCAGCCTCCAAAATGGAGGCAGATTACAGGCCTTGCGATGCTTCAACTCCTCATTAACAAAGCCCGTATAATCATTCTTCAGGGCGAATTGTATGGCCGGCTGGTTGGGCAAAAAGGTCTGCACGAAGACGACGCCTTTCTTTGCAGAGCGGCCCGCGCGACCGGAAACCTGGCAGATTAATTGAAAGGTCCGCTCGTTTGCCCGGAAATCCGGCAGATAAAGCGAGGTATCGGCACTGATAACGCCGACCAGCGTTACCTCAGGGAAATGAAGACCTTTGGCCAGCATTTGTGTCCCGGCCAATATACTAATTCGCCCTTCGCTAAAGTCCCTCAGAACGCGGTAATAGTCTCTGCCGGTCATGGAATCGCTGTCAACTCTTGCTATACAGGCACCAGGAAATTTCCGGGCCAGCTCTTCTTCGAGGCGCTGCGACCCGAGCCCAATCATCGCAATACCTCTGCCACACAATGGACATTTTTCAGGCACGAGCGTCTCTGCCAGGCAATAATGGCACACCGCATAGCCGTAGTCTATGTGCTTTCCTGTAATGGTTCGCATCGACCGGCCGCTGAGCGGTTCGGATTTGTGAAAGGTGAGCGTTACGTCACAGTTGCGGCAGCGCAGGGTGTGCTTGCAGGACGGGCAGAACACAAAATTGCTGTAGCCTCGCCTGTTCAGGAGCAGGATTGCCTGCTCTTTTCTCAGCAAGACTTCTCTGAGCTGTTCGCCCAATGGCTCGCTAATCAGGTTTATACCTCCCGCTGTTGAATATTCCTGCCGCAAGTCGACCAGTTTCATTTCGGGCATAGGCAGGTTCATCACCCTTTTGGGCAGATGAACCGTGCTGAAATGTTTCCTGATGCGGCAATTAAGCAGTGTCTCCAGGGATGGAGTGGCGCTGCCTAAAATACAATGCGCATTTGCCAGTTGTGCCCTTTTTATTGCTACGTCTTTTCCGTTGTATCGCGGGACGGTGTCCTGCTTGTAGCTCGGCTCGTGCTCCTCATCGACAACGATAAGTCCGAGCCTCGGCAGGGGCGCAAAGACCGCCGAGCGAGCCCCGATTACGACGTCAGCTTCGCCGGCCCTTATTTTCTGCCACTGCGCATTTCGCTGCGAAGCGGTCAGGCCTGAATGCATTACCGCAATTCTCTTGAATCTGGCGCTGAACCGCTGGACCGTCTGGGTGGTAAGGGCAATTTCAGGAAGCAGTACGATGGCAGTTTTATTTTTTTTCAAGGCCGTTTCGATAGCTCTTATATAGATTTCGGTCTTGCCGCTGTCGGTAACACCGTGGAGCAGGGTAACACCGAACTCTTCTGAATTTATCTGAGCATTGAAATGTGCCAAAGCTTTTTGCTGGTCCTGGTTAAGTGTGATTCTGTCTGCTCTTATCGTCATGCCTTCCGGAATGGCCGGCAGGGATCTCAGTATCGTCTTGCGGACAATCCCAAGTATTTGTTTCTCGGCCAGTCTCTTTATTGGCGCGTCCGTACAGCTAATCGACTGGAGGACTTGCTGCATTTCAACGCCGGCCTCCGGATTCAGAGCACCTTGTTCCCGGAGGTACTGGATGATTTGCTTTTGTCTGCGGCCGGACAGATTGCTAACAGTTTGCTCAAAACTTTCGGTACCAATAGCAAGATAGACTTGTTTTTCCGTTTTTTCTCCAATACCCTTCTTGACCGCCCCCGGCACCATAGCGGCCAGGACCTCACCCAGAGGGCAAACATAGTACCTGCTAATCCACCCAGCCAACTCCAGCAGCCCGGCATCCAGTAAAGGGACCGCGTCGATTATCCTGGTAACTTTCTTGAGTCCGCGTCCTTTGTCGCGCCCCAAAAAGGACTTTTCAGGAGGAATATCCGCTGCCACGCAGAAGCCGGTTTGGAGTTTATCTCGCCTTCCGAACGGAGCTTCCACACGCTGGCCCACGCAAACGGGCCAAATCTCGTCCGGTACGGCATAGTCGAACTCATTATCGACCGCTGAGTCGAACGCAAGGCGAACAATATGATTGCAGGTCCCTTCGCTAAGTTGTGATGAAAACAAGCTGTCGGTTCCGTGTCGTCTCATTTATGAAATTTGGCGTAATTTCATTGGAGTTCAATAATAACCGCCTCTCGTCTATTTTTGCCCTTATCTTGCTGCCGTTTCAAAGGATGCCGAAGGCCATTACAGGCGCACCGGGAAAGGCAACCGAGGAATCCGAGTGTCCCAGGACGATACCATCGGCTTGAGAGAGTATTGTATCCAGCAGCTTTCCAAAGGTATTGTAAATCTTGGCTACGGGCTGGCCCTTCCTAACCAGGTCGCCGGGGTTGACCAGAAACCTGATGATTCCGCTGGCGGAACTGACAGGCTGAGGCGAGAATTTGAGCACTTTGCCTCTGGCCGGTTGTGGTAATTGAAAACTGAAGGGCGCATCCGTATTTTCGACCATTTCCAGATGAGCCAGGATGGCAAGTATGGATTTGACTCCGTATTCCACGTTCTCTTCATTGACGACGTACGACTCGCCCAATTCAATCGTCAGGGCGGGGATGTTGTGCTGGAGAAGGTTGTAGGTAAAGCTTTTGGTCAGCTCCTCTGTTTCAAGGATTATCAGGAACCCTGACTTTCCGGCAACGGCCTTTGTTTTTTCGTACGCGGCCTTGTAAGCCCCGCCCGGATTGGGGTCTATCAATGTGTAGGGGATTGACTTCATCCAGTCATTGTGCAGGTCCAGGACCAGGCTGGGGTTTGTCTGCCGGATGGTTGAGAATATTCTCTCGGCTATTCTCTCTGCCAGAGAACCGTTCGGATTGCCCGGAAAGGCGCGGTTAAGGTCCTCCCGGCTCAGCGTAATGTTTCGCGAGACGGTTTCAAAGCCGATAGGGTTCATCAAAGGGAAGGCATGGACGGCCCCCCTGAGCAGGTGTTGCCTTTGTATTCTCTTGAAAACTTCCTGAATGGTAACAATGCCGGTTACCTCGTCGCCGTGGATACATCCGGTGAGCCAGACAACAGGCCCCGGATTCGCGCTCTGGACAGACATAAAGGGCAGTCGGCGGCGGGATAAATCGGAACCGGTCATGATTTTCAGGAACGAATACTTGATTCTCTGCGGTACTTTTCCGTTTTTGAGCCTGTCTGCTCTCATACTTGCCTCTTTTCGCTGACGCTGCTCCGGAAAGGAAGGCCGCGTTTGCTGTGCTTCCCTTCCGCTGACTCAAGCATCGTGCTTGTTTGCGGCCTGGCGGCGATTGTCCCAGTTCGAGAAAGGTGTGTCAAGATTTCAAAGTTCTCGCTCGTCTTTCAGCCTACGACCGCCTCTGCGCTCGGTAAATATCTCCACTTGGTTGTTAACGCTCTTTTTTGCTTCAAAATATGGGCTTAGAGCGCTACAATGTTGGAATACCTGAGTTTTTTTGGAGCAGGACACAAAAGAAGGACATTTTGTATGAAAAGGCAACGGCCTATTGTTCTGCTGCTTTGCATGCTGCTTGCTTGCCTGTTCGCAGGGGGCTGCCGCGAACCGGCCGGCGGCCCTGTAATAGTCGATGTCGCCCCAACAACCGTGATTGCCCGAAGCTACACTGTTGGCAGGTCAGTGCAAGACAGACCCATTGAGTGCTTTGTGCTGGGCCAGGGTCGGGATGTTACCTTCATACTGGCGGCAATACATGGCGATGAACCGGCTGGAACGCTGCTTTTGCAACAGCTTGGACGGTACCTCCGGAAGCAGCCGCAGCTTCTGGACGGCCGGAAGGTCGTTCTCTTACCCGTGGCAAACCCGGACGGCGCAGCCCAAAACAATCGCCTGAACTCGCGCGGTGTCGACCTCAACCGAAATTTCCCTGGGGTTAACCGGATTGATTCGGAACTTTACGGATACTCTGCCCTGTCTGAGCCGGAAGCCCGTGTCATAAAACGTATCATTAAGCAGTACGCCCCGGACCGCATTGTCAGCATTCATCAGCTCACCGAAACGGGTCCCGAGGCCTTATCGAGCCACCTCCCAAGAGGCTGCATCGACTACGACGGTCCCGCGAAGGCAGTGGCTGAAAAGATGGTGAGCCATTGCGATTTGCCTATCGAGAAGCTCGGTGCTTGTCCCGGCTCGCTGGGTTCGTACGCGGGTCTGAAACTCGGCATCCCCGTGATAACGCTCGAACTGCCGGTGAATGCCCACGTGGTTGATTCGGACCGGCTGTGGGAAAGTTACGGAACCGCACTTGTCGCGGCGATTGTATATCCCGCATCCGTCATGTAAAGAATGTTGAATGGCGCCCTGCAAATTTTCTCCCGGCATCACATATCCGGAATGACTTCGGGGTGAACCTGGCCCGTCGAGCTTATCTTGAAGACGTAAATAAGCCCCGGCCTGAGCCTGGAATAGACCGCATTGCCGTAAATCGCCGTAATATCGTATTCCTTCAGCCTCTCAGGGTTGTTTGCCAGGTCCCAGATATTGGTCCAGAATAGCTGCCTCTGGTTCGGAGGCAGAAGTTCGAGCAAATCGCCGTATCTGCGCGGCTCGAGGCCCGGCTCTTCTATCGCAAAACCATCCTGCGGCGCTGTTTTCTCTCCGTAAACCCTTCTCCATAAATACAGGGCCTTTGTTTTGCCGTCCATTACCATTTTATCGCCGAACTTGACAATCAGGGCGTCGAAGTGGACTATATCGCCCTCGATTGTGTATTCTTTCTGCAGAATCTGCCTGAGCTTGTCGTCTCTGGCGGTTTCGACAAATCTTACCGTTGTAAAAAGCCGCCCCTCTTTCGTTTCCTGCCCGAGCACCTTGGCATAGCCTATCTGGTCCTCCTGCGTGATGTTGGTTATGGCCTGCTTCAGCTGCTTGTTTTGCGTCAACAGCTCGTGTACGGTCATCGAGCCGAAGTAGTAACCCCGCGCCAGGTACGCGATAACAGCGCCGCATATCACAACCGGTATTAAGGCCGGCAGCCTTCTAATTTTCATCAGCTTACCTGCAAGCAGCCCCACAGAGAAAAACGTCATCTTTGAGTCTATCATCGGCACTACCGGCCTAATCTCTGCAAAATCAAACCACCCCCCCGCGAACCCGTATTTAGCCCCGGCTTATGGCCGGGCTTCTCCCCTGCGAATAATAATGCCGCACCCCTCGCCCCCCAAGCGTTTACCCGCCGCTTGCCCCCAGGGTGAACTCCTGCGCACCCACAAGCCGCCGGTCATTCCGAGCAACCCCGAGCAATCTATTACCAAGTCATTGCGAGCAGCGAAGCGACGCGGCAATCCCTAAGAATACCAAATAATCAATCGTAAATAATAAATGGATTTTCCCCTTGCCTTTTCCCTTCTTTTCTGGTATTTTCTGCGCCTAAATGCGTGATGGGAACATCTTGAAGAGTGCAGCAAAATATGAGACCTGTCCTGCCTGCCCTCCGTACCTTTAGCGAAGGGGGGAGCTCTTAAAATGGGAGAACTGGAAGGATAAGGAATAAATAACTGCTAACGTGGAGGCAAAAGCATCCGGGGCGGCGGGATAATTGATTCCTTCGATTATACTCAGGACAGGTTTAGTTGAAAGAAATATGGCCGGACACCTTTAATTGGCCCTGCAGTTCAAACAGAAGGCCGATCAAAGGATTCCAGGTATGAGTATCCACCGAACATCCGCGCGGTATCTTTCGTATTCTTTGCCCAAGTGACTGATGAGGAATAATTCCTCCTCCCTCGCCATGAGAAAGAAGCCAATCACCTGAGCAGGTGATGCCACCCACGCTGCCCAGTGGTTCATGAGAATGCAGAGCCCGAGAAAGCCAATGATATTGCTCAAGTAGATGGGGTGCCTGACAAGTCGGTACAACCCACTCTCGATCACCGCATGGTTCTCCTTTATCTCCATCTCCAAAGAGTAGAAAGGGCACAAAGAGAGCAGGCATATAGTATCTGCTACTAAGGCAAGAGCAACCATGAATATGCCCATTGCCAGTCTCACGGAGTTGTCTTGCTGGTTGCTCCCTTCCGACCATGTGTTGGCAGCAACAAAACCGACGGAGAAAACGAAGCAATATGCGAGCACGAGCCTTGTAAACCAAGGCGATATCCTCCTCACGCGCGCCGGCTTGGACAATCGCAAGGCCGTCCATCTGAGCACCAGCCAGAGCGCCAAGTACGCAGCAACTGTGACAGTTCTGACCATTTGAAGTCCAATCTCACACGATGAGGAATGCAAACACCGACATCAAAGGGACACTGAGCACACGCAGAGAACCCAATAGCGACTCCTCATGACATTTCGTTGTCAAGGCAGCCATGAGAGCACAGAGGAACAGGATGGGGACAAGCAGGACAAGATTCAAATCCGGAACACTGGCGTGAGCAAACAGGCTCAGCAGAACGAGAACCAACGCTGGCAGACACTGACAAACGGCAAGGACCTTTCGAGCCGTCTCGCGGCTGAGCGAAACCGCAAGGGTGGTCTCTTCGTTCCGGCGATCCTGATCATAATCAAGAAGATGTGCGAGGCCCTCAAAACCAAAGAAAGCAACTGAAAGTATGGAGGCGAAGAAAAAGCTCTCTGCAGTGGGGCGGTGCCCCCCGGCAACCCAGCCAGCAGTGAACGCGACCACACCGTATGCCAACGCAACCGCAGCCAAGCCCAGAATGCCTCTCTCTTTCAGCCTTACGGGTTTCAAAGAATACGCCAAGCCAATGACCAGAAACAGCGTACTTAACCCCAAGAATGTGAAGCCAAGCAAGACAGCAATAGCCAACCCTGCCATCGCAAGCATGACGACGTAGGTCACGGCGGATTTGACAGAGAGCCGCCCGGAGGAAAGAATAGAGGTCCCACCCGAGACATAAATCCTCCACTTCATCTTTGTGCTGCCGCGCGAGTCCGAATGCCGGTCCGTGATCTCGTTTGCAGTCCAACAGGCCATGCCAAGCACGAGAAACACAAGGCAAACAATGCCGCCGTTGGCGCAGAGAGGGGACACGTCAGACCCGCTCCAGTATCCTGCAATTGCGGCGGCGATCACAGGAAGGACATAATAGGGTCTTCCGAGCCGCAAGTGGTTGTACACGGCATACAGCGTTCTAAGCATTCTTGACCTCACTTTCTTGGTGCATGAAGTTTCTGAAGACCCCGGCTCATGATAAGCACGACCAGACTTACAAGCAAGCCCGGCCCAAAGGCCGTTTCCGGCATGCGCTGCATAAGTACAAGGGTCACGGCCACACCTGCAACCATACTTATCACCGCAGCACTTGGATGTGGTCTTCGCTTGAAAAGGGACCAAATGATTACGGGACACATTGGCATCATAACGAAGGCACCCATCAGAAGAAGACGCACAAGATCAGGAAGAACAAACGCCATCCCAAGCGCGCTGAATCCAAACGCTACGGTGAGAAAACGAACCCACCCGAGTTGTGACTGCTCTCCGACGTTACGTAACCTCGGCTTCAATATGTCCGTAAAGAGAGTGCTTCCACCTACGACTACAAGACTGTTCACTGTCGTCATAAGTATAGCAAGTATGGCCACAAGACCTAGCCCACGGATTCCCGCAGGCAAGAAATCGACCATCACCTTGAAGATGGCTACGCTCTTATCAATATCTTTGTAAAGAAGTGAGGCCGCCAAGCCAAGAAGAATCCCCGCGCCAATAAAGAGTGGTTGAAGCAAAGCACTGATGAGAAACGCCCGGCGGGCCGTCTTTATGCTCTCAGCAGCGAAGACCCGCTGCCAAATTTCCATGAACATGAAAGATGAAACCGCGGCGAGCAGGATGCTTAGGAAAAAGAATGGAGCGCCCGCAAAGGCAAAGAGATTCAAGTGCGAGGAAGGCAAAGCTGAGAAATCGACCCGATCACTGGCGACTACCAAGGGCACGATAATGACAAGGGCAGCGGTCATTATCACAAATGATAACGCGTCAGCAAGAAAATCGCTCCGTATTCCGCCTATCGCTGTGTACGCGACCGTCACGACGCCGGCGACAAGTAGAATGGCGCTGAAGTCGAAACCTATGATCACCGAGCCAACTGCACCGATCCCGACAAATTGCAACGCCGTCACAAACAAGTAGCCTGCAATTGTGATAATTGAGGCGACCAAACCTACGTGAGGCGATTGGTAGCGCTGACTGAGCAACTCCGGGATCGTGTGAACATTCCCAGCATCCGCGATCCTTTTGATTCCCCCGCAGACCGCGGCGAAAGTGAGTGTCATAACGACAGATATCATAATAATCGTGAAGCCGAAGCTGATGCCCGTGTCGTAAGCTTCAGCGGCAACTGAAAGAAAGAATCCCGCGCCGATGTTCGTGCTTACAATGCTCACCACAAGAAAGAAAAGCTTCGTGGCTCTCTTGTTAACCAGGAAGCCTTCTACTCCCTGGCCAATCGAAAAAACAGTCGCGATAACGAGGACAGCTACAATGTAAAGCACGATGATAATCAGATCCACGCCTGTAATCATGTGTGCCCCCCCTGCTCAACCACTTCAGTTGCGTGAGGACCGCCCTCGTCCTGCTCTTCTGAAGGTTTAAAGTATCGAGTCATGATGAAGTTCGCACCAATCTGCTGAAAACCAACCAAGACAATCAGGACCATCGCAGGACATACGGAATAGAACAGAAGTACTGTTAATGCGAGACAGGCACAACCGAACCGCTCGGAAAAAGATTTGTTCCTGTCAGATTTGAAGTAGTAGAATATTAAGAATAGCAAGGAGAGGGACGCGCCCAACAAGAGCAAAACGGGCGAAAACGCGTGAATGAGCGGCAGCTTTGCCAAAAGGCTTGTGCTGCCAAGAAGCAGCCCGGAGACTACGATAAAACCGCCGAGGACAAAATTCAAAGTAACGATATGAAAGACAAAAAGGTATGGCAGGAGAATGTGGTGCGGCTTCTCTACCAGGCATTGGACGAGCAACCGCCACCCAAGACGGCGACGTATTTCCACTTGGCCTTCCAGAAGTTCCTTTCCCCGATCAGTGTTCGACCGGCCGCTACTTGTCTGGTCTAGAACGCGCTGACCTTTCTCTGCAGCCCTCTCATATTGCTCCACCCTAGTTTCTGTCAGATTATCTATCCACCCCCTCATGGATGGGAACAACTTCACAATATCTTTGTGAAGATGCCCTTTGAAGAGGCACCAGATGTGTTCTTTATTTACCTGTGTTGAGTTCCCTACCATCATTATGTTCCATAGCCCAGTTAAGATGGCAAATGAGGCCATGAACCAACACAAGGATTCACTAGGAGTGATTTCAAGAAATCGCAGTATCGACCTCCAATTCAAGAGGGCATATGCCTCAACAAGCTTCAGAGAGACAAGCAGGAGGAAGTAGACTGTCGTAATTTCAAGTAGCAGCCTGAGTAACATGAGAGTCGATGACTCGGTCATCTTTCCCGACATCTTTAGTCGATTATAGAACTTCGCCAGCCAATCGCATGCGAAAAAAAACAATAGTATTAGGGTGAACATTGCAGGTACTATGGAATTGAACTTCCCTGAATCGAGGTAGGCTCTCTCGATCACCAGCGCAATGGTCACAGTGTAGAAGAACCCGATCAAGCCCTCGAAGGCGCGCTGAACAGAATCCGGCAAGAAGGTGTCCTTTGCCATGTCTCCGTCCTTTGCCATGTCTTTCCTCATTCTTGGCACGCTCCACTCGCTCTATGTAGCATTGTATAACCTCTCATTGCGTTCTTTCTCACACATTAAAAGTCGTCAGACAGCGGCCTCTCATCTTTACAGGACCCGGAGAATTGAAGGTGTCCGGTACTTTTCTCAAAAACCCATCAGCCGCCCTAAAAACTCCCGCCTGTCTATTTTTGCAGACTCAATCGACTTTTTCTGCAGATACCTACTCTCACCTTCTAACTTCTTACACACACAGGAGGCCTAATGGTCATCCACTAGGTGTCAGCCTCGCTTTACCGTAGAACTTCCAAGAATGTAACATGTACGAAGGGCGGTGACACTCTATATCCAGTCTCCATGTAAAACTGCTGGTGAACTTTGTGCTTCTGGCCAAATACATCTTCGCACTCAATCTCAAAGATACCTTCAACCTCTGAGATTTTTTTCTCGATATCCATATAGATGAATGTGGGAAGTCGCCCTAGTCTGGCTTTGCCACCTGGAAGGATGTGTTGTGGCTCCGTGGGCATTGAGTTTAAACCTCTACTATATCGGGGTTCCGAGCGCTTTCGAGAGTCAATTTCAAAAGTGTCCGCCCCCATTTTGATTCGGTGAGGAATCCAAACGACGTGTGTCTCAAGCGCGGGGCCTGGGCCAAAGTTTTTAAGGTTTCCGAAAGTTACGAATTCTATTGACCCATTCTGCTTCTTCCGGTTTCGTATGCAGATCGATTCGGCGTCGTTTGGAAGATCTGCAAACACGCGTTCTACACAATCTGAGTTAACTCCAGGAATACGCTTATGCGCCCTTATAAACTCAACTGGAATTCTCCATCCCCCGCCTTCAAACGCGGGATGAGGCCTTTGTCGCAAAAGTCGGTCAGTATGCACTTCACGAAGGGCTCTCCCTGCCATATAGAGAGAGCCAATGATCCCGGCAGCTGTAACGATAATCAGAGCAATCCCTGCCAGTGCGCTCCACTCCAGAAGAGTTAGATCATTCATAGTCCATATCCACTTGACTCTGCCTAACATTAATGTCGAAAAGATTCTATTATCCTTCTTGAATCATACCCAAAACCACAATTCCCGTCAACACAAGAAATGCCGCACACTTTAGGGAGATTATACGGCATAGAGTTCGGATTTCAATAGGAAAAAGGGCGGCCCAAAAAAGTGGTTTTTGGGCCGTTTTTTTTGTTGACTTTTCTTTGAAACTATGTTAAAATACCCCCGTATTTGCCTGTCCCTTAGGGGCCACATGGCAAACATAACCCGCCCATAGGCGCCGGATATAGCGGACTTGCCCGCCGCTTGCCTGCCGTTCGTTTGGCGGGCTTGCCCGCCGACGGCGGGTAGGCGGGGCACCGCACGTTCTTGTATCAGCAGATACACGCAAGAACCACTATTTGGCAAGCAAGGCAAAGTTTTGAATCTGGGTAATTTCGATTTCGATATTGTTTCGAATTCTTGTCCGCCGTAGTCTTGACGTAGGCGGATCGATATTAGGATTTCGGGTTTCACTCTGCCCCCTAACTCCTTACCCAATATGACCTTACACTCAACAACCCATAATCATTTATCAATAATCCATAATCATTTGCCCGTTGCCCCTCTTATCCGCCTACAAATAAAAGTCCGCCCGAAGGGCCTCCACAGTTTTGCATTTTGCATTTTGATTTTTGCTTTTTCCCCGTTGCCCTCTACACTTGTCGAGAACCCTCTACAAATCAGCCTTTTTATGCAAAACAAACCCAATCTTGTCCGCCTCCGGCGGATTCAAAACCCCTTATTTGGCAAGGGCTTACGAAAATGAACCACGCCTTCAGACTCGTGAAAAACAAACCCAACCTGTCGCGGCGAAGCCTCCTTGCCACGGCGAAGTCCTGTACGGAGCCGGGCTGGCGAAGCCGGAACAAACCCAACCTGTCGCGGCGAAGTCGAAGCGAAGCGCAGATCCCTACGGGTGGGCTTCTCGAAATCCTCAGACCGGGGACCAATCAAACAGAAAAAATGCGGCCCAGGGCTAAAACAAACCGGAGATGCCAAAAAGGCTGTTCTCGGCATCTCCGAACGTATCATAAATCCTTTGGCGGGGGTGAAGCTATTTTTCCTGCATATATGGGTAACGGAAGTTTCTGGGCGGCAGGAAGGTCTCCTTAATGGCGCGTGGTGATACCCATCTTTCGAGATTGAGCCAGCTTCCGGCCTTGTCATTTGTGCCCGATGCCCGCGTCCCGCCGAAGGGCTGCTGGCCTACGACGGCGCCGGTGGGCTTGTCATTAACGTAAAAGTTGCCGGCGGCGTGACGCAGCACATCCATCGCCTTGACAATTGCGCCGCGGTCCAGGCCGAATATCGAGCCGGTGAGCGCATACGGCGACGTCTGGTCACACAACTGAAGGGTTTGGTCATATTCTTTCTCGGGGTATACGTACAGGGTCATCACCGGCCCAAAAACCTCCTCGACCATCAGCTTCGACTTCGGGTCCTTGCTTACTACGATGGTCGGCTCGATAAAATAGCCTTTTGAGCTGTCGCTGCCGCCGCCTATGATAATTTCCATATCGGGCGAGCTTTTGGCATATTCGATGTAGCCGGTGATTGTCTCAAAGGCCTTTTCGTCGATGACGGCGCCCATAAAGTTTCTAAAGTCGGTCACGTCGCCCATCTTAACCTCGCGGATTTCGCTGAGCAGGCGGTCTTTGAGCCTGGGCCACATTGAATCGGGAACATACATTCGGGAGGCGGCCGAGCATTTCTGGCCCTGATACTCGAAGGCGCCGCGAACCGTGGCCGCGACGAGCACATCGATATCGGCACTGGCGTGGACGAAAATGAAGTTTTTGCCGCCGGTCTCGCCGACGATTCGCGGATAAGAAACGTATTTGCGGATATCTGAGCCGACCGCCAGCCAGATTGTGGAAAAGACGTACGTGCTTCCGGTGAAGTGAATGCCGCCGAGCCTGACGTCGTCGAGGGCCGGCGGGGCGACAACCGGTCCTGGCCCGGGGACCATATTGATGACGCCGGGCGGCATGCCAGCTTCTGCGAGAATCTTCATTATAAAGTAGGCGGGAAGGACGGCCGCCGATGCGGGTTTCCAGACGACGGTGTTGCCCATGAGGGCCGGAGCGGTGGGCAGGTTTCCTGCTATGGATGTAAAATTGAATGGTGTCAGTGCGAGGACAAATCCATCGAGCGGCCGGTGCTCCATATAGTTGAGCACACCCGGCGTGGACATGGGCTGGTCGCCGTAAACTTCCTCCATAAAGTGAGGGTTGAATCGCCAGAAATCAATCAGCTCACAAGCGGAGTCGATTTCAGCCTGGTGGGGGGTCTTGCTCATATTGAGCATTGTGGCGGCGTTGAGTGTGGAGCGGTACTTGCCGGAGAGCAGCTCAGCAGCCTTTAGCAGGACGACGGCCCTTGATTCCCAGGGCATTCGGCCCCATTGCCGCTTGGCTTTCTGGGCGGCATCGACGGCCTTTATGGCATACTCGGCATCGGCCTGGTGATATGTGCCAAGGACGTGCTGATGGTCGTGTGGGCAGCGGATATCTGCAAGTTTGCCGTTGCGGACTTCTTCTCCATCGATAATCATCGGCACATCAACCTGCCGGGCAAGCATTTCTTTGAGTTTGGCGGACAATTCCGCACGCTCGGGACTGCCGGGTGTGTACTGAAAGCAGTGCTCATTTTTAGGCTGCGGGATATGAAAAATACCATTAAACATTATTGTCTCCTTCCAAGCTAAACATTCGAGATTTAGGCACGAACGAAAGCAGTGATTTTGACTTATTGACCCCGAAAAGTCAACCGCCGAGAGCAAAAAATATGTTCGCGTTGTGGCTATCAGCAGTTTTTTGCGTTGGATTTGCCTTTCGCGGCTTTGGTTGGTTGTTGAGTTTTGCCGGATTTGACCGTACAATGAGTTGCTTGGGAAAGTACGTACACGCGCAAGAAGGGTAGTACAGGGCTGACGGATGGTGAAATTCAGACTAAAGAGCGGCTTTGGGCCTGCCGGTGACCAGCCTGAAGCGATTGACAGGCTCGTAAAAGGGCTGCGCGCGGGCAGGAAATTCCAGACTCTGATGGGCGTTACAGGCAGCGGCAAAACATTCACGATGGCCAACGTGATAGCACGGCACAGCGTCCCGGTGCTTGTCATATCCCACAACAAGACATTAGCCGCCCAACTGTATGAGGAATTCAAGGACCTGTTTCCGGAAAACGCGGTCGAGTATTTCGTCAGCTACTACGATTACTATCAACCTGAGGCGTACATTCCGCAGCGTGACATTTACATAGAGAAGGACGCCTCGAAGAACGCCGACCTTGACCGGCTGCGGCTGTCGGCAACCACGAGCCTTTCGACGAGAGATGATTGTATTATCGTCGCATCTGTCTCGTGTATTTTCGGGCTTGGCTCGCCCGAGGACTACAAGGCCAGCGTTGTGGCGGTCAGAGTCGGGGAATCGGTAAACAGAAATGACTTGTTAGGCAGACTGGCTGACCTGCAGTACACGAGGAACGATATCGACTTCCAGCGGGGGACTTTCAGGGTCCGCGGCGATGTGGTTGAGTTGTATCCGTCTTACGAGTCTTTTGCAATTCGCTTCGAGTTTTTCGGCGACGAGGTGGAGAACATAAGCTACATAAACCCCATAACCGCGCAAACGCTGGCCGCTGAGGAGCAGGTTTTCATATACCCGGCGCAGCACTACGTTATGCCCGGCGACAGGATTGGCTCAGCAGTGGAAAATATAAAGGCGGAGCTGAATGAGCGGCTGGAGCAGTTTCGCCGGGAGGGCAAGCTTCTGGAGGCCCAGCGACTGCAGGCCCGGACGATGTATGATATTGAAATGATGGTTGAGGTTGGCTATTGCAGCGGTATCGAGAATTATGCCAGGCATCTGGCAGGCCTGCCGCCGGGGGCCAAGCCGTATACATTGATTGACTATTTCCCGAAGGATTTCCTTTTGTTTATTGATGAATCGCACGCTACTGTTCCGCAGTTGCGGGCGATGTGGGCCGGCGACAGGAGCAGAAAAGAGGTCCTTGTAGAGCACGGATTCAGACTGCCAAGCGCGCTGGATAACAGGCCCCTGCGTTTCGAAGAGTTCCAGGAAAAATGGTCGAAGGTGATTTTCGTGTCCGCCACTCCGGGACCGTTTGAGCTGGGAAGATGCGATAATGAGGTTGTGGAGCAGGTCATCAGACCTACCGGCCTGGTGGACCCGCAAATATTCGTATGCCCGGCCGCTAATCAGGTGCCCCACCTTCTGCATGAAATCGAAAAACGAATCAAGGCTAATCAACGAATGCTTGTTACGACCTTGACCAAAAGGATGGCCGAAGAATTGTCCGATTATATCACCAAGAAGGGTCTTAGGTGCCGGTATCTGCACAGCGAAATCGACACACTTGAGAGAATTGAGATATTGCGGGATTTGCGCAACGGCGAATTTGATGTTCTCGTGGGAGTAAACCTGCTGCGCGAGGGACTGGATTTGCCGGAGGTTTCGGCTGTTGGCATCCTTGATGCGGACAAGGAAGGTTTCCTGAGAAGTCAGACTTCGTTAGTCCAGACCATCGGCAGGACGGCAAGGAATATAGACGCGACGGTTTTTTTGTATGCGGACACGGTCACGGAATCGATGCAAAAAGCTATTGACGAAACAAACAGGCGACGTAGAATTCAACTGCGGTATAACAAAGAGCACAATATTACGCCGGAAACGATAAGAAAGGAAATCCGCAGGACTTTAAGCGACCAGGTAAAAGCCAGGCAGGTTGCCCGGCAGGCGGTTCAGTTCAGCCACGCCGAATACGAGAAGGTGGAGCTGGCGGCTCAGATTGAGAAAGAAATGCTCGAGGCGGCAGAAGCCCTTGATTTTGAGCGGGCCGCGTTTTTTCGAGACCAGCTGCGCCAGTTGAAGGAGCTGCCGGAATTCGTGCTCATCGAGTCCAGCAAAAAGAAAAGGAAAGCAAAAAGAAGATGAAAGAATTGAAAATTGAGCTGGTGCGACCGTTGATTCGGATGGCAATTGAAGAAGACCTCGGCGAAGGCGATATGACCACCGAGCTTCTGTTCAAGGACGACACCCCGGCCAAGGCAGACATTGTTTCGCGCGAGGAAATAGTCGTATGCGGAATGGTCGTAGTCAAAGAGGTCCTCAAGTATTACGATGAAAGGCTGAAGTTAAAGATATTGGTAAATGACGGCGAGCTGGCTTACGTCGGGTGCAGAATCGGGGCGATTGAAGGGCCGTTGCGCTCCATGCTCAGCGCCGAGCGGGTTACATTGAATTTCCTTCAAAAGCTCAGCGGAATAGCAACAACGACCCGCAAGTATGTCCGCGCGGTTCAGGGCACCAAGGCCAAGATTTACGATACGAGAAAGACCACACCGGCCTGGCGAATCATCGAGAAGTACGCCGTTCGCTGCGGCGGGGGACACAATCACCGCATAGGATTGTATGACGGCATCCTGATTAAGGACAACCACTTGGCGCAGCTCGGCCGAGATTTCTACCCGAAGCTGAAAAAAATTGTCGAGGAGGCTAAAAAGGTAAAAGGCGCGAAGTTTGTTGCGGTCGAGGTGGACCACGTTGACGACCAGCTCAATCACGTGCTAAAAATCCCCGGTATTGATATAGTTCTGCTCGACAACATGGGCCAGTGGCAGTTGAAGCATGCTGTGGATATGCGGAACGAAATGCGCGGCAAAGGCAAAAGGCCGCTGCTCGAAGCTTCGGGAAACATTACGCTCAACAATGTCTCGGCCATTGCCCAGTGCGGGATAGATAGAATCGCGGTAGGTGAGATTACCCACTCGGCAAGAGCCGTTGACATTGGGCTCGACAGGTAACAAAGACTATGCCTCAAACCGACCTGCTTGACCCGGACAAGATAGGGACGAATCTAAGAACCAAGCTCATCGCCCGAAAAATTCTCGTATACAGCACCACCTCAAGCACGAATGATATTGCCGCTGAGTACGCAAAGAACCCGGCGAATGACGGCCTTGCGGTTTTTGCTGAACAGCAGAGCGCCGGCAGAGGCAGGGGGGGCAGTAAATGGCTCACCGGCAGGGCGGACAGCATTCTTTGCTCTATTGTTTTGACTCATTGCGGTTGCAGCGCTGAGCTGCTCGCGCTCACCTGCGCCGTAGCCGTTGCTGAGGCCATAGGCAAAGTGGCCCGCAGTGAAGCGAAGATCAAATGGCCGAATGACGTAAGACTAAAGGACAAGAAAGTCGCCGGCATCCTGCTCGAATCAAAGAAATACAAAGGCAACATCGTTTATATTGTTGGTATGGGGATAAACTGCCACCAGAGGAAGGATTCGTTCCCTGCTGAATTACGAACGAGTGCAACGAGCATTGACGTTGAGAGCCGGACAAAATGCGACCGCATTTCACTGGCAAAGCGGCTGCTCACTTCGATGGACCACTGGCTCGAAGCGGCTGAGAAAAGCCCAAAGAAAGTGATCGACCGATGGCGCAATCTGAGCGTCCTTCTGGGCCAGAGAGTAACGCTTGTTTTTAACCGCAGAAGGTTCACAGGCAATTGTATCGGGGTAGACCCCGAGAAGGGCCTCATCCTCCAATTGGAATCCGGCGGCGTGAGAATGTTCGACGCTGCTCACACCACCATCGCCAAATAACTGATATGGCTCGATTATTGCCCACCGTACCCTTCAGCAGGCTGACCGGCGCAGCGTTAGTGCCTTCCTCTTCAGGCATTTGCCCTGCTGTGTTCAGATGCGTCCCGAATTATCATACCATCGCGGCCGGCTTTGGTGTGTAAAGAATCTGGGACAAGACCCGCACGTAGTACGGGGGCGGGATAACAGGTGCATTGAGTTATCCAGGTTTTCTGCTATATTACTGGCCTGTTGAAAGCGCGCTGTCGGAGACGATTTTGAGACAAAGAAAGGACGTGAAATGGAAAGACAGTTCAGCACAGAAAGGCATGTTTTCTCTCTGTTCTCCGTCGGCATTTTATTGCGGACGATTTTGGCGTGTTCGGCGGCTGAGGCCGCAGACCCGCCGTACTACGTGAAAAAAAACACCTGGCAGGAGTCCATGCGGGCCTCGCGTCAGGCACTGGTGGAATTCGAAGCGCAGGAACTGTCTGAGCAGACTGCGCGGCTTAAAGAGCTTGGCATTCAGTTGGGTCCGTGGTACTCGATAGGGCCTTTCAGCAGCCCGAACGCCGACCCGTATGGCGTGGTGTTTGAGCCTGAACGAAAAATCAACCTCGACAAAACATACAGAGACGGCAAATTGAAATGGACGAAAAGGCAGTGGCAGGATGGGGTAATTCACAGTCTTTCCGGCGACGGCAAATCCGGCGAAGGCAAGATTGTGGCAGACTACATGTTCAGAAATATCGCATCGCCTCAAGACACGACTCTACCTGTTTATCTGGGCAGTAACGACGGTATCCAGGTCTGGTTCAACGGGGAAAGGGTTCTGGCCAAAGACATCGGCCGACAAGCCGCTCCCGACCAGGACGTGGTAAACCTGAACTTTAAGGTCGGCGACAATAAGCTGCTCATAAAGGTCAATAACAGGGCAGCCGCCCATGCGTTTTACTTCTCAATGCATCCTGCAGGCGGAGTGAGATTACAGCGAGGTGAAGAGCTGTTTAATTTGTTGGGACGAGATTTCAGCGACCAGACAGCCCGGCGCCAGATGAAATGGGAGCGGGAAGACAATATCTGGGACAAAGACTGCGACCCTGCCGACCTGGCGGCTCTGGCCGGCCGCTATGCAAAGGCAACCAGAGACATAGGCTCGCTGCCCGCACAGGCCGGGCAGGCCGCCGTGAATGTCAAAACGCCGGACCAGCTCCAGCAAGTGCGAGAAGTCTATTACCGTTCGAGGTCTTGTGATGACTCAATCAAGAGCGCCGAAGCGAAGCTTCGGCTGGCGACAAACCAGTTCACCTACGTGCGGGGCAAGTTCACAGAAAAGAAAGACGATGCTCAATTAAAGGACTATAAGACCAGACTGGAATCCTTACAGAATACCGCCAATAAACTTCTGGCCGGCGCCAGAGCGGGCGATTCTGCGGCGATTGAGAAGCTGGCAAAGCTTGAAGACGACCTGTTAAAGCTGCACAAGTCGCAATTGCCCGTGACGCCGTCCCTGCCGAAAAGCCCCGCATGTTTTGCCTTTGACCTAAAGCAGGTTCGGCTGCTGGATGGGCCGTTCAAGAGGGCGATGGAATTAGACCGTAAATATCTTTATGATTTGGATTCCGACCGGCTGCTGCATACGTTCCGGGTCACGGCAGGCCTGCCTTCTTCGGCGGAGCCTCTCGGCGGATGGGAAAAACGCGAGCTTCGCGGCCACACGATGGGGCATTACCTTTCGGCCTGCGCCCTGATGTACGCCAGCACCGGCGATGAGAGGCTAAAGGCCAAGGCGGACGCAATCGTGGCCGAGCTGGCAAAATGCCAGAAGGTCCTCGGCAATGGCTATCTCGGGGGTTTTCCGGAGGAAGG